>Ga0066388_100003462_pt1 | contig 10236 bp, 12 predicted proteins | sample PanSoiMetaGPlot6_FD_64539 | JGI IMG/M metagenome (GOLD analysis project Ga0066388, IMG submission 64539) | Tropical forest soil microbial communities from Panama analyzed to predict greenhouse gas emissions - Panama Soil - Plot 6 (Hybrid Assembly) | ecosystem: Environmental > Terrestrial >... | reverse complement strand
GCCCCCCGACAACCTCTGGAGATGCTTAATATTTGTTGTGGATGCCTTCTTGTAACTTAAAGGTCCCTCGCTTGCTCCGAGAGATGACGACATTGCGGCTTCACGAGATTTGCCATCGCTGAGACGTGAGGCCGAGGATTCTGGCCACGGCGCGCAATGTCACCTCATGGTTTCAACCTAGCCTAGTTTGGGGTTCTCATTATCATGCTAATCGGCCCAGCGTGATTGATATTGGACCGACAACTTCGGCATCCATCTTAGGCTGAGAACGGTGCATGGGATTGGGACGGACGGAAAAGCGTAAGGAGCTTTGGCTATGTCAAGAATGTTAGATTTGATTTTGGTTAGTAGCCTCCTGGCGTTATTTTCATCCGACGTCCAGGACTTACCCGCTTTGTCCAACCTGCAGAGTTCTCCGATATCAAGTTGGTGCGCGATTTTTGCGGGCTGGGATTTCATCGCGGCCCATATGGCTACTGTGTTCGCAACGGCACTGTGTATGTAGCACCCGTGGTCGTCGCGCCTGCGGTACCCGTGGTCATCGCGCCGACGACGCCCGTGGTCGTCACGCCGGCGGCGCCGGCGGTGGTAGTCGCGCCGATTGTACGCCCATACGGACCTCATGCGTATCACCACACATTTCAGTATAGCGCTCACGGCAGCGCCGACCTTGGGTGCGTTATTTCCTGCCAATATCGATCTCGTGGTGAAGAATTACGATAAGCTTGTCGCAGCCATGCCGCCATTCCAATAGATCCGCCTGCGGCTTCCGGATGAACGCGGCGCGCCTCCCCTTACGGTGAAGGATTTTTTTCGTGTGGCGATGAATTGGGTTATGGGTCGCTCAGATGGAATCGTTTCTGAGCCCCGCCGAATAGGCTAATCAGGCGTCCAACGGCTTCATAGCCCGGAGAGCGAAAGCATGACCGAGCCGGAACGGCCGCAACTCAGTCCCTACCAGGTCGAGCTTGAAGCCGGCAAACGTTACGCTTGGTGCCGCTGTGGGCGGAGCCAGAAGCAGCCTTTTTGCGATGGATCGCATGCCGGCACCGGCATCGAGCCGCTGATGTTCACCGCGGAGCGGACCGAGGCGGCGCTACTCTGCGGCTGCAAGGATACTGGCGATCCGCCCTTCTGCGACGGCTCGCATCTCCTGCTGTAATCCTGGGCATGCCTCCAAATTAGGCTTCACGGTGTACGACCAGCACCCTTATTGCTATCAAGGGCGCCTTGAGGCGAGAGCCATAGCCGAAGGGCGGATACGCTAGCCCCGGTTCGGGGGGAAGGAGGGCAGCGGCATCAATGGCTTATTTCCTGCAGCAGCTGATCAACGGGATCGCGCTCGGCTCGATCTACGGCCTGATCGCCATCGGCTACACCATGGTCTATGGCATCATCGGCATGATCAATTTCGCGCATGGCGACATCTTCATGGTGGGCGCCTTCGTCGCGCTGATCGCCTTCCTCCTGATCATGAGCCTCGGCCTGACGCTCATCCCGCTTGCGCTCGTGCTCGTGCTGATCATCGCAATGCTGCTCACCGCGGTGTGGGGCTGGACGGTGGAGCGCATAGCCTACCGGCCGTTGCGCGAGTCGTTTCGCTTGGCGCCGCTCATCACTGCCATCGGCATGTCGATCATCCTGCAAAACTTCATGCAGGTGGCGCAGGGCGCGCGCGTGAAGCCGCTGCAGCCAGTGGTCACCGGCGGCTATGAAATTTTCAACGAGGGTGGATTTGAGGTCAATCTATCCAACATCCAGATCGTGATCGTGGTGACGACCGTGCTCTTGATGGGCGTGTTCTGGCTCATCATCACCCGGACCGCTTTGGGGCGCGCGCAGCGTGCCTGCGAGCAGGACAGGCTCATGGCGTCGCTGTCCGGGGTCAATGTTGACCGCACGATCTCACTCACATTCGTCATGGGCGCTGCACTCGCGGCGGTCGCAGGCCTCCTCTACCTCCTTTATTACGGCGTGATTGATTTCTTCATCGGCTTCGTCGCCGGCATCAAGGCGTTCACCGCGGCGGTTTTCGGCGGCATCGGCTCGCTGCCCGGCGCCATGCTCGGCGGCCTCATCATCGGGCTGATCGAGACCTTCTGGTCCGCCTATGCGCCGAACGGCCCCGAGTACAAGGACGTGGCCGCCTTCTCGATGCTCGCCATCGTGCTGATCTTCTTCCCGACGGGCCTGCTCGGCCGGCCCGAGATTGAGAAGGTTTAAGACGTTGAGCGTAGGCGCCAAAGCGTGGGGCACCAGGCTCCGCTCGGCTCTGAGCGACGCCATCATCTCCGCCTGGATTGCGTTCTTTTTGTTCTGCCTTACGCTTGGCGTGCGAACCGTGGACAGCGTCCGGGGCCTTACGCTGAAATCACGGCCTGGACTCCTCGCCATTGCGGTTGGCATTGTTTTTTTTGGCCGCCTGCTGCTTAACCTCTTCGTCTGGCAGGCCGACTATCCCCCCACCCGTCCCTTCGCAAAGCTCTATACAGGCGAGCCGTTCGAGCGGCGCGACTGGTGGGTGCTCGGCCTGACCGGCCTCATCGCGGCCGTGCTTGGCGGCGGATCGGTGCTCCTTGCGAGCTTCACTCCCTCCGCCACCTCGGTGGCCTTGGCAATCAGACTGGTCGCAATCGTCATCCTGGTCTTCGAGGCGATTGGTCTGGTGCACCGGTTGATGGTGCATTTCTTTCCGAACCTTCCCTACGCCCGCATCTTCATCATTGCCGGAGTTCTGTTTGCGGTCGCATTTCCCCTCACCTCCTATCTCATGGAAAAGACGTTCCATATCGGCCTGCCACTCCGCTATCTGTTCGACCTGTCGATCCTGGTGCTGACCTATGTGATGCTCGGTTGGGGACTGAACATCGTGGTCGGGCTCGCCGGGCTGCTCGATCTCGGCTACGTCGCTTTCTACGCGGTTGGCGCCTACGTCTTTGCGCTCCTCGCAACAACCTTCAGCTGGACGTTCTGGATGTGCCTGCCAATCGCCGGCGCCGCCGCAGCGCTCTGGGGCTGTACCGTGGGACTCCCAGTGCTCAGGCTCAGGGGTGACTATCTTGCCATCGTCACCCTCGCCTTCGCCGAGATCGTGCGCATCGTGCTGATCAACTGGACCGACATCACCCACGGGCCGAACGGCATCTCGGACATTCCAAAGCCAACCTTCTTCGGTCTTCCCTTCGGAGCCAATGGCGAGACGTTCAGCACATTTTTTGGCCTGCGCTACGATCCGCTCCACGCTATCATCTTCCTGTATTACGTGATCTTCGGCCTAGCCATCCTCACCAACGTGCTCACCTCGCGTCTGCGGCGCTTGCCGATCGGGCGAGCCTGGGAGGCCATGCGGGAGGACGAGATTGCTTGCCGCTCACTTGGGATCAACACGACGATCACCAAGCTATCTGCTTTCGCTACCGGAGCGATGTTCGGAGGATTTGCCGGCGCGTTCTTTGCCACGCGGCAAGGCTTCATCAGCCCTGAATCTTTTACCTTCATGGAGTCGGCGACGATTCTGGCCATCGTCGTGCTTGGCGGTCTTGGTAGCCAGCTCGGTGTAGCGCTCGCCGCCATCGTCTTGGTGGGCGGCTTCGAGGCTATGCGTAATACGCAAGGTCTGCGGCTCATTTTTGGGCCTGACTTCGACCCGGCACTGTACCGCATGCTCCTGTTCGGCATCGCCATGGTGGCGATCATGGTATGGCGCCCTGGCGGCATCGTTTCCAGGCGCACGCCGTCAATTACGCTCAGCGGGTCGCGGGGTAGCGCGGCTCAGCATGTCAATGAAGGTCGCGCATGAGGGGGTGGGATCAGGATCCACTGCTCAAGGTCGAGCATCTCACCATGCGCTTCGGCGGTTTGCTTGCCGTCGACGACGTATCGCTTCACGTTGGCCGCGGCGACATCACAGCGCTGATCGGACCAAACGGCGCCGGCAAGACCACGGTGTTCAACTGCATCACGGGCTTTTACAAGCCGACGCAAGGGATGCTCACGCTGACCCACGAAGATGGGTCGCGCTTCTATCTTGAGCGCCTCGACGACCACGATATCAACAGCGGCGCCCGGGTTGCCCGCACATTCCAGAATATCCGGCTGTTCAAGGGCATGACGGTGCTCGAAAATCTGATGGTGGCGCAGCATCGGACGCTCAATCGCGCCACGGGCCTGACAATAGGTGCTCTCCTCGGCGTCGGCGGCTATCGCGCGGCCGAGCGGGAGGCGATCGCGCAGGCGCGAGAGTGGCTTGATCGCGTTGGCTTGAGTGCGCGTGCCGATACCGTTGCCGGCGAGCTTCCCTATGGAGATCAGCGGAGGCTTGAGATTGCGCGCGCCATGTGCACGCGCCCTCTTTTGCTCTGCCTCGATGAGCCTGCGGCGGGCCTGAACGCACGCGAAACGGAGGCGCTGAACGAGCTGCTTCGTTCAATTCGCACGGACGACAAGATCGCACTTCTCCTTATCGAGCATGACATGAGCGTGGTGATGCGCATCTCCGACCACGTCATCGTGCTCGATTATGGCAAGACGATCGCCGATGGAGCCGCCGAAGAGGTACGGAATGATCCGCGCGTCGTTGCCGCCTATCTTGGCGTGCCGGACGCGGAGGTGGCCAAAGTCGAGCGTGAGGTCGGGCTATGAGCGCGGCTCTGCTCGAGGTCCACAACGTGACCGCCGGCTATGGCAACATTCCCGTTCTGCATGGCGTGTCCCTCGACGTTCGGAAAGGCGAGATCGTCACGCTGATCGGCGCCAACGGTGCCGGTAAGACGACGCTGATGATGACGATCTGCGGACGTCCGCGCGCCCGCATGGGCGACATTCTGTTCGAGGGTCATCGGATCACGGCGCGTTCCACCTATGAGATCGCCAGGCTGCGCATCGCCCAGTCGCCGGAGGGCAGGCGCATCTTCCCTCGTATGACGGTGCTGGAGAATTTGCAGATGGGTGCGCTCATCGCCAAGGATCCGCAGGCATTTGATACGGATTTGGAGCGCGTCTGCACCCTCTTCCCGGTGCTCAAGAAGCGCAGGAGCCAACGCGGCGGCACGCTGTCGGGCGGTGAGCAGCAGATGTTGGCCATCGCCCGCGCCCTGATGGGAAAGCCGAAGCTGCTCCTGCTCGACGAGCCCTCCCTCGGCCTTGCACCGCTGATCGTCAAGCAGATCTTCGAGGCGATCAAAGATCTCAACGCCCGAGGGCTAACTGTCTTTCTCGTGGAACAGAACGCTTATCACGCGCTGAAGCTTGCCCATCGCGGATACGTCATGGTCAACGGTAGAATCAGCATAAGCGGAACGGGGCACGACCTGCTTGAATCCGAGGAGGTCAAGACGGCTTATCTTGAAGGCGGGGCGCACAGCGCTCCGGCGCGAGGAGCCGTACGATGACATTCCTTTCCGACGATGGTCCCTGGGTATTTTTGCTGCTCACCGTTGGCCTCGGTGGCACTGGAGCGTTCCTTGTCGGCAGAGGACTTGCGCGCGGCTGGAAGCCCTATTGGCGGCTGTTCCTGTACATGGCATTGCTCGCCGCCGCGGTGCGGTTCTTCCACTATGCCCTGTTCGATGGCGAAATCACCTCGGTCTATTACTACCTCGTCACGTACGCGATCCTGGTCATCGCGGCTTGCCTCGGCTTCCGCCTCATGCGGACCACGCAGATGGTGACGCAATATCGCTGGCTGTATGAGCGCACCAGCCCGTTGACCTGGCGCGCCCGGGTTTGAGGCCAATCCTGCCGCTTGCGCTTTCCCCAGATGCCGTAGAATGTGCGCGAGACTCAATAAGGAGGTGACAATGCAACGAATTGTCGGGCTGCTTATCGCTTTGGCCGCGAGCCTCGCCATGACCGGCTGCAGCGGCGGCGGCGACGACACCACTCCGGTCGCAATCGTCGGCCCCATCACTGGCCAATACGCCTCGTTCGGCGCGCAGATGAAGAATGGCGGCGAGCTGGCCGTGGCCGACATCAATGCCGCCGGCGGCGTGCTCGGTAAGAAGCTCGACCTCTCCACCGGCGATGATGCCTGCGATCCGAAACAGGCGGTGGCAGTCGCCAACCAGGTGACCGGTGCCGGCGTCAAGCTTGTGGCCGGTCATTATTGCTCCGGCTCTTCGATCCCTGCCTCTAAGGTCTATGCCGAAAGCGACATGGTGCAGATCTCGCCGGCCTCGACCAACCCCACCTTCACCGACGACCGCGCCGGGCCAAACATCTACCGGGTGTGCGGCCGCGACGACCAGCAGGGCGGCGTGGCCGGCAAGTATCTTGCGACCCATCTTGCCGACAAGAAGATTGCCTTCGTCCACGATAAGACAGCCTACGGCAAGGGCCTCGCCGACGAGACCAAGAAGGCGATGAACGAAGCCGGCAAAAAGGAGGAGATGTACGAGGCGATCACCGCCGGCGAGAAGGACTATTCGGCACTCGTGTCCAAGCTGAAGCAGGCCGATATCGACGTCGTCTATTTCGGCGGCTACCACACCGAGGCGGGGCTGATCATCCGCCAGATGCGTGACCAGGGCATGAACACCATCCTCATGGGCGGCGATGCGCTGATCACGCAGGAGTTCTGGTCGATTACCGGCGATGCCGGCGAAGGTACGCTGATGACCTTTTCGCCGGACCCGCGCAAAAACCCGGCCGCAGCAGAAGTGGTGAAGCGCTTCAAAGACAAGGGCATCGAGCCAGAAGGATACGTGCTCTACACCTACGCCGCGATTCAGGCGTGGAAGCAGGCGGCAGAGAACGCGAAGAGCGTCGAGAAGGACGATGTCGTCAAGGCGATGAATGACACCGAGTTCGACACGGTGATTGGCAAGTTCAAGTTCAACGCGAAGGGCGATCCGAACCTGTCGCCTTACGCCGTCTACCGCTGGTCGAAGGGGACCTACGAACAGATCGACCCCCCGGCGGTGCCCGCAGCCGCTTCGGGCTAACCGCAAACGTCGTCATTGCCGGGCTTGACCCGGCAATCCATTCCACTGACCCTGAAGCGCGTTTGGAGGTGACGGCATGGATGCCCGGATCAAGTCCGGGCGTGACAGGGAAAAGAGCCAGTGGCTAGACCTTTTTCGCGGCGCGCTTGGTCTCGGCGAACTGCGCTTCGAGCTCCTTCTCAAACTCGACCAAGTCCTCGGGCAACGGCATGCCAAAGGCGCGCATCTCGTTTAGCTTCTCGCGGATCTGCAGATAAAGCTCATGCGGATCCTCCGGTTGATTCTCCATCTGGTTGAGGAGGAGTGCAAGTTCCGCCTTCAAATCGTCAAATGCCATTGCCCAGGGCTCCCAGAGGCCTAAGTCGGGCGGGATCGGACCACAAACCGGCCGGTGCGGCAAGACACTCTCGCCAAAGAAGGACCCTTGCCTACATTGCCGCCGAGCCGTTTCCCCGGCATAGTCCCTGCGACGGGTCGCGAAACGGGGACGCTTTCTATGGAAAAGGTGACTTTCAACAACATTGTCGGCTTTTTGCTGGCGGTGGCGTTCGCCATCGTCATGGCCATCAGCGTGTGGGCTGTTCTCGCCGGCGACTACATGCAACCGAACAGCGTGATGAACGAGACCACCCGCCATACCATGCAGATCGTTGGCTATGCTGGCGGCCTCGCAGCGTTGGTTGCCTGGTGGGTCCAGCAATTCGCCGCCAACCGCGGCTTCGTGGTCCGCTTCCTGTTCGCGCTGTTTGTCTTCATTGTGGCATTTTGCAGCTTCGGCGGCCTGCTTAGGATCATCTATTTGATGGTCGCCTATCCGAACCAGCTCGATTGGTCGCTCTCCGGTCTCTATTGGTCCTCGCTCAGCGACTTCTATTCCTTCGTGCTGTTCATGCTGGTGCCCCCGCGCCCGGCCTATGCCGCGCTGATGATCGCTGCCGCACTCTACCTTGCGATCTTCGGTCCACGCGGGCCGAAAACCATAAGAGCCTAACGTCGCGCGTAGGATTTGAGCCCGCCGCGCGGCTCTGCTAGAGCAACGCTTGCCTGCAGTCTTGCAGGAAAGGTTTCCGCGCATGATCCCCCGTTACAGCCGCTCCGAAATGGTTCGCATTTGGGAGCCGGGGAATAAGTTCCGCATTTGGCTGAGGATCGAAACGCTTGCTGCGGAGGCCATGGCCAAGCTCGGGCTGATCCCGAAATCGGCCGCTGACGCAATCAAGAGGCGCGGCGCCTTCGACATCGCCCGCATCGATGCGATCGAGGCCGGAGTCAAGCACGACGTCATCGCCTTCCTCACTTCGGTCACCGAGAAAGTCGGGCCCGAGGCGCGCTTCCTCCACCGCGGCATGACCTCGTCCGACGTGCTCGACACCTGCTTCAACCTTCAACTCGTTAAGGCCGCCGACCTACTCATCGCCGACGTGGACAGGCTGCTTGAAGCGCTCAAATCCCGCGCGCTCGAGCACAAGGACACGCTAACCGTCGGCAGGAGCCACGGCGTGCATGCCGAGCCGACGACTTTCGGGCTCAAGCTTGCTTATGCCTATGCCGAGTTCCTGCGCGCCCGCGCGAGACTCGTTGTGGCGCGCGATGAGGTCGGAACCTGCGCCATATCTGGCGCGGTCGGCACTTTCGCCCATGTCGATCCGCGGGTTGAAGCCTACGTGGCGGGGAAGCTCGGCCTTCGGCCGGAGCCGATCTCGACGCAAGTGATCCCACGTGACCGCCACGCCGCCTATTTCGCCGCGCTTGCTGTGGTGGCAAGCTCGATCGAGCGGCTCGCCACTGAGATCCGCCATTTGCAGCGCACCGAGCTGCAGGAAGCTGAGGAATATTTTTCCGAGGGACAAAAGGGCTCCTCCGCCATGCCGCATAAGCGGAACCCGGTGCTGTCGGAGAACCTCACCGGGCTCGCCCGTCTTGTCCGTAGCTATGCGCTGCCGGCGCTCGAGAACGTGGCGCTCTGGCATGAGCGCGACATTTCCCACTCCTCCGTCGAGCGAGTGATCGGACCTGACGCGACGATCGCGCTTGATTTCGCGCTCGTGCGTCTCACCGGGCTGATCGAGGGGCTCGTAGTCTATCCCGAGCGCATGCGGGCAAACCTCGATCGCTTGCGCGGCCTGATCCACTCGCAGCGCGTGCTGCTGGCTCTGATCGAGGCTGGTGTCACGCGCGAGGATGCCTACCGCCTGGTCCAGCGCAACGCCATTAAGGTGTGGGAGAGGGACGCTGACTTTCTTAATTCTCTGCTCGGCGACCGGGAAGTGAGACGTGCGCTACCCGAAAAGGCGCTCCGCGCCCAGTTCGATCTCGGCTATCACTTGAAGCACGTAGACACGATCTTCGACCGCGTGTTTGGCAAAGGCGCCTCCAAGAAAAAGCGCCGGCGGTAAGCTCTAGGGGCGGCAAGGCGCAGGCCAGTAAACGACGCGATTCGGATAGGCGGGGTTGCCGACGCTCACCGAGAAGCTGCGCTCGATGCAGCGGACGTTGATATCTCCGCTAAGGCGATACCATTCGGTCATCCTTGGCATATAGGACCGGGGCTTTTTGGCGAGGGCCGGCTCGGTGAGCAGGACAAGCGCCAATGCCGCAATGAGGCCCGCGAACAGTCCAGTCGTTGTCAACAATGGCTCAGCTCCCGCTGGAAAGCGACGGCTATCGAACTAACATGAAACACGGCAGCAGCGTCAACGCTGTCACCAAACGCGACATCACTAACCTCTAATTCGGCCAACCACGCACTCCGCCGCACCTTAACCAGTACCACCGACCGACAATCTCGCCTTCCCAGCCGCTATTGATAGGGCTGCGCCTCGAAGCGATTGAAGACGTACGCACATAGCGGTAGCGGTTCCGCTCCTGGGACCAACATGAAATTGCGCCTGCTGTAGGCTGCGGGATTGATGTCCGCGTAGGGCGGCAGCTGGTAATAGGAGTCCGCCGTCGGATAGTGGCCCGCTCTCTAGGGATAGGGCGGATAGATCGGAATTGCCCGAGACGCCGCTGGCGGGCCTTCTCTGCACCTGAAGCACGCTCCCGCGGACATGGCCGCCAGATTTGTCCCAGGTCGTGCCGCCGCGCCCGCAATGGCCGACGCTGACGAGCGCATGCCCCGGAGGTTTAGAATGACCGCTCCCTGCGCGGCAGGCGCGGTCTGAAGCGCGACATCGGTCCTAGTCTTGACCATGACGGCGAATGCCACGCCGGTGCTCATGGTGAGTGTCGTTGTGGCGGCGAACAGTCTGATCAAAGCACGCATGTCTAGGCCCCTGTTCGCTTATTCTGACAC
>Ga0066388_100003460_pt1 | contig 10238 bp, 8 predicted proteins | sample PanSoiMetaGPlot6_FD_64539 | JGI IMG/M metagenome (GOLD analysis project Ga0066388, IMG submission 64539) | Tropical forest soil microbial communities from Panama analyzed to predict greenhouse gas emissions - Panama Soil - Plot 6 (Hybrid Assembly) | ecosystem: Environmental > Terrestrial > Soil... | reverse complement strand
GCCATCAGCGCCAGCATGACCACCAGCGTAAAGGTGGCGGGCGGATCAAAGCTGTCCGCGAACACGCGCGCGTAGTAGCCGATCCCCCCTGTCGATACGTAGAGCTCGGCGAGCAGCACGCCGAGCAGGGTTCCCGACATGGCGAGCCGCAGGCCCGTGAACAGGCTTGGCGTCATGTGCGGGAGCACGACCCGGCGGATCGTCTGCAGCCTGGTCGCGCCCATGGAGCGGGCGGCGGTGAGGTGCGCGGCCTCCACGCTCTGCACCCCGGCGACCACGTTGAGGATGATCGGAAAGATGCCGTGGCTCACGCCGAACGCGATTTTGGACCCAGCGCCGATGCCGAAATAGAGCACGAACAGCGGCAGGATGGTGACCTGAGGAATCGCATAGAGCAGTAGCACGAGCGGCAATGTGGCGCGCCGGGCAAAGCCGCTGAGCCCGATTGGCAGTCCGATCACAACGCCAGCGGCGACGGCAAGCACGAACGCGATTACCAGTTCGATGAACGAGGCTTGCAACGCGGTCTGCACGCCGGGATCGCTGAGCACGCGCGGCATTGCCTGAATGATCGCGGACGGCGGGCTGAGAAAATTGGGATCGAGCACGGTATGACCGGCGAGTTCCCAGAGGACAAACACCAGTACCACGACGGCGAGGCGTGCGACGGCCGGATTGCGCCGCAGGAAGGCCCACGTGGCGGACCCGGGTTCCGCGGCGCTCCGCGGGTGTGAGGTGACGGCGGCGTTGCTCACGCGGCCCCCCGCCGTTCGCCAAACCGGCGCTGCATCTGGCTCAGGGTGACGTTAAGGATCAACGCCAGGATGATCACGAACACGATGTAGGCGAACATCTCGGCCGTGTTCATGCCCTCGGCGAGATACACGATCCGGCTGCCGAGCCCGCGCAGTCCGGCGATCATCTCGCTGCCCAGGATCGCCAGAAAACCGATGGTGCAGCCAATCCGCAAACCGGTCACGATCACCGGCAGCGCGGCCGGCAGCAGTACCCGGCGAAACATCTGACGCTCGCTCGCCCCCATCGAGCGCGCCACGGTGACGAAGCGCGGGTCGACTTGGCTGATGCCGCCGATGGTGTTGAGCGCAATCGGAAAGAATGCATAGGCCGCGCCAAAGGCGATCTTCGATTCGATCCCGATGCCGAAAAACAAAATGAACAGCGGCAGAAACACCACCAGCGGAACCGCAAACACACTGGCGAGCAGCGGCTCGAACACCACGACTGCATAGCGGGACCGGCCGACCAGATATCCGATCGTCAAGCCGCAGGTGCTCGCGATTGCGACCGCGACCACGAGCTCGAACAGCGTGACGCCAAGGTTGCCGTAGAATGCGCTCGACTGCACGATGCCGAGGAACTTTTCGAGCACGTTCGGAAGCTTGGGAAGGAATATCGGGCTGACGAGGCCGTTGCGGCCGACGTAGTACCAGAGCGCGATCACCATGATCACGAACGCGGCCTGGATCGCGCGCGCCTGCCAATCGAACTTGGCGGTTTTCATCGCGCGCTTCCGATCACACTGTCGGGTTGGCCCGCGACAGCTCGCCGCTCCCGGTCGCGCGCCGCGGCCTTGCCGACGAAGCCGCCGACCGTCTTCTCGATCTCACCGCGCAGCAGCGCGTAGAGCTCATTGCGCAGGTCAGAAAATGCAGACGAGGTTGTGAAACTCGGCTCGCGCGGGTGCGCCGCCTTGACCTCGATCGTGGCCTTGATTTCGGCAGGCCGCGCGGTCATCACCACCACGCGATCAGCCAGGAACACGGCCTCCGACAGACTGTGGGTGACGAACACAATCGTCTTGTTCGTGGTGGCGAGCAGCACCGACAGTTCTTCGCCCAGGTAGGTGCGGGTCTGCTCGTCGAGCGCCGCGAACGGCTCGTCCATCAATAGAATGTCCGTGCGCAGGCTGAGCGCGCGTGCGAGCGAGGCGCGCTGCTTCATTCCGCCCGACAGTTGGTGCGGATAGTTGTTAGCGAAATCCGTGAGCCCAACGGCCTCAATCGCGTCCATGGCCCGCTCGCGCCGCTCCGTGGCCGGCACGCCCTGAAATTCGAGGCCGACCATGATGTTGTCGACGATCGTGTTCCAGGGGAACAAGGTATTTTCCTGGAACACGTAGGCGATCTCTCTGGGAGCGGGCCCGTGCACGGGATGCCCGTTGACCCGGACCTCGCCCGCGGTCGGCGCCACCAGGCCGCCGATGATGTTGAGCAACGTGCTCTTGCCGCAGCCGCTCGGGCCGATCAGGCATAAGAGTTCGCCCTTGCGCACGCCCAGCGAGACCGCATTGAGGGTCTTGACCACGCCTTCGTCCGGCCGCGCGTAGGCGTGCGAAACGGTTGCGACCGCAATCGCGTCCGGTGTCACGTCAGAATACCCGCGACCGCATGGCCTGAAATTCGGCAGGCTTCATCATCGACGCACGATCCCCCGATCGCCGCACGGACCCTGCCAACCGCTACCTGCGCCGTCAAGGCATGGCCCGTTCGTCGCTGGGGGCGGCGCGGTAACCTCGGCGATGCCTGTAGGTGCGAGGCAACTCAATACGCCGAATTGTATTTCGCTGCGCTCCCCTTGAGCTCATCGAGCGCAGCCTTCGGGTCATAGCCTACCTTGCGCATCGGTTCGGCCCATTCCCCGATCAGCGGCTGAGCCGCCGCGCGCCACAGCGCGAATTGGTCGGGTGTGAGCGGATAAACCTCTTGGCCTGCGATCGCCTTGATCTTGTCGCGCCCGCCGGCTTCGAAGTCCGCCCAGGGCGTAGCGATCTTGAGCGCCCATTCGGTCGTGCAATGGTCGTCGATCACCTTCTTCTGCGCAGGCGACATTGCTTCGTACTTGGCCTTGTTCATCACCCACGTCTGCACGCTGGTATAGAGCGCGGTGTCGATGTGATACTTGAGCACCTTGTCCATGCCGAACAGCACAATCGAGCCCCACGGAAAGGTAATCCCGTCGGCCACGTTCTTCTCCAGAACGTCGCGTGCTTCGACCGCTGAGGCCTGCACGTTCGCGCCGCCGAGCAGCGTCACGAAGCGCGCAATGGTCGCGCCCGCTGGCCGGATCTTCATGCCGGCCACGTCGGCGGGGACAACGATCTTCTTCCTTGTTGAATGGAACGTGCCGGGATCGTGCACGAACGCGAGGCAGAACCGCACCTCCGCCATCTCCTTTGGGGCGTATTTGCGATACCAGCTGTCGAGTGCTGCGCTACCCTCTTTGGCGTTGGCGAGCAGGAATGGCAGCTCGCCTGCGGCGATCACCGGAAAGCGCCCGGGCGTATAGCCGGGGTTGGCATAGGTGATGTCCGCGATGCCGTCGCGCGCCATGTCATAGTGGTCGAACGCCTTGCCAAGCTGTTGTGCCGGATAGATCGTAATGTTTATCGTGCCGTTGGATGCCTTCTTGATCGAGTCCGCCCATTGCTCGGACGCTTTCACGATCGGATGAGTGGCCGGCACCCAATGGGAAAACTTCAAGTCGACAGGCTTGTCTTGTGCGAGCGCCGCTCCGATTCCGCTTGCGAGCGCTAGCGCCACCGCCGTCAGGTGCTTCATGGATCCTCCCCGGCTGTTGTTGGTTGCAGGCGATATTCGCTAATTATACCACAATTGGCGACTGCGGGCTTGCGGGGCTCAATAGCCGCGCGCGCGATCGATGACGTGCTGCATCGGCTCTCTGCGCTCAAGCCGGTCGACCTGCGCCAACACGTTGGTCACCAGAAAACGGGCGTCGGAGGCCGCCGCGTTGTGCGGTGTTATCACGACGCGCGGATGCAACCACAACGGACTGGTAGCAGGCAACGGCTCCTCCTGGAACACGTCGAGCGTGGCGCCGGCGAGCGCGCCCTCGTCGAGCGCGGCCAGAATGTCGGCATCGACCTGCAATCGTCCTCGACCAACGTTGATCAGGTGAGCGCCGCCCAGTGGTCCATCGCGCCGCAGTTTGCGCAGCAGTGCGAGGTTCAACATGCCCTCGGTCGCCGGCGTGACGGGCAGCAGCACGACGAGGATTTCACTGCGCGCCAGGAAGCGGTCGAGGGCGGCGGCGCCGTGGTGGCACTCCACACCGAAGATCGATTTGGGCGTGCTGCTCCAACCCACCACGCGAAAGCCGATGTGCTTTAGCGCCGCGGCGGCGGCGCTGCCAAGGCGGCCGAGCCCCATCACTCCGACCGTGATGTCGCTCGCCGGCGCTTGATCATGGTCGCGCCAGGTGCGCACACGCTGCTGCGCGTCGTAGAGGCGTTGTCGGCGATGCACCATCAGCACATGCAGCAGCACATACTCCACCATGCGGGAGGTGAGGTCGGGATCGACGATACGCACGATCGGAATCAGCGGCAGCGTCGGATCTTGCAGGAGATGGTCGACGCCGGCCCCGAGCGAGAACACGGCCTTGAGATTGGGAAAGGACGCGAGCGCACCGGGGGGCGGCTTCCAGGCGCATGCATAGGCGACCTCCTGCGCTGCGTCGATTCGATCAGGCCAGATGTACACGGGGCGGGCCGGCGCGAGTGCGCGAAATCGGGTAGCCCACGTTTCGGCATCCCAGCCGGTTACGACGATCGCAAGCGCTCCCTTCCCGTCACGGGCCGGCGCGGTCATGGCTCAACTCGCCCGCCGCAAAGGCGCCGATGCGATGTCGATTAAGCGCCAACCACTGCAATGCCATGATCAGATAGCCGTTGTGCAGCCGACCATCGGCCAGCGCCGCCAGCGCCGCATCGATATCGACACACAGTGGTTGCGTATCCTCGGATTCGTGCGCAGCTCCCGCTCGTTCCGGCACCTTTGTCGAATCGACGACACCGAGGAACATCGCGGTGTACTCATCATTGACGCCCGGCGCTGGCAGAAAGTGGAACAACAAGTGCAGCGACTGCGGCTCAACGCCAATCTCCTCGACGCATTCGCGCCGCGCTGCCTCTTGCGGCGCCTCGCCGGCTTCCACGTGCCCGGCCACGATCTCGGTCTGCTCGCCGAGGCCCATGGCCAGATGCGCGGCGAGCCTGAACTGGCGGATCAGCACGACCACATTGCGTGCCGGGTCGACGGCAAGGACACCAATAACCTTGCCGACATGCAGTACGTCGCGCGCGAGCGACAGGACAATCCCATCGTGACGCCGCAGGGTGACCCGATAGTGCGCAAAGGTGTGGAAGCCACGCGCCAGGACCTCAGGTGGCGAGCTCGACGCGTCGGCCGGCGCGTCAGCAAGAGTTTCGCGCGTGATCGGCGGGCTCATCCGCTACTGTGCCACTACACCCTCGGGCGCCGTCTCAAGCTTGAACGCCGCCGCGAACAGGGCACGTGTGTAGGGATCTTTCGGATTGGCGAACACCTCGCCCGCCGGACCCTCTTCAACGACTTTGCCGTTGCGCATGACCATGACCCGGCACGCGAGCGCGCCCACCACCTTGAGATCGTGCGAGATGAACACGTAGGTGAGCTCGCGGCGCTTCTGCAGGTCGCGCAGCAGGTCGACGATCTGCGCCTGGATCAGCATGTCGAGCGCGCTTGTCGGTTCGTCGAGCACCACGAACGTCGGCTCCAGCACGATGGCACGCGCCACCGCGATGCGCTGGCGCTGGCCGCCGGAAAACTCGTGCGGGTACCGGAAGCGCGTCGCCGGGTCGAGCCCAACATCGGTCAGGGCGCGCACGACTTTCTGCTCGCGCTCAGCCGCCGTCAGGTGCGGCTGATGCACCCAGAGCCCTTCCTCGATCACGCTCGCGATCGACATGCGCGGCGACAGCGAGCCGTAGGGATCCTGGAACACGATCTGCATGTCACGGCGATGCGGCCGCATCCGCTTGAAGCCAAGGCCGTGGATCGGCTCGCCAAGAAATACGACCGGGCCGTCCGAGGAAATGAGCCGGAGGATCGCGAGTCCGAGTGTGGTCTTGCCTGAGCCCGATTCTCCCACGATGCCGAGCGTTTCTCCCTTGCGCACCTCGATCGATACGCCGTCGACCGCCTTGATGTGACCCACGGTTCGCCGCAGAACGCCGCGTTTGATCGGGAACCAGACTTTGAGGTCGTCGGTCTTGATGACGATTGATCCGCTCGGATTAAGCTCTGGCGCTTTGCCTTTGGGCTCCGCCGCCAGGAGTTCGCGCGTATAGGGATGCTGGGGCGTGCGGAATACCTCCGCAACCGCGCCGTGCTCGACGATCTTGCCCTGCTTCATGATGCAGACGCGGTCCGCGAGCTTGCGCACAATCCCAAGGTCATGGGTGATGAACAGGATCGCCATCCCGCAACGCGACTGGATCTCCTTGAGCAAACCCAGGATCTGCGCCTGCACCGTGACGTCGAGCGCAGTCGTCGGCTCGTCAGCGATCAGCAGATCGGGTTCGTTCGCCAGCGCCATCGCGATCATCACCCGCTGGCGTTGGCCGCCTGATAACTGGTGCGGATAGGCCGTGAGCCGCTCCTCCGGATCACGGATGCCGACTTGGCCCAGCAGCTCGATTATGCGGGCGCGCGCGGCGGCGCCGGCTAGTCCACGGTGCAGCAGCAGGATCTCTCCGATCTGCTTTTCGATCGTGTGCAGCGGATTAAGCGAAGTCATCGGCTCCTGGAACACGATCGTAATCTCGTCGCCGCGTACGCGTCGCATCTCGCGTTCGTTCATTGCGATCAGTTCGCGACCGTTGAATCGGATTTCACCGGAGGGATGATGCGCCGACGGGTAGGGCAGGAGCTTCATGATCGAGAGTGCGGTCACCGACTTGCCGGAGCCGGATTCGCCGACCAGCGCCAAGGTTTCGCCCTTGGCGAGGTCGAAGGACACGCGATCGACCGCCAGCGTCTCGCGTCCGCCTTGCCGAAATGCGACCGAGAGATCGCGCACCGAGAGCAGGGGAGGGGTGGTGGCGTCCATCACAAGTCACCCGAACGTTTTGCGCGGGTCAAACGCGTCGCGCACCGCCTCGCCAACAAAGATCAGCAATGACAGCATGATGGCGACCGTGAAAAATCCGGTGATGCCGAGCCACGGCGCCTGAATGTTGGCTTTGCCCTGCGAGAGCAGTTCGCCCAGCGATGGCGACCCCGGCGGCAGACCAAACCCGAGGAAATCGAGCGCGGTCAATTGCATGACCGACGATGACACGATGAATGGCAGGAACGTGATGGTGGCCACCATGGCGTTCGGCAGCAGATGCCGAAACATGATCACGCGGTTGGACACGCCGAGTGCGCGCGCCGCCTGGATATATTCGAAATTACGGCCGCGCAGGAATTCGGCACGCACCAGCCCGACCAGCGAGACCCAGGAAAACAGCAGCAGGATGCCAAGCAACACGAAGAAGCCCGGGACCAGCATCGACGAGATGATAAGCAGGAGATAGAGCGGCGGCACCGACGTCCAGATCTCGATCACGCGCTGAAAAATGAGGTCGGTCAATCCGCCGAAAAACCCCTGTACGGCGCCCGCCGCGATGCCGATGACCGAGGAAATCGCCGTCAGGATCAGGCCAAACAGCACCGAGATGCGGAACCCATAGATAATGCGGGTGAGCACATCGCGTCCTTGGTCGTCGGTGCCGAGCCAATTGTATTCAAGATCGCTGCAGCTCTTGAGCCTCTTGCGCTCGACGACCTGCTTGCACTGTGCTTCGGTCAGCATCCAGGTTGGCGGCGAGGGCGCGGGCGTCGGCAGATCGAGGTTGTGGGTGTTGTAGGAGTAGCGGATCGGCGGCCAGACCATGAAGCCGCCCTTGTCGGCGATCAGCTTTTGCAAGTATGGATCGCGATAGTCGGCGGCGGTTTCGAAATCGCCTCCGAAGGTGGTTTCCGGATAGGTCACGAACACCGGGAAGAACCACTTGCCCTCGTAGCTGATGAAATATGGACGATCGTTGGCGATGAACTCGGCAAACAGCGTGACGACGAACAACACTAGAAAGACCCAGAACGACAGGTAGCCGCGCCGATTGGCCTTGAAGTTCTGCCACCGCCGGCTATTGAGTGGCGACATCCGAAGCGGCCGCAGCTCGGGAGGGACAAGCAGCCCGCCCGGGGTAACCGTGGTGAGTTCCGGAGATTCCGTTGCGACGCGCTGCTCCATCTCAGGTCCTGCGCGCTTCAAAGTCGATGCGAGGATCGACCAACGTATATGTGAGATCGGAAATCAGCCCGACAACGAGCCCGATCAGCGCAAAGATGTAGAGATTCGCGAACACCACCGGATAATCGCGGTTGAGTACGCTCTCGAAGCTCAACAGACCGAGGCCGTCGAGCGAAAAGATCGTTTCGATCAGCAGCGAGCCTGCAAAAAACGCGTGGATGAATGCGCCCGGAAAACCCGCGATGACCAGCAGCATGGCATTGCGGAAGACGTGTCCATAGAGCACCTGGCGTTGGGTGCAGCCCTTCGCGCGCGCGGTAAGCACGTATTGCTTGCGGATCTCATCCAGGAATGAGTTTTTGGTGAGCAGCGTCGTGGTTGCGAACGCGCCCAGCCCAATGGAGATCAGCGGCAGAATCAGATGCCAGAAATAGTCGAGGATCTTCTGCCACCAGGTCAGCTGCACCCAATCGTCGGACGTCAATCCCCGCAGCGGAAACCAATCGAGAAACGACCCGCCGGCGAACAGCACGATCAGTAGAATGGCGAACAGGAACCCCGGAATGGCGTAACCGACGATGATGACCGAGGAGGTCCAGACGTCGAACGGCGAGCCGTCCTTGACCGCCTTCCGGATGCCGAGTGGGATCGAAATCAGGTTGGCGAATATCGCCATCCAGATGCCGAGCGACATCGACACCGGCAGCTTCTCCTTGATCAGATCGATCACCCGCGTGTCGCGGAAATAACTCTTGCCGAAGTCGAACGTAATGAAGTTCTTCATCATCAGGAAGAAGCGCTCGTAGGCCGGTTTGTCGAAGCCGTATTGCTTCTCGAGCTTCTTGATGAACTCCGGGTCGAGTCCCTGGGCGCCGCGATATTTCGAACTGGCGGCATCGAGCCCGGAGGCGCCTTGCATCTGACCGCGGGCGCCGAAATCGCCGCTGGCGGAACCGGAGATGCGGGAGGTGGCGCCCGTGTCGGAACCGGACAACTGGGCGATCACCCGTTCCACCGGCCCGCCCGGCGCAAACTGCACCACCACAAAGGCAACGACCATGATTCCGAACAGGGTCGGAATCATCAGCAAGATCCGGCGTATGATGTAAGCGCCCATAACTCTCTGCCAGTCCGGCTTTTGTCGTCCGGGCGACGCGGGACTCGGTTGCGGGCGACGGCCCTTCCCAGCACCGGCAAGATAGAGATCTGGCTGGCCCGGACAAGCCCGGCCAGGCGCGAAACGTCTATCCGGCCCGCTGCGGCTTGCTCGCTTTATCCTGGTCGTACCACCAAGTCTCCGGAACTCCGCGGGCGTAGCGCGGTTTTGTCGCGGGTTGTCCGAAAACGTCCCAATAAGCGATCCAATGCGACGGCTTATACCACTGCGGAACCCAATATCGTCCGGCGCGAAACAGGCGATCGAGCGCGCGACAGGCGGTCACCAGCGCCGGCCGGCTGTTGGCCGCAATGATCTGCTCGATCATCGCGTCGATGGCTGGGTCGGCAACGCCAGCGAGGTTCTGTGCGCCGGGTTGGGCGGCTGCGGCAGACGAAAAATACGTACGCAACGAATCGCCGGGAGTGGTCGAGAAGCTCGCGCGCTGGACCACGATATCGAAGTCGAAATCGTCCTCGCGCTTCTTGAACTGCACCGGATCGACTTGGCGCAGACTCGCTTCAACGCCGATGATGCCCAGGTTCTTGATGAACAGCATGTGGTGCGGCTCGAACGTTCCCTCGTCGATGAGGAACTCGATGGCGAGCCGCTGGCCGCTCGGAAGCACCCGTTTGCCGTCTTTGACGACGATGCCCGCGTCCGTGAGCAGTTGTCCGGCCTTGCGCAGCAGCGTGCGGTCCTGGCCGGATCCATCCGACACCGGCGGTACGAACGGTTCGCCGAACACCTCGTCAGGCACCTTGCCGCGAAACGGCTCCAGCAGCGCGAGTTCCGCCGGCCCGGGCGACCCCTTCGCCATCATGTCGGAATTCTGGAAAATCGAATGCGTACGATCGTAAGCGCCGAACATGATATTCTTGTTGGTCCATTCGAAGTCGAATGCGTAGTTGAGCGCCTCGCGAAGTTTTGGATCCTTGAACTTCTCCCGCCGCGTGTTGATGAACCAGCCCTGCGCTCCGGACGG
>Ga0066388_100003459_pt1 | contig 10238 bp, 6 predicted proteins | sample PanSoiMetaGPlot6_FD_64539 | JGI IMG/M metagenome (GOLD analysis project Ga0066388, IMG submission 64539) | Tropical forest soil microbial communities from Panama analyzed to predict greenhouse gas emissions - Panama Soil - Plot 6 (Hybrid Assembly) | ecosystem: Environmental > Terrestrial > Soil... | reverse complement strand
TATGCTTATTTCAAATCCAGACTGTTTTCATATCCGATCTTTTGTTCGCTGAACTTCCGTTAGCCCTCGTCAGCGTTGCATTTGCCCTTTTCATACTCGACAGGTCAATTACATCGCGCCCGTGGCTGCGCGAGATGATATCCTTCGCGCTCGCCACGGCGGGGTTTCTTCTGAGAACTGTCGGCGTAGTCCTTTTGGCTGCGTGGGTACTCGAGGCGCTTACACGGCGTCGTTGGCGCCTGGCGATCGGTCGCAGTGTGTTGGCGCTCATACCAATTGTCGCTTGGCAGGCGCACGTGTCGTGGGCACGTGGAAGCTACGAGTATACACACCCAGCTTACGAGTACCAACGTGCGCCCTATCAATATTACAATGTGAGCTATGTCGAAAATGTTCTACTAATGAATCCGTTCCGTCCCGAGCTCGGCGGTTTGGATACGCGGGGCCTTGCAATGCGATTGACAACGAACCTGTCGGCCGTGACAGCCGCTGTGGGCGAAGCAGTGAGTACGAGAGCCGGCTATTGGCACGATTTTCTAAAGGATGCGCTTCACCACCTTGGTAGCAGGGCCCTTGTTCAAAGGTTCGTCAGATTTATACCGATCTACGCCTTGACAGCTATTGTTCTGGTGGGGCTTGTTATTCTCGCGTGCCGGAGAAACTGGCTGCTGGCGTTCATTGTGCTCGGATCACTCGGACTCGTTTGGGTGACGCCGTGGCCCGGTCAATTCGCACGTTATTTGATGCCACTTTCACCTTTCTTGACCCTTTGTGCCGTCTTACCGCTTGCCTCTACATTCGAAAGCTCTCTATCTATGCGACAACGCTGGGCCATCGTCTTTGCGCGAGTGTTTTTTGCGAGCGCCTTGGCGCTTGCATTTGCCGCGGAAGGCTACGCGTTGCTGAAGGCTTTCCGTCAGCGCGGTAAGAGAGAGGCGATCGTCATCCCCGAAGCTGGCGGCACAAGCTATCGCCTCTTTTATCATGACAGCTCCTGGCAGGCTTGGGAGAAAGCCGCGGATTGGATTGGTACGCACGCGCGTTCAGAGGCAATCGTTGCTACAACTGCCCCGCACTTTTTTTATCTTCGCACAGGTCTGCGTGCCGTACTTCCGCCGATGGAGCCGAATCCGGAGCGCGCGCAGCAATTACTCGAAGGCGTTCCTGTCTCATATGTTATTGTTGACGAATTGGAGTTTCTGGATCTGTCACGTCGCTACGCGCGTCCTGCCGTCAAGAACCATCCGACGAGCTGGCAGCTTATGTATTCCACTCGCCCTCGGCACCGACCGTGGTGGATAAAACCGGCTGACTTCGTTTACGGTACGCAGATTTTTCAACGCGTCACTGACACGCAGTGATTTGTGCGTAATCGTGAGACGTTGAAGCTATTTCACTAAAACGTGGTTTAGATGCATGCCAAACTCGATCTAGAAACGAAAACTTCCCCGCGGTCAAAGATGAGCTTAGAAAAAAAGCTCATGTTGAGAAACTGGGAGTATGTCGTTCCAGCGTTTGGCATTGTCTCTCTGGTTATTTCGTGCGTCGTCTTCTCTGCAAAGAAATATTTCGAGAATGATGAGCTCTTGTCCTACTACCTACTTTCAGACAAGTCGTTCTTCCACATGCTGTCCGCCTTCCACGACAAGATCAATGCCGCGCCACCGCTATACTTTTTGGTCGCGTGGATTTGGACAAGGATATTTGGCGCATCGGAACTTTCACTGCGACTAACGTCATGTCTCGGCATGTCCGCGGCGCTTTGGCTTCTTTGGGCGACGCTGCGGCGCACCTACGGGTTTTGGCCGACATCTATTGCTGTTCTATCTGTGTTCTGTACGTCGGGGATTGTTTTGTGGCAAAATGCTGAAGCCCGTATGTACGGGTTATTTATCGCGTTCTGCGCGCTGGGCCTTCTCTTGTACGACACCGCGTGTAGAAAATCTAGAGTTTCTCGGGCCCTGTTGATTGGCACCGCGTGCACGCATGCTGCCATTGTCAATACGCATCTCTTCGGGCTGATTTACAGCGCAGCCTTGCTCCTTGCCGTCATCTTAAGAGATAGATGCTTCAAGGCTGTAAGAATCCAACTTTACCTCTCGATAGCCTTTGGCTGGCTTTCGCTAATTCCCTATATGCCTTCATTCTTAAACCAGTCGGCTGCAGCAAGTGTGCGGACGTGGCTCCCTAAGCCACTAATCGGCGATCTCGTCCAATTTATGACTCTTTCCTCTCCGTCATTAGTAAGCGGAGATTCGCTGCAAACTCTGGTAAACCTTTTTGCCTTGGTTCTTTTGGTCATCACATCGGGCGCCCAGTTTCTCCTGTGGCAGACCGAAGGCCGTGATGGATACGAGAACAGGGAAGAAGGTCAGCCGCGTCCCGATTCAGAAGCAGCGCTCCTGATAGCGGCTTATGCATTCTTGGCCGTTCCTGTTTTCGTCTGGGTGTTTTCCCAAGGGCAAAAACCTATATTCTGTGATCGCTATATGCTGCCCACAGCCTTGAGCTGGTCGATATTGCTCGCGTACGTAGCTTCACGACTTCTGTATCAGCGTCTGCCGAAGATGAGCGAAGGCGAACCTCTTAATTATCGCCTTCGGATGGCTGCTGTCAAATCCATTTTTCTTATGCCACTAATTTCGCTTTTTCTTGCTCAGCCGGTTCTTTGGGCGATGAGAGCGCCTCAACAAACCACTCCGGGATTGTATCATGACAAGGTTGGCTACAACGACTTGCCGATCGTTATTCAACATTCACATGTCTTTCTGCGGTGTCTTCATTACTCGCCTGCGCGTAATAGGTACTTTTTCATTTTAGACCCGGAAGCTGCTGCGGATGAAGCCAGCGGTTTATTTGGGCCACAAGAGTTTAATAATCTCGAAGCTATAGCACGCAATTATCCGAATCTGGGGAAACATATAGTATCTGGCGACGAGTTTTTGCGCATGCACGATCGATTTTTGGTACTTGGATCCTTGGAGTCCAACAGCAAGGTATGTTCATGTGACATAAAGGGTGGTGTTCGTACTAAGTGGGAAGATCTTAGCTGTCCACAATGGCTGAGGCTTAGGGTGTTAACTGACCCACATTACCGCGTCCAACGCTTGGGAAAGGTAATGCTGCTGGTTGAGCGTCTGTGATTATCGTATTCCGGCGACCATCTTACGCCGGATGGCTCGTGCGGGTTCCTAATCCCTGGCTACGGCTTGTCCAATCTGGATGTTCTCAGCAGTCATCGGCGATGGTAATCACCGCGGCTGAGGCATTTTTCAAGCCAAACATACAAGCAGATAAATAAGTATCGGCTGCCCATCTCCTTAATCTTAAGCTTCGGCTCTCCCAGCCGTCGATTGCGCCAAGTTACCGGGATCGAGGTCCATGAATACCCGCGAACAATAGCCTTCAGTGGCAGCTCGACCGTAATGTTGAAATGCGGAGAGATTAATGGGCGACAACCATTGATAACCTCCCGGCGGTAAGCTTTAAACGCGTTCGTTGTGTCGTTTAGAGGAATGTTAAACAGCACCTTCAGGAAGAGATTTGCGCATCGGTTCAAAGCTAGCTTTATCTTCGGATAAGCAGTAACGCTGCCACCTTTGATGAAGCGGCTTCCAAAGACACAGTCGTAACCCTGTTGCAATGTCTCCCAGTAACGCACCACATCACGACAATCATCGGACTCATCGGCCATCATTAAGACGACAGCATCGCCACGCATTTCGTCCAAACCGACGATAACCGCGCGACCAAAGCCATGCGGCGGCATGCTCTTTACTGTTCTTAAAATCGGAACCCGGCTTTTGATTGCTTGAATAACATCCCATGTGCGATCTACGCTTCCGTCGTCTACAACGACGATCTCGTGCGGCACGTTGTGTGTGCAGAGTTCCTGGTACAGATGCTCGATAGTCGAACCGATAGAAGCTTCTTCATCTCGCGCAGGAATTACCACGGTTAGAAGCTTCAGAGGGTTGGCTTCCATCAGTCGCTTGCCCCTGAAAGATTCAACCATTCCGGATGCGCTTCCGCATGGAGCGCGATTTCTTCCAGGATCGCGCTGATCGGCGTCTCGACCTTCCAATTCCATTCTTTGGCTGCGCATCGCGAATCGAGTATCAACCAAGGCACGTCAAAGAGATTGGAGATCGGCTCGCTGGCGACATGGTGATGGCCAAAACGGGCACTGCACCATTCCGAAAGCTGGACTAGGGACATGCTATTGGCGCGGCCACCGGCGACGTTTACGCAATGCCGTTGGGTGTCCCCAAACTCTTGGACTTGGCGGGCAATCAAGCCGGCGAGGTCTCGCGGGTGCAGGCAGTCACGAACCTGGAATCCATTGCCGCCGAAACCCGTATAACGTAACGGGTGCTTGCGGAGGTACGAATTGATCCAGAAAGAAAAAATGCCTTGGTCAGCGCGCCCGAACTGCCCAGGCCCAGCAAGCACTCCGCAGCGGTTAATCCACACGGGCACCCCAAAAGCATGGTGGTACTCGATTGCCAGATTTTCCGACGCTAATTTCGTGCTGCCATAAAGCGACAAAGGTGGACTCGTCGGAAATGATTCGTCGACTCCCTCTACGCTGACGCCCGTTGGGATTCGATCGCCGCTCAACCAAAAGGCGTCATCTCGAACTTTCAGTGGAAGGCTAGAGAGTGCATCGATTGAGTAGACCCGGCTTGTGCTGAGCAGAATAAACCCGCATCCCCTTGTTCGGCAGTGCTCTAATAGATTCACTGTTCCATAGAGATTGTTTTCGATGACTTGGCGACTGCGCCTTTTCCCGCCAAAGCCGGCGAGAACGCTGGGATTTGCCGCTGCGTCGATAATCCAGTCAGCATCCGGAAGCCATTCGAGATCACATGGGTTGCGCAAATCACCGTGGCTCACGTTCACGTCAAATGTGCCCAAGCTTGCACGGTTCAGCTCGCTGCCGGGACGACTCAGGTTATCGATTCCGCTGATCGTCCAATCAGGGAAATGTTGCCGGAACGTTCGTGCCAGTGTACTTCCGGTAAATCCACAAATGCCCGTGATGAGTAGTTTCATCGCATAACTAAGACAGAGTGTGCTAACAGTCGGGCATCCTAGCATCTCCCAACAGAAAGAGAAGTTCGCGAGGAAAGCTCCGAGTTTGTGCGTTCTTTCGGTGCCGCGTAAGCGTTCAGAGGATCAAGGATAGATCACATAAGTGCCGCCAGTAAACATTTGGCCCCGCAATTTTCTTTGCAAGCGCCTGATCCATCACGGCAAGTCTTTTCCCCCTTTTATTCGAATTCATTGGTTGGCGCGGCTAAGCTAACGTAAGCATTTACAGAGTTGGAATCTTGCCCAAACGATTTTACCACTGAGCCGGACGGGTGTCTGAAACGATCAGTGACTCAGTCCCGCCGCGACGTCGAAGTAACGCGCGCGCCGCCGCTGTCGGAGGCGCATTATCTTCGGCGCGTACGCTTCGTAATGTGGTCCGTAGCACTTGTCATTGGCCTCGCGCACATATGGATCAACAGGCGCAACATGTGCGACATCGATGGGATTTCATATGTCGAAATTGGCGAGGCCTTCTGGCGTGGCGACTGGGCGCGCGCTGTCAACGCCTACTGGAGTCCTCTTTATGGATTGTTCCTTGCCGCACCGCTCCGCTTGTTCCAGCCGAGCCCGGAACACGAGATTTACATATTCCAGCTCGTCAACGTCGTAGTGTACGCAGGCACGCTTATCGCCCTCGATTTCCTTTTGCGGCAGATCATCGAAGCGAAAGGAGTTTTACACCAGCGCGGCATTGAAGCCGCAGCTGCTCCCTTGCCGGCGTGGGGCGTCATTGCGCTCGGTTATTCGCTATTTGCGTGGGCTGCTGCCTATTGGTTGTATCTCTGGTTAGTCAGCCCGGATGTCTTGCTTGCAGCATTTTTCTTTTTCGCGGCGGGCATCGTTCTTCGTATCCGCCACCGCGGCGCGAATTGGCGGCGCTTCGTCGTCCTAGGAGTCGTGCTGGGTATGGGTTATCTCGCCAAAACAGTAATGTTCCCGCTCGCCATCGTCTTTCTAGTGACGGCCGCTCTCACAACGAAAAGTTTGGGCCGAAATGTTCGGTGCGCTGTTGCAGGCGCGCTGATGTTCGCCGTAATCGTGGCGCCGTTCGTTCTAGCGATCTCCGCTCGCGTGGGGCGGCCCACGTTTGGCGAGACAGGTCGACTCAATTACCTCTGGAACGTCAATCAAACTGTCAGTGGAAGATACTGGCGCGGCGACCCGGCCGGAACTGGCACGCCCAAACATCCGGTGCGCTTGCTCTCCAAAAGTCCTCGCATCTACGAGTTCGCGACACCGGTCGGAGGAACGTATCCACTCTGGTACGATCCTTCGTACTGGTACGGCGGTGCCTCTTCGCACTTGGATATTAGAAAGCAGATCTGGCGGCTGGAGCAGTCTGCATGGGTCTATGCTGACGAGTTCCTATACAGCTTCCAGCCACTGCTGTTTGTTGGGCTACTTGTGCTGTGCCTTATAGGCGGTCGCGTGGCGATGGGCGCAACTCTTGCCGCCGCCGCAGAACAGTGGCCATTGTGGGCGCCACCCCTTGCGGGGCTGTCACTTTACGCGGCTGTGTGGGTAGACACACGCTATGTCGGTGCGTTCCTTGTCGTCCTCTGGCTGTCGCTCTTGGCGGCTGTCCGAGTTCACCTTGGCCGCGGCTGGCCGCGGCGGAACACTGTGGTCATCGCCGCTCTGGTCCCCGTCGTGCTGGTTCCGACGCTCGTTTTCACGGCGCGCGACCTCCTGCACCAGAAAATCAATCCGGAGTTCGACGCCGCAGTGCAGTGGAAGTACGCGGAAGCGATGCGCCGTCTTGGCATCGGACCAGGTGACGCAGTCGGCGTAATCGGCGATGGGTTTGACGCGGCACGATGGGCACGTCTCGCCAGGGTGCGAATCATCGCCGAGCTTCCACGAAATCCGGGCCGTTTCTGGGATGCCAGTGCGGAAGAGCGTGCCCGCGTCCTTGCGCTGTTCGAGAAGGCTGGCGCAAAGGCGGTATACGCAGTCAATGCTCCCGCATGGTGTACTGCAGCTGGGTGGCACGCTCTAGACGATGCGAACCGCGCTGCGTTCGTGTTTCACGAATCGGCAGTATCCCAGTAGTCTGGACGATGTTTCCTGTAATAATCGAGCGTCTGCGGAAGGCCTGTCCGGAGCGACAGTTGCGGAGACCACCCAAGGATAGTCTGAATCTTGCTGAAATCGCTGTAGTAATCGCCAATATCGATTGCCTCCCGATCGGCAGGAAATGGAACGATTTCGTATCGTCCCCCCCCGTTTAAGCAAACGAGCAATTCTGCCAACTCCTTCAAGCTGATATGCTCGCTGTGACCCAAGTTGAAGACTTCGCCTTCGGATGCCGGGTCCGCTGCGGCGATGAGCAATGCCTCGACGACGTCATCAATGAAATTAAAATCGCGGCGCTGGGTTCCATTGCCAAAAACTTGGATCGGTTTGTCTTCGATCAGATGGCGAATCCAAATGCCAAGAAACGTCTGACGGGCATCTTTAACCCGCATCCCGGGGCCATAAGTATTAGTCAACCGCAAGGCACAGGCCCGGATTTTGTAAACGTTGTTGTACAGTAAGTGGTACGACTCGCCAGCCAGTTTGTTGATGCCGTTCACATCGACTGGATTAACAGGATGCTTTTCGTCCACGGGCAAATATTGGGGCCGTCCATAAACCTGGCGGGTGCTGGCAAAAATAATTTTCACATCTGGGTTGTGTATCCGGCAGGCTTCTAAGATGGACAATTGTGCAGCCGTGTTGATCATCAGATCGGTGAGCGGATCACTCATTGAATCCAAGTGGCTAGTCTGGCCAGCCAGATTAAATAGGAAATCCCGCCCTTTAATTAAAGAAGTCATGGCTTGCGGGTCGCGGACGTCGGCGAAGTTCACCGTAACGCGGTCTCGAATGTCATGAATGTTGAAAAGGTTTCCGCCATATTCGGGAATCAAACTGTCAATCAGCGCTACATTTGCGTGCAGGCTGACGAGACGCCGCGCCAGCGAAGAGCCGATAAAGCCAAGCCCGCCTGTCACCAGGACGTTTGATCTCGAGAAAATTTTATAGTCGACGGGCACACCGAATTGTAAGTTACGCGGAAAAGAATCTTCTATAACTTTTTTACGAAGTCGCGCACATGCCTTCTAGTCATAAGCATTCCCCATGACTGCCAAACAATCGAACCCGGAAGTCGCTCCAGAGTTATCATTCGTAATCCCCGTCTACAACGGTAGCCAGACGATCGGCTTGGTCCTCGAGCGTATCCGCACGGTTTTCGCGTCAATGCAATTTGAGGTCATTCTGGTGAATGACGGATCAGAAGATGATAGCGAACTGCTTTGCGCAAAGTTGGTAGAAAGATTGCCCCACATCGTGACGTTTGTGCAGTTGACGCGGAATTTCGGCGAGCACAATGCTGTCTTGGCCGGACTGAGCCAGGCACGTGGTCAGTATGTCGCCGTGCTCGACGATGACGGGCAGAACCCCCCTGATGAAGTGTTGCCTATGTTAGAGGAGTTAAAGCGCAGGGATTACGATGTGGTTTACGGTCATTACATCAAAAAGAAACACTCGTGGTTCCGCAACGCCGGAAGTCGATTTAACGATCGTATTGCCACATTGATGCTGGACAAACCGAAGGATCTTTATCTTTCGAGCTTCAAAGTGATGACTCGTTTTGTCGTGGAGGAAATCATCAAGTATCGCGGGCCCTTTCCCTACATTGACGGTCTGATCTATCGCACGACCCGGAAGATCGGTCAGATACCGGTCCAACATTGCGCCGAGACTATTGGATTCTCGCGTTATTCATTTCGCAAGCTCGTCAGATTGTGGTTGAACATGTTTTTAAATTTTTCCATCGCGCCCCTACGGTTATCGGTTTACGTTGGGCTATTGACTTCCTGTCTGAGTGTTTTGGCTCTGGTCTTGATCTTGATAGATAAAATTTGGATCTCCCCAAACTTGACGATGGGTATTCCGACGGTACTCGGAAGCATTGTCTTGTTTTCTGGCATTCAACTTATGATTCTCGGACTTATCGGCGAGTATCTCGGACGGCTCTATCTGGATCACACGGGTACACCTCAATACATCGTACGCTACGTGACGCGGGCCGACTCCGCGGCCGAGCCGTCCTCTACAGTTGGCAAACTGTGAAGACAGGGTACTACGACATCGTTATGTCGCTAAAAGGGGCTAGCGCAATCCTTGTGACAAGGGTTAAAGAAGACTGAGATGGGGTTTCCGGTCCCGGTGTCCCTCGGTTCCTCGAGTCTCGGCTGGCGTCGCTCTGCGTTTCAACCCGTGCGTAAGCTTGGGATCTTTGCTGAGCGGACGGTTCAGATCTTCACAGCTTTGACGGCGCTGGCCTTTTTGGTCTCCGGTGCCGTCTATCTGTACTTCGGTCGGTGGACTGTGACGCATTACGACTACTGGTCGCAGTACGACTTAAACCGCACGTGGCTGGAGACCGCGCTGTTTAAGGTCAACAATCATTCTCTGTTTTTTCCAAGCCTCTTATGGTTGGCCGATCTTCGATTTTTCCGAGGCGACCAGTTCCCGCTTTTCATCGCTGGCCTCGCGCTGCTTGTTATCACCACATCGCTGCTGCTGACGTTAGCTTGGCATGATAAAACGGTAGGTCTCACTGCAAAGCTCATGGCTACTCTTGCCGTGATTGTTGGCAACTTTTGGATGGGACGGGCCACTATCACTACGTCCGGCGGCTTTAATTGTGAAAACTCTCTGGCGATGGTGGGAGCGGTTCTTTCTTTCCTCTTTTTGTCAACGATGTGTGCCGCCCCGCCCCGGTTATTGCCGGGAATCGTGTTCGTGGTATGTGCCGGGTTCGTCGCGTCCTTCAGCTGTGGTAGCGGGCTTGTGACGTGGCCAACTTTGCTGTTGCTGGCATGGTGTTTACGCCTGCCGAAATACTTTTTCTGGTGGCTGACTCTGGCTGGTCTAACGGCAGTTATCATCTTCGTGCTGCTTCCACCCCACGATCTTTACCCTATTTTAGCAACTTTCTTTTCTCGATCGGTGCCGTCTATGGTTTATGCATCAGTCGTCTGGTTGTGTCGGCTGCTAGGCAGTCCAATTTCTCACGCAGTGTTTGCTTGGTGGCCTGGCATATCCTACGCGCACCTAGTCAAAGCGTCATGGTTGGCTGAAGCTTCCGG
>Ga0066388_100003457_pt1 | contig 10239 bp, 6 predicted proteins | sample PanSoiMetaGPlot6_FD_64539 | JGI IMG/M metagenome (GOLD analysis project Ga0066388, IMG submission 64539) | Tropical forest soil microbial communities from Panama analyzed to predict greenhouse gas emissions - Panama Soil - Plot 6 (Hybrid Assembly) | ecosystem: Environmental > Terrestrial > Soil... | reverse complement strand
GCCGCTCAGGTTGACGGCGAGGACCTGGTTCCAGCGCGCATCGTCGAGCTCGGTGATGTCGGTGCCGACGGCGTCCCCGATGCCCGCCACGTTGGCGAGCACGTCGACGGGACCGAGGTCGCGCTCGATCGCCCGAGCCGCCGCCGCGACCTGGGTGCTGTCGGCGACGTCGCATGCATACGCCTGCGCCCGGCCGTCCAGGGCGCGGATGGCCGCCGCCGTCTCCTCTGCGCCGGGCAGGTGCCGGTCGACGGCAGCGACGGCGGCGCCTTCGGCGGCCAGGCGTAGCGCGGTCGCTTTGCCGATCCCGCTGGCCGCGCCGGTCACCACGGCAGTCCGGCCGGCGAAGCGCATGGGCGCGAGGCTAGCGGACGCGCGGCGCCGGCGTCAACGCGCGCCGCCCGGCACGCGCCACCCCAAGAGGACGAAGGGAACCAGTCCGGCGGGTGTGCCTTGAACCCAGCCGGGCGGCCGTGGTGAAGTGCCGCTTCATGCTGCTTCGGGATGCAGACGCGCTCCGCAGGGAGGTCGAGCGCCTCCGGGGCGAGCTCGCCGGCCTGCGCGCCGACGAGGCCACCTACCGCGGTATCGTCGATCGCACCAACAGCATCGTGCTGCGCTGGGACCCCGAGGGCCGCGTGATCTTCCTCAACGAGTACGGCCAGCGCTTGTTCGGGTACGCGAGCGATGAGCTCGTCGGCCATTCGGTGCTCGGGCTCATCGTGCCCGACACCGAGTCATCGGGGCGGGATCTGGTCGCGATGATTCGAGACCTTCTTCGCCATCCCGAGCGCTACCTCGCCAACGAAAACGAGAACTGCCGCCGCGACGGTGAGCGGGTCTGGATCACCTGGCGGAACACCCCGATCGTCGACGCCGAGGGGAGACTGGTCGAGATCCTCTCCACCGGAATCGATACCACCGAGCGCAAGAAGGCGGAGGACGCGCTCCGCATGAGCGAGGAACGCTTCCGCGCGCTGGCTGTCCTCGACAACCTGACGGGCCTCTACAACACCCGCTACCTCTACGAAGCCCTGGCCATGCTCATCACCGCGAGCGATCGAGAGGGAGCGGCCTTCTCGGTCTTGTTCCTCGACCTCGACCACTTCAAGCAGGTGGTGGACAGCCTCGGGCATCTGAACGGCAGCCGTGCGATCCAGGAGGTGGCCGCGACCATCCGGGGCTGTCTCGCGGCACCGGCGTGGGCGGTGGCATACGCCGGCGACGAGTTCGTCGTCGTCCTTCCCGGCGCTTCCCGGCCCGCGGCAATCGAGAAGGCCCGTGAGCTCGGGGCGCGGATCCGGGAGACGGCATACCTCGCGGGCACGGGCCAGCCCGTCCACCTGACCGCCAGCTTCGGCGTCGCTACCTACCCCGACGACGCGCGCGATCTGGAGCGGCTCCTGGCGCTCGCGGACCAGGCGCTGTTCGCCGTCAAGCAGAGCGGCCGGGATGGCGTCGCCGCGGGCGGCGCAGCGGGTCGCATTGGCAGGGCCTCCTGACGCTCACCGAGGCGTGAATCACGCCTCCAGCCGGGCGAGGGCGCGGAGGGCGCGCCGTCGCGCCACCGCGAACGCCAGCGCGGCGGCCCCCCCGCCGGCCGCGACCGCCTCGGCAAGATCGCTCGCCACCACGGCGCCGCTCCGCGCTTGTCGGAGCAGCCGGGCCACCGGCCACGCTTCCAGCGCGACCACGAGCGCGATCAGTCCGAGACAGGCCAGCATGTAGAGGATCGCGCCGAAGCCGGTGGCGATCTGCGCCGCGTTCTGGGTGTCGAAGCGCGGGTAGGCGGCGCCGAAGGCGAGGCCGAGACTCACCACCGCCGCCATGAGCGGCACGAGCGTCAGCAGGAAGAGAAGCGTGACGGGTGCGGGGACTCCCAGGAGGGTGTTCGTGGTCGCCACCAGCAGCTCGGCGAACACGACCAGCGGGAGGTAGCCGATCCAAAACTTGCTCCACCAGAGACCGGCGAGCGGCACGGGCGCCGTGCGGAGAATCCACCACGCGCGACCCTCGAGGCTGACCATCGGGAACACGAAGCGCACCGCGACCGCCGTCGTGACGAAGGCCCCGAGGCCGAGGTTCAGGATGGTCGCCAGGTCGCGCATCGCCTGGGCGAGCGGGGTGCCGTCGTCGAGCGGCAGGGCGGAGAAGTTGTAGAGGTAGATGCCGACCAGCGCGAACACGAGCAGCAGCTGCGACCACTGGCTCGCGTCGCGCAGGAACACGGTGACGTCCTTGGCGAGGAGGCTGCCGGGAACGCGGGGCAGGGGCCGCACCAGCCGGGCGAGCCAGCCGGTCAGGGGCCTCTCCCTGGCGTCGCCCCGGACCCGACCGCTCTGCGCTCGCGACCAGGCGGTGAGGAAGACCCGCTCGACCACGGCGGCGCTGGCGAGGAAGAGCATGGCCGCGGTGCTGACCAGCATGGCGAGGTAGAAGAGCGGCTCGCCGGGTCGCGCGCCGAGCAGCGGGATGAGCACCTCGACCGCCCAGGTGGTGGGCAGCCAGGGCGAGCCGGTGGCCCCGAAGCCGGCGAGGAAGCCGGCGAAGCCGACCAGGCCCGCCGGATGCGCGAGCTGCTCGGGGCGGAGAAGACGTACCCCCAGTACCAGGGCGGCCATCGTGAGCCCCACGCCGATGAGGAGCGCCTCGCGCGTCCGGCGTGCCGGGAAGAGGAGCACGAGCCCGGTGGTGACGAGCACGCCGAGGGCGGCCGGGATGACGAGGAAGGTGCCCAGCACGCCGACGGCGGCCGCGTAGAAGAGGGCGCCAGCGCGGTAGACGACGCCGTACGCGAGGAGCGCGGGCAGCCCGACCAGGAGCACCATCCAGGAGGAGGCGGTGAGCGTTTCGACGAAGCGCGCATGATGGAGCCGCCGATGCGACACGGGGGCCGCGAGCAACGGCACGACCTCCTCCGCCAGGTAGTAGCTGGTGAGGGCCGTGACGGTGTTGCTGACCAGGAGGACCCCGAAGAAGGTGAGGAAGAGGAGCGTGAGCAACCGCTGGGTGAGGAAGGGGCCGAAGTCGCCCAGGTGGTGGAAGTAGTCGAGGACGTACGTGAAGAGCGCGAAGGTCGCGGTCCAGAACGCGGCGACCAGGAGCCCGACCGTCGCCGCACGGAAGGGGCCGCGGCGGACGACGTTCCGGAGGGCGAGTAGGCGTGGCTGGACCAGTGCGATGACCATCACGTCGGCACATCACCGTCGGGAGCGTTCAGGATGTCGAGGAAGACCGCCTCGAGCGATGCGCCATCGGCCCCACCGTCGCGCCGGGCGCGCGCGCGGAGCGCCTCGAGCGTGCCCAGGGCCACCAGCCGGCCGCGATCGATGATGCCGATCCGGTGGCTCAGCTCCTCGGCGACCGCGAGGCTGTGCGTCGAGAGGAAGATCGTCACGCCGTCGGCCGCGAGCTGGCGGAGGAGGAGCCGCAGCTCGAGTGCGCCCTCCGGATCGAGGCCGACCATGGGCTCGTCGAGGATCAGGACGCGCGGTCGGTGCACGAGAGCGGCCGCGAGCGCGAGCCGCTGTCGCATGCCGTGGGAGAGCGTCTCGGTCAGCTCCCCCGCCACCCGACCGAGCCCGAACTGCTCGAGGAGCTGTGCGGCCCGGCGCGTGCCGTCCGCCGCACCCAGGCCGTAGAGGCTGCCGACGAAGCGCAGGAGCTCGAATCCGGTCAGCTTGTCGTAGAGGAATGGATGGTCCGGGAGGTATCCGGTCAGCGCCTTGGCCGCCTCCGGCGCGCGACGGATGTCGTGCCCGCCGAGGGTGACCGTTCCCGCCGTCGGCTCGAGGAGGCCCGTCATCATGCGGATGGTGGTGGTCTTGCCGGCTCCGTTCCGGCCGAGGAAGCCGAACACGGTCCCGGGCTCGACCTCGAGGCTCAGGTCGTCCACGGCGACCAGCGTGCCGTAGGTCTTGCGCAGGTGCTCGATCCGGATCACGTGCCGCCCTCCGCCGTGGAGAAGGAGAGCCGACCGACGACCGTGGCGAGACCGAGATGGCGCTCTGGACCGCCCTCGATCAGCTTCACGTGCGTGGCGTCGACCGGCATCTGGTGGAAGACCGCGTCGGCGCTCACCCAGCGACCGTCCAGCCAGAGCTCGTTCCACGCGTGGTAGAAGAACGCGCCGTCCTGATAGACGGCTCCGGCGACCATCCGCGCCGGTACGCCCGCTGCCCGCGCGAGCGCCGTCAGGAGCACGGCGTGCTCGTTGCAGTCCCCGCGCAGGACGCGGAGGACCTCCCGCGCGCTCGGTACCGTGGCGCTCGGCTCGGGGGTCATGCTGGTCTCGATCCAGGCGAGGATGCGCTCCGCCCGGCGCACGGGATCATCTTCTTGGCCGGCGATGGCCCGGGCCCGCGCGACGATGGCCGGATCGTCGGACTCGATGAACGGCGAGGGGAGGAGGTCGCCGGCCTCGGGCGGAGGTGCCGCGGCGGCGCCCGGCACGGGCGCCGGCTCGCGCACGATGCGGAGCACCCCGGCGTCCATCCGCTGTCGGGGCGGGTCGTCCGGGATCTGCTGTGCCGCCGCACCGGACACCAGGAGCGTGAGCTCGGCCGTGCCGCGCGGGCTCGCGATCGTGCCCTGGAGAGGAATCCGGGTGGCGCTCGTAAGCTCGAGCGGCGCGTCGGTGTCGAGATCGCGCAGCGCCGTCTCGTGCGGCTCGGCGCGCAGGACGAGGCCCAGCATCGCCTCCTCGCGCACGGCGCGCCCCTCCCCGTCGAGCCAGACGTGGGCCCGGAGGCCTTGCTGCTCTTCCACCACCCGCAGAGTGTCGGTGCCGTCGACGGTCTCCCGCCCCTCCACGACGGTCGTGATGGTCTCGCGGCGGAGCGTGAGCGGGCTGAATGTCGTGTGGCTGTAGCGCGTCCCGGGGGCCGGCCGGGCGCCAGCGATACGCGGCCGGAGCGTGGTGGCGAGCTGGATCGGCTCGTCGAGCGGCAGCTCGAGCGCGTTCTCCCGACCGCCGGCGCCGTACCGGACCTCGAGCTGGCGGCCGTTGCTCGTGCCGCGGGCCGTGAAGGTCGCGGCGGGGGAGACGAGGGCGAAGTGGAAGCTCCGGAGCCCGAAGCTCTCGTCGGTCTCGGCCGAGAGCGACGTGGTCAGCTGCTGGGGCGTGCCGAGCATGGCCAGCACGAGCATCGACTCGTCTCGGACCCGGTAGCCGGCGGGAGTCGGTGTGGCCGCCCGGTGGGCCCAGCCGATCTTTCGCTGGCCCTGGTAGACGCCGAACCACTCCTCACGGGACCCCGCGTCGGCGTGGTCGGCGGCGGGGAGCGAGGCGAGGTCGGTCGTCGGCGGCGGCGACTGCTTGCGGACGAGCAGGGCCACCATGACGAGCCACCAGACGAAGACGACGATGGTGAGCGGATGCTTCACGGGCCGGCCTCTTCGACGTCCCAGGGTAGCGGGCGATTCGGCGGATCGCACGCGCTACGAGCGACCCGCCCGACAGCCCACCGGCGCGCGGCTCCGTGGGCTGCCTCATGACGACCCACGTGGCGGGGCCACGGAACCCCGCCACGTGAGCCAGGTAGCCGGCCGAGCCGCTACTTGATCAAGGTCTGCGTGCCGGGCGTGACGAGCGCGCCCGGACCCGGCAAGCCGGTGGTCGAGTCGATCGAGTTCGTCCCCGTGGCCGGGATGCAGAAGATCGCGACCACGACGCCGTTCCCGACCTTCGGATAGGTCGTGTCAGGGAAGGCGGGGGACGGGATGGACGGCTTGCCCGTCCGCACGATCGAGCCGCCCCCCGCGGTCGGGAAGCAGGACTTGGTGGTGTCGCTGTTGCAGCAGTTCTGGCTGAGGCCGCCCTTGGAGTCGACACAGATGGGGTTCCCCGTCGACGGGTTCGTCCCCATGCTGGCGCAGGCGCTGCCCGTGCAGTTGTTGCTGCCGCAGCCGCTCGCGCCGCAGTTGTCGTCCTGCACGGGCACCCCGGTCGGCTCACCCGGCTGCGCCGTGCACGGCTTCGGGCCGGTCAGGGTCGCCGTCCCCGTGGTGATCGGTAGCCGGATGTCGAGCGGCGCCGCGAGCGCGCCCGGGTCGGGCGGACAGTCGCGCGACAAGTTGTAGCTCTTGTTGGGGCCGAGGGACTGAGCCACCACGAGTGTCGCGTCGGTGGTGCAGGCCTTCCCCTGCTGCGGACCGCTGTCGCACTTGCTGTTGTTGCAGCGCGGGCAGACCTGCGTCGCGGTGGTCAGGTAGACCTTCGAGGTGAGGTTGATCTGGTAGCTCGCGTCACCGGTGAGCGGATCGATGGTGCCGATGCCGTTGGGAGACCCGTTCCACTGGTTGACGACGCAGACGGGAACGTTGGCGGCGAGGAGCGGCAGCGGCGCACCGAACGTCGCGCCGTTGGGCGTTCCCTCACCCACGACGCCCGACATCTGACACGGCGGCGTCCCGGCGGGACCGCAGGTCGTGAGGCAGGCCTTCAGCGTGGAGTTCCCGACCACGGGGAAGTTGTGCGACACGCCCGTCCAGCCGTTGTCGAGGTCGGTGCTGCTGGTCGCGACCACGAGATCGACCTCGTCCGGACCGCCCGCCGTGTTCGAGCCGGTGCACGACGGAATGGTCGTGGTGGTAGTGGTGCTGCTGCCGGGCACGCAGCTCGGGTTGGGCGTGCACTTGATCTTGAGCTTGTCGACGTCCTTCTTCGGCTTGCCGCTCGACTTCGCTGTGACCTTCATGGTGAAGCTCTTGGGCTTGTTGTGATTCTTCCCCTTGAGCGCGACGACGACGGGGGCGAACGCCCCGCACGCCGAGCTGACCAGCGGCGTGCGGTTTACGAGCGCGCCGATGTTGGAGGTGAGGCTCGTGAGCGGGGGCATCGGGGTGCACTTCGGGACGTTTGGATCTGTCTGGTTGACGCACAGCGCTACGCTCAGGGTGCACTGCCCGCACGTGCTGTCGGTGTCGCAGGCGGTGCCGTCCATGCACTCCACAGACTTCCCCGCCGGGACGTTCTGGACCTCGAACTCCGTGTAGCAGTCGGCTTTCCCGGTTCCCCCGGTGAAGCGGGTCGCCCGGCTCTGGGCCACGAGGACGAACGCGACGACGACCGCCAGGAGCACCGCCAGACGACGGGTTTTCATGCATCCTCCGTGCGCCGCTCGAACGGCGCGGTGGTGGGTGGATCCCCAAGGTGACGCGTAGAGGTCCACGGGGCTCCGAGTCAAGCCCAGGGCATACGACAGCAACCCTCGGCAGGTGGGGCGGACGTCGGGTCCCCCCCGGGGGAGCGCTACAGCTCGGGACTGGCCGGGAGGTGGGTCTCGCCCATCAGGTAGGCGTCGACCCCCCGCGCCGCCTCCCGCCCCTCCCAGATCGCCCACACCACCAGCGACTGGCCGCGGCGCGCGTCACCGCAGGCGAACACGCCTGGCACCGTCGTCTGGTAGTCGGGACCCACCTTCACGTTGCCGCGATCGGTCAGCTCGCAGCCGAGCTGGGCGATGACCGTGCCAGTCTCGGGGCCGAGGAAGCCGAGCGCGAGGAGCACGAGATCGCAGTCGAGCTCGAACTCGCTGCCGGCGATCTCCTTCATCACTGGCCGCCCGTTGTCCTGCGCCCAGTCGAGCCGCACGCCGCGGAGCGCGCGCACGTGACCACGTTTGTCGCCGAGGAACGCCTTCGTGTTGATGCTCCAGTCGCGGATGACTCCCTCCTCGTGCGAGGAGGAGGTGCGGAGGATCATCGGCCAGTTGGGCCAGGAGAGCTGGGGGCGGTCCGTGGGGGGCTCGGGCAGCAGCTCGAACTGGTGAACCGATGTCGCGCCCTGGCGGTTCGAGGTCCCGAGGCAGTCGGAGCCGGTGTCGCCGCCACCCAGGATGACGACCTTCTTGCCGGTGGCCAGGATCTGGTTGGGCACGGCGTCGCCGGCGACGACCTTGTTCTGCGACGGCAGGAACTCCATCGCGAAGTGGATGCCCAGGAGCTCCCGCCCCGGCACCGGGAGGTCGCGGGGCTTGGTCGCGCCGCAGGAGAGCACGATGGCGTCGAACTCCTTCCGCAGCTCGTCGCCCTGCACGTCGACTCCCACGCGCACGCCCGTCCGGAAGCGCACTCCCTCGGCCGCCATCTGCTCCATGCGGCGGTCGATGAGCCACTTCTCCATCTTGAAGTCGGGGATGCCGTAGCGGAGGAGCCCGCCGATCCGATCGTCGCGCTCGAAGAGGGTGACGACGTGACCGGCCCGCGCCAGCTGCTGCGCGCAGGCCATGCCAGCGGGCCCGGAGCCGACGACGGCCACTTCCTTCCCCGTATGCTGCGGTGGAACCTGCGGCTCGACCCAGTTCTCGCCCCAGGCGTGGTCGATGATGCTCTTCTCGATGTTCTTGATGGTGACCGGGTCGTTGTTGATGTTGAGGACGCAGGCTTCCTCGCAGGGCGCGGGACAGATGCGGCCGGTGAACTCGGGGAAGTTGTTGGTGGAATGCAGCCGGTCGATCGCCTCCCGCCAGCGGCCGCGGTACACGAGATCGTTCCAGTCGGGGATGATGTTCCCGAGCGGGCAGCCCTTGTGACAGAAGGGGATGCCACAGTCCATGCAGCGCGCGCCCTGGCGCTTCAGCACCTCTTCCGGTGTGCGCTCCTCGAACTCGCCCCAGTGCTTGAGGCGCTCCGCGACAGGTTCCTTGTGAACCTTCTCCCGCTCGTACTCGAGGAAGCCGGTGATTTTGCCCATGGTTACACGGAGGCGAGGCGCGCTGCCTCGGTGTCGAGGTGCTGCTTCGCCAGGACGGACCGGTACTCGACCGGCATCACCCGCACCAGGTGCTTCGCGGTCTCCTTCCACCCGGAGAGGAGGCGCCAGGCGACCGCGGAGTGCGTGTAGTCGAAGTGCCGCTGGATGAGCTCCCGGACCGTCGCCAGGTCCTTCTCGTCCAGCGGCTCGAGCTCCACCATGCCCATGTTCACGTGGGCCGGGAACGTGCCGTCCTCGTCGAGCACGTAGGCGACGCCGCCCGACATCCCGGCGGCGAAGTTGCGGCCCGTCTTCCCGAGGACGACCACCAGCCCCTTGGTCATGTACTCGCAACCGTGGTCGCCGACGCCTTCGACGACGGCGGTGACGCCGCTGTTCCGCACGCAGAAGCGCTCGCCCGCGAGCCCGCGGAGGAAGACCTCACCGCCCGTCGCCCCGTAGAGGGACACGTTCCCCACGATGATGTTCTCCTCGGGGGGGAAGGTCGCCGTCCGCGGGGGGTAGACGACCACGCGCCCGCCCGACAGCCCTTTCGCGAAGTAGTCGTTCGCGTCGCCCTCGACCTCGATCGACACGCCGTTCGCGAGCCAGGCGCAGAAGCTCTGCCCCGCCGAGCCCGTGAACTTGATGCGGATCGTGTCGGGCGGCAGGCCGTCGGCGCCCCAGCGGCGCGAGATCTCGGCCGACAGCATGGTGCAGACGGTGCGGTTGCGGTTGGTGATCGGTAGCTCGAAGGCCACCGGCTCGCCGCGCGCGAGCGCCGGCTCGGCCAGCGCGATGATCCGGTTGTCGAGCGCCTTCTCGAGACCGTGGTCCTGCGCCTGGATGCAGTGCCGGGCGACGCTCGGCGCGACGTGCGGCGTGTAGAGGAGCTGCGTCAGGTCGACGCCCTGCGCCTTCCAGTGCCCGGAGACGTCGCGCACGTCGAGCCGGTCGACGCGGCCGACCATCTCCTGGATCGTCCGGAAGCCGAGCTCCGCCATGATCTCGCGCAGCTCCTCGGCGATGAAGGTCATGAAGGCGACGACGTGCTCGGGCCGTCCCTCGAACTTCTTGCGCAGCACCGGATCCTGGGTCGCGATCCCGACCGGACACGTGTTCAGGTGGCAGACCCGCATCATGATGCAGCCCGACGCGACCAGCGCGGCCGAGGCGAAGCCGTACTCCTCGGCGCCGAGGAGGGCCGCGATGGCGACGTCGCGGCCGGTCTTCAGCTGCCCGTCGGTCTCGACGCGGATGCGCCCCCGGAGGTCGTTGGCGACCAGGATCTGCTGGGTCTCGGCGAGGCCGAGCTCCCACGGGATGCCGGCGTGCTTGATCGAGGTGAGCGGCGAGGCGCCGGTGCCGCCCGAGTCGCCGCTGATGAGGACGACGTCGGCCTTCGCCTTCGACACGCCGGCGGCGACCGTCCCCACCCCGACCTCGGCGACCAGCTTCACGCTGACCCGGGCGCGGTTGTTCGAGTTCTTGAGGTCGTGGATCAGCTGCGCCAGGTCCTCGATCGAGTAGATGTCGTGGTGCGG
>Ga0066388_100003456_pt1 | contig 10240 bp, 10 predicted proteins | sample PanSoiMetaGPlot6_FD_64539 | JGI IMG/M metagenome (GOLD analysis project Ga0066388, IMG submission 64539) | Tropical forest soil microbial communities from Panama analyzed to predict greenhouse gas emissions - Panama Soil - Plot 6 (Hybrid Assembly) | ecosystem: Environmental > Terrestrial >... | reverse complement strand
GAGCTGCCAGGCCGTGCGGGCTAACGGATGGTCCGGGCCTCCCGCGCGCTCCAGTTGTTCTGCGGCCGATCGGAAGGCTGCACGAGCTTCATCGGTTTCGCCTTGCGCTTGAAGTGCTTGTCCCAGCGCCAGGTAAGTCCGACCGACATAGGTTGAATACGTTCCGGGTTCAGTTTTTACCTGAAACAGGCTCAAAGCACGCTCTGCATCAGCGCGTGATTTATCGATTTTTCCGGCTTCGAGTTCCGTGCCCGATCGGCGCATGAGCAGGGGCGCTAGCGTGAGGACTCCCTCGCCAGTGCGACCTGCGTTGATTGCCGCCTCAGTCCTTGAGACCACTTGGTCTGCCAATTGCAACGCGCGCGGTAGGTCCCCTTTGGCCTGGGCAAGGAGCGACTTTTCGGAATCCAAAATCGCGAGAATGTTGTTCCCGGGCGCATAATCGCGACGCATTAAGGGTTCCACTTGTGCAAGCATTGCGTTCGCTCGTGGCAAATCATGCCGTTCCCGGTAGATTTGCACCAGCTTCAGCAGCGACTGCTCCTCTATCATTCTGTTTTCGATCTGCTGAGCTCTCGCATGACCCCGTTGGGCGTAGGCAAGTGCCTCATCCAAACGTCCGAGCTGACGCAGTGCGTCTGCATATTGGTTCAACAGCGCCGGATCAACTACATTCTCGGTCTGAGAAGTCCGTCCGATGTCAAGCGCACGGCGAAACCGCTTTTCCGCCTCATACGGTCGACCCGCGTAAATTAACACGTTACCCCAACTAATGAACAAATCTGCCGCTGTTTTTGTGTCGTCGTAGCCGAGATCCGTCATCAAAACGGAGGCGCGCTCGTATGTGGCAATTGCCTTATTCACCTGTCCGAGGCCCAGGTAATCTTGCGCCAACTCCTCGAATACATTCAGCTTTAAATGATCGGAAGCGAAGCTCGAATTGTTCACGATTCGCTCGGCAGACTGGGTACGTGCCAATGCCTCTCGGAAGTCACCAGTCCACCCAACCACATCGCTGCCGTTTAGAAGGCAGGACGCTCGGTCCAACTCAAACTCGGGATCATTCGGAAGCTCGCGCAGCCCTTCCTGAATCAGGGATTCGGCGCGGGCATGCTCCGAGCGCTGGTGGTCCAGAGGCAATGCTAATGCGCACGAGGCCTGCGCGCGGGCAGAGGGATCCTGCAATCCGCGCGAGAGCTGGTATGCTTCCTGAAGGGTGGGCAAAGCCTTTTCGTACTCGCCCTTGTCGCCATACTGGCTACCAATGGAGACTAGCATTTCCACGTGATGAGCCGGATCCTGTGAGTAGTTCTCGCGCTTGACGATTTGCTCGGCGCGTTCCAGAAGCTCATCCACCGCCATAGGCTCGCCCGACTGAGCATCGGTGAGCAGGAAATGGTTCAGGTCGTTGACCTTCTCCGCGCGGGCCAGCTGCCGAAACGCAAAATCGCGCTGCTTGCGTGCGGTTCGGGCCTGAATCAAAGTTCCGGCTATGCCGACAATCACGGCCATCAAAGCCACAAGCGTGAGCGCAAGGCCCGAACGATTCCGCCGGACGAACTTGGATGCACGATAGCCAATCGAATCTGGACGGGCACTGATCGGCTCTTGCGCAAGATATCGCTGAAGATCAGCGGCTAAAGTGGTGACTGAGCCGTAGCGTTCCGTGGGGTTCTTTTTCAGCGCCTTGTCAGTAATTGTGTCGAGGTCGCCCCGGAGCTGGCGGCTGAGCCTTTCCGATGTAGTGCCTCGCTTTTCGACGGCTGCCTTCGCCTCCGGCGACCTCACCGCCTCCGAAGCCCGGAGCGGTTCCGTTTCCACGATCGCTTGGATCAAGTCGGCCGGAGAGTGCACACTCGGCCCTGCGGGATGCTGTCCTGTCAGCAGCAGATACAGCAGCACACCCAATGCATACACGTCCGTTGCCGTCGTGATCGTACCCCCTTTCACCTGCTCCGGGGCGGCGTACTGCGGGGTCAGCGCTCCTCCGCCTTCCTGGGTGAGCAACGTGGTTGGGGCAGAACCGGCGTCATCCGCCAGCAGCTTCGCAATGCCGAAGTCCAGCAGTTTCACCTGACCGTCATCTCTGACAAGCACGTTCGACGGCTTGATATCCCGGTGAACAATTAGGTTGGCATGCGCCTGCGCGACCGCGCTGAGCACCTCGAGGAAGATACAGATGCGCGTCTCTACGTCGAGCCTCTTACGGTCGCAATATTCATCAATGGGCTCTCCCTCCACGTGTTCTAGAACGAGGTAAGGTTCTCCATTGGTCGTGACGCCGGCGTCCATCAGTTCCGCGATATGAGGATGCGCCAGCTGCCCGAGAATCCTGCCTTCCAGCCGGAACCGTTCCGCACCGCCATGCGTGGCCACGGAAAGGCGTAGAAATTTGACGGCCACTCGCCGCTCGAAACGGCCATCACTGCGTTCGGCCAGCCACACACTTCCCATGCCACCCTGGCCGATGGGCGAGATTAGCTTATAAGCGCCAATGTTCTGCCCCGCTGTAGTTGAGTGGACCGCGCCGGCAAGGGGCGAGCGTTCGAGGAAGCGTTCCTCGCAGAGCGCCCGATGTTCATCCAGAAAACCTTGTACGGAGTCGGCTAACTCAGGTTTCTCGGCTCTTAACGACGCCAGCCAGGTAGCGCGCACGTTCTCTGGCATGGACAATGCCTGCTCCAGGTATGGGCTTATTTCCCGCCATCGATCAGGATTCAGTGTTGACACGGTTCCTCAGATCTGCAGATCTGCGCGAATCTTGCGATGGAGGTACATTCGGGCTTTCTCCCATTGCCGCTGAGCGGTCCGTTCGGAGATCCCCTTCATGCTTCCAATTTCGGTAAACGTAAAGCCGCAGAAAAATTTCAGGTCGACAACCTCCGAAAGCGAGGGTTCGGCTTTCGAGAGCTCGTCCAAAGCTTCACTTATCTGAATCAGCTCGCGGTGATCTACAGCGTCTTCGCCTTCACTGCCGAGCGATCTGATCTCGAATTGACCGCCGCGCTTTTGGGCCTGGCGTCTGCGCGCGTGGTCGATGATTAAGCCGCGCATCACGCGAGCGGCATAGCCCATGAATCTGCTGCGGTCTGGGAAGGACGTTCCATCTTGGCCGGCAATTTCAATATAAGCCTTGTGCAGAAGCGTAGTAGCGCCGAGGCTCATCGGCGCGCCGTGCCGCGCCAATTCACACTTCGCGAGCCGACGCAACTCAGAGTAGAGGGCACTAAAGAGTGCGTCCGCAGCCTCCTTGCTCCCGCGGCCGGCCGCGTCCATTAGCGCAATCAGGCTGGGCTCACTTCCCAAGGCAGTCCTCTCAGCGGCCGCTCTTCCCGGGATCGGGGCGTGAAAGGTTTGCGCTCGATTCTAGCGCAACTCTAGCAATGACGCTGCATTCATCGGGCGGCCCGGGCGGCCCCCGCAAGGAGGGACGTGAACTCCCCGCCTATGGCCAAGATGAAGGATGACGGGCAATCCGGAAGTTGAGACCCATGGACACGTGAGGCTACAATGACCTTGCCCGAAAGGGCGGATTACTCACTAACGGAAAGCGCCCTCTCTCCATTTCAGGCTGAACCAACACAGAGCTGTGTACATTTAAGTCTTTTATATCTGAATGACTACATAAATAATCGTTTGAGTAGCGACTAAGCAGCAGCCACACGGGCTCAACAAAAGGAGCCAGCGCCTCGCACGAAAAGGCACATGATGGACCATGCGGTAAACTCAAGGGAGGTGACGGAACTGGGTACCAAGCAGCCCGTAGACTTTCAAGGCCCCCAACAGATTCTCAGTCTCACCAATGGGCCTTCCGACCTTTCGATAACGATCAGTTTGTTGAATATAGGACCGAACGTGAGGCACTATGCACAATGGTCGAAGTCCCGGCAGATCGCGTCCGAAAAGTCGATTAAGAGGGCGTGGAGGGTTTCGGACTGACTACATGCTCGCCGCTCTTCTGAAAATATAGTGGCTTTCGACAAGAGAAGGGTAGTGACACACCCGAAACCAGAATCAATCCAGCGGATCTCCGATTACGATGTATCAGCGGGCTATGACGCAGTTTCTTATGAAGCTCCGGATTCAGTCTCGTATGACCGGTTCATCGAGGTAAAGTCCTGCACTATTGACCGGAGATTTTTTGGTCCAAGAATGAGATTCTCCAAGCGAAGATAAAACATGCGCAGTATTTTCTCTACCTTGTGAATCCAGAAAAGATCTGCGATGTCGATTATGAGCCTATGATCATCCAGAATCCCTATGAGAACGTGTTTCTGGAACAGTCATGGGCCAGGGAAGCGCAATCCTGGCTGTTTTCGAAGGATTAGAAACGAAGGCAATTCAGATCGCTTTGCGGGTGATGGCACTAAGAAGAAACGGACAGTATATTTAGATGAAGTTGATGGGCCCGCTAGGATTCGAACCTAGGACCAACGGATTATGAGTTCCCCTGAGCCTTCTGGGGCGAAAGAAGATAAAGCCTTTAGCCCTGCAAAGCAAGGAAAAGTCCGGCAGAAACTGCAACCTGTGTGCAACCGAGATCCTGAAGAGTCTGCTTAGCGGCATTTATCAGTGTCCATCGAAGTGTCCGAGCCTCATCGGTCTCATCTGTTTGCGTCTCTTTCATGCGGATATGACACACAGGTTTCGAGCTGGCTTTTGTGTACCGAAGTTGCCGGACGAGTGGCACACCCGGAATCTGTCTCCCGTGCCAAGGCCTGCAATGCACAATGCCAAACATGGTAGCGGGTAGTGGCGGTCGCGCTGGGTAGGGTCTCCGCTTCGGGTCAGCCGCGTTCTAGCTTGCGCACAACATCGGCGCGGATGCACCAGAACGGCTGCTTGTTGGTCTTGGCTTTCTTGCCTTTGCCGTTTCCGCGTTCGTACGTCGTGCTGACGAGGCTGCCCTCGACGAGAACGTGCGGACCTTTCTTGATTGTCGTCGCGACGTATTCGGCGAGCCGCGGACGGAACACGCAAACGCGATGCCACTCGGTTTTCGACGCCCACTCGTCGTCGGTGTTCTTCCACGACCGCTGCGTCGCGACGGACAGAACGGTGAATTTCGAGCCGTTGTTGTTCCGCGCTTGACGGTGCTCGGGGTCGGCCCCAACAAATCCGACGATCGTTACTGAGTTCAAGTAGGACATGAAAAATATCTCCTTTTTCTGCCCCATTTTTCTGGGGCACCCAAAAGCGAGGGCTGCTGCTTCCAAAGCGAGCGGCTGCTTTATGGGAGGGACCCAATGGTGTACGGGCGGAACCGGGAAAGCAGAAGCCGAAAAGCTGCAGGACGCAGGAATTAGCCTGAAGCAGTGCCCAGAAAAAATGAGCGGCAGAAAAAGGCTGGCCTAATTGAACTGGAACATCGATGTGTGTGAGCCGTGGTGTGCGGCAGCGAAAGTTGGACGAGAGAGTTATCTGCTCGACCGATCGCTGCAAGCTCGACAAATGGGGCTCAATTCGAGTGGCCGTTCCGACTGATTGCAGCCCGTGGAAAACGCCTACGCGCAGGGCAACAGAGAAGAACGCCAATTATCAGGCTCGCCCGGAAAAGCATCTCCCCTTGCTTACCGAGGGTGGAGGTGCTAGTCTCGGTTACCGAGGACATAAAGATGAGCAAGCCTTCTGATCTTGTTCAAGGCACCTTGGACATGCTGCTGCTGAAAATTCTTGCGCTTGAACCGATGAACGGCTTCGCCGTCAGCCAGCGTCTGAAACAAGTCTCGGGCGACGTTTTGCAGGTGAGCGACGGCTCGCTGTACCCGGCTTTGCACAAGTTGGAGCAAGAGGGCTGGATTACAGCCGAGTGGAAAACGTCGGAGTACGGCCGGCGGGCGAAATACTATTCGCTCACACGGCTCGGGCGGCGGCAGCTCGAAAAAGAAGCGGACAACTGGGGCAGGCTTTCGAGCGCGATTTCGCGGGTCATTAAGATCAAAGAGGCGTGAGCGTCGCGCCGGGCGAAAGGGAGGTTGGAGATGCGACCGGAGCATTGGCTGTTCACGATTCCGCTGCGGCTGCGGTCATTGTTTCGTCGGGCGCAGGCGGACCAGGAATTGGACGACGAGCTGCGCGACCACCTCGAACAAGCAACAGAGCAATATGTCGCAAAAGGCATGGCACCGGGGGAAGCGCAGCGGCGGGCGCGGCTAGATTTGGGCGGTATCGAGCAGACCAAAGAGCAATGCCGCGACACGCGCAGAGTAAACCGGATTCAGGACCTCATGCAAGACTTGCACTTTGGTCTGCGCCTATTGCGCAAGAATCCCGGATTTACCTCAATTGCAGTGCTTACGCTTGCGTTGGCGATTGGAGCGAATACCGCGATTTTTTCGGCCGTGTACGCCGTCTTGATCAAGCCTCTGCCCTTCAAAAATGCGGACCGCCTGGTGTTCATCCTCAAGAAAAACGTCCCGCGAGGCTGGAGTCGAAACCCGATCTCACCAGCGGAGATTCTAGCCTGGCGGAATCAAACAGAAGCATTTGACGATTTTGCCGCCTACACGGAAAGCTCTTGTGTGCTGACGGGAGCGGGTGAGGCGGAAGAAGATCCTTGCGAAACAATCACCAGCAATCTTTTTCCGCTGCTCGGAGTGGCGCCTTATCGCGGCAGAAGTTTTACTTCTGAAGAAGATAAGGCTGGGGTGCAGCCCGCGGTGATTCTAAGTTATGGGCTTTGGCAACGGCGCTTCGGCGGAGAAGAAAACGTGATTGGCCGTTCGATCACTCTGAATGGTGTGAGTCACACGGTCGTCGGCGTCATGCCTGCGAATTTGTCGCATTTGTATGCCTCACCGTACGGCTCAGTGCCGGGGATGTGGGTTTCTGGCATGGGTCTAGCGGCCGAGCACACGTCGAACGACTACTTCGGTATCGCGCGGCTGAAGCCCGGCGCGACGCTAGCACAGGCCAGCATGCAAATGGACACGGTTTCCATGGGCCTCGAAAAAGTCTATCCCGACCTCCATGGATGGCGTGCACAGGTGATGAGCTTCCGAACCAACAGTTCGGCCGATATGCGTCCGGCGCTGCTCGTGTTGATAGCGGCCACAACATTTGTTCTTCTGATTGCGTGCGCAAACATCGCCAACCTGTTGCTGGCTCGCGGCGCTGGCAGAGCCAACGAGTTTGCGATTCGTAATGCGTTGGGAGCCAGCCAGGGACGACTCGTGTGGCAGCTATTGACAGAGAGCGGGGTCGTCTGCTTTGCCGGCGGGATTATCGGCGTTTTGCTGGCCAGCGGGCTATGCAAAGGATTGGCGGCCTTGGCACCAGACACACTCCTGCGAGCTGCGCCGGACTTGGCCGCGGGAACAGCGAATGTGCGAGTTCTTGGATTCGCGATGCTCACACTCATTGCCACTACGTTTCTTTTTGGGTTGGCGCCCGCGCTCCAAAGTGCCAAACCGAAGGTGATCGAGACGCTAAAGGAAGCCGGGCGCAGCTCTCTGCAGAGTCCGCAGAGTCGGCGCTTTCGCAGTGCGTTGGTGGTGTCTGAAATCGCCCTTGCCCTGGTCCTGTTGGTTGGGGCTGGACTGATGGTGCGGACTCTTGCGGAGTTAATTCATGTCAATCTGGGGTTCAATCCCAAAAACATTTTGACTCTGCGTGCGCCGCTTTCTGGTGATCGTTACAAAGAGCCGCGGTCGCGCGCGCAAACCTGGGAGCATGTCGTGGCACGTGTTGAAGCATTGCCGGGGGTCGAAGCGGCCAGCGTTTCGCGCGGTCTGCCGATTACGGGGTGGAGCGGACAATACTTCACGACGGCAGACAACCCGATCCCTCCAGCTGGACAAGTGCCGGTTGCAAATTACGTCATCGTGGGGCCGGACTATTTCCGGACGATGCAGATTCCATTGCGCCGAGGACGCGGTTTCAACGATCACGATACGCAGAGCGCCGAGCGAGTAGTGATCGTGAATGAGAAGCTGGCTCGGACCTCCTGGCCGGGACAAGATCCGCTTGGCAAACAGTTAAGGGTGGGAGACGACGCCCCGTGGCTTTCTGTTATCGGAGTGGCTGGAGACGTGTTAAGTCAGGGAGCGGACGGACGTATTCATTCGGAGATATATGTCCCTGTGGGGCAGTATCCCTGGTTGCAGGGGCCCCAGCATTTGGTAGTGCGCACGTCTGCGAGCGTGAAGCCCGAAAGCCTAATCCGAGCGGTGGTCGAGCAGATTCATCGAATCGACAAAGACGTGCCGGTAACAGACGTCGAGACGATGGAACAGATCACGCTTGAGTCAATCGCGCAGCAACGAATGGTGATGGCGCTTTTGGTGTCCTTCGCGGGACTAGCGCTGGGGCTTTCGACTCTAGGGATCTACAGTGTGTTGTCGTACTCGACTGCGCAACGAACTCGCGAAATCGGCGTGCGTATGGCCTTGGGTGCGGAGCGCGGAAGGGTGCTGCGATTGGTGGTAGGCGGAGGGGTTGGACTGGCCGGTCTCGGGCTGGCGATAGGAATAGCAGCAGCGTTGCTCTTAACGCGATTAATGACCGACCTGCTTTATGGTGTCCCGGCGACTGATCCTCTGACTTTCGTTGGCGTGAGTGCAGTTCTGGGGGCCAGCTCGATTTTGGCTTGCTACGTACCAGCGCGAAGGGCGACGAAAATCGATCCGATGGTCGCTTTGAGGTACGAATAGATAACCACTCGAATGCTCGGACGGCGAATTCAGCGCTTCGATGAACCGGCGCCCTGAGCGGCATTCGCGAGGGTGCCGTTGAGACGAGACTCGCCAAAAAACTCAGGTCCTGGCCACTCCCTCCACTCCGGCCTAAGCGCGCCGCCTACGGCGTCGCAGGCCTCCGTTCCGGGAGTGGCCAGGGAGACGAAAGGCATGCTTTAATGACTAAACCCTGGCGAGCGAACCACACCCGGAGCTATTCCATTTAACATATAGGTAAGACATGAAATTTATCTCCTTTTTCTCGCCCCATTTTCCTGGGGCACCCAGAAGCGAGAGGCCGCTGCTCCCAAGGCGAGCGGGTGCTTTATGGGAGGGACCTGTGCTGTTCGGGAGGAGCCGCGAAAGCAGAAGCGGCGAAGCTGCCGGGCGCAGGAATTTGGCCCGAAGCCGTGCCCAAGAAAATGCGCGGCAGAAAAAGGGGCCTCTCAGCTAACGCAGTGACGACGAGAGAGGATCAGGTCTAGTTCAGAACGCCGAGCAGCTGTTCGAGTCCGGTGAAGGCATCGGCTTCGAGGAAATTGAAGGTGTCGCGGGCGGCGGCAAAGTTCTCCCAAGCAGTTTGTCGCTCGCCTACGCACTCCCGTGTACTCGTAGACAGATAAGCTATTGAAAACAAACGGCCTGACTGTCCACGTGGCCACGCTGTAAGCACGATTCACGCCTCAAAGGGATCGATAGAGACTGAAACGCGGCCTTTAAGCCCGTGCTTTACGTAGATCTGTCCCGCTTTCGCGAGCGAGTCGAAGGCCTTATTGAACTCTTCGCTGTGGGAATCGTGCCTCCAGAGTTGCTTGCTGACTGCACGCCTTGTCGTCGTATGTGCAGCCGTAACCGCGGCCAGTATCCTTCTCTCGAGCTCCCGCCGAGGATTTGTCGTCGCGTGCTGGAGCGAGAGGACGTACTCTGCACATACGACCAGGTAATCGCCGACGGCAATCGCCGCCTCGAGCTGCGTCTCGTTAAATTTCAGGAAGCGTCGCCTCGACGGCGGAGTATGCGATCGCGAGCTTAAGGACATAGGACGGGATCCGGACGGTCGCGTCGTCCAGCAGTTCCCCTCGCCTTGCGCGTGCAGCGTCCCAGGAGAGGTAGAATTTTCCCCAAGCCGCCCTACCATCAGGCGATAGCCGCGCGACGCAAGGCGGCACAGCTGTGGTGATAGCGAGCTCGTCCACAATGTCGTCGAGCACAGGCCATGCCCCAAATGGTTCTTCGCGAAGCCCTCCAGCATGCAATTCCACGAAAGGAAGTGCCTGGAGCTTTGGAAGGAAGCGCAGCCGAGCCGCAAGGAGAAGCATCGCGACTATCAGCGACAGGAATACGAAAGATGTCTCTCGGACGCCCAACTTCGCAAGCTGGAAGAGAAGCGCGCTAAACGCGCAGAGAGGAAAAAACGATGAGCAGATACAGGGGAGTTTTTTTGAAAGATGGCGAGACCTGGATCCGGTACAGGGATAAGGCCGGGAAATTGCATCGGGAGAAGCACGGCGGGACACCAGCCGCAGCTCACGCCGCCTATACGAAGAGAAGGAATCAGATCCACG
>Ga0066388_100003455_pt1 | contig 10240 bp, 8 predicted proteins | sample PanSoiMetaGPlot6_FD_64539 | JGI IMG/M metagenome (GOLD analysis project Ga0066388, IMG submission 64539) | Tropical forest soil microbial communities from Panama analyzed to predict greenhouse gas emissions - Panama Soil - Plot 6 (Hybrid Assembly) | ecosystem: Environmental > Terrestrial > Soil... | reverse complement strand
CCATAAACCTGGATCGGTTTTTGTTCGATCAACTGACGAATCCAAATTCCGAGGAACGTTTGGCGTGCGTCCTTGACTCTCATGCCGGGGCCGTAGGTATTGGTTAGACGCAGCGCGCAGGCGCGAATCTGATGCACGTCGTTGTAGAGCAAATGGTACCATTCGCCGGCAAGCTTATTGATTCCGTTGACGTCCACCGGATTGATCGGGTGTTTCTCGTCCACCGGCAGATATTTCGGGCGTCCGTAGATCTGCCGGGTGCTGGCGAAAACAATTTTCACGTCGCGGTTGTGCAACCGGCACGCTTCCAAAATTTGCAGCTGCGCCGCCGCGTTAATATTCAAATCGGTCAACGGATCGGTCATGGAATCGAGATGACTGGTTTGGCCCGCGAGATTGAAAAGAAACTGTCGTCGCTTGATCAGCGTAGCCATTGCCGCGCCGTCGCGGACGTCGGTCTGATCGACAGTCACGCGGTCGCGAATGTCGTGAATATTATAAAGATTGCCGCCGTACTCCGGAATCAGGCTGTCGACCAAGGTAACCCTGGCCCCAAGCCCGACCAGTCGCCGCGCCAGCGCCGATCCGATAAAGCCAAGCCCTCCCGTGATCAGGACATCGGAACCGGCAAAAATCTTGTAATCCTGCGGCACGGACCAATTGTAGGTCGCAGACAAAAAGATTTTCTATAACTTTTCGCTGTTTTTTTGGCAGGATCCGACACCTGCCGAACTGCCATGCCCGAGGAACCTAGTCCCGACTTGTCGCTGGTGATTCCCGTTTACAACGGAAGTCAGACCGTTGGTTCGTTGGTTGAGCAGATCAACCGACTGTTTGCATCGCCATCTTTTGAAGTTGTTTTGGTGAACGACGGCTCGCAGGACGACAGCGAGACGGTCTGCGCAAGGCTCACCGAAGAGTTTCCGCAGACCGTGGTGTTTGTGCATTTGAGTCGAAACTTTGGCGAGCACAATGCTGTTCTCGCCGGGTTTAAGCAGGCGCACGGACGTTACATCGCTGTCCTGGACGATGACGGACAAAATCCGCCCGAGGAAGTTGTGCGGATGCTCGATGAATTAAAACGCAAAAACTACGACGTAGTTTATGGCCATTACATTGAAAAGAAGCACTCGTGGTTCCGAAATCTTGGTAGCCGATTTAACGACCGGATAGCAACGTTGATGCTTCACAAGCCGAAGGACCTTTATCTTTCCAGTTTCAAAGTGATGAACCGCTTTCTGGTAAACGAGATTATCAAGTATCACGGACCATATCCGTACACCGACGGTTTGATCTATCGGGTGACGCGCAACATCGGCCAAATACCAGTCGAACATCGCGCCAGCGCGAGCGGTCCGTCGCGCTACACATTTCGACGATTAGTCCGCCTTTGGCTCAACATGTTCTTGAATTTTTCGATTCAACCCCTGCGGCTTTCCATTTACGTCGGGCTGCTCACTTCTTGTTTAAGCATCGTGGCGCTCATCTTCATCGTGATCGACAGGCTTTGGATCACGCCGAATCTGACCCTTGGGATTCCAACCGTGCTGGGAACCATTGTGCTGCTCGCCGGCATTCAACTGATGATTCTCGGTCTGGTGGGCGAATATCTTGGCCGGCTCTATCTCGATCATACCGGCACACCGCAATATGTGGTCCGCTATGTGAAACGCGGAAGTTCAACAAATAATGCAGCCGAATGAATACGCCACGATGTTCCGCGTCGAGGAGACGCATTGGTGGTACGGCGCGTTGCACCGCCTGATTCTTCAGACGCTCGAAACCAAATTGCCGGACTGGCGCGAAAAGGAAATCCTCGACGTTGGTTGCGGAACAGGCGCGATTTTGCGGCGACTTGGTAGTCCGGAAAAGAATGTGGGAGTCGATTTGGCCGAGGAAGCGATTTCATTCTGCCGCCGGCGTGGTTTGAGCAATGTTCGGCAAGGGGACATTTGCGCGTTGCCATTCGGCGACGTCTCTTTCGACGCAGTGATTTGTTCGAGTGTTCTTTATCACCAATGGGTGAGTGATGTCGCAGCCGCAGTCCGCGAAATGCGCCGCGTTCTTCGTCCGGGCGGCTTGCTATTGGTGAATGTTCCCGCGTTTCGTTTTTTGCACAGCGCCCATGACATCGCAGTCATGACGGCGCGCCGTTTTAGAAGACCGGAAATCCGGAGACTGCTGCTCGAGCAAGGCTTTGCGATCCAGCGTTTGACCTATTGGACCTCGCTCTTGTTTCCATTGGCGGTGGTTGCTCGCACGCTTGGCGGATCCGAAATGGGTCGGGATTTTGAAGCTAGCGAAACTTCTCCTGTCCAGCGAGTACTGGCACAGGTCATGACGCTTGAACTGAAATTGCTGAGAGGAATTTCGTTTCCTTTCGGCGTTGCCCTGCTCGCAGTCGCAAAAAAATAATTGGCGATTGACAGTTTCAATCGCTCAGCCAGTCGACCCCGAGCCACGAGGATTTGGGACGTGCGAGGAACAGATAGCCGGCCTTGTGTTCATTTCTTTCGACGGTAAATCAGAATATGATCCTCGGCTGCTTTTACGTCTGCCGGCCGCGTCGAGAAATAATAGTCGGCGCCGCGATCAAGAATATTAATCAGACCTACCTCCTCGTAGTTCGCGCCGCAGTACCGGTCCGCCCATTTGAGAATCGTCTGATCTGAGTCCGGCCCGGCAAGCCAGGATCTATTCATTACCACCAGAACAAGAAAGCGCGGCTCGGCGGTTTCAATTTCACGAATCATCTCCAGCTGCATCTGATGAGCGTAAGGTTGCGGCTCCATCAGCGGGTAGGTATAAATATATCCCGTCGCGGACAGCAGCTCGGAATAAAAATAGATTTCCGGCTCGGAGCCTAAGACCGCAATCGTGTCACTCGGGTTTGATTGCGAACGAATGTATTCGGCAATCTTGATTGATTCTGGAAAAGGATTCGTGCCATTTACCATCCGGTTCGCCTCGGGAATCGTTCGTTCGAACAGAAAGTCCGCTTCTCTCCAGATTGGCCAAGCTAAGGCCATCGCGCAGCCGAGCAGCGGGAGGCACTGAATCGTCGCGGGTTTGGGTTGCAAAAGTTTGTCCGCAGCCATGAGTGCTGCACCTGCCAGAAGCGAAACCGCTGGAAGTAAAAGAATAAAATAATGCGGTCGAAAATAAAATCCCGGACAGACAGCCAGCAGCGAGCAGATCGCGAAAGTTATCAGAAATCCGTTATCGACCCGAACGGTCTTAGTAAATACGCAAACGATCAGTCCGATTGCGGCGAGCAACCAGATTGGCCACGCTGCTCCCAGAATAAATGGAAACTCGCCGGCAAGAATTTGAACCGCTTCAGCAATTGAAACCCGGCTTGCGTAAACACCTGCGTATTTGATTGTCCAAAACCAGAATTTCCCGAATACGCCGCTGGTCCACAAAGCAAGACAAGTGATAGCAAAGGGGATAATTGCACCGGTGAGAAAAATCACATTGCGACGTATCGCGAGCCGAAGGTTGAGTTTGCGCCGGTCGACACCGAAGAGGTAAACGGAACCGAAAATGACGAAAAGAAGGCCCGGCTGTTTCAGCAACAGTGACAGGCCAAAAAGGCAACCGCTGACAAAAATTAAGTTGGTGGATTGTCGATCTAGAGCCCGCAAAAGGACTAACGCGCCGAGAACGGTTGGCAGCACGACAAAGTGCGTCGCGTGCGCGGCTTGGCCGAGTACATAAGGCATCAAAGAAAGCACAGCGTAGGCACTGGCGGAAACAATTCCAGCTACGTTGCCGAATAGCCGTTCCCCGAGCAGGAATGTGACGCCAACCGTAACCAGGTTGACGCAAATCAACCCAAGATGAACAGCTGTAGGGGATTTCCCAAAAACGGCCAAGAAAACAGCGTAAACGCCGGCAGTGCCGGGAAATTTCATGCTGTAGGCAAGTTCGTAAGGCGCGTGTCCGAGCAGGAGCAGCCGTCCCGTGTAAGCGTACTCGCCTTCATCGCGTTCCAAAGGAAGGCCAGCCAAATGAATTCTGGCCCAGACTATAGCAACTAGCGTTGCTGCCAATAGCGTCCAAGCGACAACGCGAATGGAAGTGTCGTAACGGGCTGGTTCCGATTTCACAGCAATTGACCAACGCGCCTCGGCGGTACCCCACTTCGCAGGATCTTTGTAAGCCGGTTTGAGTGGCGAGGAGTGGCATACCCCGTGCTTCTATTAATTATAGTCAATATGGTCACGATAAGTATCCACCCTTATACTTTCCGCAAAGCCGCTCTCATTGGTTTGGCTTTGTTTTGTCTCTCCTTCGTCTCTGCCTTTGCCGAATCCTCTTATATCACGGTTAAGTCTACCCCGTACGATCGGCAAATGAGCCGAATTCGTCCGACTCTAACTTCTGATGTTCGCGGAACCGACAAAAATCTTTCTCTTGCGCTGGTAAACAACTGGATCGGAAACCTGCGCGCGATTCCGTATCGGTTTTCTACGGAGTGGAAAACTCCCGAGGAAGTTCGACTCAGCACTTACGCAGATTGTAAGGGTAAAGCTGTTGCCCTTTACAATACGATGCATTCTCGCGGCGCCAGTAACGTTCGACTGGTGATCGGAAAACGTTTTTCGACGAGTCGCAAAACACACGCTTGGCTGGAGTGGACGACAGCCAGCAGCACTTACATTCTTGATCCGACAATCAACTGGAGCGCGTTTCGAGCCCAACGTGCTGGTCGCAGCTCTTACATTCCGCTCTATGCTTACGCTGGGGGGCAAAAATATCGCGCCGCAACCGGCACTCATCTCCTTGCCAGCAGCTAATCTGTCGCTGGACAACACATAGCGAGCCGTCTGTAGTAATTACACTGCGGTAAAGTCGTAATTCTTCTTCTGTCGTTTACCGAGTGGGTGGCTTGCCCGCTCGCCACTCTTGGGGGGCTCTCGGGGAAAAATATTTCGAAGGCAGCGAAGATTTGTATTGTCAAGAAGGGAGTAGCCTGGCTATTATTCTTTTTGTAGCTATGGAAATTATGAGCGCACACTTCTGTCGCTTTTTCCGTATTGAGGTTATCGCATGCGGAATTCTTATCGCCACAGGGTTGCAATTATCCGCCCAACATTCGCCGGCTTATGCGCGCAATCTTGCGCGCTTCAGTGCCGGAGCCCGGATCGATGACAACCTCGCTCAGATCGCGCTCGTCTCTGATCATCCAACCGTTGGTTACTCGCTGCCAGAAGGAACGACCGAATTGGTCCTCGCGCTTTCCAAAATTGAGAACTTCGATTTGATCTCGCTTGCGAATCAAAACACGATCGGCACCGTTGCTATCTCCACCTCGAATTCGAAACTGGCAGTGGGGAGTCCACAATGGCACCAGGTTGCGCAACAGTGCTTCAGTCCAAATGTCACGAAAATAAAAGTCGGCCCGACTGAAGCGAAGTATGTGAAGTTTACATTCAAAGTTGCGAAAGCCGGTCGCATCGCTGATCTCGCCGTCTATTCCACCGCGATCCCGAATTTGACAGTTGCGGCGATGGCGGGTGGGGCTGAAGGCGCAATCGACGGCAGGGACGTGAAGGATTTTAAGGACTCGAAAGAAGCCAAGGAAGTGGCCGAGGCGCCGGCGGAAGGGCCGCCGCCACTTTTGCCCGATCCGCCGCCCTTTGTCTTCGTTCCAGAGGTTAGTCCTTAACCGTAGAGCAGCTTCCAATTCCGAACCCATCCATCTGCTGGTGGATGGGTTTTTTCTGTACGGATACGATCGATTACAGTTCGTTCTGAAGAATTTTGAAGATGTCGGTATTGTCGATCGTACCGCGGAGCGCATCGGAGCCGCGCCCGGATCCAAGCGCTGGCACGTCGCCAATTGTCGGCAATGCCGCGTTCGTATAAAAAGCAGCTGGCTGCGATTGCTCCTTTGGTGGTTCGACAGCAGACAACGGAGCGTTTTGATTTTCGGGCAACTTGTCAGCGCCGTAAGTCTGCAGCCCTTTTGGGCCAGTTGCCCAAGTTAGCCACGGTTGCCCGGCGGGATTCAATCCAAGAAGCGCAATTCCACTGTCTTTTCGAAAAGGAAATCCGTTCGCGTGCAAGCCGCCGATCGCGACATCGCCGGTGACGATAATTGTCGATCTCCGGCCTGCGTAACGATGCGCCGTTGCAATCATCCGATCGAATTCAACCGTCTCGGTTAATGCTTTCTCGGCGTTATTCGCTTCGGCGGCTCCTCGCATGCGCGAAGCGTCGACAATGAGCAAGTAACCGCGCTGATTGTATTGCAGCAGCTCAATGGCACGCCGTGTCATGTCAGATAAACTCGGTGCGTCGCTCCAATTCTCGCCGGACTCAGATCGCGGAGATTCGCCTTCGCCAAATGCGCCGAAAAGCTTGGGCCGGCGCCAGCCGGGGATCGCCTCCAATTCCGCTCGGCTGCGAACAATATCGAAACCGTTGCCTCTCAACTCCAGAAGAAGATCCCGGCTTTCCTGCCGACCTTGCTTTGCGACCGGAAGGAAATCGCCAGCGCTCATTCCGAGCCCGATGTCGATCTTGCCGCCTTCGACATATTGGCGCGCGATTTGTTCGCGATCTGTTGCATTATTTGAGTGCGCATAAAACGGAGCACATGTCGCGTTCGTTAAACTGCCATCGGTGATCAATCCGATAGCTCTTCCGTACCCACGCGCTAACTCGATGAGCGTCGGCAACGCCTTACCGTTTGAATCGATTGCAACCGAACGATTGTTAACCTTGACGCCGGTCGCGAGCGCAGTGGCAGCAGCTGCTTGATCCGAGACCGCGAAATCTTTCGAGTAATTCTCGACCAGGGCGGTGTGTGGCATGTTGTCCAACGCCAAATGCGCGTCTGCTCCGCCGGAATAAATGCGTGTCAGCGCGATCCGGTCCGATCCAAGCCCCTCACCGATGACGAGAATTATACCGAACGATCGTTGCACGACCCAGTGCTGAAAATAGAGCACGCCCAGACCGGCGAATACCGCGAGGCACAAGAGTGCGAGCAATTGATTTCGCCACTTCATCAGCGCGATCTATCTGCCCGCGATTTGCATTGTCAATCCCGCAGCGATCCAAAGAACCGCTTGTTCAGCTTCGGAATCATCGCCAGAGTGCGCTATGGCAAGCCCTGTCATGCTGATTATTCGTGACGGTTGGGGTATTAATCCCGGCGGTAAGGCCAAGGCGAAAGAAAACGGCGATGCTACTCTTCTCGCGCACACACCATTTCACGACCAGCTTTATCGCGATTATCCCGGCAGCAAGCTGAGCGCCAGTGGGCCCGATGTTGGTTTGCCGAAAGGCCAAATCGGCAATTCCGAAGTTGGCCATTTAAATCTCGGCGCCGGTCGCATTGTTTATCAGGATCTGACTCGAATTAACCAGGCGATCGCCGCCGGTGAGTTAAAAACCAATCGCGTCGGGCAGGAAACTTTCGCCGTCGCACGCGGACATCGGCTTCATTTGTTAGGCCTGGTTTCAGACGGAGGCGTGCACAGTCATTACGATCACATGATCGCGCTTGCCGAGGCTGCGAAAAATGCAGGCGTCGACCAGATTTTCGTCCACGCGTTCACCGACGGGCGCGATACTTCGCCGACCGGTGGCCGTGAATTTTTGAAAACGTGTGATGAAAAGCTTCGCCTAAGCGGCGCAAGAATAGTGACCGTCGTCGGCCGATATTTTGCGATGGATCGCGACCGGCGCTGGGATCGAACGAAGAAAGCTTGGGACGCGGTCGTTCTCGGCCGCGGAGAAATCTGCAAAGGGTCACCGGCGGAAGCTTTGGATCGACAATACAAGGCGGGCAAAACCGACGAATTCATGCCGCCTTTAATTTTCGCGCACGCGAACGAGCAACGTGTCCGCGATGGCGACGTTGTTTTGTTTTTCAATTTCAGAGCCGACCGTGCGCGTCAGCTTTCACAGGCGTTTCTCTCTAAAGACTTCGATTGCTTTGATCGCGAGGTTTGGCCACAGACAAAATTCACCTCGCTAACGCAGTACGACGTTCGATTTCCGTCTCCATTTATTTTTGCGCCCGAACAACTGAAAAACATCCTGGGTGAACTCGTCAGTCTCGCCGGCAAATCGCAATTGCGCATTGCCGAAACCGAAAAGTATCCGCACGTCACGTATTTTTTTAATGGCGGCGTTGAGCGCGCGTTTGCAAAAGAGGATCGCAGGATCATCCCGTCACCCAAAGTCGCGACCTACGACCTAAAACCGGAGATGAGCGCGCTCGAGGTAACCGACGAAGTTCTGTCGCGCATGCCGAATTATGATTTGATCATTCTCAATTTTGCCAATCCGGACATGGTCGGCCATACGGGAGTCGTCGAAGCGGGGATCAAAGCCGTCGAGACCGTAGATGAGTGTTGCCGCCGAATCATTTCGAAACTACTGGAGTTGGACGGCAAATCCATTGTCACGGCCGACCACGGAAATTGCGAACTAATGCGCAACCCAGATGGCTCGCCGAACACCGCTCACACGACAAACCTGGTTCACTTCATCTACGTCGCAAAAGATGCGAAGGCGTTCCGCTGCGAGGATGGAATTTTGGCGGATGTCGCGCCAACGCTTTTGTTTCTCCTTGGGATGGAAAAGCCGAAGGAAATGACCGGGCGCAACCTGTTAGTGAAGCGCTAGGATCAAGATCGCGCGGTCTCGATGTCGTCGAAAGTAATTTCCAGATTTCGATTCAGAACACGCGTTCCGGCACGAGCTATTCGCTGCAAGAATTGAAGCTGACTACGATCGGTTGTCTCGTGCCAAACCGGCCTACGCGCCAAAACCAGATCGTCGTTAGATTCAATCAACGCGCCCCAACCGATCGGAATTTCTTGTTCCCGAAAAAGCTCCTGCGGCAACACAAGAAAAAACAAATTCGCGCAGCGGCACCGGATCAGGGTTTCGAATTTAGTGCAGTCATAAAGGCGATTTTGTAATGCGCGCGTCTGGCGGAGAACTTGTTTGTAACCACGATGCTCGATGGCTTCGAAGTTGTGCGAGTCGAATTCGGCAAAGAGCGAATCGGCGATGCGAAGCGCTGGATAATGCACGCGCAGATTGCGCTCAAGCACTTCGCGACGCTGATGGACTTTTTCCAGGCGTCGCGTCGTCGTTGAAGTGCAGCCGTTGTCTCGCCGAAGGTCGATAAGGGCTTGCTTGCATTCGAAAATCGTCGTCGCGCTCGATTGTTTGCCGATGCGATATGCAGCGACGTCCACACGATAACGGCAACGCGGCAAGGTGACCTCCAGCGCGCACGCCGAATCGCCTTGGCGCTGTGCCCAAATCAATGACAACCGCTTGAGCCGAAGGTGTGCGTCGGTTTCGCCACGGGCGTTTTTCAGGCGTTGATCCATTCGGCCAGTTCGCGTGCCCAATAAGTGACAATGATGTCGGCCCCGGCGCGCTTGAGCGAAGTCATGATTTCCAAAACCGCAGCGCGTTCATCGACGATTTTCTTTTCGGCGGCGGCTTTGACCATCGCGAATTCGCCGCTGACGTGATAAACCGCGGTCGGTTTGCGGAACCGTTCGCGCGCGCGCCAGAGAATATCGAGATAGGGCAGCGCCGGTTTGATCATAATAATGTCGGCGCCTTCATCGATATCGAGCGCGACTTCGCGCAACGCTTCATCGGCATTCGCGGTGTCCATTTGATACGAGCGGCGATCTCCAAATTGCGGTGGGCTTTCCGCCGCGTCGCGGAATGGACCGTAAAACACCGACGCAAATTTCGCGGCGTAACTCATGATGCCCGTATCGGTGAAGCCGCTGGTGTCGAGCGTGTCGCGGATCGCACCGATGCGGCCGTCCATCATGTCGCTCGGTGCTACCATGTCCGCGCCGGCCTTCGCGTGTGAAAGCGCCGTCTTCACCAAGAGTTCGACTGATTCGTCGTTGAGGACATGAAAATGTTCGCCATCGATGCGCGTCACACCGCAATGGCCATGACTCATGTATTCGCAAAGACAAACGTCGGTGATCGCGATCAAACCCGGACATTTCTTTTTGATCGCGCGCAACGCTTTTTGAATGACGCCGTTCTCGGCATAAGCGCCGCTCGCTTCTTCGTCTTTTTTGTCGGGAATTCCAAAAAGCAACACAGCCTGAAGTCCGGTGTCCTGCGCCTGCTGAGCTTGAGCGACAACTTCGTCGACTGTGAATTGAAAAATTCCGGGCATGCTCGGAACTGGTCGGCGCTTGTCGATTTTCTCGCTCACGAAAAGCGG
>Ga0066388_100003454_pt1 | contig 10242 bp, 8 predicted proteins | sample PanSoiMetaGPlot6_FD_64539 | JGI IMG/M metagenome (GOLD analysis project Ga0066388, IMG submission 64539) | Tropical forest soil microbial communities from Panama analyzed to predict greenhouse gas emissions - Panama Soil - Plot 6 (Hybrid Assembly) | ecosystem: Environmental > Terrestrial > Soil... | reverse complement strand
CGCGGCGCGCGGTCGTGACCGCCTGCAGCACCGGCATGAGCCGCTCGCCGAGAAAGACTGCGTCGGCATGGGTCTGCGCGATATGAGCGGCGCTGATCGGCGACATCGATGCATGCGCCGCAGCAAGCGCCGGCGCATCATTGAGGCCATCGCCGACCATCAGCACGCGCCGGCCGCTGCGCTTGAGCTCCTCGATCGCGGCTATCTTGTCGGCGGGCTTGAGGCCGCCCTGCCGGTGCATCACACGGAGCGCAGCCGCCACCGGCTCGACCGCGGATGCCCGATCGCCCGACAGGATGTGGACATCGAGCCCAGCCGCGTGAAGCGCGCGAACCACCGCGACGGCATCGGCACGCAGCCGCTGCCTGATCGCAAACACCGCACGCCGCCCAGCATGCGTGAATACGATGGAGGACACATCTGGTCGCGGCTCGGCCGCAGCCGCTGCGCCACAGAACGCGGCGCTGCCGAGCCGCGCCTTGCTGCCGTCGATCAAGGCGCGCACGCCCTGCCCCGGCTCTTCGACTGCGCCCGGGAACGGCACGCGCGTGCGCGCTTCGCGCGCCAGCGCCTGCGCCAGCGGATGCCGGCTCGACAACGCAAGCCGCGCCGCGTGCTCCAGGATCTCGGGCGCGAACGCTTCGACGTCGTCGACACGCGGCTCCGGCAGCGTGAGCGTGCCGGTTTTGTCGAAGATGACGGTGTCGACCTCGGCGAGCCGCTCGATCGCATCGCCCGCATTGAGAATGACACCCGAGCGGAACAGCGCGCCCGACGCCACGACTTGCACGGTCGGGATTGCAAGCGCCAAGGCACATGGGCAGGTAATGATCAGGACTGCGATCGCGGTGATGATGGAATCATGAATGGACGCCCCGGCCGCGATCCAGCCCAGGAACGTGAGCGCGGCGGTGGCGTGGACCAGCGGCGCATAGAGACGCGACGCACGATCCGAGAGCCGCAGATAGCGCGAGCGCGCGGACGAAGCTTTATCGAGCAGACGTTCGACCTCGTCGATCAGCGTGCCCTCGCCGGCGGCGGTGACGCGCATGGTGAGGGCACCGGAATGGTTCAGGCTGCCGGTATAGATCATCGCGCCTGACGCCACCTTGCGCGGCAGCGTCTCCCCGGTGACCAGGCTCTCGTCGATGTCGGAGGAGCCCGAGATCACCGTGCCGTCGGCTGGCACGCGCTCGCCCGGCCGCACCAGCAGCCGATCGCCAGCGTTGAGCGCTGCGACGGGCACCATCACGACTTCGCCGCCGCTATCGAAGCGATGCGCGACCTCGGCCTTGAGCGCCGCCAGATTGCCGGCGACCGCGCGCGTACGGCGCCGCATGGCATGCTCGAGATAGCGCCCGCACAGCAGAAAGAAGAGCAGCATCACCGCGGAGTCGAAATAGGCGTGCGTCGCGTGCGTTGCCGTCTCGTAGAGCGACATGCCGAGCGCCAGCAACACGCCGAGCGAGATCGGCACGTCCATGTTGAGCGCGCGGGTGCGCAGTGCGCGCCAGGCGCTGCGGAAGAACGGCTGCCCGGCGTAAGCCGCGGCCGGCAGCGCGATCAGGGCCGAGAGCCAATGAAAAAAGTCGCGCGTCTCCTGCGACATGTCGGAGACGTTGCCGGACCACACCGAGACCGACAGCAGCATGATGTTCATGGCCGCAAAGCCCGCGACCGCGAGCGCCTTGAGCAGCGTTCGCGCGGTGACGGCCTCCTCGCTCTCGGCGCGCCGTGGCTCGAACGGATGGGCGTGATAGCCGATGCGCTCGAGCGCATCGACCACGGCCGAAGGCTCGAGCTCACCAGGACGCCAGTCCACCGCAAGGCGGCGATTGGTGAAGTTCAGTCGTGCGTCGACCACGCCGGGCAGCTGTTTGAGGCCGGTCTCGATCTTGCGGATGCAGCCGGCACAGCCGACGCCCTCGACCGCGAGATCCATGTGCGCGAGCTCGCCCGAGTGCTTGACGAAGACGGAGAGATCGAGAGTCTCGGCCATAACGTTTCCTTGGCGTCACCTCAGCGGAGCCACACGCGGTTCTTGGAGCGGAACAACCGCTCGCCGTCGCGCAAGAGCTCGATCATCAGGTCCCATTGGCCAGCGGCCGCCGCGGTTTCGCCGCGAAACAGGCCGGCGCCGGCGCCGACGAGCGCGACGGCGTGATCGGCGCGCCGATCGGTCGGGTGCACGAGCGTGGCGGTGCCGACAAGGTTGGGCACCGGCCGCCCGGCAGCATCGCGCGCCGTCACCTCGACAACCGTCGCGTCGCCTTCGAGCGCAGCCTTCACGGTCACGCTCCAATGCCGCGCGTCCTGTGCCTCGACCGTCGCCATCTCACGGGCGAAGGCGAGGCCGGCGCGATAGGAGCTGTCGGTCTCGACGCCGCCGAACGTGGAGATCGCCGCGTGGATCATGATCGCATTGACGCCGGCAACGACACCAAAGAACGCGACGAAGCCGATGAGCACCATGCGGCCCGTCACGCGGAAATCAGTTGGGTTGTGGTCTGCCATTTGAACCCTCACGGTCCGCGGAAATGATCGGATGCGCTCGCCCGCCGCCCGGTTGCCGGATCGGTGATCCAGAAGGTCAGCCGCACCGAGGCCGCCGGCGGCAGCGCCTGATAGGTGCTCACCAGCACGCGCACCTCGCGAGTCTGGTCCGGGCCGACTGGAACGACCACGGTGCGGCCGTTGTCGCCATCGATGCCGGGGACACGCAGGTCGACATCCGACAGGCCCTCGACCGAGAGCACGAAGTTACGCGTCTGCAGCAGCTTGTTGAGGATATGCACGGCGAAGCCGTTGCGCAGCTCGCCGTCCGCAAGCCGCACGAACACCGGATTGCGGTCGTGGATGACGCTGATCGATTCAGTGTGCCGCGTCGCCAGCGTGTAGAGCATGATCGCGCCCACGATGGCGATGATCGCCGCATAGAGCAGCGTGCGCGCGCGCACGATCCGCACGAATGGCCGCTCGCCGGTCTGCCGGCGTTTGATGTTGAGCTCAGTGTCGTAAGCAATCAGGCGGGCCGGGCGACCGATCTTCGCCATCACGGCGTCGCAGGCGTCGATGCACAGGCCACACTGGATGCAGCCGAGATTGGAGCCGCCACGGATGTCGACCCCGGTCGGGCAGGCGTGGACGCACTGGTAGCAATCGATGCAGTCGCCCGCCGGCTGGCCCTGTAGTCGCAGCGCCTCGCTCTTCTTCACCGAGGCGCGCGGCTCGCCGCGATCGTAACGGTAGGTGACGTTGAGCGCGTGCTCGTCGGTCAGCGCCGCCTGGATGCGCGGCCACGGGCACATATAGAGACAGACCTGCTCGCGCATGTGGCCGGCGAGCGCGTAGGTCGTAAACGTCAGAATGCCGATCCAGAGATAGGCGACGAGCGGCGCCTGGAATGTGGCCAGATCCTTCACCAAGGTCGGCGCATCCGCGAAGTAGAGCACCCAGGCGCCGCCGGTCCACCACGCCACCATCAGCCAGAGAAAGTGCTTGAGGCCGGTGCGTCCGAGCCGCTCGATCGTCCACGGCTGCCGCTCGCGCAGCATGTGCTCGCGGCGATCGCCTTCGGTCCAGCGCTCGATCGTCTGGAACAGATCGGTCCAGACCGTCTGCGGACAGAGATAGCCGCACCAGATCCGCCCGGCGACCGCGTTCATCAGGAACAGCGCCATTGCGGCGATGATGAGCAGGCCGGTGACGTAGTAGACCTCCTGCGGCCAGATCTCGATGAAGAAGAAGTAGAAGCGGCCATTGGCCAGATCGACCAGCACCGCCTGGCTCGGCGCATTCGGCCCGCGATCCCAGCGCACGAACGGCAGCAGATAGTAGACCCCGAGCGTGAGATAGAGGACGATCCACTTGATGCGGCGATAGGTGCCGTGCACGCGCTGCGGATAGATGTGCCGGCGCGCCGCATAGAGCGGCACGTCGTCGTCAGGCTCCGGCAGATCGGTGACCGGCGGCCGCGGCAGCACCTGCGCGTCCCGCACGAGCTTGAGCAGGGGCGGCTGGTTCGCCGGCTGAGCCGCAGCGTCGCCCATGGCCTATTTCTCTCCTCCGCCGAACGTGTGCACATAGACCGCGAGCGCCTTGATGGTCGGCTCGTCGAGCCTTCCGGCCCACGCCGGCATCATGCCGGCACGGCCGTTCCACATGCTGTCAACGATTGCGGCCTTCTCGGAGCCGTAGAGCCAGATCGCGTCGGTCAGGTCCGGTACGCCAAGCGCGCGATTGCCCTTGCCGTTCTCGCCGTGACAGGCGACGCAGTTCTGCAGGAAGATCGCCTTGCCGGCGGCGAGGTCAGCCTTGGGATCAGTCACAAGACCGGCGGCCGATCGGACGTAGTCGGCAACGGTTTCGATCTCGGCGCGCTTGAGTCGGCCGTCACGGCCGAAATCAGGCATCGGCGGGCCCAGCCGCGTTTTGGGATCACTGGAGCGAATGCCGTGGCGGATCGTCTCGGCGATGTCGTCGAGCTTGCCGCCCCAGATCCAGTCGTTGTCATTGAGATTGGGATAGCCCTTGCTCCCGCCACCGCCTGCGCCGTGACAGGGAGCACAATTCTCGCCGAAGGCGGGCCGACCCTGTGCGCGCGCAAATTCAAGCAGCTGCGGATCGGCGACGATCTCCTGCAGCGAGGCCGCCGCAAGCTTCGCGACCATCGGGCCGCGCTGCGCCTTGAGCGCGTCGAGCTCGGTGATGATCGCCTCGCGCGAGTGCCAATTGAACATGCCGGTCGTATAGGACGTCACGAGCGGCCAGGACGGATAAACGATCCAGTAGCCCACCGACCAGATGATGGTGGCGTAGAACAGCCACAGCCACCAGCGCGGCAGCGGCGTATTCAACTCGCGGATGCCGTCCCACACGTGGCCGGTGGTGGCAGTGCCGGTGATGGCGTCGGTTTCGTGCTTTTCGGCCATATATCAGTCCTCGCGAAGCGGAATACGCGCAGCCTCGTCGAACTGGCGCTGGCGCGACGGCCACAGCGCATAGGCGAGCACGACGAGGAAGATCGCGACGAAATAGAGAAGACCCCAGGTCTGGGCGAACTCAGCGAGCGTCTGGTAGATCGGGCTCATCGGCGGCCTCAGCGGATGTTGGCTTTGTCGTTGTAGAGCTTGAAGTCGACCAGCGTGCCGAGCACCTGCAGATAGGCGATCACGGCGTCCGCTTCGGTGATGCGGGCGGGATTGCCGTCATAGTCGCGCGACTGTGCCCTCGGATAGCGCTTGGCGAGATCAGCCGCCTCGGGCGCGCCGACCGTTGCTTGCGTGCGCACATCCGCCTGCGCCTGCTCGATCATCTCGGGCGTATAGGGAACGCCGAGCGCCGCCTGGACTTTGAGATCGGTGGCGATGTGCTCGAACTCGAGGTCGGTCAGGGCAAGCCACGGATAGGCGGGCATGACCGTGCCCGGAACCACCGACTTCGGCGAGTTGAGATGATCGCGATGCCAGTCGTCGGAATACTTGCCGCCGACCCGGGCAAGATCTGGTCCGGTGCGCTTCGAGCCCCACTGGAACGGCCGGTCATACATGCTCTCGGCCGCGAGCGAATAGTGGCCGTAGCGCTCGACCTCGTCGCGCAGCGGGCGCACCATCTGCGAATGACAGTTGTAACAACCCTCGCGCACGTAGATGTTGCGGCCGGCCAGCTCGAGCGGCGAATAGGGCCGTACGCCGTCGACCTTCTCGATCGTGCTTTTGAGATAGAACAGTGGGGTGATCTCGACCAAGCCTCCGATCGCGATCACGATCAGCACGCCGATGACCAGGATGATCGAGTTCTTCTCGAAGATCGCGTGGCGCGTCCAGAGCGACATCGGTGCCTCCCTATTCGGCCGGAGCGAGCGCGGTGCGGCCAGCCGGCTCGGATGCCGGGTAGACGGTCCGCCACAGGTTGAAGACCATGATCAGCGCGCCGGCGAGGAAGAGCGCGCCGCCGATGGCACGAATGACATAGAACGGATGCATCGCCTCCACCGTCTCGATGAACGAGTATTCGAGGAAGCCGAGCTTGGTGTAGGCGCGCCACATCAGACCCTGCAGGATGCCGGACACCCACATCGCCGAGATGTAGAGCACGATGCCGATGGTCGAGATCCAGAAGTGCCAGTTCACGAGCTTGAGCGAATAGAGCCGCTCGCGATTCCACAGCCACGGCACCAAACAGTAGATCGCGCCGAACGAGACATAGCCGACCCAGCCAAGCGCGCCGGAATGGACGTGGCCGATGGTCCAGTCGGTGTAGTGCGACAGCGAGTTCACCGCCTTCACCGACATCAGCGGGCCCTCGAACGTCGCCATGCCGTAGAACGCGACCGATACGACCAGCATGCGCAGCACCGGATCGGTGCGCAGCTTGTCCCAGGCGCCCGACAGCGTCATCAGGCCGTTGATCATCCCGCCCCACGACGGCATCCACAGCATCACCGAGAAGGTCATGCCGAGCGTCTGCGCCCAGTCGGGCAACGCGGTGAAATGCAGATGATGCGGACCCGCCCAGATGTAGAGGAAGATCAGCGACCAGAAGTGGATGATCGAGAGCCGATAGGAATAGATCGGCCGCTCTGCCCGCTTCGGGATGAAGTAGTACATGACGCCAAGAAAGCCGGCGGTGAGGAAGAAGCCGACTGCATTGTGGCCGTACCACCACTGCACCATGGCGTCCTGCACGCCCGCCCACACGATGTAGGATTTGGGCGAGAACAGCGACACCGGGATTGCGGCGTTGTTGCCGAGATGCAGGACTGCGATGGTCAGGATGAAGGCGAGATAGAACCAGTTGGCGACATAGATGTGCGGCTCGCTGCGCCGCATCACGGTGCCGAGATAAACCAGGAAATACACGACCCAGACGACCGTGAGCCACAGGTCGGCGTACCACTCGGGCTCAGCGTATTCCTTTGACTGGGTGATGCCGAGCAGATATCCGGTGCCGGCGATCACGATGAAGAAATTGTAGCCGAGCACGACGAACCATGGCGCGATGTCGCCGGCGAGGCGCGCACGGCAGGTGCGCTGCACGACATAGAACGAGGTCGCGATCAGCACATTGCCGCCGAAGGCAAAGATCACCGCCGATGTGTGCAGCGGCCGGATGCGGCCGAACGAGAACCACGGCAGATCGAGGTTGAGCACCGGAAAGGCCAGCTCGAGCGCCGCCCACAGCCCGACCGCGAAGCCCGCGATGCCCCAGAACATGGCGGCGATTGTCGCGAACTTGACCGGGCCCATGTTGTAGTTGGGCTTGCCGTCCACGCTGAGCGGCGGCAGCTCCTCGGCACGATCGTAGTAGCGGCTGACGATCTTGAATGCGGCTGCGGCGCTGGCGGCGGCGAACAGATAGGCATGAAACGCATATTCAGGCGTATAGGCGTTCGCCGCCACGAACACCGCAAGGAGTGCCAGCGCCATGAAAGCGAGCGACGATCCGCCCTCGCCTATGGTCATGCTCTTGCGAGCGACTGCCGAATGCGCCATCTGGTCGTGCCTTCGAGTTGATTGGAATGAGGTTGGAGCGTCATCAACGACTCTCGGGCACAACCTTTCGCGGATCAGGCCGAGTCACTCATTGATGCAGGTCAAGCTTTCCCTTCGACCAATGGCGAACACGCCTGTGCACGACCGGGCTCATCACGAAAGGCGTTGAGCCGCTCCAGATCGAGCGGATTCGTGGCACGCGGCCACTTGCCGGCGAGCGTGCGCGGCCCGGCTTCGTTCCCGCTGGCGCCAGCGACGCGAACAGGATCAACGGCACGCGGATTGCATCGTGAGCGCCACCATGCGGCGAGCCGGCGCAGCAGCGAGGCCTTGTGATCAGTATTGATTGTCATAGCGTTGGCGATGGATTGCGCGGCGCGCTCGGGCGATCAGGAATTCAGGCGGCTGAGCGCGGAGCGATTGCGCAGGACGATCCGCCGCGACGTCGGCAGCTCGATTGCCGCCGCGTTCTCCAGCGTCGTCAGCGTGCGCGAGACCGTCTCGATGGTGAGGCCGAGATAGTCGGCAATATCCTGGCGCGACATCGGCAGCTCCACCGCGCCATCACTTGAGGCACGCTCCGCCATCTCGAGCAGGAAGCCGGCAACCCGCTCCTGCGCAGTCTTGATCAGAAGCAGAATGTGATCCTGCACCCGGCTGAGCTCGCGGCCGGTCAGCGCCCAGAGCTGGCGCGCGACATCGCTGTCGCGCTCGGCGAGCGCAACCAGCGCGCTGCGCTTGACGACCAGGACCTTGGCCTCGGTGATCGCCTCGGCCGAGAACGTATGCTCGTCGCCCATCTCCAGGCCGAACACGTCACCCGCCATATAGAACGCGCCGATCTGACGGCGGCCATCGGAGAGCACCTTGTAGGTCCGCACCGTTCCGCTGATGACCTTGTAGAGATAGTCGGCGGGCTCTCCCTCGCCGTAGATCTCGGCGTTGCGGGCGAACGACATCGGGGCGCCCATCACGTCGATGCTGCTCTCGACCCGATGGCCTGCCATATGCGGGACGGGCCGCTTCGGCATGGCCTTGGACGAAACGCTGCGGATCTCGGCTAACATGGCTTCACCTCCGAATGTGTTCGATGGTGAAGACGCTAGCCCCCGGGCCGCGGCTGGAAAATTCAGATAAAGTCCATAAGGGTTATCCCGGAGGCGAGCAGGACTATCCCAGGGGCTATGATCGAGCGCGACTATCCCAGGGGCTATTATAGGGTCCGATGAGCTCGCAAAGCCCTCATTCGGCTGATCCGGCGCCACCCGCGTCGCGGCGCCTTGGGCCGGCGCGCAAGCTATTGATTCAATTTGGCATTGCTGTTCTGGCCGTAGCCGTCGCGTGGCTCCTGGAACGGCAGCTCTTGCCGCTCATCGGGGCGGAGGCGCCCTACCTGTTCTTCATCCTGGCAGTCCTGGTGGCGGCCGGCGCCGGCGGGCTCGCACCCGGGCTCGTTGCAACCGCGCTCGCCACCGTGCTCCTTATTCTCATCAGGCCGCCTACACGCGATTGGCCCACCGAAATCATCGAGGATGTCATCTTCGCGCTGATCGGCGGCGGCATTGCCTGGATGGGCGAGCAGCTGCAGCGAAACCGCCTGCGCGCCTCCACCAGCGAGGCGGATGCGCTGGCGCGCGAGGCGCACTTGAAGTCGATCCTCGACACCGTTCCCGACGCCATGATCGTCATCGATGAGCGGGGGCTCATCCAGTCCTTCAGCTCCGCCGCCGAGCGTCTGTTCGGCTATGAGAGCAGCGAGGTCCTGGGGACGAATATCAGCCGGCTGATGCCGTCGCCCTATCGCGAGAACCACGACGCCTACGTCCAGCGCTATCTTACGACTGGCGAGCGGCGGATCATCGGCATCGGGCGCGTCGTGGTCGGCGAGCGCAAGGACGGCTCGACGTTTCCGATGGAGCTTGCGGTCGGCGAAATGCGATCGAGCAACCAGCGCTTCTTCACCGGCTTCATCCGCGATCTGACCGAGCGCCAACAGACCGAGGCAAGGCTGCAGGAATTGCAGTCGGAGCTCGTGCATATCTCGCGTCTGACCGCGATGGGCGAGATGGCCTCTGCGCTCGCGCACGAGCTCAACCAGCCTTTGACCGCAATCGCCAACTATCTGAAGGGCTCGCAGCGCCTGCTCGCCGACGAGCCCGGTGATCGTCCCGCCATGCTGCGCGATGCGCTGGACAAGGCGGCGGATCAGGCGATGCGGGCCGGGCAGATCATCCGGCGGCTGCGCGATTTCGTGGCGCGCGGCGAAGCCGAGCGGCGGGTGGAGAGCGCCAAGAAGCTGGCCGAGGAAGCCGGCGCGCTGGCGCTGGTCGGCGTCAAGGATCAGGGCGTGCGGGTGCGCTTCCGGTTCGACCCGACGATCGATCTGGTCCTGGCCGACAAGGTGCAGATTCAGCAGGTCCTGCTCAACCTGATCCGCAATGCGGTGGAGGCGATGGAGGGCTGCCCAAGACGCGAGCTGGTGATCTCGACAACGTCGGCCGATGACGGCATGGTCGCCATCAGCGTGGCCGACACCGGCGCCGGCGTCGCGCCCGAGATGGCCAATCAGCTGTTTCAACCGTTCGTCACGACCAAACGCCAAGGTATGGGCGTCGGCCTGTCGATCTCGCGCACGATCGTCGAGAGTCATGGCGGGCGGATCAGTTGTGAGCCCAATCCGGGCGGCGGGACGGTCTTTCGCTTTACCTTGCGCGCGGTGAGCAATGAGGAAGTCAATGATGCCGTCTGA
>Ga0066388_100003453_pt1 | contig 10243 bp, 7 predicted proteins | sample PanSoiMetaGPlot6_FD_64539 | JGI IMG/M metagenome (GOLD analysis project Ga0066388, IMG submission 64539) | Tropical forest soil microbial communities from Panama analyzed to predict greenhouse gas emissions - Panama Soil - Plot 6 (Hybrid Assembly) | ecosystem: Environmental > Terrestrial > Soil... | reverse complement strand
GTCGGCGCGTTGTCGAGGAAAGCTGAAAGAATGCCGGCGAGCCAGAAGTAGGCGACCTCATGCGGTGAGCCGTCCTGTGCGGTCACGGCGGTGAGGAGCCAGGCGAAGGAGCCGTCCTTGCCGGCCTGCAGCATCGCCAGCACCGGAATGATGCAGGCGAATATGCCGGCGAACAGGATCGCGACCTCGACGATAGGATCCCAGGTGAAGCCGTTGGCCTCGCGGTGCTCATCGTGCGTGAGGACGAGCGAGAGAAACGCGATTGCCAAGAGGATGATGTCGCGCAGCGCGTTCTGCAGCTCGATTGTGGTGCCATAGATATCGAATGTAATGCCCGGCTTCCACCAGGCCGCGCCCAGGATCACCACGATGATGGCGGCGATGAGCAGGAGATTGATGGTGCCGCGCACCTTCAGATCGAGCGGCGGGTCGGTTTCGCCGACGGTGGTGATCAGCCGGTCCTTGCGGTAGTGCCAGAGGTCGAGCGCCACGAACGCGAGCAACACGAGCGCGGCCACCAGCGCAGTTGGCATCAGGAGGTGCCGGGTCGTCCAAAAGAAATCGACGCCGTGCAGGAAGCCGACGAACAGCGGCGGGTTGCCCAGCGGGGAGAGCGCGCCGCCCACATTCGCCACCAGGATGATGAAGAACACGATGACGTGCACGTTGTTGAGGCGCGCCGCGTTGGCGCGAATGAGCGGCCGGATCAGGATCATGGCGGCGCCGGTGGTGCCGACCACGCTCGCGATCGTGGTGCCGAAAACGAGGATCGCGGTGTTGACGAGCGGCGTGCCGCGCAGGTTCCCGGTCACCAGGATGCCGCCGGCGACGACATAGAGCGTCAACAGCAGCACGATGAAGCTCAAATATTCGCCGAGCAGCGCATGCACCAGCGCGGCCAGCGCGGTCGGCCTTCCGTAGAGCGCCGCGATCGGGGCGAGCGTCAGCGTCGCCCACGCGAAGGCGAGCTTGCCGTAGTGACGATGCCAGATGCGCGGGAAGAACAGCGGGCCGGTGGCGATCGTGAGCAGAATGCCGATGAACGGCAGTACCCAGGGCCATGAGAGCTGCGCGCCGTCGAGCGCCGCGGCGTGTGCGGCGGAGGGCACCAAGGGTGCTACGATGCCTGACATTAAGAAGACGAGGCGTCGAATCATCGGCAGTTCGCGCACCCCTCGGGAAGGACACTCAGCTTTTTGTGAGCTCACTTCTGCCACATCCAAGGGTCCAGGACCGGCAAATTGAGCTCTCTGAATGGGGAGGTGTCGCGCGTCACGACTGTCAGGCCATTTTCCGCAGCCGTGGCGGCGAGCATGAGGTCGGGTTCAGATACGACGGTCCCCCGTCTACGGCACATCTCCAACATTAAGCGCCATCGTAATAGGGTATCTTCGGTGAGCGGAAGAGTTCGTCCAGCGTACATTGGCCGGATGACATCGTGAAGCCAAGCGGTCAGTTGGCCGCGACGCGTGGCGTCCTTGCTCATTTCAATACCGTAGCGAATCTCGGCGACCACCAAGTCGGAGATAAACAGCGCCTCGAGCGAGGTCTGCTTGAAGAATTCCAGGACGTGCGCTGAAGGTCGCGGTCGAATCACCTCGGACACCACGTTGGTATCGAGGAGAAATCCCGTCATTTGGCGTCGTCGTCGAAGCTTACGGGCGGCCGATATGTTGGGTAGTAGCGCAATGGTTTAAGTCGCAAGCCAAGCTTGCCAGCCTGCTGCATGGCATCGACGAAAACCGCGCCAGTAAGACCCTTGGTCTTGTCCGGGACGGCCGCTGCATACTCGCTTGCCGACACGACGACGACTGCCTCTTTTCCATGCACCGTCACATGCTGCGGGCCTTCGGTCTGGGCCTTGCGCACGAGTTCGCTGAAGCGAGCCTTGGCATCTTGCAATTTCCAGGTGCCGCGGCCGGAGGGTTTCTTTGGCTTTCGATTTCTAGTCAGCATGACTAGATTTTAGTAGACGCCGTGTTTTCTCACAAGAGGCTAAATGCCCTCAATGCGCCTCGTCCCAATTGTGGGCAGCGCGGGCGTCGACCTGGAGCGGCACCGAAAGCGAGAGCGCCGGCAGCGGCGCCTCTTCCATCACCTTCGTGATCACCGGCAGCGTCTTCTCGACTTCGTTCTCCGGCACTTCGAATACCAGCTCGTCGTGCACCTGCAACAGCATCTGCGCGTTGAGCTTCGCCTTTGCCAGCGCCGCGTCCATGCGGATCATGGCGCGGCGGATGATGTCGGCCGCGGTGCCCTGCAGCCGCGCGTTGATCGAGGCGCGTTCGTTGAAGGCCCGGATCGTGTTGTTGGAGGCGCGGATGTCGGGATAGTGGCACTTGCGCCCGAACAAAGTGAGCACGTAGCAGTTGTTTCTGGCAAACTTCTTGGTCTCGTCCATGTAGTCGCGGATGCCGGGAAAGCGCTCGAAATATTTCTTGATATAGGCGTTGGCTTCCTCGCGCGCGATCCCGAGCTGCGTCGCCAGCCCGAACGCCGAGATGCCGTAGATGATCCCGAAGTTGATCGCCTTGGCACGCCGGCGCACGTCGCCCGGCATGCCCTTGACCGGCACACCGAACATCTCCGACGCCGTCATGGCGTGGATGTCGAGTCCCTCGCGGAACGCCTTCTTGAGCGGTTCGATATCGGCGATCTCGGCCAGGAGGCGGAGCTCAATCTGCGAATAGTCGGCGGAGGCGAGCTTGGTTCCGGGCGCCGCCACGAAGGCGCGGCGGATGCGGCGGCCCTCCTCGGTCCGGATCGGGATGTTCTGCAGGTTCGGCTCGGAGGAGGAGAGGCGTCCGGTTGGCGTCGCGGCGAGCGCGTAGCTCGTGTGCACGCGGTGCGTCGTCGGATTGACGTAGCCCGGCAGCGCGTCGGTATAGGTCGAGCGCAGCTTCGAGACCTGCCGCCAGTCGAGGATCTTCTGCGGCAGAGCGTGGCCCTGCTCGGCCAGTTCCTCGAGCGTACGCGCGCCGGTCGACCAGGCGCCCGTCTTGGTCCTGGTCCCGCCCGGCAGCCCGAACTTGCCAAACAGAATATCGCCGAGCTGCTTGGGGCTCCCCGGGTTGAGCGGCTCGCCGGCAAGCTCCTGGATCTCGGCTTCGAGCACGCCGGCGCGCTGCGCGAACTCGCCCGACAGCCGCGACAGCACCTGCCGGTCGATGGAAATGCCGCGCCGTTCCATGCGCGCCAGCACTTCGACCAGCGGCCGCTCCAGCGTCTCGTACACCGTGGTCACGTGCTCGGCGGTGACGCGCGGCTTGAGCAGGAGCGATAGCCGGAGCGCCATGTCGGCGCTCTCGGCCGCGCATTCGGTGGCCTTGCTGATCGGAATATGGTCGAACGTGATCCGGGATTTGCCCGAGCCCTTGAGCGCGTTGGCGTCGATCGTGGTGTGGCCCAGATAGCGCTGCGCCAGCGTGTCGAGGCCGTGGCCGGAGCGGCCGGCGTCGAGCACGTACGACAACAGCATCACATCTTCATAAGGCGCGAGCGTGATGCCGCGCAGCGCGAACATCTGCAGATCGAACTTGAGGTCCTGCCCAATCTTGAGCACGCCCGCGTCCTCGAGCAACGGCCGCATCGCCTCAAGCGCATCGCGTTCGGACATCTGGTCGGGCGCGATCTCGCCCGCGAACAGGCTGCCGCTGCCCTCACTGGCGCCGGCCCCATCGCCGCCCTGACGGTGTGCGAGCGGCACGTAGCAGGCCTCGTTGGGCGCGAGCGCGAGCGAGAAGCCGACGAGTGCAGTCTGCATCGGGTCGATGCTGGCCGCCTGGGTGTCGATCGCGACCACACCGAGATCGATCGCGCGCGCGACCCATTCCTTGAGCCGTTTGGGCGTGCGCACGGTCTCATAGCGTGCGCGGTCAACCTTGGCCTTGCGGCCGGCATCGAGCCGTGTCGACGCCAGCGCCTGCGGCGTGAGAGCGTCCTGCCCCGGGCCCTTCGGCCGCTCTTTCAGCTTCATCGCGCCGCCTTCGAGCGGCAGCATCGGCGCCCCAGACGTTGTCGGCACCGGTGGTGTCGTCTCGGTCGCTTGCTTGGCCACCTCCTGCGTGGTTCTCCGATCAACCGGTCGTGCGCCTGGGCCGACCTCCGCATTGGGCTCGATCTCGCCGGCCTCGACACCCGAGAACTCCGCGACGCGGCGGGTGAGGGTGTTGAACTCCATCGCCTTGAGGAAGGCGATCAGACGCTTGTAGTCGGGCTCGTGCACGGCAAGATCGCCGAGCGGCACCTCGAGCTTCACATGGTCGTCGAGCGTGACCAGCCGCTTGGAGAGCCGCGCCTTGTCGGCATTGTCAATCAGGCTCTGGCGGCGCTTCTCCTGCTTGATCTCGCCGGCGCGCGCGAGCAGCGTCTCGAGATCACCATATTCGGTGATGAGCTGCGCCGCGGTCTTGACGCCGATGCCGGGCACGCCCGGCACGTTGTCGGTCGAATCCCCGATCAGCGACTGCACCTCGATCACCTTCTCGGGCGGCACGCCAAACTTCTCGATCACCTCCGGAATGCCGATCTTCCGGTCCTTCATGGTGTCGTACATGACGACGCAGTCGTTCACGAGCTGCATCAGATCCTTGTCGGACGACACAATGGTGGCACTGGCGCCGATCGCGCAGGCCTCGCGCACATAGGTTGCGATCAGGTCGTCGGCCTCGAAGCCGTCCTGCTCCAGGCACGGCAGGTCGAAGGCGTGCACCGCGTGACGGATGAAGCCAAATTGCGGGATCAGGTCGTCGGGCGCCGGCGGGCGGTGGGCCTTGTAGTCGGCATAGAATTCGTTGCGGAACGTGTGTTCCGACTTGTCGAACACCACCGCCAAGTGCGTCGGCTGATCCTCCGGCTTCATGTCGCGCAGGAGCTTCCACAGCATGTTGCAGAAGCCGAGCACCGCGTTGACCTGCAGTCCGTCCGACTTGCGGGTCAGCGGCGGTAGCGCGTGATAGGCGCGGAAGATGTAGGACGAGCCGTCGACCAGGAAGACATGGTCGCCCTCCTTGGGCGCGCGGGCGCGGACGGGGGGCGGTGAGGCGGACTTGGTTTTCCGTGCGGGCATGACGGACCCAATGTGGTCCGTCCGGCGCGTGTTGGCAACGGTCGGGGGAAGACCTGGGATAAGTCGGGACTTACCGCGCCGGCGGCAGTGCGATCTTGCCTTTGGGTGCGAGCCAGAACATGGCCGGCCGCTCGAACAGGAAGGTGAGCCGCACGGCCCGCGCCGCCCAGAACATCAGCGCGCCGAGCACGTCCGCTAGTGTCACCAGCGCCGAGATGGTGCCGACATCGCTAATGAGGCCGGTCTTGATCAGCACGGCGCGGCTTGCCGGCATTGGCAGGACGAACGCGAGGTAAATGATGATCGAGTTCCGCCCGCAATAGCGCAGCGGCATGGCGAGGTCACTCGCCGCCATCAGGGCCGCGAGTGTGACGACTGCAACCGCGCCGGCAAGCCCGAGCGCCCGCTGGTGGCGCCACCGGGCGCCGGCAAGACCACGCGGGTGCCGCTCGTGCTCATGCGCGGCGAGCGCGGCCGCAAGCTGCGGCAGCGCGGCATCGATCGGTTTACCGATTCACCGACAGGGCCAGGGACGTCGTTAAGCGCGTCTTAACCACATGACCTTCGCCGTGGGCGGCGGGAAAGAAGATCATCGTGCTCGAGCCGCGCCGGCTTGCGGCGTGTGCGGCCGCCGCGCGCGATGCCTGGCCGCAATGCCCCAAAAGCAGACGTGCCGGAACCGACGCGAGGTTTTTTGAATCAAGATTGCGTGTCTATTCTGATCTTGAATCGATTTTGCGCAGAGAAATTCACTCAGGCACGTTCAGTTCTTCCTCTTCGAAGCACGGCAATAAAGAGCAGGCTAAAAAGGATGACAGCCTGCGCGATTAACTGGATGAAGAGTTGGTTTTCTGGGTCCCACTGCACATTAGTGTTGACGGTGTTGGCTCGCATCCATGCAACCCACTCGGCCCAATTTAATACCAGGAGAAGAGTTGAGATCACAAATGTGAAACCAAAAAGCCAGAAATCTATAGGTGTTTCACGGATGCGCAATCCAACACTAGCAAGTATTTCCCTTTCCTTGGAGTAGACTCCTGAGCCTCCCTGTTCACCAGGAAAGTATATTCTATTGACATCCGCGCCAAGAAATAGACCGCGCTTAGCCAAGAACGCGGTAACGGGAATAGTCAAAAGATATCCCAAAGCACTCACACCTACAAATCGCAGGCTGGTTGCAGACATATTCTCAGAGATGAAGCTCACGACGTTCTCAGAGAGGAAACTCACGACCACGTCGAGTGTTGGTATGTGAATCTTGAGCGACTCGAAGAAATCCACAACTTGCTTGTACAAGCTGACGAAAGAAGCAAGCGCCGGCAGCAGCAAGCTGAAGAAGAACGTGGTGAATCGAGGTGATTTCCATCTTTCAAGCGCAGCATCTACACGAGCCAATAGCGCCGACCGTGCGGAGTCGGACAATTCATCACGGAACAACATCTCGAGTCGCAACCGACGAAGCCGACGTTCAAAATGCCCTTTCATAAAGACGTTCAATAGCGGCCGAACGAATATGACTGGTGCCGTAGGTACCTCGCCCCGCCATACCCAGAGCCACATGTAGTAGAGCTGACGCAAGAAAAACGGCCGATATCTCCAATGCCGCCCAGGAAAGATGTTTCTAGCCAAAATAACAAGGTTGGTAGGAATGATAAGGAGAACGCCGACGTAAAAAAAGAACACGAACTTCAAAACAGCCCAAGAAAAGATAAGGAATGGCTTGATGCTAAACGAAGGCAGGTCCAACGTCTTCCGCTCGAGGCTCCGATAGAGACCAATCAGGTTATCTGTCGCATGAGCGAATGCATTCTCGGCGTCAGGTATAAGCTTTTCCGCTGCAATATCAGACACAAGCTTTTCCGCTGCAATATCGGACATAAGCTTTCCCCCTGGAATATGAGCAAAACCGGGAACGTTCAGATGTGATACTCGGAGAATTATGACCAGACTCTAGCAGACGGTGTCCTTCTTGCAAATGCCGCGACGCAAGATTTCGCTGCAGCGCCGCGATATGGCCTCATCAGCCAGCGCGTAACACTTAGGACTATCGGGAGCATTAGAACAGCGCATGCTGCGCTATCGCTTCCTCTACCTTCGCGACCTTATTTCTAAGAGTTAGGTCCGCAATGCCCCGAAAGCGACAAGCCCGAACTGACACGAATGACGCCATAGCGGAAATCCGGCAATCGTCCCTGTCACTCAGATCAGTAGCATTGATGCCTTCTTTTACGGCTGTTACGATTTTGGCGAGTTCTAATTCAGGAAAGGGATTTTCAGTGAAATCCGTTCTTGCCGAATGCTTCTTACGTGTCGCCTTCGCAGTAGCCTTTGGCCTGGTCGCATTCCGCGCCGCCGCAGACACCCCAGCGCCGCAAGCACCGCTTGAGCTGACGGCTGCTAATCTCGCAAGCGTGGTTGATCCGCTGATGACGGAATGGATCGACCAACGCAAAGGGCCGGGCGCGGTGGTGGTCGTGGTAAAGCGCGATGGCCCGGTGTTCGCCAAGGGCTATGGCTTTGCGGACATCGAAGCCAGGAAGCCATTCACTGCCGATACGACCCTGGCGCGGCCGGGATCGATCTCAAAGCTCTTTACTGGCATAGCGGTGATGCAGCTCGTGGATGCCGGCAGACTCGATCTCGACGAGGATGTGAACCGCTACATCGACTTCACCATTCCGGTGCCGGAAGGTAGTGTGCCAGTCACGCTCCGTCGCCTCTTGAGCCACCGCGGCGGTTTCGAGGAACATCTGAAAGGTCTAATATCAAGGAATATCGAACCCGAAGCGCTCAGTCGCTGGCTCGCAAAAAATCTGCCTCGACGTCTCTTTCCCAAAGGCGACGTTGAGGCTTATTCCAATTATGGCTTCGCACTCGCCGGGTATGTCGTCGAACGCGTTTCAGGTGAACCGTTTGCCTCTTATGTCCAGCGGCATATTCTCGATCCGCTGAGTATGAACCATTCGACCTTCCGGCAACCGTTGCCAGCCGCTCTCGTACCGCTGATGGCAAAAGGTTATCACACATCTGAGAAGCGGCCGCTGGGGTATTTTGAAACGATTGCCACGCCCGCCGGAGGACTTTCGGCGACCGGCACCGACCTGGGCCGCTTCATCCGCGCGCTGATGAATGGCGGGGAGCTCGACGGCGCTCGCATCCTTCCCAAGGCGCGGCTTGACGAGATGATGGCGCCGAGCAACGCGACACCGGCGGGGTACATCGGCCTTGTGTTCTTCGGGACGAAAGTAGCGGGCCACGACTCGATCGGGCACGACGGCGAAACGATGGCTTTTTCCAGCAATTTGACGATTTTCCCCGAGGAGGGAGTTGGAATTCTCGTGTCACGCGATGGAACGGGCGACATCAAGGCGGCGAAGGACATAAAGGAGGTACCCGACCCGGTGACTGTGATCGCGGAACGTTTTCTGCCCAAGGCGCTGGAAGGAGCCGATGCGCACGCGACCACCTTATCCAGCGAGGCGGGCGTGGCCGGCATCTATCATTCGAGCCGGCGCGCGGAGTCATCGTGGACGAGGTTCATTGACTTGATGTCGCAGAATGTCATCAAGGTCGACAGCGCCGGGGATGTACGATTGTTTTCGGCGATCTGGCCCTTCGGCGACGGCGAGATGTTCAAGCGCGTTGAACGGAATCTCTACGAGGGGCCGGCAATCGGGCGCATGGCCTTCATAGACGATGTCGGCTCCGAACCTTACATTGCACTGGCGGGCAATCATCTGCAGCGTGTTCCCTGGTCTCTCGATGCGCGGTGGATCGCTCCAGCGCTTGCCGCGAGTACGGCGCTCGCTCTCCTGACGCTGCTGGCGTGGCCGGTTGCTGCACTGTGGCGCCGTTGGCGCAAGAGGCAATGGAGCCAAGAGCGTCGCAATCGGCGCAAATTCGTGGCTGCAAGGCTGGTCCTGCTCATCGATGCGCTTGTTGTGGTCACGACCACGGCTCTTTTCTTTACGCGGTTTATAGATCTCAGCGTTTTTGACGATGCACTGGATCCTTTGCTGCTTGCGCTCTATGCGCTCGCATGGCTCGGCGTTTTCGGCGCGATTTTTACTGTATGGGCCGCCACGCTGTTCTGGCGAGACGGCGTCGGAAGCCGGTGGTCACGCATCCATCATACGCTGATCGCCGCGAGCAGCGTGATGATTGCGTGGTTCTTCGTCACATTCCGGATTGCGGGAACAACGTTGACTTACTAGGACCAGATTGAACGCGTTTTGACATCTCCGATCGGTAGCCCGAGCGCACGTTTCCCACAAATCAGTTCCACCGATGTCAAGCGGTCGCATTAGCACGTACCTCCCGGCGTAGCGCAAATCGAGATCGCGCTTCTTGCAATCTTTGATGTCTGTTCTTGGCCGATCGCGACCTTGCCTCAAGAATTCATGTCCGCAATGCCGCCGAAGCGGACAAACCGGAACCGACGCGAATGACCCATTGCCGCATCCAGCTAATGTGACCGCCGCACGGCATCACCTCCTCGCTGATGGATTGCGGAACATCCGCGCGATTGCATCCGAGCTCTGCATGGCTTGAAAGCGAGCCGTCTCGCGCGTCTGTGTATTAACTCGTCGTGCGCATCACCTCTGCCAGGTCCGCTCATGTTCAGCACTTCGTCAATGACCGAGATTCCGCGCCAGCGGTTCAGCCTCTCGTTGGTTCTCTGCGCGGGCGAAATCCTCCCGCGTGCGAAGCCGACCGAGACCTCCATGTTCTTGGACCTTGGACTAGAAATCCGTTACAGGGGCCTAGCCCCGAACCGCATAACCAGGCCGGGGCTTTTTACGCGATAGCGCGGGGTTAGCGGCGCCGGATGCGCTCCAAAAATACGCTAATTCCACCAGTGGCTTAGACCATAACAGCTCACTAAGCGCATCTTAACCACATGACCTTCGCCGAACCGCTACCGATCGATGCCGCGCTGCCGCAGCTTGCGGCCGCGCTCACCGCGCGCAACGCAGCCGTGCTGGTGGCGCCACCGGGTGCCGGCAAGACCACGCGGGTGCCGCTCGTGCTCATGCGCGAGCCGTGGGCGGCGGGAAAGAAGATCATCGTCCTCGAGCCGCGCCGGCTTGCGGCGCGTGCGGCCGCAGCGCGCATGGCCGCGACCCTGGGTGAGGCGGTCGGCGACACCGTAGGCTATCGCGTGCGTTTCGGCTC
>Ga0066388_100003452_pt1 | contig 10244 bp, 16 predicted proteins | sample PanSoiMetaGPlot6_FD_64539 | JGI IMG/M metagenome (GOLD analysis project Ga0066388, IMG submission 64539) | Tropical forest soil microbial communities from Panama analyzed to predict greenhouse gas emissions - Panama Soil - Plot 6 (Hybrid Assembly) | ecosystem: Environmental > Terrestrial >... | reverse complement strand
TCTATTGTGAATTATGCGGACATCGTTCCGTAGCGTTTGCCTGCGCACGCGGCATTCTACCCGCGTCATGATCCGCGTTCAACGTTCGCCGCAACGAAAAAGCCGGGTGATCACCCGGCTTTCGTGCTTATGGCTTGTCGTGCTCATCGATCCACTGCGCGAACGCGCTGACACATCACGGTTTTTGCGGTTCCTGCCTTGATCGAATCCGTGCCGGGCGGCGAGCATAGGCCAACACTCCAAGAAGGATCATAAAAACCGCAGTCACGATGGCGTTTGGCGTCTCGTGATGCAACAGATGGGTCAGGCATGCTCCTCCCATAATGATAGCCAGTAATGCTGCCCCGTAACCAGTCATTTTGGGAATCAACAAGCTGACGCCGCCCAGGACTTCCAGCACACCGATGACCAGATAGAAATGATCAGGGTAGCCGTAGGCTCTGAATCGCTCTATCCAGGAAGGACTGTTGAATTTGATGATCCCTTGTATCGTGTAAAACAGCGCAAACAAAATTTGCAGGGCCCATAAAATAACCGTCTTGATTTTATCCATCACAGACCTCTCTGTTTCAGTTGGAATTTCTATGCAATCCTCAGCTTAACCCTAGTTAAAAAACAGGCAACGGAATTGGGATGAACTACTGGCTTTCAGGGATGAGGCGCGGGATGGGTGGGATGGCTATGAATCAACCACTGGTGTTCAAATGCGTGCATATTTTGCGCTTCTCCGCCTGAATGTTTCCCTGCCTCTGGTCACCGCTCACGCCCCAGCATCTGGAGAAACATCTCAAAATGCTCTCGGTGCAACGACCTGCGGACTCACGAACTCCGCGCCAATCGAAGCTGTCAGCACAGATAAAGCAACGAAAGCCGGGCCTGTGACCCGGCTTCGTGTTTGCTGCTACTTCAGGCGACGCGCCACCGTTTGGTTGTGTTGGTCAGACTCATAGCCGAAGCCAGCCTTGACCTTGGTCTTGACCTTCAAGCCACGAGCCACCTTCTGGTTGTGATTGCCCGCAAGTTTCCCAGCCTTGACGTTCGTTTTGATTTTCATACTTGTGTTTTCCTTTCTTGAAATTTTGAAATGAATTGCGGCGGACTTTGCCGCTCTCTTAGTCAAGTTGCTGAATCACGCTGGTATAGCTAGCGAATATTTTTCAGTGCATGGATTTCCGATTGGCGCGGAGCCGTCGAGATAGCGGGCTGTTCCGCCGCAACAGCGCGTGTGTCTCCGGATATGGACAGGCAAGGGCCCGCCAATGCCCCCACTCGCCCCGCATATATTGGGCATGACCCACAATCCCTCCCGAGGAAGTTTTCCCATGCGAGGGAGAAAGAAAAGCTGATGGGGCAGGGGAGTGAGTATCAGCGGCGACCATTGGGCATATGGGTGGCCCATGCCTTGTAATATTCGACCAGGCGGTTGAGAGCCTGCTCCGGCGTCAAGCTTTCGTGTCTGTAGATAGTAATGAACGCGTCGCCTACGGACAGCATTTCGCGTAGGTAGTTGTCTTTGTCCGTGACGCCCTTGTGGAGTTGTACGACGTCTGTGTCGTCGGCCACCGGGACATTGATGCTATCGTGGGCGCCGCCTATGAAGAAGTAGGTTTGCATGTGGGGCTTCTCCGTGTTTGTGGTTTGTGGCGTGTATTCTCAGAATCAAGAAAGCTGGGCGGATAATCCAGAAGCCCGCCCCGGAGGTCTGCATCCGGAGGTCTGCATTCTGATGAAACGCAACTCCGGCGCCGAAATGACGGTGTTGAATCTATGGCATTTCTTCGGTTGAGGAGTGGGGCATGTCCCTAAATACCTCATAGTGTTTCGCCCAGATATGCCCCGAAACGCCACACAACAAGAAGCCGGGCGTGTGAACCCGGCTCCGTGTCTGTGGAGTGCGACGACCTGCAATCTCTCCGACTCCGCGCCAATCGGAGCATCCAGCACTTAGTGAGGAGAGTTGTGACAGGGATTTAGGTCACAAAGCGGCAGGAGGCTCGTAGCGCATTCGCATTCTATCCAATTTTAACTGGAGTTTGACTATAGCCGTACGCGCCTCTTTGCGAGCGTATTTGTAAAGGTCCGAAGGGGCGTACAAAATGACTATGGAAAGGACGATGGTCAAGATAATCCAGGGATAGATTCTTGTTCGCATGGCTGCGGATTCTACGCGCGGTAATTCAGGATGTGAAGAGAAAAGCCGGGCGCGACCGCCGCGAAAATCATTGTCATTCGCCATCGCTGGGAATATATTCCGCGCGTTGTTGCCAGAAATTCCAAGCCTTAAAGGAGAGTTCCCATGAGCCAACATTCCATCAGATCACTATTCGTTGTTGCCTTCGTCCTGCTTGCGTCGACATAAAGCGCCACCGCCCAAAGCAAACAATCCGTCGCCGACAAGGAAAAGGCCGAGAAAGACCGCGCAGAGCTTCGTAAGTGGTTCGCAATCCGGGCCGCTGAGACTGAACAGCGCAAGGCCATCATTAACGACCTGATTGATACCAACCGAAAGTGTGTCGATCTCATTCTTCTCTGCACGGACGCTAAGGAAGACTCCGATCAAAAGAAGTTCTATGAGGCTCAGCTTGATAGCTGTTACGAGACGTTGCAGGCCAAGATAGATAGAACCCCTCTCAATGTGCTCACGCCGTTTTCAACCGTCACCAAGGGAACCGATTTGCAGTACGTCAAGCGCCAGGCGTTCAACCGTCTCTTTGAAGCCTACGAATACGGAACCGAACGCGCGAAGGCCGCCGCGACTGAGCGCAAACCCTGAAGGCCGAGAACCAAAAGCAAAAAGCCGGGTGCGAACCCGGCTCCGTGTTTGTGATAGTGCGACGCCCCGCAAACTCACCATCTCCGCGCCAATCGAAACATTCTGCACCTCTCAAGATCGCTGCCTGTTAGGCGGGTCTCCAAAATATGACTTTACCTTTAGTCCTATCCCATATTCGGCTTCAAAAGGTTTTGTCCTGCCAATTCTGATCTTTTCGTTGATCTGCTTTTCGGTCCCATCTCTAAAGTAGAGCGAAAGGTTTAGCCTGAGAATCACATATTCTCTTCGGCGACTTAGAACTGATATGAGGTAACTATAACTGCCGGGGACATCGGGTGGGTGGTGGTCGAGCCCACCGCCACCAGAATAGGCCATACTGCCACCAGAATAGGCCATTTTGCGATCTGGTTGCACCTTTACCACAATAGGTGTAAGGAATCCAGTGATTGCCATCTCTACAACAACTTCTTCTTTCTTAGGTATTGCAAGGACGTTGGTCAGAAGCCCACTACCCAAGGTTGCCGCCAGAGCGAGGGCGCTCAGTTTGGTAATTCTCCTTCTTTCGGTAATCATCTCATCTACCCTTGAAGGGCAATTTTGGCCTCTCGCCCCGTCCATAACGTCTAATTGAATGGCATTCTAACCGCGCCATGATCCGCGTTCAACGTTTCAGAACGGAAAAGCCGGGCGACGAACCCGGCTTTTCAATTTCCGCAGTGCGACCACTTGCCACTTCACCAACCCTGCGCCAATCCTTATTGCTTCTTCTCATCGATAAGGTGTACGTCCATCTCTCCGGTTATCATTTTCCATAGGATGTCCCTTTGCCATCTCATAAGACTCCAAAAACGTAGGGGTTTTGTGAATAGCAAAATGAGAGCCCTTAGCAATCCGTCTGGATCAATTTTCATTTTACCTCTCTAGCGCGACTACCTGCTTTCTCACCAACCCTGCGCCAATCGAAGCCTGGCGCACACCGCGCCTATAAACACTTACGCGCCAATTCCCTACGGATACCATTCGCAAGGACCTGGCGCGCAAGCATGTCGGAAAGCAAAAGCCGAGCGTCAAAGGGGGAGACGAGACGCTGGGCGACCGCCCGGCATATTCACACACCACGCTTTGTAATACTCCACCAGGCGGTTAAGCATTTCCTCCTGCGTCAGGCTTTCGTGTCGGTAGATTGTGATGGACACGTCGCCGACGTTCAATGAGTCGCGGATGTAAAGGTCAAAGCCTGCGGCGGTCTCCGCGCCGTCCACCACTAGAATAGTCAGTCCGTCATTTGCGCCGCCGATGTGTAGATAATTTGGCATAGATTCGCCTCCGTTTCGGTGAATTTCGGCTCAGGGGGCTAATTATATCTCGAATCCATTCTCGGCTAAAAACTTCTCCAGCCGTTCGCGAAAAGCCGGCGGCGACATCTTCAGCGCATCATCGAGGATCGAAAGTTTCGACCTCACTGAATGCGTAGTCGCCTCGTCGCCGCGGTTACTCTCCATGTGGCGGATGATCAGATACTCGGGGTTGAGGTCCGGCTTCAGATCGACCTTGAAATGGCCCGGCGGGTTCTCAAAAGCGATCAGTTTTAATGTCTCTCTCAACACCCTCAAACCGGCTTGTGTCGTTTTTTGTTGAGAATGCGTGTCGTCAACTATGTCGCCGCGTGTCGTCGTTTTCGGGGTCAAATTCGGACGCTTTACCGGCAACCGGTTTTGGGTGTCGATCTCGACCGGAAATTCGTCGGCGGCGGGCTCGGATCTGTCGTCTTCGACCAGTTTGGCGATCGCAAACAGACTGAAAGCCGACAACCCGTACAGCGCTAGCTCGCCGGCCATGATCCAGAACAACACGTCTTCGACGTTGGCGAAGATTGATTGCGCAGATGTTTGTTTGTCGATCTTCTGAAGCGCCTCGCGCTGTGTGCGAGATCCGCGAAGTTTGCCGATCTCCGTGATCGTCTCTTTCTGGTTCGTCTCGGCCATTCTGGCTACGCTCATTTTGCGCTGTACGCTGACGCTGTAAACCGCATTCACGATCAGCGCGCCGGTCAGAATGATCTCGAAGACAAAGGCCGCTTTGGCCAGGTCGCGGTTATCGCTTTCGGTGTACTTGTTGATCAGGATCGAGAAGACGCCGATCAGGCAGACGATCGCGGTGTAGGGAAGGCCGTCGCGGTAGCCGAAGACCGTCACGTTGAAATAAGCCACAATGCCGGCCAGGACGACGGAATTAAGAGGGAAGATGATCCACTTCAAAACGCTGAACTCTTTTCGTTTGTTACGCATAAGATCCTTCCATGAGTTAAGCCGAAGCGGTAAGATTTGCGCTGTAGGCTCATCTCTGACCGCTCCGGCGGTTGGTTATGGGTTGGGTCCGGAGGCATTCTCCTGCTTCCGGACCCGTTTGCGTCTCAGGCCGCCATCACGTGGATGGAGCCGTCTTCGTTGTAGCACACGCCACACATCAGCGAGGCGTCAGGTTTCGCCCAAGCGTTCTGTGCGCAGTTCGGGCAGGTGTATTTCGTTTTGCTTGCCGCTTTCTTCTGTCGCTCGCCGGCGTCGGCTCGGGACTGCCAGCGCAGTTCAAAGCCAGAGGCTTTCAACCGGGCGAAGGCCTGCGCGAACGGGCCGCCTTCAACCACGTAGTGGGAAACCTTCGGGCCGGTTTCTTTGCCGCCAGGCTCGCCCGTGCTGGAAGGGAAGAGGCCAACCTCTTTCATCTTCGTCGCCCATTCCCGATCGTGATAACTCTTTCGTGGCGGCGTGCCGTGCGCCACTTGCCAGGCGTGCACCATCTCGTGAACGAGCGTCGCAAGGATCGCTTCATCCGTACGAGCGAAGTGGTCAGTGTTCAATGCCAGCTCGTGTGTCGCCATCTGTTCACTTCGGCCTGTGAACTTCTCAGGCGCAAGAAAGCCATAGGCCTTTGAATGGCGTTGCAGCGTGATCAGGACCGCGGGCAAGGTCCCGCCGAACAGCTCGACGTTGAAGAAATCGTACGCCGTCTGAAAGGCGCTGTACTCCGTCTGTGTTATTTGCATCGTACGATTCACTGCGATTTCTCCTTCGCTCGATTCAGAGCCTTTGCGCTGCAGATAGGGCACAAGCGCGGGGAGTCCTTACGATTCTTCAACTGGCGTTCAAGGCCGCGGTTGCCGGGCCAGGTGCGCGACACCTTCCATTCAATGCCGGCCTGCGTGACGACTTCCATCAGCCGCGCGCCCATCCCGCACAGGTGGTCTGTGATGCTCTTGTCGAGGTCCTGGCTATATCCGAGGTAATGGCGCGCGTGTTTGTACGCGCGATTGAAATGGATCAGGTAGACCGTGCCCGGGGTTTTCATTACGCGACCTCCCTGCAGTACTCGCCGTCGTCGGCCTTCTTCGCGCAGTAGAACTTGCCAGGCTTGCGGCTTGGCTTCATCGGCGAATGATGGACGGGGCAGAGAGGCGCGCCGGCGGCCTTCGTCGGCTCGGGCTTTGCTGCGGCTGGCGGCTCGGCGCCGATCTGCTTCAGCCTATCCACGATCGTGCGCAGATCACCGGCGCGGCCTTCGCCTTCAATGGTGATCGGGAAGCCGTCCAGCATAGCGGTGATCGAGAAATGGCAAGCGGGGGCGGGCTGTCTGTCGGTTATCTGCGTTACGTTGTTCTCAGTCATGGGAGTTCTCCTTACATTGCGACGGCCAGGCGGACCCGGCGCAGTGAATCATCATCCAGGTAGTTGAGTGTGTTGACGCGGAACCGGGCCATCAATTCGACAGCCATGGGCGGCCATGTCTTCGGCCAGATTGACTTGATCTCGGCGATCAGCTCTTCGCGGGAAGGGACGGCCGCGGGCGTCGTCTCTTCTTCCATCAGATCCAGGATGCGAGCCGCGCAACGATGCTTGCAGGGCTGGCCGTTTGCGTAGGCCTTGCATTGGCAGGAACCGTTAGCGAAGTAGGTTTCGCCAGATTCCATGGTCATCGCGTAGCTGTGAGCGAGCGGGGTGATGATCCAGCGGTTGTTGAGGATCGCGTCGGCCGCCTTCTCGATCGCGTTGATCCAGCGCTTGTTGCCCGCCGCTTTCGTCTTCGCCGTCTCGATTATGCTGTTGAATTTCTGAGTGCTCATCGCCGATCTCCTTGAAGTATTTGTCCCAACCACGAATAGGATAATACTGTGCGCTTACGCATATGTCAATGCGATAATGCGTTGACGCATAATTTATTTTCGTGTAGGCTTTGTGGTATATGCAAGAACAAATGTTCACCATCGCACTTACAGAAATGCTGGAGAAGCGCCAGAAGTCTATGTACGCGTTGTCGATGGATACGCGCATCCCGTACAGCACGCTTCTTCGGATGGAACAAAAACGCGGCGAGCAAGGCAGCATAGACCTATCCGTGCTATCGCGGATATGTACGGCGCTGAATTGCACGCCTAATGACCTCCTAAAACACGTGCCAGATGCGGACGATGAACTAGTGCGCACGCTGATGGCTGCGAAGAAAAGGCCGAAAGGCAGGCCGAAGAAGGGGGCGAAGTAATCCCGATGCACGTCTACAAGCGCAAAGACTCGAAATATTATTGGCACAAGTTCGAGTACCAGGGCGTCGCGTATCGCGGTTCGACCGGGACCAGGTCCAGGCGCGAGGCCGAGGGGATCGCGTCTAAAGCTCGGCTCGACGTGATAGAAGGGAAGTACGACATTAAGCGCCAGAAGAAGGCGCCGCTTTTCAAGAACGCGATGGCGTCTTTTCTCGAACACTGCCGCCGGCATAACGCGGACCGCACGGCATTGCGTTACGAGGCCTCCTTAAAACCTCTCAGCGAGGCTTTTGGCGAGAAGCCACTTAACGCCGTGACGGCCGACGCGATCGAGAGATACAAAACTGCGCGCCTGGCCGGGGAATTGAAGCCTGCCACCATCAACGCTGAATTGCGCTGTTTGAAGACGATGTTTAACCACTTCGTCAGGCTCGATGTCGTTGCCAGCAACCCTGTAACCCGCGTCAAACTCCTGACCGAGAACAATCAGCGAATGCGCGTGTTGAATTTCGAGGAAGAGCGCTTGTATCTGGCCGCTTGCCCGCAGCCGCTTTATGACATCGCCGTGTTGATGATCGAAACCGGGATGAGGCCCGAAGAGATATTTCGGATGCGGCGCGAGAACGTGAATCTTGACGCAGGGACTATTTTCAACCCACACGGCAAGACGAAGGCTGCGCGGCGGACGCTCAGCTTGACCAGGCGGGCCGCGGAAGTATTGAGGGGAAGGGTAGACGGCGCCGCCGGCGATTACATATTCCCGCTCGACGGCGATCCGGAAAAGTCGATGATACGGGTCGACTGGCTGCACCTTGGCGCGCTGAAAGATTCCGGAGTCGCGCGGTTCCGGCTTTACGACTTGCGGCATACATTCGCCACCCGCGCGGCCGAGTCAGGCGTTGATCTGGTAACGCTCGCGGCGCTGCTCGGGCATTCCAATATTCAGATGGTGATGAGATACGCGCATCCGCAAGCGGAACATAAGGCGAACGCGATTCGCAAAATGGAAGAGTTTCAGACGGCCAAACAGATGGAAGAGGCGAGGGTGTCGGATCTGATTCAGTGACCGTGTACGGAGACGTGCCTGGTAGCCGCTACTATAGCTTGACACTGAGTTGCAAGAGGATATGAGAAAGCCCCTTTTTTTACAACCACATAGCAACCTGTAGCACCGGGGGTAAAGTGGCTCTTTTGAACTTTAAGGTCATTCTACGCGGTTCTGTCGCGGCGCTGGCCATTCTGGCCGCGTTACAACTCGGTTCGAGCGTCGGCGCGGTTATGTATCAAGCTTCCGAGGGCGTAATGTGGACCTTTGACCGGCTTGAGAATATTGGCGGCCATAAAACTACAGTTCTTGGCCAACCCAAAGTCATCGATTCGCCCGTCGGCAAGGCTGTTGAGTTCGACGGCGTAGACGATGCGCTGTTCATTGACAACCACCCATTGGCGGGCGCCAAGACCTTCACCTGGGAAGCTATCTTCCGTCCTGACGGGGGGCAAAGGGAGCAGCGGTGGTTTCATTTAAGCGAACTGGATTCCCAGACCGGCGCTGACACAGACAACCGGATGCTCTTTGAAATCCGTGTCGTCGATAATCAGTGGTATCTCGACAGCTACATCCAATCGGGAACCGAGAGCAAAGCCCTGATTAATCGCGAGGCGCTACACGCGCTCGGAAACTGGTACCATGTCGCATCTGTTTATGACGGTCAGGAATTCAGGAACTATGTAGATGGAGTTCAAGAAGGCTCGGCCCAACTACGCCTGGCTCCTCACGGGGCGGGTCACACGTCGGTCGGAGTACGGATCAACAGAGTGTTCTATTTTAAGGGAGCCGTTAGCCTGGCGCGCTTCACCCGTAAGGCGCTCTCGCCTTCGGAGTTCCTCAGACCTCCGGCCCGTGGGCGGTAATAGTTTTCGACGCTTCTCATGACGCCTCTAATATATTGACCTTAATATGCTCATCCTCAAGCACGAATTCATAGAGCGCTTTGTTGGCGGGCTCAATGGAACGGTCCGGATGGTAGATCAAACCGCCTCCCGAAGGAATCCCGATTGCCGGAAAGCCGGGCTTGGTCATCTTGAGAATCCGACGAATATCCCGCCATTCATTTTTTTCATCATGAACGCCGACGATGAATGGGACCAACCCGAATGTCCTTATCAATAGATCCTCAGACTGTGCGCCTTCAGGCCAGGCATACAAACCGATTTGCATCGCCCCCGCCGAAACTCCAATCAGAACAGCTCCGTTCCAATATCTATCTATGATGAGTTCTCGCAATCCAGTTTCTTCAAATACTCGCCACCCTCTTACTGCATCACCCCCGGCAAGCAAGATAATGTCCGCATCATTGAGGAAAGAAAAATCCTCATCGGTTGGAGAGGAAGGCGCCATGCGACATCGATGGATTCCGATCATCCCCATCGCGGCTTCGAAGATGCTGTAATACTCAGGATCGTCCGCATTCGACGCTCCGATGTATGCCGCTTTCGGTGAGGAGACATCTATCATCTCTCTCACAGAGTTGAGAAACGGGGTGTCGCCTCTACGCCAAAATAAGAGTTGGCTGTCGGCGAGGAGGAACAAAGGTTTGACTATAGAATCCACAATCTTCACCTTATACTTCATAGACTGGTTCTGTAGCAAATAAACCAGACGTCCGGTCCTCAGAAAGCGCTACGGGCAGACGAAAGCCGAGGCGCGGAAAAAACTGGATGAACTCAGCTCGACTTTGTCCATTACGTGAAGCCGGCGCTTGGGCCGGCTTCACGTAATGGACAAAGTCGGCGCCATTTTTCGATGTCATAACTCGGTAATGACGTTGAAAAATATCAAGCGCCGAACCGCGCCGCTTAACCTACAGTTAACCGCTCAGTTAACCTGAAATTAAATGCTTGAGACCTATGCAGATAGGCCGTTGACAACGCAGCTAA
>Ga0066388_100003450_pt1 | contig 10246 bp, 11 predicted proteins | sample PanSoiMetaGPlot6_FD_64539 | JGI IMG/M metagenome (GOLD analysis project Ga0066388, IMG submission 64539) | Tropical forest soil microbial communities from Panama analyzed to predict greenhouse gas emissions - Panama Soil - Plot 6 (Hybrid Assembly) | ecosystem: Environmental > Terrestrial >... | reverse complement strand
TTGCGTCCAACGCAGATGATCTTCACGGGCTGATCTTGACGAAGTAGGCTGCGTGACGCCGCGCCCTCGACACCAGGAGGCCACGGAATGGCCCTGAGCTTCGGCGTCACCGTCCTGCCCGACCCCCCGTACACCCGCTGGCTCGAGCTGATCCAGCTCGCGGAGCGGCACGGGTTCGAATACGCCTGGACCTACGACTCGCACGTGCTGTGGCAGGAGTCGATCCCGCTGTTCGGGTACGCCGCGCACGAGACCTCGAAGATCAAGCTCGGGCACTTCGTCACGAATCCGGGCACCCGCGAGCCGACCGTGCTCGCGAGCGCCTACGCGACGCTGCAGGACCTCACCGACGGCCGCATGGTGATGGGCATCGGCCGCGGCGACTCGGCGCGCCGCTACATCGGGCAGCAGCCGGTGAAGGTCGCCGACTTCGAGCGCGCCTGCGCGATGATCCGCGACTTCATGAACGGCCGGGAGGTCGACTGGAACGACAAGGAACTCCAGCTCAAGTGGGTGCGTCCGGAGCTGCCCGAGATCCCGATGTGGATCGCCGGCTACGGGCCGAAGGCGCTCGCCGTCGCAGGCCGTGTCGGCGACGGCGTCATCATCCAGCTCGCGGACCCGGAGATCATCCAGTGGATCATGTCGACCGCTCGTCAAGCGGCCGAGGAGGCGGGACGCGACCCGTCCCAGCTCAAATGCATCGTCGGAGCGCCGGGCCACGTGACCGACGACATCGCCGACGCGCGTGAGCAGGTGCGGTGGTTCCCGGCGATGGTGTCGAACCACGTGAAGGACCTGATCGAGCGCTACGGCTCCGACGGCAGCAAGGTGCCGAAGGCGCTGACCGACTACGTGCTTGCGCGGAAGTTCTACGACTACAACGAGCACTCGCGTGTCGGCGCCAAGCACGGCGAGTTCGTGACGGATGAGATTTGCGACCGCTTCTGCGTGATCGGGAACTCCGAGCAGTGCGCGGAGAAGCTCCGCGAGCTCGAGTCGGTCGGCGTCGACCAGTTCAACATCTACCTCATGACCCACCGCCAGGAGGAGACGCTCCAGGCCTACGGGGACGAGATCATCCCGCAATTCGGGGCGATCCCGGCCTGAGTTCGACCCTCGGCGCGCGAGCCGCTAGGCTCGCGGGCGATGAGCGCGAACGGAAACGGAGCAGTCGTCCTCGCGACCGACCTGACGCGGCGGTACGGCGAAGGCGATGCGGCGGTCGACGCCTTGCAGGGCGTGTCGCTCGCCGTCGAGCCGGGCGAGCTCGTCGCCGTGATGGGCCCGTCGGGCTCCGGCAAGTCGACGCTGATGCACCTGCTCGCGGCGCTCGACAAGCCGACGACCGGCACCGTCGAGATTGCCGGCCAGGACGTCGGCTCGCTCAACGACCGCGAAGTGACGCTGCTCCGACGGCAGCACATCGGCTTCGTCTTCCAGTTCTTCAACCTGCTGCCGATGCTCAACGCCGAGGAGAACGTGAAGCTGCCGCTCTCGATCGCGGGCGAGAAGCCCGACCCCGAGTTCTTCTCCGAGCTCATGCACCGCGTCGGTCTGACCGACCGGCGGACGCACCGACCCGCCGAGCTGTCGGGCGGTCAACAGCAGCGCGTCGCAATCGCTCGTGCGCTCGTCAGCAAGCCGTCGGTCGTCTTTGCCGACGAGCCGACCGGCAACCTCGACTCGCAGACCGGCGGCGACATCCTCGCGCTGCTCAAAGCGTCGGCGGCCGAGCTCAATCAGACGATGGTGATGGTGACGCACGACGCCCACGCCGCCGAGATCGCCGACCGCGTGCTCTTCCTGGCCGACGGCCGCATCGTCGAGGAGCTCCCGCGGAGCGACGCGAACGCGATCCTCGCGGCGATGGCCCGCACCGGGTCGTGACCCGGGTCGCGCTCGCAGGACTGTTCGGCCGCAAGCTCAGGACGGCGCTCACCGCGATCGCGATCGTGCTCGGCGTCGCAATGGTGAGCGGCACGTTCGTGCTCACCGACTCGATCAACAAGGCCTTCAACTCGATCTTCACCGACGTCCGCAAGGGCTCCGACATCGTGATCACCGGGAAGGCGGCGACGAGCACGAACAACGGGTCGACGGCGCCGACGGTCCCGGCCTCGCTGCTGGCCCAGGTGCGAGGGCTCTCGTCTGTACAGGAAGCCGAAGGCGGGGTCGACGGCGAGGCGCACCTGATCGGCTCCGACGGCAAGGCGATCGTCTTCGGCGGCGCGCCGAACCTCGGCTTCTCGATCTCGAACGGCGCCTCGCGCTTCAACCCGTTGACGCTCGTCGACGGCGCGTGGCCGAAGGGCGACCAGGTCGTGATCGACAAATCGACCGCGAGCAAGAAGCACTTCAAGGTCGGCGACGAGATCGGAGTTCAATCCGAAGGCCCCGTCGAGAAGTTCCGCATCTCGGGGCTCGTGAAGTTCGGCACGGTGTCGACGATCGGCGGGGCGACGCTGGCGGGGTTCGACGTCCCGACGGCGCAGCGTCTGTTCGACAAGCCGGACCAGTACGACGAGATCGCGATCGGGACCAAGCCGGGCGTCTCGTCGAATGAGGCGCTCCAGCAGGTACGCGCGATCCTGCCGCCGGACGCCCAGGCTCGGACGGGCGCCCAGCAGGCGAAGAAGGACGCGCAGGACACCAACTCGTTCATCTCGTTCCTGCGCACCTTCCTGCTCGCATTCGGCGGGGTCGCGCTGTTCGTCGGCAGCTTCGTGATCGCGAACTCCCTGTCGATCACGATCGCGCAGCGCACGAGGGAGCTCGCCACATTGCGCACGCTCGGGGCGAGCCGCCGCCAGGTGCTTCGCTCGATCATCCTCGAATCGCTCGTCGTCGGGACGCTGGCCTCGGTCGTCGGATTGTTTCTCGGCCTGCTCCTGGCGAAGGGCCTCTTCAAGCTGTTCGACGCGGTGGGCTTCACGCTGCCGAACAGCGGGCTCGTGTTCGCGACGCGGACGGTGATCGTCGCGCTGCTGGTCGGCATCCTCGTGACTGTGCTCGCCAGCCTTCGCCCCGCGTTCCGGGCGACTCGCGTGGAGCCGATCGCGGCGGTCCGCGAGGGCGCGACGCTGCCCGAGGGTCGGTTCGCGCGCTACCGCACCCTCGGGTCGCTGATGGTGACCCTGTTCGGGTTCGCCGCACTGATCTACGGCCTCTTCGGCAAGGGGCTCGGGACTGCCGGCGTGCTCATCTGGATGGGCGTCGGCGCGCTCGCGATCTTCATCGGCGTGTCGCTGCTCTCCACGCGAATCATCGGGCCGGCGACCGAGGCTCTGGGACCGCCGATCCGGTGGCTCCTCACCGCCGCCTGGATCGTCTTCCTGATCACACCGATCGGCTGGATCTACATCGCCTACTACCGCATCCGCTACGGCGTCTTCCCGACCTTCGTCGACCGCTCGGCCTCCGCCGAGCTCGCAGAGGACAACGCCCGGCGGAACCCGCAGCGCACCGCGTCGACCGCTGCGGCGCTGATGATCGGCCTCGCGCTCGTCACCTTCGTCGCCGTGCTCGCCTCCGGGATCACGTCGTCCTTCCGGGGCGCTGTGCACCAGATCTGGCACAACGCCGACTACGCGATCACGGCGCAGAACAACTTCGAGCCGATCCCGGTCGCCGCCGCGAACGCCGTGCGCACGGTCCCGGGCGTCGAGGCGGTCGGCAACGTCCGAACGGGTGACGCGAAGGCGTTCGGGCACAGCTTCTTCGCCACAGCGGTGAACCCGGCCGGCGCGACGATGTTCAACCTCGACTGGAAGGTCGGGTCGAAGGCCACGCTCGCGACGCTGGGAGACGACGGCGCGTTCGTCGACGACGGTTACGCGAAGAAGCACCATCTCGTCGGCGGTTCACCGTTCCGCATGACCTTCTCGAACGGCAAGACGAAGGTCTTCCACATCCGCGGCATCTTCAAGCCGCCCGCCGGGGGCTCGCCGTTCGGCAGCGTGACCGTCTCGCAGGCGACCTGGGACAAGTTCAACCAGAACCCGTTGAATCTCTACTCGTTCGTGCGCATGCGCGGCGGAGAGACGGACGCGAACTTCGCGAAGCTCGACGCCAAGCTGAAGTCGTTCCCGAACGCGAAGGTGGCGACGCGCGAGAAGTTCATCGACAACCAAATCGCGCCGCTGAACAACATCCTCAACGTCCTGTACGTGCTCCTCGCGCTGTCGGTGATCGTCAGCCTGTTCGGGATCGTGAACACGCTGGTACTGACCGTGTTCGAGCGCACCCGCGAGATCGGGATGCTGCGCGCGATCGGCATGACCCAGCGCCAGGTGCGCCGGATGATTCGACACGAGAGCGTGATCACGGCACTCATCGGCGGCGTGCTCGGGATCGTCCTCGGCGTCGTGCTGGGCGGCCTGCTCGTCTACCGGGTCGACTTCATCAAGTTCTCGCTGCCGGTCACGTCGTTGATCGTCTTCGCGATCGCCGCGATCGTGGTCGGCATCCTCGCGGCCATCTTCCCGGCTCGCCGCGCCGCACGGCTCAACGTCCTCCAGGCGCTCCAGTACGAATGAGCGCAATCGCCGTCATGCTCCGAGCCCACGTCGCGGGTGACGAGCGTGAGGACGCCGACCGCTGCGCGATGCTGCGGCTCGCCGACGAGCTCGAGCAGCCGCTTTCACGCCGTCAGCTGCGTGCGCACTTCACCGCCTCGGCGCTGGTGCTCGACGAGGCCGGCGAGCTGACCTGTCTGGTGACGCACGCGAAGCTCGGCCGGGTGCTGCAGCCGGGCGGCCACATCGAATCGACCGACAGCTGCCTCGAGGACGCAGCGATGCGGGAGGCACGCGAGGAGACGGGGCTCGAGCTCGAGTTCCATCCGCGCGCACCGCGCCCGTTCGACCTCGACATCCACGCGATCCCGGCGTCGGGCGAGGAGCCGGCGCACTTCCATCTCGATGTCCGCTACCTGCTGGTCGGACGCGGCGAACCGCGCTCCGGCGCGGCGTGGGAGCCGCTCGGGCAGGCCGGCGACGAGTCCGTCGCGCGGCTCTGCACGAAGGCCGCGGCGTACCGCTAGGTCGCGAATCCCGGCCGCGATCCATCGATCGCGATCGGGCTCTCGGGGAGTCCCGCCACCGGCTCGCGGGCGTTGAAGCCGGACGGCGCGACGTCGTTCGGCGCGTCCGGGTGGAAGAGCGACGCGAGCAGCTGGATCTGGGTCCGGCCGGGCCCGAGCTCGTACTGGCCGCCGCCGTAGACGGCGATGCCGGCCTGCTCGCAGCGGTCGTAGAACTCGAACAGGCGCCGCACGGAGCCGAATCGGGACGGCTTGCAGTTGAGCGTGCGCGGCGCGAACGGCAGCGCCTCAACGTCGCTCCACTCGTGGATGCCTGCGTCCCACGTGATCCGGCCGTGTGCGTCCGAGAGCACCGCCGACGTCTCCGGCGTCAAGGCCGGGTCCTCCAGCCAGGCGCCGGGGAACGCGTCGGCGATCCGCCTGTACAGGCCCGGCGCGGGAGGCGACCCGAACTCGGCGCGGTAGATGCCCTTGAAGTCGAGCGTGTCGACGCGGCCCGTGGCCGCGAGACGCTCGATCAGCTCGTCGCTCCAGTCCTCGTCCGGGTCGAGCTTGAAGCGCAGCGCGGGATAGAGCGCCAGCCAGCCCTCGACGTTCGCGACGCGGGTCGAGACGACGAACGCGAGCGGCTTCGCCTCACGCTCGACCGCCGCCGCGAGCGACAGCCCCGCTTGCCGAAGCGCGAGGTCGAGCGCGGCCGACTCGAGGCCCCAGCGTCGGTAGGCGGACTGGCCCGACTGGAGCACCGCGAACGACTCGAGCGTGTGCGACCCCGCGAGCGGCAGCTCGCCCTTGCGCTCCTGGAACCGCTCCTGGACGTACGGGTCGTAGTCGACGTCTTCGCCCCGGCCCTCGTGCCCGCCGCCGTGGAGCACCACCACCGTGCGCCGAAGCGTGAACCCGCGGGCGACCTCGTGCTCGAGCGGCTCCAACTCGTAGCCGTCGATCTCGAGCGGCAGCTCCCGTACCCGGTCGTAAAGGCTCACGTCTCCTTCCGACGGTCGAGGTGGTCGCGGAGCGCGCCGAGGCGGTCGTCCCACTCGCGGCCGACGACGGTCAGCCGGTAGCGCGTCTCGCGCCCTCGGCGCTCCGAGGAGACGAGGCCCGCTCCAGCGAGCGTCGCCAGGTGCTTGGCCACGGCCTGGCGGGTGATCGGCAACTCGCCGGTGAGCTCCGTGGCGGTCGCGGTGCCGCGGGCGGCGAGGTAGTCCATGACGTGTCGGCGGCTCGGGTCAGCGAGCGCGCTGAACACCTGGCCGAGCGGGTCAGCCGTGGACATGCGCGAGCGCGGAGGCCTGGAGGTCGAGCGCGGTCGTCCAGGCAGGCGCCGTCTCGACGACGACCAGGCGGGTGCCCTCCGCGTCGTCGGACAGCGTGAACTCGACCTCGCCCTCGTCGTCCCACGCGAAGGCGAGACGCTCCTCGGGAGCGACGGTGGTGACGGTCGCGTGGCGCTCTTCGCCGTTCGACCAGCGGAAGCTCGCCGCGCCGCCCGGCCGGAGGTCGACCTCGACCTCGTTCGCGAACCAGTCCTCGAGGCGCTCGGGCTCGGTCAGGGCGTCCCACAGCTCCTCGCGAGGCACGGGGAAGACGATCTCGCGGCGAATCATGTGCAACCTCCTGGTTGCGCTAGAGTTGCAACTCAAAGGTTGCACGTTAACAGGAGGTGGCAGATGCAGGTCGGGTCGGTGATCCCGATGGTGGTCGATTCGTCCGGGAGCGTGGAGCGGGCGTCGGACATCTACTCGCGGCTCTTGCGCGAGCGGATCGTGTTTCTCGGGCGGGAGGTCGACGACGAGCTCGCGAACCTCGTCGCCGCCCAGCTGCTCTACCTCGACGCAGAGGATCCGGGGAAGGACATCTCGCTCTACGTGAACTCGCCGGGCGGCTCGGCGTACGCCGGGATGGCGATCTACGACGCGATGCAGTACGTGCAGTCGGACGTCTCGACCGTCTGCCTCGGAATGGGCATGAGTGCGGCGGCGATGATCCTCTGCGGCGGCGCGGCCGGCAAGCGGTTCGCGCTGCCGAACTCCAAGATCATGATCCACCAGGGTTCGGGCGGCTTCCGCGGCACCCCGGCCGACATCCAGATCGCGGCCCGGGAGATCCTCGGGATGACGAGGCGGATGGCCGAGCTGATCTCCCTGCATTCGGGCCGGGATGTCGAGCAGGTGATGGTCGACATCGACCGCGACAACTTCATGACGCCCGCCGAAGCGGTCGACTACGGGGTCGTGGACGCCATCATTCAGAGCCGCCCGTCGTCCAAAGAGGAGTAGTTACAGCCCTTTGGGGGTAGGTAAATCCCCTTCTCATGCCGAAATGAGGCCGGTAGGGGCTGGACCTCGACCCGACAACCGAGAAAGGGGAACTTGATTTGCAGGTCCGGACGCTTCTGGCGGTGACGGCAGTCGCCGTTGTGACGGCCTCGCTCGTAGCGGGGAGCGGCAGCGCAACCACGGGCCCGGCGCAGATCCGGATCACCGACCTGCAGATCTCCCGCCGTATGGTCCGGCCCGCTTCGCACTCCGTGTCCGGCTCGGTGGAGATCGTCCGCCAGCGGCTCTACAACCCGTCGGTGACCGCGAAGCCGATCGGCCGCTCGGACGTCGTCTGCACCTACCTGGATGAACGTGAGCGGTCTTGCACGGGCACCTATTTCCTACCGAAGGGCAGCCTCGTCGTGGCGGGCGCTCTCGAGACGCGGCTCCTCTACGAGATCGCGATCGTCGGCGGCACGGGCCTGTACGACAACGCGCGTGGGACGCTGACCGTCACCTCGACCCATCTGAAACCGCGCCGGGAAGTTCTGCTATTTCGGCTGACCGGATGAACGGAAACTCGCCAGACGGCCGGCCGCGTGCGCTCATCGTCGAGGACGAGGACACGCTGCGTGAGCTGATCATCGTCACGCTCGGCGAGGCATTCGATTGCCAGGAGGCAATCGACGCCGATACGGCGCTCGAGATGCTGCGGGCAGCTCCGCCCGACCTTATGCTCCTCGACATCGCGATGCCAGGACGCAGTGGAATCGACGTTTTGCGCGAGATGCGCGCCGACCCCGAGCTGCAGAAAGTGCCGGTGTGCGTGGTGTCCGCCTGGCAGTCGCCGCGCGACGTCGCGGCAGCGCTCGAGGCGGGCGCCGACCGCTTCCTCGCCAAGCCGTTCCGTGTGGACGAGCTCGCGTCGGTAGCGCGCTCCCTGGTGGAGCGCCGTCGTTGAAGCGCTTTTCGCTCGTCAGCCGTGTTGGACTGCTTGCGTGTGTTGTCGCGCTCGTCGTCGGCACCATCGTCGCGGCCGCGCTGCTTGCGATTCTCTCCTTGCGCAAATCGGAGCAGAGCGAGTCGCGCGCGAAGGACGTCACCGTGGCGACACTCGGCGTCCAGACGCTCGCCATCGAGATCGAGTCATCGCTTCGTGGCTACGTGATCTCGAACAATCACAGCCCGCGGTACCTGACCACGTTGCACCAGGCGCGCGGCCAGCTTCCCGGCGCGCTCTCGCGCCTCGACAGGCTCGTCGGCGACGACCCGATCCAGCTGCGGCGCGCACACGACGCGGCCGGGCAGCTCCAGAGTTACCTGAGGGACTACGTCGACAACGTCATCCTGATCGCGAAGATCTCGCCGCCCGACGCGCGCGGCGCGGCATCGAGTGACGAGGACAAGCGGCGGACGTCGGCGATCCGCGGGACGCTCAGGTCGATCCTCCAGACGGAGAACCTCCGGTCGGTGCGCCGCGCCGTCCACACGCGCGCGGTCTCACGCACCGCCGTGATCATCGGTGTGGTCGGCCTCGCCGGCTCCGCCGTGCTCGTCCTGCTCTTCGGCGCATGGGTGGCGAGTGGCGTCGCCGCCCCGCTCCGACGCGTTGCGGCTGCGGCGACCGAAGTGACCCGCGGCGACTTCTCCGTCCGGCTCGACGAGGGTGGCGCAGGGGAGGTCGGGACGCTCGTCAGCGCGTTCAACTCGATGGCGCGCTCGCTGGAAGTCGGTCGGCGCGAGCTGCTCTTGCAGAACGAACGGCTACGCGAGAGCGAGCAGCACAAGCGTGAGCTGATCAGCATGGTCTCGCACGAGCTGCGCACGCCGCTGTCCGCCGTCCTCGGGTTCACCTCGCTGCTCTTGGAGCGCGACTTCCCGCCCGAGGAGCAGCAGCGGTACCTGGAGATCGTCGACACGCAGGCCCGCCGGCTCGCATCGCTCGCGGGCGACTTCCTCGATGTGCAGCTGCTCGAGGGCGGGGGTTTCGAGCTCGAACGTGCCCCATTCGACCTCATCGAGCTGGCGCGCGAGCAGACGCGGCTCTTCTTCTCGCATACGGAGCTGCACGAGCTCGTGCTCGACCTCCCGGACGAGCCCCTGATCATCGACGGCGACCGCGACCGGCTCGCTCAGGTGGTCGGGAACCTGCTCTCGAATGCGATCAAGTACTCGCCGGAGGGTGGCGTCGTCCGCGTCCACGTGGGCACGCAAGACGGCCGCGCGGTCTTCTCGGTCAGCGACTCGGGCCTCGGGATCCCGCCCGAGGACCGCGACCGCGTCTTCGACAAGTTCTTCCGCGGTGCGGCGAAGGAGACGACCGTCGGTGGAACCGGGCTCGGGCTCGCGGTCGCACGCGAGATCGTGACGACCCACGGTGGCTCGATCGCGGTCGACTCGAGCGTGGGCCATGGCTCGACGTTCACGTTCGAGCTGCCGCTGACCTTGACGCCGGCGGCAACCGTCAGCGCCTGAACGCCGCGCGCGCGAAGAAGAGCAGGTTCGCGGGCCGCTCGCCGAGTCGGCGCATCAGGTACGGGTACCAGTCTGGTCCGAACGGCGTCGCGACGAGCACCTTGTAGCCCCTGCGCGCGAGATCGAGCTGCAGGTTCGGCCGGACGCCGTAGAGCATCTGGAACTCGAACCGGTCGCGGTCGATCCCCTGCTCCTCGGTGAAGTGGATCGCGTGGTCGATCAGCTGCTCGTCGTGCGTCGCGATCGCGGTATGCCCGCCGCCCATGAGCATCCGCTCCATCAAGCGGCGGTACGCGACATCGACGTCGTGCTTGTGCGGATACGCAACGTCGGCCGGCTCCAGGTACGCACCTTTCACGAGGCGCAGGTTCGGGCCGAGCGGCAGCAGCGACTCGAGGTCGTCGGGCGTGCGGTACAGGTACGACTGGAGCACCGTGCCGACGCGCTCGAGGCCGGCCTCACG
>Ga0066388_100003449_pt1 | contig 10247 bp, 11 predicted proteins | sample PanSoiMetaGPlot6_FD_64539 | JGI IMG/M metagenome (GOLD analysis project Ga0066388, IMG submission 64539) | Tropical forest soil microbial communities from Panama analyzed to predict greenhouse gas emissions - Panama Soil - Plot 6 (Hybrid Assembly) | ecosystem: Environmental > Terrestrial >... | reverse complement strand
GCACGGTGCGGCTGTGGGACCCGCGGACCGGCCGGCAGGTCGGCGCCCCGCTCACCGGCCACACCGACAACGTGTCCGGGGTGGCGTTCAGCCCCGACGGCCGGCTGCTGGCCACCGCCAGCGACGACCGCACGGTGCGGCTGTGGGACCCGCGGACCGGCCGGCAGGTCGGCGCCCCGCTCACCAGCCACACCAACACCGTGCGGGCGGTGGCGTTCAGCCCCGACGGCCGGCTGCTGGCCACCGCCAGCGCCGACGACACCGCTCGGCTATGGGACCCGGCGCTGCTCAGCGACCCGCTCGCCAGCATCTGCGACCATCTCGGCTCGCCGACACGAAGCGAATGGGAACAGTACGCGCCGGGCGAGCCCTACCGGACCATCTGTCAATAGCCGGAGGCGTTCCTGCCATGACTGCCGTCGAGTCGGGTCCCTACTGCTGAGGACTGTCCTGCCGCCTCGCCAGGCGCTCTGAGTGGGAAGACCGGGGCGTGGGCCAAGCCGGGGATCGGGGCGCCTCCTGCGCCAGGCCGGTCAGGACGGCTCGGACCAGCCGCTCTACTTCGCGGTCGACAGCCCGTTGGCTGCCGAGGTGGACGAGCCCATCGGCGAGCAGCGTGGCGAGTCCGTGCACAGCCGCCCAGACGACGTACTCGGCCCCGGGACGCGCCGTGGCTGGCAGGCCGCCGGCGTCGGCGAGCCGGTCGAGCTCTGCGGCGAGCACGTCGTGCGGGTGGGGGCAGACCGGCGCCGCGCGCTCGGTGCGGCCGTTGCTGAAGGCCAGGCGGGCGACCGGCGGGTCCTCGAGCGCCCAGTGGACGTAGCAGCGGCCGAACGCGATCAGGCGCTGCTGCTGGCCGCCGCGTGCGCGCCCGGCGGCGCGGCCGAGGCGTTCTCCCAGCCGGGCGAGCACCCGGTCGGACAACGCGCGCACCAGCGCGTCGCGTGAGTCGAAGTGATGATAGGCAGCACTCGGGCTGACGCCGATGCGGACCGAGGCCTCCCGCAGCGACCAGCCGTCGACTCCACGTTCGCCGATGAGCGCCTCGGCGGCGTCGAGCAGCGCGCTGCGCAGGTCCCCGTGATGATAGCGACGCTCACCCACACCATATCTTAACACCGTTGAGTACTCTGTGTTAGGTTCATTTCGTCAACTGAATACTGCTCAGATGGAGGAGCTGGGTCATGACCAGCGCAAAACCGCCGCTGACCACCGCGGGCCTGTCCCCCGACCCGGCGGGGCGGGCGGCTCTGCCAGATGTCTGGGATGCTCCACCGCCGGTCGTGCAGGGTGAGCCGGTCGAGGTATCCGACGGCGTCTTCGTGATCCCCGACAACCGCGTACCGATCGTCCCGAACATCGGCCTCGTCGTCGGCGGCCAGGCCGCGCTCGTCATCGACACCGGCCTCGGCCGCCGCAACGGCGGGTACGTGCTCGAGCAGGCCAGGCGCCTCGCCGGCGGCCGGCCGCTGTACCTGACGATCACGCACTTCCACCCCGAGCACGGGTACGGGGCGCAGGCTTTCGCCGACGCTGCGACCATCATCTACAACCGCGCCCAACGCGACGAGCTGCGCCGCAAGGGCGCTGCCTACGTCGACATGTTCAAAGGCCTGAGCCCGGCCATTGCGGCCGAGCTCGACGCCGTCGAGTTCGCCGACCCCGACATCACCTACGAGGACCGGGCGGAGATCGACCTCGGCGGTCGCAGGGCGGCGCTGCGCAGCTGGGGCCCGGCGCACACCGCGGCCGACCAGACCGTGCTCGTCGACGACCGCGTGTTGTTCACCGGCGACCTGGTCGAGACGCGCATGTTCCCGATCGCGCCGTACTTCCCCCCGCACGACACCGATGTCGACGGCAACCGCTGGATCGCCGTGCTCGACCAGCTCCTGGCCCTGGACCCCGCGATCGTCGTTCCCGGCCACGGCGAGGTGACAGACATCACCCTGATCCGCGACGTCCGCGACTACCTCGACCATGTCCGCGGCGAAGCCAGGCGCCTGCGGGCAAGCGGCGCCTCCCCCGAGGACGCGGCCGCCACGATCGACAAGGACGCCCGCGCCCGCTGGGACACCTGGGCGAACCCTGAATGGATCAGCTTCACCGCACGAGCCTTCTACGACGCCAGCCCTCCACCCTGAGGACTACGTGTTCACCGGATGCGGGCCCCGGCCCGGCGCAGAAGGCTGGTCCGCCGGCGCTGACTCCACACGGCGTCAGCGCCGGCCGTGGTCGGCTGGGCGGTCACTGTCGCGGTGCTCGGCGGCGGCGGCCTGCGCGCGGTGCCGGCGCAGCCGCCAGGCCAGCGCGGCGAGCAGGATGACGGCGGCGACGGCCAGCGCGGCACCGCGGCCGGCTGTGTGTTCGACCGCTTTGTAGGAGCTGCCGGCGAGGTAGCCGAGCAGGACGAAGCCGGTGCCCCAGCAGATGCCGCCGGCGGCGTTGTAGGCCAGGAAACGGGGGTAGGGCATGGGTGCGGCGCCGGCCAGGAACGGCATGACCGCGCGGAAGAACGCGACGTACCGGCCGAGGAACACCGCGGCGCCGCCCCGGCGGGCGAGGAAGCCCTGAGCCCGGCCGAGGCGGTCTCGCAGGTGGTCCAGCCTGCGCCAGCCCAGGACGCGGGGGCCGAGGTGGCGGCCGACCTCGTAGCCGACGGTGTCGCCGAGGATCGCCGCCGCAACGACGACGACGACGATGGCCCAGAGCTGGATGTGGCCGCGGCTGGCGTCCACGCCGCCGAGCACCGCCGCGGTCTCGCCGGGCAGCACGAAGCCGACGAACAGCGCGTCCTCGGCGAAGACCAGCAGGCCGACCAGTGCGTAGACGACCGCCCCGTTGACCGACAGGATCCGCTCGGCCAGCGACCCCATCCGGTCCTCCCTTCCCCACCGCCTTTCCCACCAGCGAACCAGACCGGCGTCAGGTGAAACGCAGCAGGCAGGCCGTCCCCATGGCCAGGCAGTAGACGGCGAACGGGGTGAGCGTACGGGTGGTGAACCATCGGGTCAGGAACCGCACCGAGGCGTACGCGGCCAGACCGGCGGTGAGTACGCCGGCGAGCACCTGGCCGTGGATGTGCGCGCCGGCCGGGCCGGCCAGGCTGGGCAGCTTCAGCAGGCCGGCAGCCAAGATGACCGGGGTGGCGAGCAGGAACGCGAACTTCGCGGCATCCTCGTGGTCCAGGCCGCGCAGCAGGCCGCCGACCATGGTGACGCCGGAGCGGGAGATCCCGGCCAGCAGGGCGAGGGTCTGGAACAGCCCGACGATCGCGGCCTCCCGGTAGGCCAGGTTGTCCAGGCTGCGGTGCTGGCTGACCACCAGTCCGCCGGCTCGGGTGCCTCGGGTGCCTCGGCGGTGTGATGGCGGCGGGCCGGCAGGCGCCGCCGGGCCGGGGTGAGAGGGGACCGTAGTCGGGGTCGGGGCCGACCGTGTGCGGGCCTGCGCACGGCGGCGCAGCACCTCACCGCCGAGCAGGATCAGCCCGTTGAGCATCAGGAACACCGAGGCGGCCACCGGCTTGGCGAACAGGGTGCGGAACAGGTGCTCGAGCGCCAGCCCGGTGATCCCGACGGGTATGGTGGCGACCACGATCAGCCAGGCCAGCCGCTCGGTGGAGGTCGCCACGCTGCGGGTGCGCAGGGTGTGCAGGAACGCGCCGATGATCCGCGCCCAGTCCCGCCGGTAGAAGACGAGCAGGGCCAGCGCGGTGGCCACGTGCAGCGCGACGATGAAGGCCAGGTACGGGGAGGCCTCGGAGTCCTGGGTGGCAGACTCGGTCACCAGGTGCTCCCATTGGCCGCCGACCAGGGCGGGCACCAGCACCGAGTGCCCGAGGCTGGACACCGGGAAGAGTTCGGTGACGCCTTGCAGGCCGCCGATGGCGATGGCCTGGAAGTAGCTCAGGTCCCACACGGGTTCCTCCGGTGGCGGGCGACGGACAGCGGGCCGGTGCGCGTGTGACACTGGAGGGACGCACCGTACTACTACGGTGATAGTAGTAGACCGGGAGGGCGGGTGGGTGGTGGACGGTCAGCTCGGTGACCGGCGAGATCGCGGGGCGCTGGAGCGGGAGGTGCTCGCGGCGCTGGCCGCGGCGGGCCGGCCGCTGACTCCGGCGCAGGTGCTCACCGACCTCGGCGGCGAGCTGGCCTACACGACCGTCATGACCACGCTGTCCCGGCTGCACCGCAAGGGTGCGCTGTCTCGGCAGCGTGCCGGCCGGGCGTTCGCCTACGGCCTGGCCGCCGCGCCGGAGCAGGTCGGCGCGGCGCAGACCGCGACCCGGATGCGGCGGCTGCTGGAGGCCGACGCCGACCACACCGCGGTGCTGGCCCGGTTCGTCGCCGACCTCGACCCGGCCGATGAGCAGCTGCTGACCCGGCTGCTCGGCTCGCCCGACCCTCCCGCCGGGAACGGGCCTGCGCGGTGACGCCCGCCGTCGCCGTCCCACTCGTGGTCAGCGTCCTGCTGGCCGGGACCGGGCGCTGGCTGGGTCGGGTGCTGCCGCCGCGGCCGGCCGCGGTGCTGCTCACGCTGGCCGCGCTGGTGACCGCCCTGGCCACCGGCTTCGTGCTGGCGGTGCTGGGGTTCACCGTTGTCGCCCGCGCCCCGGACCTCGCCGAGGTGGGCCGCTGGTCGGCGCACGCCCTGGCCACGGTCGACCCGGTCCCGGTCGCTGCCGGTGCCGTGGCCGGCGCGCTGGTCACCGCGCTGGCCGTGGCGGCCGTGGCCCGGGCGGTCCGGTCCGGCCGGCAGCTGTGGGCGGCCAGTGCTGCCTGCCGGCGGCTGCCGCATACCGCCGGCCTGGTCGTCGTGCAGGACGACAGGCCGGACGCCTACGCGCTGCCCGGGGTGTCCGGTCGGGTGGTCGTGTCCACCGGCATGCTGCGCAGCCTGCCCGCGGGGGAGCGGCGGGTGCTGCTCGCGCACGAGTCCGCCCACCTCACCCACCGCCACCACCTGTACGTGCAGCTGGCAGAGCTGGCGGCCGCCGCCGACCCGCTGCTGCGCCCGGTGGCCGCCGCGGTCGGTTTCGCGGTGGAGCGGTGGGCCGACGAACACGCCGCCGCGGTCGTCGGTGACCGGCAGCTGGCGGCCCGGGCGTTGGCCCGGGCCTGGCTGGCCCGCCGTGGGAGCGCGCCCCCATCCTCGGCCGCGCCGGGGTCCCCCGCCGAGCCGGGCCCGGTGCGCGGCGCGGGGCTGGCCGTGACCGGCTCGGCCGTGACCGAACGCGCCCGCGCCCTGCTCGCCCCGCCGCCGCGACCGCGACGCCTGCTGGCCGCCGGCCTCGTCGGGCTGACCATGCTGACCGGGTCAGCGGCCGTCATCACCGGCCACGACACCGAGCACCGCTTCGAGCAGGCCCAGTCCGCGTACCGGCTGGCCGCATCGGCCCCCACGCCGCACTGACCGCGTGGATGTGCGGCCGTCAGGACTGGTCTGGTGTCGGGGCCACCGCAGGTGCGGTCTCGAGGGACAGGAAGTCGGCGGCGCCGATGACCCGGAGCCCGACTCGTACCACCGCAGGGACGCCGTGGCGGCTCTCGTCGTGAACGAGGCGCGGTGACTCGAGCCGGACGGTGCGCCTTCGGGTGAGCAGCTCGCAGCCGCCCGCGGCCAGCACGTTCTTGACCCAGTCCGTGTCCGCACCGTATGTCAGGGCCACGAGGTAGCCGCTCTCCGTGGGGAACACGTTCACCGGTGTCTGGTAGAGACGTCCGGAGCGCCGACCACGATGCATGACGACACCGAAGCCCGGCATCCAGGGTGCGATGCGCTTGGTGACCCGGTTCAGAACGATCTTGTTCCAACGCCCCACCCGCTGCGGAATCGGCATGGCACCTCCATCGTCGCGGGCCTGCTCCCCTGGCATGCAGGCGATCCCATGGGCCTTAGGCGCCGTCAGCGTACCGGTGGCCTATTCGTTGCTGTCAGGGTGGCTTGTCCTGAAACGTCGGCCGTAGCGGTCGCTGGGGTGGAGGAAACCGACTGGACCGGCTCCTCGAACGCTGGTTAGCGTCGATCACCACGACATGGCGCGATGACGGGGGTGGTCTGGTGAAGGCGATCGTGCAGGAGAGGTTCGGCCCGCCGGAGGTGCTGCGGCTGGCGGACGTCGACCCGCCCGAGGTCGGGGCCGGTGACGTGCTGGTTCGGGTGCATGCCGCCGCGCTCAACCCGTTCGACTGGCACATGCTGCGCGGCGAGCCGCGCATCGCCCGGCTGATGGGACCGATGGGGCGGACCAAGCCGAAGGTCCGGGTGGCCGGGGTCGACGCGGCCGGACGGGTGGAGGCGGTCGGCGCGGACGTCACCGAGCTGAAGACCGGTGACGAGGTGCTCGGCTTCTTCCCGGGGGCGTTCGCCGAGTACGCCCGCGCCAAGGTGGACATGGTGGTGCCCAAGCCAGCGAGGCTGACCTTCGAGCAGGCCGCGGCGGTCCCGATGGCGGCGATGACCGCCCTGGAGGGGCTCCGGGACGTGGGCCAGGTGCGGGCCGGGCAGCGGGTGCTGGTCAACGGGGCCGCCGGTGGCGTGGGCACCAACGCGGTGCAGATCGGGGCGGTGCTGGGTGCGGAGGTCACCGGGGTGTGCAGCACCGGCAACCTCGAGCTGGTCCGCTCGCTCGGCGCCGCCCACGTCATCGACTACACCACCGAGGACTTCGCCGACGGGAGCGAGCGCTACGACGTGATCCTCGACAACGTCGGCAACCGGCCACTGCGCCACCTGCGCCGGGCGCTGACCCCGACCGGTACCCTCGCGATCAACGGCGGCGGCTCACCCGGCCAGTCCGTCGCAGTGGTCGGCTTCCTGCTTCGGGCGGTCGTGGTCAACGCGGTCGTCCGGCAGCGGCTGCGGCCCTTCCTGATCAAACAGAAGCGGGAAGACCTGCTCGCCCTCACCGGCCTCATCGAGGATGGAAAGCTCACCCCGGTCCTCGACCGGACCTACCCCCTGGCCGACACCGCCGAGGGCCTGCGCCACCTCGAGCAGGGCCACGCCCGCGGCAAGGTCATCATCAGCGTGCCCTGACGGCCGCCGAGCGCGTCATTTCAGCGCAGCATCGGCCAGCACCGATATGACACACAGCAGCGCGGCACCGGCCAACAGCAGCAACGACGATCGAATCGAGCGGTACTTCCGATCGACGAGACCGGACAGTTGCACGAGCTGGTCCAGGACCGTCGCACCGTCGGGTCGAGCTGAGTCCTCGATTCGTTCGGCGAGCCGACTGCGAGGTGTTGCCACCACATCCCGAAAGTAGGTGATCGGCGCATTCTCCCGGTTGGCACGCAGGCGGGGGTAGACAGCGTCGCCGAGAAATGCAATCCCCGCCGCAGCCTGAGCCGCCGCCAGCCACCAGATCCATTCGACACGGTTGTCGAGCTGAGCCGGACCCCATTTCGCACTGATCACTCCTCCGAGCAGCGCGCTGACACCGATACCCGACGCCGCCACGAGCAAGGCTGCCTTTGCGTCTGCCCGCACCAGTTCCTCTCGGGTCGCAGCCAACAGCTGCTCGGCGTACTTGACGCCCTCCGTGTTCACGAACGCACCATACCGCGCAGCAACAGCTGCGGTCCGCTCCGGCCCGCGGCTATGCCACGCGCAGGACGAATACACCCCAGCCGAGGTAGCGCCGCCCGTACGCCAAGTGTGACCTTCGGACGTTGTCGAGGAACCGCCGCATCATCGGCGCGTCAGCGTCGTCGCCGTTGGCGGCCAGCCACTGGGTCAGCGACCACCACTGCGAGGCCACGTACCGGTCCCAACTGTCGCCGTCGGCGAGCACCATCTCGACCAGCTGCATCCCCGCTGCCTCGAACCGGTCCATCGTGCCGACCAGCGAGGTGAACTCCTCCGGTGCAAAGCCGACCGCCGCGAATGCCTCCGCCGGTGGCGGTTCGGTCCAGTACGGCTCCCCGACGAGCATCAGCCCGCCGGATCGCATAGCCGGCCGCATCAGCTCGATGGTCCCGGCGAGCCCGCCGCCGATCCAGGTCGCGCCGATACACGAGACGATATCGTAGGAACCGGCGTCCACGATGACGTGGCCGGCGTCTCCGTGCTCGAACCGGACGCGGTCGGCCACCGCCAGTCCCTGAGCGCGTGCCCGGGCTGCGGCGAGGAACACATGACTGATGTCGAAGCCCAGGCCGCCGATGCCGAAATGGGAGGCCCATCGGCACAGCATCTCGCCCTTGCCGCAGGCCAGGTCGAGTTGACGCTGGCCCTCCCGCAGCCGGCACACCTCACCGAGCAACATGAGTTTCTCGTCAGTGAACGGGTTGAGAATTCGGTGGTCCGCCTCCGCGACCTCATGCTGCCGCAAGCTGTTCATCGGGCTCCCTCGGGCTGCCAACGGACCGAGCGATACTCCCGGACACCCCTGGCCCCCGTCACCCGCTTTTCCGCCGTACGCGGGCCGGCGCCTGGCTCATCCCCAGCCGACGGCCAGTCGGTGCAGGTCGCCGGAGCCCGGCAGCGCGCCCCGAGTCGCCGTGCCGTCGCCCGCAGGCACTGCGGCTCGGCTGGCGCCGGAGAACCCGGCCGCCGATCTTGACGTTGTGGTCGCGCCAAGCGGCGTGTCGCCGGCCATAACGTCAAGATCGGCGAGCGTCGGGCGCCCTTCGGGGGAGCGGGCGAGCGGTCAGCATCCTGGCAGCTGAGCGACAGTGCCGCGACGGAGTGGGTGCCAGTGGGAATTGAGCCGGCCTCGCTCATGTTTCGGTAGGTGCCGGCGCTCATGTCGGTCACACGAGGAACCTGAGGAGATCACGTGAGTACTCTGTCACTTCTGACCTGGCGCGACCCGTTCGCCGAGTTCGACGCCCTGATGCGGAACGCGTTCGGCCGGGTCACCCCCCAGCCGCAGACCCGGCCGACCGGCTTCGTACCGGCCGCCGAGATCACCCGGGAGGGGAGCGACGTGGTCGTCCGCGTCGAGCTGCCCGGCGTGGACGTCACCAAGGACGTCGCGGTCGAGGTCGACCGTGGCCGGCTCGTCGTGCGTGGTGAGCGCCACGACGAGCGGTCCCAGGACCAGAACGGGCACACCATGCGCGAGGTGCGCTACGGCTCCTTCCGCCGGGCGTTCGCGCTGCCGCAGCACGTGACGGCCGACGCCGTCACCGCCTCCTACGACGCGGGCGTGCTGAGCGTCCGAGTGGCCGGCGCCTACACCGGCACCGAGGCGCGGCGGATCGCCATCACCTCCGGCACCCCGACGGCCGAGCCGGGCGAGCAGCCGGCCGCCTGACCGGACCAACCCGGAGCGTCCACGACCCACGCAGGCCCGACCGCCGCAGCGCGGCCGGGCCTGCCCGGCGCCCGAGAGGCTATCGTCGCCTCGCCCGTAGCCGAGTAGGGGACGACAAAACTATGGCCGGGCAGGTCCGCAGCACCGCAGTAGCGGGTTCTTCGCCACTGTCGCCTTGCCCGTTCCGCTCACCCACGGCACCGGCCCGTCCCTGGTGTCCTTGGGGGCCGGCCTTGCTGCCTGAGTTACCACGCCGGCTGCCTGGCAGCGGTCAAACGTTGGTCACCAGGGCGGCAAGGCAGCAGCCGGTTGTACCGGCCCGGTCCCGGCTATCGCGCCCGACCCGCGGCCCTGCTGCCTGGGTGATGGCGCTGCAGGGCGTAGCCGGCCTGCTGGTCCTGGAAGACGGCCGGCTGGGGTTGCTGGCGCTTCTCGCCCGCCAGCGGTTCGCCGGCAGGCTCGGGGTTTGGTGACACGGGCCGGTAGAGCGTCACTTCTCGTGGCAGGTCGACTACGACTTCGGGCCGACCGCGAAGAAGGCGTCCAACTCCTCGTCCGACTGCACCGGCTCACCGGGTCAACGCGCCGCCGGTGACGAGTTGTGCATACCAGTGACGAGTTCGGCCCACGGGTGACGAGAAACAAGTCGTCACCAGAGACCCGAAGTCATCACCCGCCGACCGAACCCGTCACCCGCGGAGGCCGGCGGCCCCGGCCGGCGATGTCCGCACACCGACTCGCCGAGTCGACGCACCGCGGTGACGGGTCCGGCCCGCCGCTGGCGAGCTGTGTCGACGGGTGACGGGAAGTAGGTCGTCACCGGCGAACCGAAGTCATCACCCACCGACCGAACTCGTCACCCGCGGGTCAGCATCTCCCGGCACGCGACACAGGATTGCGCCAGCACTCGACCAACGGGCCACGGCGACGAGTTCGGCCCGCCGGTGACGAGTTGCGCCCGCCGGTGACGAGAAGCAGG
>Ga0066388_100003448_pt1 | contig 10247 bp, 11 predicted proteins | sample PanSoiMetaGPlot6_FD_64539 | JGI IMG/M metagenome (GOLD analysis project Ga0066388, IMG submission 64539) | Tropical forest soil microbial communities from Panama analyzed to predict greenhouse gas emissions - Panama Soil - Plot 6 (Hybrid Assembly) | ecosystem: Environmental > Terrestrial >... | reverse complement strand
TGTCGCTTTGGGCGGTGAACTCCGTATTGCCGGTAGTTTATAGTTAGGAAAGCGCAATCAAGCCACTTCTGCCCAGGAATAGCCGAGACGTTTTGCACATGAAGTCCAGCCTCCTCCGATTCACAACCGTTTTTCTGATTCTCCTCGCGAGCAGCGGGCATCGCGCCGTTGCGGAACTGCATTGGGGGCCGGCGAAGAAGCAGCCGATGAAGATACGGCTGGTAGCGCTGGCGTGGACACATCCGCGATCTTCGTTTTTCTCGAATGAAGAGGTGTTTGTCGCGGAAAAAGAGCTCAGCCCCGGTGAATTGTCCCTGGTAAAGCTGGTGTACGGATTCCTGCCGTATCAGCCGCGCCTCTCTGAGACCGGCTTTGAATATTCCACTTTGCATGAACTGCGCGCGATGCGCGATCCCACCTGCGATGAGACGTTGCTGCAAATGACCGAATATGGCGGATTACGCTATGCGGCTGACTCGGCGATAGTGAACCTGGAGCGGCGGCGCACGCCGCTCGCGTGCTATGTGACTACAGCCGAAGACTACACCCACGCGGTGCACGCACCAGTAAGCCAGCGGTAACACTCCTCGACTAATCGAAAATTGCTAAGCCTCGCCCGGCTCGACAGGCGAGATAGCTATCGGTTTGTTACCTTGGTAAACTGGTACCATGATGGTCGAACGAGTGCAGACCGGCGTACGCATGGAAAAACGAATATTGAAGGTCCTGAAGGCATTTGCGGAATACCGCGACATAACCTTGGGCGATCTGCTGGAAGGAATCGTGCTGCACGCATTCGAAGGCAAGGCGCCGTTTAGCCAAGAGTCGCTGGCCCGGATTCGGGAGTTGAAGAAGTTTTACGGCCTTGATCTGGACGCGACTGCGAGCCACCGGATGCGAGAGCGAGTGCGGATGCACAACCACAAGCGCCAAGAAGCGTAAGGCACGCAATGAACTTAACTGAGATCAATTCGGAGTTGGTGGATCGGTTCGAGCGGGGGGAGGTCGGGCCGGACGGTTTTCATCACGCCGATCACGTGAGGGTGGCGTATGCGTATTTATGTGAAGTGCCGTTGCTAGAAGCGATCCAAAAGTTCTCTCTTGCGCTGCAGCGTTTTGCTGCGGCACATGAAAAGCCGAATCTTTATCACGTGACGGTCACATGGGCATATTTACTGTTGATTCAGGAGCGGCGCGTGCGTTCCGGAGACCAAGGGAACTGGCAAACGTTTGCAGTTGAAAATGCTGATCTGCTGCGCTCGGAAGGTGGCGTGCTGGGGCAGTATTACAAATCGTCGACTCTTCATTCAGAGCTGGCCCGGGAGGCATTTTTGCTGCCGGACAATTTGGCGCCAAGCAATAATGGTGACCTCAGCGGCTGAAGCCGCTCTAAGCGCGCACCTGAATCGCAGCGCTGGAAGCGCTGCGTCACCCCAAAGCTGCGCAAGAAAAGTTTGCTTGCACTCGGGCAGAGCTGGTGTACCATTTCCGTCGCATTTTGTGGAGGGCGAGGTGCGGCTTACATCGGCGATTCCCGGTTTGCTTTTCAGTGTCACTGTGTGTTTAGCGGCTGATGACAGGATTCCCTTGGACGTCAAGCTGGGATTATGGGAGACGACTACCACACACACCATGTCTGGAGCCCCGCCGATTCCACAGGAAATGCTGGATAAGCTAACTCCAGAACAGCGCGCGAAGTTCGCAGAACGCATGAAGGGCCGCTCGGGCCCGCCCAGGACGGAAACCCATCGTTCTTGCCTGACCAAGGAAAAACTGGAAAAGCACTACCTTTTTGAGGACGACAACGCAATGCATTGCACGCGTAACATTTTGAGCGCAACCCGGCGCCAGGTTGATGCAAATCTGGAGTGCAGCCCTGCCATGGGCATGAAGCTGAATGGCACAATCAAAGTTGATTCCCCGGACTCAGAAACGGCCAATGGCACCATCCACATGATTTCCGCGGGCGGCGGGAATTCCATGACCGTCGATTCAACGTTCAAGTCCAAGTGGCTGGCTGCGAGCTGCGGGAATGTAGAATAGGCAGGAGATGCCCCAGAACTACGTACCAATCTTCATCTTCCTTGCATTTATCGGAGTCCTGATCCCGGTAACCCTGCTGGCTGCCAAGCTGGTGCGCCCGGAGAATCCAAGCAAAACCAAACTAATGCCTTATGAATGCGGCATTGATCCGGTGGAGAACTCGCGCGGCCGCTACACAGTGCGTTTTTACCTTGTCGCCATCCTGTTCGTGGTCTTCGACGTGGAGACGATATTTTTGTTTCCCTGGGCGGTGCGGTTCAAGGCGCTCGGCATGTACGGCCTGGTCGAGATGCTGATCTTTCTAGTGATCCTGATCGTGGGCTACATCTGGATCTGGAAAAAAGGCGCGTTGGAGTGGGTGTAGACGATGTGCGTAGGCCCGGATCGTCGATCCGGGCGGGCGGGGCCGAGACCCGCCCCAACGTGGTAGGTTGATGGCTCTGACAAGTCCCGCCGGTGAGACGTTTATTGCCAGCCGATTTACACGGGGCAACCGCTTTTTTCCTACCCGCATTGTGGTTACACCACAGCATGTGATCCGAGTAAAGCCGCGTTTCTTAGGTCAGACCGAAGAGAGCATCGCAATCGGCAAAGTCGCCTCAGTGCAGATTTCGACCGGCATTTTCTGGTCGGATATTCGGATCGATTCGTCCGGAGGTTCTGATCCGATCACCAGCCACGGCCATCGAAAAGCAGATGCGCAAAGGATCAGAGATTTGATTGAGGAGTATCAGCGAACGTAGCCCCGGATCTTCGATCCGGGCGGGCTGGTCGGAGACCCGCCCTACGTACAAACCGACAAACCAAGGCGCATGCTGTCCCGTTGACACCGTGTTTGCAAGCTGTTAGAAGTTAACGTTCTTCCTGAGTGCTTGCGGAATGAGCGCAGGCAAGCTCCAAACATGGCAGACGAGACCAAAGCGCCGGCGCCGCCTCCGAGTGGCGAGCCGAAGGACTCGCAGGGAAAACCGAATCCGCCCTCGGTGGAACCTGTTCCAGCCAAAAAGCCGGGCGATCCGGCAGCTCCTGCGAATCCTGGCGCGCCCCCGGGTTCTCCAGGGAAAGTTGCCGCACCCGCGCACCACGAAGCCGCTCCCGCTAAGCCGGCTGGTCCGGCGGCAAATCCGTGGAATTCCGAGATGATTTCGCGCCTCAAGATGCAATATGGATCAGGCATTCGCGAGGCAAGCGTCTACTTGAGCCAAAGCTATATGGTGCTAGATTCGTCTCTTATTCCTGAGTTGCTGCAGGTGCTGCGCGATCAGGAGCAGTTTGACTATTGCGTGGACATAACCGCTCTTCACTATCCGGAGAAGGAAAAGCCGTTTGAGGTCATCTGGATCCTTTACTCGTTTGCTAGGAATGAGCGCATTCGCGTGAAGACCGAAATTTCGGATGGCCAAGTACTTCCAAGTTCCTTTCCGATTTGGCCGACCGCCAACTGGCTGGAGCGCGAAGTGTATGACATGTTCGGAATCAGGTTCGATGGGCATCCCGATATGAAGCGAATTCTGCTACCCGAAGATTGGAAGGGACATCCGCTGCGCAAAGACTACGGCATCATTCAGCAGGACAATGAATGGGTACAGATCAACCTGGGGATCGAGAGCGGCCAATAGAAGATGCCGGAAACTACGAAATATCTGTCTCATTTGGAACTTGGGGAACCCGACCAGACCTTTCTTGATTCCAACGAACTCATCATCAACATGGGGCCGCAGCATCCGGCCACTCATGGCGTGCTGCGTGTGATCCTGAAGCTCGATGGCGAGAAGGTGTTGGGGACCCAATGTGTAATTGGTTATCTGCATCGCGGCGTTGAGAAGATCGCCGAGCACCGCACCTATACCATGTTCAATCCCTACGTGGACCGGATGGACTACGTGGCCGCGGTCTCGAACGGGCTTGGGTACTGCGAGACCGTCGAGAAGTTGATGAACGTCGAAGCGCCGCCGCGAGCCAATTACATCCGGGTAATTCTTGCCGAGTTGAACCGGCTGGCCAGCCACATGCTCTGGCTTGGAACGCACGCGCTGGATATCGGCGCTATCACGCCGCTGTTCTACACGTTTCGCGATCGGGAAGAGATTCTCAAGATTTTTGAAAAGTATTGCGGTGCGCGGCTGACGACGCATGCGTTCCGCATCGGCGGCTGCCAGTATGAAACCTACGACGGCTTTGAGCAGGATGTGACGAAGTTTCTGAAATTCGTCGCGCCGAAGATTGACGAATATGAAGAACTTCTCACCACCAATCGAATCTGGGTGGAGAGAACAAAGAAAGTTGGCTACATTTCTGCCGAAGACTGCAAAGCGCTGGGTGTGACCGGGCCGGTTCTGCGAGCGAGCGGCGTGAAATGGGACTTGCGCAAGGCGCAGCCGTACGCGGTTTACAGGGATTTTGATTTTGATATTCCGGTCGGCACCCACGGCGATACCTACGATCGTTACCTGGTACGCATGCAGGAGATGCGGCAGTCGCTGCGCATCCTCGAGCAGGCGGTAGGAAAGATCCCTGAAGGCCCCATCATGGCCAAGGTCCCAAAGGTGATTAAGCCGGCAGTAGGCGAGATCTATCACTCGATCGAGGCGCCTAAAGGTGAGCTGGGATATTTCATCGTGAGTGATGGTTCAACGCAACCCTACCGGGTGCGCGTGCGGCCGCCATCGTTCGTGAACCTGCAAGCTTTGGATCAGATGGTGCGAGGGCAACTGGTGGCCGATGTAATCGCAGTAATCGGAACCCTCGACATCGTGCTCGGCGAGGTGGACCGGTAATGCTCGATTACATCACCTCGTACTTGAGCGATGCGGTGCACGGTACGCCGGGTGAAGCGGGAAATTTCTTCTGGGCGTTCGTTTACATCGTTGCGATCTTCCTGGGCTTGTCGGTCGCGGTGATCGCGATGAACTGGCTGGAGCGAAAGATTCTGGCCCACATGCAGATTCGGCTGGGGCCGATGCGCGTGGGGCCGCACGGGCTGCTGCAGCCGGTTGCCGACGCGATCAAGCTGCTGCTTAAAGAAGACATTCTGCCGGCCGAAGCTGATCCCATGGTCTTTTGGCTGGCACCCCTGATCGTGGTTTGGACAGCGTTTACGGTCTTTATTGTTGTTCCTTTTGGTCCGACCCACGCCGTCACTGATATGAACATTGGCGTGCTCTTTATGCTGGGCGTGTCGTCGCTGAGCGTGCTGGGAGTGGTGACGGCCGGTTGGGCGTCGAATTCGCACTATCCATTGATCGGCGCATTGCGCTCGAGCGCACAGATGGTGTCGTATGAGATTGCAATGGGACTGGCCGTGGTTTCGGCCATCCTGATGAGCAGCCTGAACGCGAACGGAACCGGCACATTGAGCATGATCGGGCTGGTGCAGGCACAGGAAGCGCAGCAGACCTGGTTCATCTTTAAGTTTTTTCCGTTGGGACTGATTGCGTTTTTTGTTTTTGCGGTTGCGATGGTAGCCGAAACCAACCGCGCACCATTCGACCTGCCCGAAGCCGAATCGGAGCTTACTGCGGGGTTTCACACCGAGTATTCGGGGTTTCGCTGGTCGCTGTTTTTCTTGGCAGAGTATTCGGCGATGATAGCCGTATCCTCGATTGCGGTCACTCTATGGCTGGGTGGCTGGCTGCGGCCCTTTCCGCATGCGCTTTCTGGTGAGACATGGGATCTGGTGTTCTCGCTGTTTCCAGGCTGCACCTTCCTGCTACTGGCCGCGCTCACGTTCTACAGCGTGGCGCGGATGCCGAAGCATGCGTATTTTCGAGTGCAAACAATCGGATTGGCAGGATTCGGAGCAGCGCTGGTGCTGATTGGCCTCGCATTGTTTGCGCCGCCGGTCCGTGATCGCGTGCAGGACGTGTACTGGTTCGTGGCTAAAGTTGCCGCGTTCATGTATCTGTACATCTGGTATCGCGGGACTTTCCCGCGGTACAGGTTTGATCAGCTCATGAAGGTGGGATGGAAGGTGCTGCTGCCAATCGGGTTGGGCGTACTCATCGTCACGGCTGTGCTCGGGATCGTGCTGTAAATGCCACCAGCAAATGATGTCATCCTGAGCGAAGCGAAGGATCCATGTATTTTGTTTCGAATACGTGCAAAGTTGATCATAGTTTTGAAAAGGCACGGCTTCACAGGCTGCTGAAAAACCCTTGGGGCGAAATCGTTTTGAAAGGGCTCGGCATCCGCCGAGCCGCTAAATGCCGCAGAATGAGTACGGCTTTAGCCGGTGAGGGAACTTCGCATCAAAATGAGTTTTTTTCGAGCCTGTTCAGCCGGGGCCGCCACACAGCAATAAGCCAGCGGCTTAGCCGCTGAGGAGGGGGAATGCAGCCTGTAGCAACAACATTCTTCTTTTACTTCTTGTCCGCGGTCACCGTGATCAGTGCACTGCTGGTCATCACACGGCGCAACGCCGTGCATTCGGCGCTGGCACTGATTCTAGCGCTGCTCGGTCAGGCAGGGCTGTACCTGATGCTTTACGCTCCGTTCGTTGCCGGCGTACAGATCATTCTTTATGCCGGTGGAATCATGGTGCTGTTCTTGTTCGTGATCATGCTGGTTTCGATTGAGCGGTCGATGAAGGAAGAACAGTTCAGCAAGTTGTGGGTGGTAGGGCTGCTTTCGGCAGTGGCCCTCGGCGCCATATTTGTCGCTGTGTACGTGAAAGGCAAAGGACTGTTTCCCGAGCGAGTGATGATTCCAGCCGAGACAAGCAACACGCAGGAGATCGCCAATTATCTCTACGGAAATTACATGTTCGCCTTCGAGATCGCCTCGCTGTTGCTGCTGGTGGCGATCATCGGGGCGGTGGTGATGGCGAAGAAGAGGATTTGATTGGCTCCAATCGGCACAATGCATTATCTGGTGGTCGCGGCGGCGCTCTTTGTGCTCGGTGTGGTGGGTGTGCTCACTCGCCGCAACGTCGTGATCATCCTGATGTCGATCGAGTTGATACTGAATGCAGTGAACCTGAATTTGGTGGCGTTTTCCCGGATATGGGGACTGCACGGCCAGATATTTTCGATTTTTATCATCACCGATGCCGCCGCGGAGGCGGCGGTGGGGCTCGGAATTTTAATCGCGTTCTTCCGCAATAAGGAAACGGTGAACGTGGACGAGATTGATTTGCTGAAGTGGTGAAGAATAAGGATGCTCGGCTCGCGCTTTATTGCAATCGCCTGTGGCGATTGCGCGCGTTGCCTCGCTCAGATCCCTCGCTCGCGCAAAACCGGCGGTCGCTCGGGATGACATCGCAGGCAAAAGAATAATGTTGTTTCTTGATCACATCTGGCTGATTCCGCTCTTCCCAGCGATCGGGGCCACGGTCATGTTCTTTTTCGGCCGGAAGGCATCGAAGCAGGCCATCAATGTTATCTGTGTGGGAGCGGTTGTACTAACTTTTGTTTGGGCCTGCCTCGCCGTTCGCCAGTATCTCGACTATTCGCATTCGAATCCCGGCAAGCCATTCGAGAAAGTTCTCTACACCTGGCTGGGAACCGACACCGGCCATTTTACTTTCCTAAAAAAAGACGGCACAGCGGCTGCATTCCATGCCGACGCCGGATTCCTGCTCGATCCGCTCTCCGCCATCTGGCTGCTGTTTGTGACCGGCGTGGGCATGCTGATCCACATTTATTCCACCGGCTACATGGCCCACGAAGCCGGCTACTACCGCTTCTTCGGATATCTGAACCTGTTCATGTTCTCCATGCTCACGCTGATTCTGGGGAACAACTACGTTCTGATGTTTGTTGGATGGGAGGGTGTAGGCCTATGCTCGTACCTGCTGATCGGTTTCTATTTCCAGCGCGCAGCGGCGAGCACGGCGGCGAACAAGGCCTTTATCGTGAACCGAATCGGTGACGCCGGATTTATTCTCGGCATATTCACGATCCTCTGGTACTTCGGGTCGCTGCGCTATCTGGATGTGAATGCCTTGGCACACAGCGGTCATTACGCGATTGGTGATCACATCATTACCGCAGCAACCCTGCTGCTCTTTGTCGGCGCGTGCGGCAAATCCGCGCAGATTCCGCTCTACGTGTGGCTTCCGGACGCGATGGAAGGTCCCACACCTGTTTCTGCTCTAATCCATGCGGCGACCATGGTGACTGCTGGCGTGTACATGGTTGCGCGCTCGAACGCGTTATTCGTGCTGGCGCCGACTTCTATGAAGACCGTGGCGATCATCGGTGCACTGACCGCCATCTTCGCCGCCTCGATCGGCCTGCTGCAGAACGACATCAAGCGCGTGCTGGCCTACTCAACCGTCTCGCAGCTCGGCTACATGTTTCTGGCGTTGGGCGTTGGCGCATTTGCTGCTGGCGTCTTTCACGTCTTTACTCACGCCTTCTTCAAAGCACTGCTTTTCCTCGGCTCAGGCTCGGTGATTCATGCCATGAGCGGCGAGCAGGACATGCGCAACATGGGGGATTTGCATCGCCGCACTCCGGTCACGCATTGGACCATGTTCATTGCCACTCTCGCGATTGCCGGTATCCCACCCTTCGCCGGATTTTTCTCCAAAGATGAAATTTTGTGGCAGGCGTGGAGTTCAGAGCACGGCGCTTACATTTGGCTGTGGGCGATTGGTTACATCACGGCGCTCATGACCGCGTTCTACATGTTTCGGCTGATGTTCCTCACCTTCCACGGCCATCCCCGCATGAGCCACGAAGTCGAGCACCACATTCACGAATCGCCGACATCAATGACTATGCCGCTGGTGATTCTGGCTATCGCGTCCATTGTGGCGGGCTTTATCGGATTTCCACACAGCTTGGCGCGAGTCTTCGGGCTGAAGCATGAGACCAATCACTTCGAGCGGTTTCTCGACCCGGTATTCTCGAGGGAAACCGGAGTCCTGGAGAGCGGCGGCGAAGCTGCGCAAGTGAGCGCGGGAATAAAAGAAGAAGAGCACACAAATCCCATGGAGTATGGCTTGATGTTCCTGTCCGTGCTGGCCGGATTCGCCGGATGGGGTTCGGCATGGAAGTTTTATCGCCATGCCGACAAAGGCTACCCTGAGCCGCTGGGAGAGAAAGCCCCATCCGTTTACGACCTGCTCTATAACAAGTATTTCGTGGACGAGGCATACGACTATGCATTTACCGGACGCCGCAAAGTAGGAAACACGCGACTAGGAGTGATGGGAATTGGCGACGCCTCCTCATGGTTCGACACCCACGTCATCGATGGCACGGTGAACTTTGCCGGATGGCTTACACGCGGCACAGCTTGGCTGTCCGGCATGTGGGACAAGATTGTCGTTGATGGCGTCTTGGTAAACGGCCTGGCGTACTTTGCGAAAGCACTTTCTTATCCGGTGAAACTGCTGCAATGGGGGCTGGTGCAGTGGTATGCGCTGGTGATGGTAGTGGGCCTGGTTGGTTTCGTGGCGTATTACACGTTTAGGTGATCGGGCTGGGAACGGAGAACTAGGAACTGATAACTGGAAAACTGCCCTCTATGCAGAGTCACATTCTCTCAATCATTCTTTTCACTCCGCTGGTAGGCGCACTTGTCCTTCTGTTTATCCCCAAGGACAACAAAGACGCCATCCGCTGGATCGCAAACATCTTTGCGCTCGCCGGCCTGCTGGTTTCGATCCCGCTGGTCCCACTGTTTTGGGCAGTGCGCGGCGAGACCGGCTTCAAGTTTGTCGAGGGCAGCGCGAACAATTGGATCCCCTCCATCGGTGCTGGTTACGTGCTTGGCATTGACGGCATTTCTTTCCTGCTCATCATGCTGACTACGCTGCTGGGGTGGATTTCCATTCTCTCGTCGTGGACGGCGATCGAGAACCGCGTTAAGGAGTACTACATCTGGTTTCTGGTGTTGCAGACGGGAATGCTCGGCGTCTTCATGGCGCTCGACTTCTTCCTGTTCTTCGTTTTCTGGGAAGCCATGCTGGTCCCGATGTATCTGCTGATCGGCATCTGGGGAGGCCCGCGGAAACTTTACGCCGCCATCAAGTTCTTCTTGTACACGCTGCTCGGCTCAGTGCTGATGCTGTTGGCTGTGCTGTTCCTATATTTCTATAACTATCACCAGACGGGAACGTACACCTTCAGCATTGAGCAGCTCTATCGCACCGCGCCAAGTATCTTCCACGATCCCGCTTACGGCGCGACATATGCAATTCTGCTGTTCTGTGCGTTTGCGCTGGCGTTTGCGATCAAGGTCCCCATGTTCCCGTT
>Ga0066388_100003447_pt1 | contig 10249 bp, 8 predicted proteins | sample PanSoiMetaGPlot6_FD_64539 | JGI IMG/M metagenome (GOLD analysis project Ga0066388, IMG submission 64539) | Tropical forest soil microbial communities from Panama analyzed to predict greenhouse gas emissions - Panama Soil - Plot 6 (Hybrid Assembly) | ecosystem: Environmental > Terrestrial > Soil... | reverse complement strand
GTCCCCGCCCGCATGAACTGCATCTCGCCCGGGCGGATGACGCCCCCGCCCCCCGCGCTGTCCTGGTGGCGCAGCGCCCCCTCGAGGACGTACGAGAGGATCTCCATGTCCTGGTGGCCGTGGGTGCCGAACCCCGCCCCCGCCTCCACCCGGTCGTCGTTGATGACGCGCAGCGCCCGGTACCCCATGTGCGCGGGATCGTGGTACTCCCCGAACGAGAACGTGTGCCGGCTGTCGAGCCAGCCCCAGTCCGTGCGTCCCCTCTCCGCCGCCCGCCGTACGTCGATCATGGAGACCTCGCTTCCCGCAATCATACGCGGGCGGCAAACGCTTGAACGCTTCCGACGCGAGGGCTGGAGGTCGGGCCGTTACCCGGGATGGAAGACGGTGCCGGAATGGTGACCCCGGACCCCCGGACGCTGGGAGCGTCCGCGCTCACCTGCTAGAATCCCCCCGAACCAACGCCGGACGCCGGGCGGAAGGAGGGTTCGTGCCGACCTTCGCATCTCGCTCACGCCGCGTCGCGATCGCCCTGGGAGCGATCTCCGCCGTCCTCGCCGCCGCGCCCCCGCGAAGCTCCAGCCAGGAGGCCACCGGCCGGGTCACCCTGCTCAGCGTGAGCCAGGGTCCGCGGGGGGGTGACTGGAAGCGCGCCTTCAATCCCTTCCGCAACGACACCGACACGCGCTGGCCGGCCACCGCCGGCGTGTACGAGCCGCTGCTCGTCTTCAGCCGGGCCACGCGCAGCTACCTGCCCTGGCTGGCCACGGCCTACCAGTGGGGCGCGGGCAACCGGACGCTGCGGTACACGATCCGGTCCGGCGTCGTCTGGTCCGACGGCGCGCCTTTCTCCGCCAAGGACGTGACGTTCACCTTCGACCTCATGCGCCGCGTGCCCGCCCTCGACCGCGCCGGGGTGTGGGGGTTCCTCTCCGACGTGAAGTCCACCGACCGGTCCACCGTCGAGTTCACGTTCAAGCGGCCCTATACGCCCGGCTTCCTGGCCATCAGCACCCAGCCGATCGTGGCCGAGCACAAGTGGAAGGACGTGGCCCAGCCCGCCGCCTTCGACGATCCCTCTCCGGTCGCGACGGGCCCCTTCGTGGAGGTGCGCCGCTTCGAGGCCGGCGTCTACGAGCTCGGGCGCAACCCGAAGTACTGGCAGAAGGACAAGCCGGCGGTGGAGGTGCTGCGCGTCCCGCTCTTCCACAGCAACGACGAGCTCCTGAAGGCCCTGGGAGAGGGCGAGGTGGACTGGGCCTCGCTGTTCGTCGAGGACGTCGAGAAGCGCTGGGTCGCCGCGGACCCCACACGGCACCAGTACTGGTACCCGGACTTCGGCCAGACGGTCCTGCTCTACCTCAACACCCGGCACAAGCCGTTCGACGACCCGTCGGTGCGCAAGGCGATCAGCCTCGCGGTGGACCGGCCGCGGATCATGAAGGAGGCCATGAACGGCTACGCGCCGCCCGCGGACGCCACCGGGCTCTCCGAGTCGCAGAGCAAGTGGAAGGACGCCGCGCTCGCCCAGAAGGCCGGCTGGACGCACCACGACGGCGTCAAGGCCGACGCGCTCCTGGACTCGGCCGGCCTCGGCCGCGCGGCCAGCGGGACGCGGGCGGTGCCCGGGGGCGGCCCGATGCGCTACGAGCTCAACGTGGTGGAGGGGTGGTCCGACTGGACGTCGGCCGCCGGCATCATCCGCCAGAACCTGGCGGAGGTCGGGATCGAGGTCACGGTGAAGCCGCTGGCGTACGACGCGTGGATCGGCGCCCTCGAGCGCGGCCGTTTCGACATGGGGATCTGGTTCGGCGAGCGGGGGCCGACGCCCTACGAGTTCTACCGGAGCCAGATGGACACGGCGCTCGTGAAGCCCATCGGTGAGAAGGCCGTGGCCAACTTCCACCGCTTCGGCAGCGACGAGGCCAGCGCGCTGCTGCGGAGCTTCGAGGCCAGCTCCGATCCCGCCGAGCAGGCCGCGCTGGGCAAGGACCTCCAGAAGATCTACGTCGACAGCGCGCCCAGCCTGCCGCTGTTCGCGAGCCCGCTGTGGGGCGTCTTCAACACCAGCCGCATCGGCGGCTTCCCCAGCCGGTTCAACCCCTACGCGGGAGCCGCGCCGGGGGCGCTGTCCGACACCTTGCCGGTGCTGGTCGCGGTCAAGCCGCGCTGAGGCGGCCATGCCCGAACCGTCGAGCCCGCCGGACCGTCCCCCCGACGACGGCGTCCTCGCCCCGCTCCTGCAGGTCCTCGCCGAGACCCTCGACGTGCGGGAGATCTTCGCGCGCATCTCCGCCGAGGCCCGCCGGATCGTCCCTCACGACTTCCTGATGCTGGGCCTCATCGCGGGGGACCGCGAGCACATCCGCGTCCTCGCGCTTTCGGGCGACATGCCGCCCGGCGTCCCGACCGAGGTGACCGTCCCCGATCCCTTGAGGTTCGCCATCGAATACGAGGCCTTCGTCCTCAACGACATGAAAGCGCAGCCAGGAGGCCGCACCGTCGCCGGGCGGTTGCGTACGCCCGGCAAGGAACCGCCGCGGACGGTCGAGGCCGAGGTCCAGCCCCTCTTTCACCAGCTCGTCCAGGTCCGAGGCCTGCGCTCGTTCATGCGCGTCATCGTCCGGCTGCGCGGCGGGGTGCTCGGCGGCCTCGTCTTCTGTTCCACCTCGCCCGACGCCTACGGGGACTCCGACGTCGCGCGCGCCCGGCAGATCGCGAGCTGCGTGGCCCTCGCCCTCTCCCACCAGCGCCTGGCCGAGGAGGAGCAGCGGAGCGCGGAGGCGCGGGAGCGGGCGGACCGCCTCGAGGAGCGCGTGAGCGTCCTCGCGCGGGAGCTGGAGACGCTGCACCCGCACCGGGCCCTCGGCCGCTCGCGGAAGTGGAAGGAGGTCCTGGCCCAGGCCACCAAGGTGGCCCCGACCGACACCACGGTGATGATCAGCGGCGAGTCCGGCACCGGCAAGGAGGTGGTGGCCCGCTTCATCCACCGGGGATCGCCGCGCAAGGACGGGCCTTTCGTGGCCCTCAACTGCGCGGCGCTGCCCGAGCAGCTGCTGGAGTCCGAGCTGTTCGGCCACGAGAAGGGCGCGTTCACGGGTGCGCTCAACGCCCGGCCCGGCCGGATCGAGCAGGCGTCGGGCGGGGTGCTCTTCCTGGACGAGGTCGCGGAGATGAGCCCCCCGGTGCAGGCCAAGTTCCTGCGCGTCCTCCAGGAACGGGAGTACCAGCGGCTGGGCGGCGCGCGGACGCTGAAGGCGGACGTGCGCGTGCTCGCCGCCACCAACCGCAACCTGAAGGACGCGATCGCCCGGGGCGCCTTCCGCGAGGACCTCTACTACCGGCTCGCCGTGTTCGACATCGCCCTGCCGCCCCTGCGCGAGCGGCCCGAGGACGTGGCGCTCCTGGTGGAGGCCTTCCTCGAGGAGATCGGCCAGACGGTGGGCCGTCCCGCGGCGGGAGTCTCCCAGGAGGTCAAGGACAAGCTCGTGGCGTACGCCTGGCCGGGGAACGTCCGCGAGCTGCGCAACGCCCTCGAGCGGGCGGTGATCCTCTGCGAGGGCGGCCTCATCACCAGCGAGCACCTGCCGACCGGCATCGCCTCGGATGTCCGGCCCGGGCGGGCGGCGCCGGACGCCGGCCCGCCGCCGCCGGGCAACCTGGGCAGCCTGGAGGCCGCGGAGCGTGGGATGATCGTGGAGGCGCTGTCGCGGGCCGGCAACAACAAGTCGAAGGCGGCGCGCCTGCTGGGCCTCACGCGCGCCCAGCTCCGCTCGCGCATCGAGAAGCACGGCCTCGGGGCCGAGCGCTGACGAGCGGATGCCGGCCGGGGAGGCTGAACCATGCCCGAAGGAGCCTGCGCGCACATCGACGCCATCGAGACGGTCAAGCACCCCAAGCGTCGCGAGTGCGAGGAGTGCGTGAAGAGCGGCGGGGAGTGGGTCCACCTGAGGACCTGCCAGGAGTGCGGGGGCACGCGCTGCTGTGACAGCTCGCCGGGCCGTCACGCGAGCAAGCACGCGCGGGCGAGCCAGCACGCGGTGATCGCCTCGGCCGAGCCGGGCGAGCGCTGGCTCTACTGCTTCCCCGACGACGCGACGGCGGAATACTGACGGCCGCTTCCAAGGGGATGAACACCGGCACGAACGCCGCCACGACCCGGACGAGACCGCTCCGCCCGCCGCTGAAGCGGCCGCAACAGCTCCTGGCGGGCCAGGTCGTCGCGAGCCCGGAGACCCGGCTCCGGTACCGCGTGGAGCGCCTCCTCGGCGAGGGCGGCTTCGGGCAGGTCTACCTCGCGCGCCGGCTGGGCCGCTCCCGCGTCGTCCCCCAGGCCGTCTGCGTCAAGACCTCCGACCGCATGGACGGCTGGCTGCGCGAGGCGTACTTCGGCCAGCTCCTGGACGGCCACCCGCGCGCCATCCGCGTCTACGACACGTTCCCGCTGGCCCGTCCGGACGCCCCCGTCCTCTACTGCCTGGCCCTGGAATACGCGAGCCACGGGGACCTGCGGGCGTTCCTGCAGCGCACCGGCAAGGGCTGGCCCGAGAGCGCGACGCGGCGGGAGATCGCGGGCATCCTCGAGGTGCTCGGGAAGCTGCACCGGGGCCAGATGCTCCACCGCGACCTCACGCCCCTGAACGTGTTCGTGTGCGAGGGCCGGGTCTTGAAGCTCGGCGATTTCGGCATCGTCCGCCACCAGAGCGACCGCCGGGGCACCACCGCGGGCACCATGAACCCGCTCACCGCCCCCAGCGAGATCCTGGCCGGCGAGGCGCCGATGTGGCAGGCGCGCGACGACGTCTACCAGGTCGGCCAGCTGCTGGGGATGCTGATCAAGGGCGACGCCCGCGCGCGGATCCGAACCTCCGAGGTCCGCCGCCTCCCGTGCAGCGACCACCTGAAGGAGATCGTCTACCGCTGCATCGGCGAGCGGCGGAAGCGCTACGAGAGCGCCGACGAGCTGATCGCGGCCCTCCGCAACCCGCCGCCCGTCCTCAAGGCCGGCGTCCTGCGCACCCTGAAGGGCGAGCACGTGGCCTTCACCGGCATCCTGAGCCAGCGCCGGAGCGTGGCCGCGCGGGCGGCGCGCCGCGCGGGCGCCACCGTCCACGACCGCCCGTCGGCCCGCACGACGGTCCTCGTCCGCGGGCGGCCGAACCCGCTCCAGGCCGCGGGACGGGACGCCGGCCTGAAGCTCATGGAGGTGAAGCGCCTGCGCGAGAAGGGACACCGGATCCGCCTCCTTGACGAGGTCCAGTTCTGGCGGCTCGTGGGCCGGAAGGTCCCGCCCCGGACGATCGCGCGCCCCACCTTGACACGCCGGCGGCGCCTCACCTAGATTGGGATCGCCCCTCCGTCACGTTCCCATTCGACGCACCCAGCCCGGGAGGAACACATGAGAACGCTCGCGTATGCCGCCCTCGGCCTCTCTCTCTGCGCGGTCCCCGCCCGCGCCGCCAACCTCGTGGTCGACCGCGACGGACACGCCACGCCGTCGAACTGCAACGCCTCGACCGTGACGCCCTACCTCACGATCCAGTCCGCGATCGACGCGGCCGGCCCCCGGGACACGATCACCGTTTGCCCGGGCAGCCCCTACGACGAGCAGCCGGTCATCACCAAGCCCTTGACGCTCCGCGGGAAGGGCGACGCCACCGTCCGCCCGTCGCCGATCGCGGACAACACCACGAGCCTCACCACCGGCAACCCCATCGCCGCCGGGATCCTGGTCACGGAGACCACCGGGGTGACGATCGAGAGCCTTACCGTGGACGGGGCCGACGGGGGCGGGACCGACTGCCTGAAGAACCCGGTCGGCATCTACTTCCGCAACGCCTCCGGCACCGTCCAGAACGCCGCCGTCCGGAACATGCGGCTCGGCGCGGGCCTCGAGGGCTGCCAGGGCGGCCTGGGGATCCTCGTCCAGAGCGGCGAGGGAGCCACCGCGGACGTGCTCGTCGAGGGCTCGAGCGTCCACAACTACCAGAAGAACGGGATCACCGGCCAGGGCGCCGGCACCACGCTCGACGCGATGCGCAACCGGGTGACCGGGCTGGGACCGACCCCCCACATCGCCCAGAACGGGATCCAGCTCTCCGCGGGGGCGGGCGGAAACATCCAGAAGAACGTCGTCGCGAACCACGTGTGGACGCCCTGCACGTTCGAGCAGTGCCTCTTCGTGTCCACGAACATCCTGCTCTTCAACCCCGCGGAGGGCGTCGTCGTGAAGGGGAACACGCTGGCCAACTCCCAGGTCTCGCTCTACATCATCGGCAGCGGGGGCAGCTTCCAGGGCAACGACGTGACCCAGACCTCCCCGAGCGATGCGCTGGCGGTGGTCGGGGGCGACAACACTCTGTCGTCGAACAAGGTGAGCCACGCCGAAAGCGCGGGGATCTCCCTCGACGGGGACGGCAATTCGGTGCGCCGCAACCGCGTCAACGAGGCGCCCATCGGGATCTGGAACATCAACGGCACGAACTCGATCGGCAACGGCATCCAGACGAACAACTTCTTCAACGTCGGGGAGGAGGTCCACACGGGCAGTCTCTTCGCTCCCGGCCGCGGCGCCCTCCGGTCCGCCCACTCGGCGCCGTCCCCGGTGAGCTGAGCGGGGCCGCTCAGCTAGAGGCGCGCACCTCGCGCAGGCGGCGCTCCAGGTAGCGGCGCTCGGCGTCGAGGGTCACCAGCCGCAGCGCCTGCTCGTAGGCCGCCGCGGCTTCGCTCCGCCGCCCGAGCCGGCGGAGGACGTCGGCTTTCGCCGCGGGCAGCAGGTGATAGGAGGTCAGCTCGCCTCCGGCCTCGAGCTCCTCGATGAGGCGAAGGCCGCGATCGAGCCCCTCCCCCATCGCCACGGCCGCCGCATGGTTGAGGGCCACGACCGGCGACGGATGCCGGCGCAACAGGACCGCGTACAGCGCGGCGATCTGCGGCCAGTCCGTCTCGGCCGCCGTCGCGGCCTGCGCGTGGAGGGCGGCCACGGCCGCCTGGAGCGCGTAGAAGCCGGCGCCGCCGCGCCGGACCGCCGCCTCCGCGAGGGCGAGGCCCTCGGCGATCTGGCCGCGGTCCCACCGCGAGCGGTCCTGCTCGTCGAGCACGACCAGCTCGCCGCGCGCGTCGAGCCGGGCCGACCCTCGCGAGTCGTGCAGGAGCATCAGGGCCAGGAGCCCCGTGGCTTCGCTCGCGGCCGGCAGGAGGCCGCAGAGGAGGCGGCCCAGCCGGATCGCCTCCCCGCACAGCTCGCGGCGCACGAGGGCGTCCCCCGAGGTGGCGGCGTAGCCCTCGTTGAAGACCAGGTACACCACGCGCAGGACGCCGTCGAGCCGCTCGGCCAGCCGGGCGCTCCCCGGCACCTCGTAGGGGATGCGGGCGTCGCGGATCTTGGTCTTGGCGCGCACGAGCCGCTGGGCCATCGTCACCGGCGACACGAGGAACGCGCGGGCGATCTCCTCCACCGACAGGCCGCACAGGGTCTTGAGGGTGAGGGCGACCTGGGCCTCGGGGGCCAGCGCGGGATGGCAGCAGGTGAAGATCAGCCGCATGAGGTCGTCCGTGAAAGGCTCCTCCGCCACGTCCGGCGGGAGGGCGGCGACACCGCTCAAGTAGGCGATCTCGGCCTGCTTCGCGGCGAAGCTCTTCTCGCGGCGGAGCCGGTCGATCGCCTTGTGGCGCGCCGTGGACACGAGCCACGCGCGCGGGTTCCGCGGGACGCCGCTCGCCGGCCATTGCTCCAGCCCGACCGCGAAGGCCTCCTGGAGCGCCTCCTCGGCGAGGTCGAAGTCTCCGAGCAGGCGGATGAGCGTCGCCAGCGCACGGGGCCGCTCCTCGCGGTAGAGGACCTCGAAATCCATGGGCCGCCCGGCAGTGTAAACCGCCGGGCGGCAAAGGTCGGACCGGCTACTCGGGCCGGGGCGTCGGCATAATGGGCCGGACCTCGATCGATCCGGTCCGGGCGGCGGGGATCCCCGCGGCGAGGGCGATGGCCTCGTCCAGGTCCTTGGCTTCCACCATGTAGAAGCCGCCGAGCTGCTCGCGGGTCTCCGCGAAGGGCCCGTCGGTCGACAGCGTCTTGCCGTCCTTGACGCGGACCGTCGTGGCGGTGGCCACGGGCTGGAGCGCCTCCCCCGCGATGTAGTTCCCGTTCTTCTTGATGCGGTTCTGGTAGGCCATGTACTCCCCGTAGACCTTCTCCTTCTCGGCCTGGGGCCGGCTGGTCCAGTTCGACTCTACGCCGTAGATCAGCAACAGGTATTGCATCGGCGTGTCCTTTCCTTGCGTTGCCATGGGATCCTGCTTAGCGGGTCTTCCGCACGAGGTGGGACTTGACGACGAGGACGGGCTTGCCGTCGGCGAGCTCGGTCCACTCCGAGGCGATCTCGTCCGCGCCCAGGAGGTCCAGCGTCGCCGAATGCATGTGGCGGTCGCGCTTGGGGTCGATGTTGGTCCCGCCGTCGTAGGCGAACGCGAAGTGGCTGCCGCTGGCGTTCCTGGCCCGCATGCGGGGCTGGTTGCCTTCCATGCAGTAGTGCGTGAGGACGAGGTCCGGCCCATCGGCATGGTACACCGTGACCATCTCGTGCTCCTGGCCCGGGAGGATCGTCTCCACGACCGCGGTGCCGCCCGCGGTCACGGCGTAGCGGGCGACGAGGTCGCCCTTCTTCGTCATCGGGCCGTCCTCCGCGGCGATCCAGTCGCCGGCCAGCGACTTGAGCCTGTCCAGGCTGCCCTGGGAGGCTGGGGCGCTCGTCGCCGCGGCGGCGGCAAGAAGGCTTCCCGCGGTCAGGGCGAAGGCGGAGAGTACGGCAATTCGCCTCGTGTTTCCAAGCATTTGCGTCTCCTTCCCTCTCGGGCGCTCCATGCGCCCGCTCGACAGCTAGTCGAACGGACAGACAGGGAATCGACAGCGGGAGAGGAAGGCTCTCAGAAAGGCAAGGGCGACGGCGCAGGCCGCCAGAGCTGGCTCTACCTCGCGACGATCGACACGTCGTCGACACCCGCTTCGATGAGGCTCGAGCCGCCGCTGTCGGCGGCCTCGAATCGGATGCGGATCGTTTGGCCGGCGAAGCCGCTGATGTCCACCGACCGGGTCGCCCAGGCGGCGGGAACGAGCTGGGCCGTGCCGAGCTCCTGGAAGACGGCCGTAGCGCCACTCGGACCGACGACGCTGGCGCGGAAGAAGTCGTCGCTCGACGCGTTCCTCAGGTGCGAGAAGTAGAACGCGAAGCTCAGCGTCAACGTGCCCGAGGGGGGGAGCGTGATGGCCGGGGACTCGATCGACGTCGTCCCGTTGTCCAGGTCGTTGCGGCCGGCCCAGAACCCCGCCGCGAGGCCGGTGGCGAGGCAGTTGGCGCTGCCCCCGGCCCCGGTCCCGAGCTGCAGGCTCGCGCCGAAGAACCGCGTGGGCATCGGACTCCCCCGCTCCCACCGGCCGGCGGTCGCGGTGTCGGTGCCGTCGGGGTTCGTGGTCCATCCCAGGTCGGTCTCGAAGTCGTCCGCGAAGACCGTGACCGGCGGGTTGGGCGTGACGGTCAGGGTCGCCCCGTCGCTCGTCGCCGACCCGAAGTCGTTGGTCACCACCACGCGGAAGACGGCGCCGTCGTCGGCGAGCGCGGCCGCGGGCAGGGTGAACGTCGCCGAGGTGGCGCCCGGGATGTCCACCATGTCGCGCTGCCACTGGTAGCGCAGCGGCGCGATGCCGGAGGCCGTGACCTGGAACGTCGCGGGCTGGCCGACCGCCACCGTCACGTCCTGCGGCTGCTGCGTGACCTGGGGCAGGGCGTTGGCGCTGAGCTGGACGCGGAACAGCTCGCCGCCGCCGCGGGCCAGGTAGTAGAGCGACCCGTCGGCGCCCACCGCGATGTCCACGAGCGAGCTGATGCCGGTGGCGAAACCCGTCGCCTGCGTGTAGTCCGGAGGGCTCAGCATCCGGATGAACCCGCCGCAGAGGTCGCCGAAGAAGTAGCGGCCCCCGAAGTCCGCCGGGAAGTTCGCGGTGGCCGGGTTGTAGAAGGCGGCGCCCACGATCGCGCAGTTGCCGCCCGCGTGCGAGTAGAAGTAGATGGGGTAGGTCACGCCGGCCTGGCCGGGCGGGTTCGGGCCCTCGACGGACGGCCATCCATAGTTCGCCCCCGCCGTCCCGAGGTCGACCTCCTCCCACGTGCTCTCCCCCACGTCGTTGATGTGGATCCGGCCGGTCCCGGGCTGGATGGCGAACGTGAAGGGGTTGCGCAGGCCGCGGGCCCAGATG
>Ga0066388_100003446_pt1 | contig 10249 bp, 7 predicted proteins | sample PanSoiMetaGPlot6_FD_64539 | JGI IMG/M metagenome (GOLD analysis project Ga0066388, IMG submission 64539) | Tropical forest soil microbial communities from Panama analyzed to predict greenhouse gas emissions - Panama Soil - Plot 6 (Hybrid Assembly) | ecosystem: Environmental > Terrestrial > Soil... | reverse complement strand
GTACTCGGCCTCTACCGGGAGGGTGAGCCGGCCGGGTTCATCATGGCGGTCGTGGGCGCGGTCATCGTGCTGGCCCTCTATCGGCTGATCGCTCCCCACCGGACGCGCCTGTAACGCATTTCGACCAGCGGAGGGGACCGATGAGGCCCCCTCCGCGTCACAGCTGGTCTCTCAGCGGTAACGAGAAGATCTCCATGGCGCGATCGATCAGGCCGCGCCGTCGCCAGCTTCGGTAGTCGACCTTCCTCGAGTTGGCGAGGTCGTCGGCGAAGACCTTCTCGAGGCGCCGGGCGACCGCCGGGTCGTACACGACGAGGTTGAGCTCGTCGTTCAGGGCGAACGACCGGTTGTCAAGGTTGGTGCTCCCCACCGTGGCCCACACGCCGTCGACCACCATCGTCTTGGAGTGAAGCAGCGCGGCACGGTACTCGTAGATTTCGACGCCCGCCTTCAGCATCTTGCCGAACTTCCCGCGGCTCGCCTGTCGCACGATGTTGTGATCGATGGCGCCCGGCACCAGCACCACGACCTTCACGCCGCGGCCCACGGCGGCCAGCAGCGCCTCCTCCATCGAGTTGTCGGGCACGAAGTACGGGTTGGTGATGAAGATCGACCGTCGGGCGGAAGAGATGGCGAGCAGGAACATCGTGTACATCGCGAAGCTGCCGCCCGCCGGTGAGCTGCGAACGACCTGTGCATAGGCTTGGCCGGACGGCGGCAGAGGCCGCGGGAAATACGGCTCGCCGCCGAGGACGATGCCGGTCGCTTCGAGCCAGTTCTCGGCGAAGGCGCCCTGCAGATACTCCACGGCCGGCCCGCGGACGCGGACGTCCGTGTCGCGCCAGTGATCCGGGGTGCGGCCGTTGCCCATCCACTTGCGGCTGACGCCGGAGCCGCCCGTGAACCCGACCCGTCCGTCGACGACGAGTACCCGACGATGGTTGCGCTTGTTCGATCGATTGATCTCGATGGGATTCAGCGGCCGGAAAGAGACGACGTGACAGCCCGCCCGCTTCATGACCTCCACGTACTCGGACGGCATGCTCAGCGAGCCGAAGGCGTCGAGCAGCACGTTGGCTCCGACCCCGGCTCGGCAGCGCTCGGCCAGCGCGTCGGCGAGGTCGCGCGCCACGGGGCCGTCCTCGTAATAGTACTGCTCGTACGTGATCGTCTTGCGAGCCGAACGGATCGCCTCAAGCAGCGCCGGAAAGATTTCCTCACCGTTGAGCAGCACATCGACGGAGTTCTGGCCCAGGATCGGCGAGTTGGTGTACGCCTCGAGCGTCGGGAAGAACGACGGTTCCCCCAGCTGGACATCGGGAAGGGCGATATGGGGATAGACGCGCGCACATCCGGCCAGATACAGGATCACGAGCAATACCACGGCAGCGCGTTTGTGCATACTACATTGCACTCGCAAGACGTGTGCCCGCGGGTCGGCTACCGCCTCACCAGCAGCTCCACTTCCCCCCGGCGGCCCAGCAGCTCGACGGACGCCCCGTCCCGTCCCCGGACGACGGAGAGATCGACCTGCGCGCTGCCCACGCGGAGGCCGTGGAGCTCGACCCAGCGCAGCCACGGCGGCAAGACCGGGGTGTCGAGCGTGAGGCGTCGGCGCTCGGCCTCGGCATCGAGCCCGAGCAGCGCGGTGAGCATCGCGAGCACGCTGCCCGCCGCCCACGCCTGGGGCGCGCATGCGACGGGATACGAGATCGGCCCCTGATCGCCGTGGCGCGCGAAGCCGCAGAACAGCTCCGGGATGCGCCGGTGACCGAAGTACCGCGACGCGTCGTGCAGGCCGCTCATCAGCGTCATCGCGGGGTCGGGCAGGCGATAGCGGCGAAAGCCGTTCGCGGCGAGGGCGTTGTCGTGCGGCCACACCGACCCGTCGTGATAGCTCATGGGGTTGTATCGCCGCTCGCGGCTCGACAGCGTGCGGATTCCCCAGCCGGAGAACATCTCGTCGTCCATGAGCCGCTTGCTCACCGCCTCGGCGCGGTTGGCGTCAACGATGCCCGTCCAGAGACAATGGCCGGCGTTGGAGGCGATCACCTCGCACGGCTGCTTGTCGGCGTCGAGAGCGAGCGCGTAGAAGCCCTCGTGCGGTAGCCAGAAGTCGCGGTTGAACGCGTCCCGGAGCGCCGCGGCGCGACGGCGGCACTCGCCGGCATCACCCTCGAGCCCCAACCCCTCGATGAGATCGGCGGCCGCGGTCCACGCGGCATACGCATAGCCCTGGACCTCGCAGAGCGCGATGGGCGGCGCGGCGAGCGTACCGTCGGCATGCATCACGGAGTCGACGGAGTCCTTCCACCCCTGATTCACGAGCCCGAGCGGCGAGCGCGTTTGGTACTCGAGAAAGCCATCACCGTCGCGGTCGCCCGACTCGCGCATCCAGGCGAGCGCGGCGCGGGCGGCGGGCCACAGCTCACGCGCGAGCGCGGCGTTGCCCGTCCACCGCACGTATTCGCGCAGCAGCATGACGAACAGCGGCGTCGCATCGACGGTGCCGTAGTAGGGAATGAAAGGGATCTCGCGGCAGTTTGCCATCTCGCCGCGCCGGTACTCGTGCAGGACCTTGCCCGGCTCCTCGTCGAGCCACGCATTGACCTCCTGCCCCTGCCACGCCGCGAGGAAGCGCAGCGTGCCGGCCGCGATGTCGGCGTGATAGGGCAGCATCTCCAACGCCGTGATGATGCTGTCGCGGCCGAACGGCGCCACGTACCATGGCACGCCGGCATATGGCACGCGGCCCTGCGGCGTGATGGTCAGCAGCATCTCGAGGTCCACGAGCGAGCGAGCGACCAGCGCGTTGAAGCTCTCGCTGTCGCTGACGATCCGGGCCGTCTGTGAGCGTAGCGGCGTGGCCAGCGCGCGCAGCTTCGGCAGCGTGGCCACGACGTGCGGAGCCCGGCGCGGGGGCTCGGTGTTGTGCGCAGACGCGGTGAGACGCACGCGCGCCCGGCCGCCGGGCACGAGCGTCAGCTCGTAGACGGCTCGGTGGGCGGCGACCAGCGTCGGCGGAGGATCGAAGAGCAGCTCGGTCACGCGCTCCACGGCGTCCAGCCCCAGGTAACGGAGGCGCACGACGCCGTCGTGGCGCTCCTCGCCGAGCATCCGGCCGCGCTCGGGCCGGTGCATGCCGCGGACTTCGAAGACGTCGTGGAAGTCGGAGCTGAAGATCATCTCCGCGGTCACCGTGCACGGCGCGTCGTGGAAGCTCACGAACGTCAGCGACTCCAGCAGGTGGGCGTCGTAGACGGACAGCACGCGGTCGACGAAGATCGTGTTGCGGGGCACCGTGACCTCGCCCGCCGTGAGGTCGGCGTTGGTCAGCGCGATGGAGATCTGATCGTTGTCGGGAGAGATCTCCGCACCGAGCAGGAGGGGACGGCCGCCGTTCAGCCGGAGCTCGAGCCACCGCAGGTGCCGCGTGCCCTCGTAATAAAACCCGAGCTCGCCCTCGAAGTACGCGGGGAAATCGCCATGTCGGTCGCACACGACGAACGCGTCTTCGTGCTTCAGGACGAGCTTGCTGATGGCGCCCGCGTCGGGCGTCGCCTGGATGTGAAAATCGACTCCCGGAGTCTCGTCAGTCATTGGTCGTATGTGGAGCCGGGGGCCGACGTCCTCGGAGGCATCGCGGTTGCACAGTTTTTGGGAGAGATGCGCATCGCTCAGGTTGCACCCCTCTACGAGAGCGTGCCACCGCGCCTGTACGGGGGCACCGAACGTGTCGTCTCATGGCTCACCGAGGAGCTGGTTCGTCGCGGTCACGACGTGACGCTGTTCGCGGCCGGCGACTCCCGGACCGCCGCCCGGCTGATCGCGCCCTATCCGCGGGGTCTGCGGCTCGATCCGTCGCCGCCCGACGCCGTCGCTCTGCACATGATCGAGCTCGCGCAGGCGTTCGAGCGTACCCGCGATTTCGACATTCTGCATTGTCACGTCGATTATCTCGCCTTCCCGTTCGCACGCCTGGCGCGCACGCCGACGGTGCACACGCTCCACGGTCGACTCGACCTGCGCCATCTCGTGCACCTGTTCGGGCAGTTTCCCGAGGCGCCGCTCGTGTCCATCAGCGACAGCCAGCGGCGGCCGCTGGCGTCGCTGCGCCTCAACTGGCTCAGCACCGTCCATCACGGCCTGCCGGTCGACGACATCCCGTGGCAGCCGACGGCAGCCGGCGGTTACCTCGCCTTCCTCGGGCGCATGTCGCGCGAGAAACGCCCCGACCTGGCCATCGAGCTCGCCAAGGCCGTGGGGATTCCGCTCCGCATCGCCGCCAAGGTCGACGAGGCCGACCGCAAGTACTTCGATCGCGAGGTCCGGCCGCTGCTGAACCACCCGCTGGTGGAGTTCATCGGCGAGGTGGACGAGTCGCAGAAGTGGTCGTTTCTGGGCGACGCGCTGTGTCTCCTCTTTCCGATCGACTGGCCGGAGCCGTTCGGGTTGTCGATGATCGAGGCGCTGTGCTGTGGCACGCCGATCGTCGCGCGGCCGCTCGGGTCGGTGCCAGAGATCGTCCGGGACGGCGAGAACGGCTTCCTCGGCGACACCGTCGAGCAGCTGGCCGCTGCCATCAAGCGCATCGACGTCATCGACCGCACGGCATGCCGCCGAGATGCCGAGACGCGCTTCTCCGTCCGCGCCATGACCGATCACTACGAGCGCGTGTACCGACGGCTCATGGCGTGACGTGCGAAGACGGACGAGCCGAAGGCCGGGGAGGCCCGGCCTTCGCTGCTGAGATCGCGACAGGGTCTGTTTACTTCTTGTCCGCGCCGCTCGGTGCGCTCGAGCTGCCCGACGATCCGCCGGGGGAGGTCGCCGGCGATGCGCTCGTGCCCGTCGACGAGGTACCACCGCTGCTCGTCTTGGCCTCCACGCCCAGCTTGCTCATCGTCTCTTGATCGAGCCGGCCGGTGTCCTTGATGCCTTCCTTTTTCTGGAAGTCGCGCAGCGCGCTGCGGGTCTTCGGGCCCATCACGCCGTCCACCGTGCCCGGATCGTGGCCCTTGTCCTTGAGTGCCTGCTGGACGGCCCGGACCTGCTCGCGGTCACCACCGCGGGCACCACGCGTCCCGCGCCCCTTCGACACGTCAGACTTCATCCCGGTGTCCGAGGCGGACTTGCCGGTGTCAGACTTCATCCCGCCCGACGTCGACGTGCCGGTATCACTCGAGGTGCTCGAGCTGGTGCCGCCGGTCCCGGTCTGGGCAAACGCCATCGTCGCGACCAGGGCGCCGCCGACGGCAATGGCCAATACGCTCGTCCACTTCCTCATTTTCCGTCCTCCTTCATGCGATCGATTCGCGACCGATATGGGGCGAATGGCTGAGTCGTGGGCGAGCAACGGGAATGCCAGTGCGATGCGATCAGCCGGCCTCGCGGCGGTCGATGGACAGGCGCCGTTCCTGCTCTACCATCCCCGATCCTTCAACGCGCGCGAGCCGCGGGAGGGTTACCGGCCGCCCATCACGCGCCGAGCGATAGATAGCCTCGATCATCCGCACGTCCTCGAGGCCCTCCACGCCCGACGGCTCTGGCTGTCGATCGCTGATGATGCAATCCGAAAAGTACTCCACGAGGCGGCCGACCGCGTCGACCGGGTCGAACCGGAATTCCTGACGCTCGCCCTGCTTGACGAGCTCCAGCGTCATCGGCCCTCCCGACTCGAACGCCGGGGTGAGCCGCAGCAGGCCGTCCTCACCGAAGATCGTGAACGTCGCGGTGGGCTCCTCGCCGAAGCTCGTGTGGAAGTGCGCGAGCCGCTCGCCCGGAAAGCGGATGAGGGCGACCGCACCCTCGTCGACGTCCCCGCCGTAGCGCCGGCTCGTCCGCGCGGTCATGGCCATGACCTGTGCCGGCTCCGTCCCCAGCACGCTGCGGGCGGCGTTGATGCATTCCACACCGAGGCTGTAGACCGTACCGCCGCCCATGCGGCGTTGCAGGTACGCGCTGGCCGGGTCCTCGATGCGGACGGTGAAGTCCGAGCCCACCGTCTTCGGCAGCCCGATGTCGCCCCCGCGGGCCAGTTCCAGCGCCTTGAGCGACCCCGGGCGGAAGTGGAAGCGGTAGGCGAGCATGAGCTTGGTGCGGTTGGTCTGGCAGGTGCGGATCATGCGCCGACACTCGTCGGCCACGATCGCCATCGGGGCCTCGCAGATGACGTGAACGCCCGCACGCGCGGCCTCAACCGTGTAATCGCAGTGCAGGGAGGTCGGTAATGCGATGTACAGGGCGTTGACGTCCTCACGCTGCAGGCACTGACGGAATTCTTCGAGCCCATAGGGGGCCGCCTGAAACGGCTCGGCCACGGTCTGGGCCTTGGCGCGATCGCGGGAAATGACGGCGACGAGCCGTGAATTCTCACCGATGTGAGTGAACGCGGGCAGGACCGCACTGCGCGCGACGGCCCCGAGTCCTATCACTGCGTAACCGATCTGCTTGGCCATCCGTGCTTGCCGCCCTTCAGAGTTTCGCTTCAAAAATTGCAAGGCGGGGGCCACCGTGTCCGGCGGTGTCTCCGCCCCACATACCATCGCGACCGCTACCCCTGGCGCATCGCCCTCCGTCCGACCTCCATATCTGGGTCTTGCTGATATGTCGTCATGTGTTAAGTAGTAACTCGAATGCGGACTTCCGCAATCGTGAGCCCTGGCGCCATCACGGAGCTGGTCGGCCATGCGTCCTCCGGCCGCACGAGCGTGTTCACCGCCTGTCTGCGTGACGTCACCGCGCGCGGTGCGCTGGCGGCGTTCGTCGACACCGATCACGTGTTCGATCCGGTGGGGGCCGGGCGCGCGGGCGTCGAGCTGTCGCGAGTTCTGTGGGTGCGCTGCGGGCATCGGCTCGATCGCGCACTCCGGGCCGTCGACCTGCTGGTGCGCTGTCCTGGGTTCGCGCTCGTGGGTCTCGACACGGGAGACGTCACCCCGCGAATGACGCTCGCCATGGCGTACCGGCTGAAGCTCGCGGTGCGGCGCACCGGCACGGCGCTCGTGGTCGTCTCGGGCCACAGGGTCGTCGCTTCGGGGGCTACGCTCGCATTCGCGGCCCGCCGGTCTCACGTCGCATGGACCGGACCGCGGCCGGCGCCGAACCGGCTCGAGGCGATCGAGACCGCGCTCGAGGTGATGCGCGCACGCGCGCGCGTCCCGGAGCTACGTCCCGGCGCCGTGCATCACGTGAGGCTTCGCGCGTGAGCCCCTTCGCGTGCGCGTGGGTGCCGTTCTTCGCGGTGGCGGCGTTCGAGCGTAGCGAGCCGGCGCTCGTCGAGCGGCCCGTCATCGTCGTGCGGGGGCACGGCGCGGCGACGCGCGTCGTGGAGGCCAGCGCGGCGGCGCGCGAGCACGGGATCGCTCCCGGCATGACCGAGGCGGAAGCGCGGGCACGCTGCCCGCTGCTCGTGGCCCGCGCGTGGTGCGACGAGCGCGTGGCCTCCGCCCGTCACGCGCTGCTCGAGGCCGCGCTGACCGTCTCACCACGCATCGAGGACGGCGGACCCGGCATCGTCCATCTCGACACGGCGGGACTCGGGGGGCTCGTCGGCGATACGCACGCGATCGTGGATCGTCTCCTCCGGCAGGTGCGCGCGGTCGGGCTGCGAGCCTGCGTCGGCGTGGCCGCGAGCCGGACGGCCGCGCGCCTGGCGGCCCAGGCCGGGACGAGGGTCACCATCGTGCCGCCGGGCGGTGAGCGAACATTTCTGGCCGCTGTCCCGCTGGCCGCGCTGGAGCTCTCCGCCGATCTCGCCGCGACATTCGCCCGCTGGGGCATCCGGACGCTGGGCGAGTTGGCCGCGCTGCCGCGACGCAGTCTGGGCGATCGCCTCGGAGCGGCCGGGCTCCGTGCGCACGATGCCTCGCTCGGCGTCGACCGCGAGCCGTTCCATGTGTACGTCCCGGAGCCCTACTGGGAGGAAGCGCAGGGGCTCGAGTGGGAAGTCACGCTGCTCGAGCCGCTGCTCGGCGTCATCGAGCGCGTGCTGACGCGCCTGTGCGATCGCCTCGGCGTGGTGCACGTCTCGGTGGACGGGGTCGATCTCGAGCTGGCGCTCGCCTCACGCGAGACTCATCACCGCACGATCGCGCTCGCGTATCCCACCCGCGACGTGCGTCTGATCCGCACGCTGATCGCGGTAGACCTGGAGGGACATCCTCCGCCCGCCGCGGTGGTGGGTGTCACCGTACGCGCTCGCCCGGCGGTCGCACGACCGACGCCGGCCGATCTGTGGCGTCCGCCGGCGCCGGCGCATCGCGACCTCGCCGTGTTGCTCACTCGGCTGACGGAGATGGTGGGGGCAGACAACCTGGGCGCGCCGTCGGTCCTCGATTCGCACCACCCCGACGCCTTCACGCTCCGCCCGTTCGTCGCCCATGCCGCCGTCGCCACGCCGGGCGCGCCGGACGACCGTCATCCCCCGCCGCGCATGATGCTGCGGCGGAAACAGCCGTCGGCCGCCGTCGAGGTCGAGGCGGCCGACGGCCGGCCGCGCGCGGTCACGAGCGACGGCCGATGGACTCGCGTGCTCGCCTGCGCGGGTCCCTGGCGCATGTCCGGCGAGTGGTGGGACACCCGCGCATGGGCGCGCGACGAATGGGACGTGTTGCTCTCCGACACACGTCTCTGTCGCCTCGCTCACGACCGTCTCGCCGACCACTGGCAGCTCATCGGCGTGTATGACTGAGACCGAAGGACACAGTGAGATCGAGGGGCGGCACGGCTATGCCGGGCCGTCCCGAGCCGCCTCGGGGGGCTTGGGGGGCCCGTTCGAGGCCCCCCAATGAAATTTGTCGAATTGCACGCGCAGTCGGCGTTTTCGTTTCTCGAAGGCACCGTACAACCGGAGGCGCTCGTGGCCGAGGCGGCGCGGCTCGAGATGGCGGCCATCGCCCTCGTCGATCGCGACGGCGTGTACGGCGCGCCACGGTTCTATCAGGCGGCCGTGCGCGCCGGCATCAAGCCTCTGGTGGGCAGCGAGATCACGCTGGTGGACGGCTCGCGGCTTCCGCTGCTCGTCGAGGATCGCGACGGCTATCAGAACCTCTGTCGCCTGCTCACGCGCATGAAGCTCGGCGCGCCGAAGGGGACCGCCACCCTGCGGCTGGAGGATCTGCAGTCGTCGACCGACGGCCTCGTGTGCCTGACCGGGGGCGTTCACGGGCCGCTCGCGCGACGGCTCGCCCGCGATGACCACGGGGGCGCCCTGGAGTGCCTGGCCCGGCTGGTCGAGATCTTCGGTCGCTCGAACGTGTTCGTCGAGGTCCAGCGGCACCTCGATCGCGACCAGGAGCGCGTGCTCGCGGATCTGGTGCGGCTCGCGCGCGCCACCCGGGTCGCGCTGGTCGCCACCAACCAGCCGCTCTACATCCGCCCCAGCGGCCGCGCCGTGGCCGACGTCTTCACCTGCATCCGGGAGAAGACGGACCTCGATCACGCCGGCACGCGGCTGGCGCGCAACGGCGAGCGCATGCTCCGCTCGGCGGCGGCCATGGCCGAGCGGTTTGGCGATCTGCCGGATGCCGTCGCCAACACCACCGAGCTCGCGCTGCGGCTGTCCTTCACGCTGAAGGATCTCGGCTACCGCTTTCCCGAATCGCCGCTGCCGCCCGGGCACACCGCGCAGAGCCACCTGCGGGAGCTGGCCGAGCGCGGTGTGCGCGAACGTTACGGTACGCGTGGCGCGCTCGTCACGCGCGCGCGCCGGCAGGTCGCCCACGAGCTCGAGATCATCGGACGGCTCGATCTCGCCGGTTACTTCCTCATCGTCCACGACATCGTGGAGCATTGCCGGGCCAGGGACATCCTCGTGCAGGGCCGTGGCTCGGCCGCCAACAGCGCCGTGTGCTACGCGCTCGGCATCACCGCCGTCGATCCCGTGCAGATGGACCTCCTGTTCGAGCGATTCCTGTCCGAGGCGCGCGGCGAATGGCCCGACATCGATCTCGACCTGCCGAGCGGCGAGCGCCGTGAGGCGGTCATCCAGTACGTCTATCGCCGTTACGGGCGGCTCGGCGCGGGGATGACCGCCAATGTGATCACCTACCGGGGGCGGAGCGCGGCGCGCGAAGTGGGCAAGGCGCTCGGCTTACCGGCGGACACGCAGGATCGCCTCGCGGGTCTGGCCCCGAACTGGGGCTACAACGATCCCGAGGACCTGCTCACCAAGCATCTCATCGAAGCCGGCTGCGATCCCCGTCATCCGCGCATCCGCAAGTTCGCCGCGCTGTGGACGCTCATCCAG
>Ga0066388_100003445_pt1 | contig 10252 bp, 5 predicted proteins | sample PanSoiMetaGPlot6_FD_64539 | JGI IMG/M metagenome (GOLD analysis project Ga0066388, IMG submission 64539) | Tropical forest soil microbial communities from Panama analyzed to predict greenhouse gas emissions - Panama Soil - Plot 6 (Hybrid Assembly) | ecosystem: Environmental > Terrestrial > Soil... | reverse complement strand
TGGAGCGGCAAGGTCGTGCCGCGCGACGAAGTCAGGACGCAGACGATCGATCAGCTGAAGACCTCGTACGTCGTCACCGATCTGTCGGAGGAGGATCATCAGGAATACTACAACGGCTTCGCCAACCGCGTGCTGTGGCCGATCCTGCACTACCGCATCGACCTCGCCGAGTTCTCGAGGCGCGACCTGACCGGCTACTTCCGGGTCAACCAGCACTTCGCGACCGAGCTGTCGAAGATTCTCCGGCCCGACGACGTGATCTGGGTCCACGACTATCATCTGATTCCGTTCGCCGCGGAGATGCGCGCGCGCGGGCATGCTAATCGCATCGGCTTCTTCCTTCATGTGCCGTTCCCGGCCGCGGAGGTGATCACCGTTCTGCCCAATCACGAACGACTCATTCCGCTGCTGTTGCAGTACGATCTGGTGGGCTTCCAGACCGAGAGCGACGTCGGGAATTTCGTACGCTACGTGATTTCCGAGAACCGTCGCGTCAGCGGCGATGCGCGGATCTTCGAAGCCACCGAGCACCAGATTGTCTTCAGTCACGGTGGTCGGCAGACCCGCATCGGCCGTTTTCCGGTCGGGATCGAGAGCCGGGAGTTCGAGCGCGTGGCACGTCGCGCCGTCCGCTCGTCGTTCGTCCGGGACGTCATGAAGAGCCTGGGCAATCGCGCGCTGGTAATCGGCGTCGACCGCCTCGACTATTCGAAAGGTCTTATCCAGCGCATGGAGGCGGTCGAGCGTTTCTTCGCCAACTACCCGGATTGGCGCAGCAAGGTCACCTATCTTCAGATCACCCCGAAGAGCCGCTCGGAGATTCAGGAATACCACGAACTCGAGGAGGCGGTCGGCTCCGCCGCCGGTCGTATCAACGGCCAATATGGCGAGGTGTCGTGGACGCCAATTCGCTACGTCAATCGTGCTTACAGCCGATCGGCACTCGCCGGTCTCTATCGTTCGGCGCGCGCGGGCCTGGTAACACCGCTGCGTGACGGCATGAACCTCGTGGCAAAGGAATACGTCGCCGCGCAAGATCCTGACGATCCGGGTGTCCTGATCCTGTCACGTTTTGCGGGCGCCGCCGCTGAATGTGAGCACGCGCTGCTCGTCAATCCGTACGACACGGAAGCGGTCGGCAGCGCGATCGCGCGCGCGCTCGATATGTCTTTGCCGGAGCGCCGCGAGCGTCACGGTCGAAACTTCGCCGCTTTGTCGAAAAACGACCTCACCACCTGGGGCGCGCGATTCCTGCAGTCGCTGAAGCAGTCGCCGGGCCTGTCGATTGACACGGAGCCGCCGCGCCAGCGATCCACGGCCTAGCCACTTGATTGGAATCGGGAAACTAGCAACCTGTCGTTGGCACCGTCGCGGCCGCCGAACGGCGTTCGGCAATGCGACGGAACTGCGCCAATGTTCCGAGCAGCGCGCCGCAATTGCGGCAGGTCACGTGGCCATCATCGGTCAGCAGCGTCGGATAGGAGACGGACTGGCTCCGACAGCGCGTGCAGGAAAACTCGATGGTGGGCATTCTTTTCATTGCAACAACTCCAACAAGATCGAGTTTCAAGGTTCCCAGCAATAACGAAGTATTTGCAGTACCTTGAAAACGGGCGAACCGAGCCTTGGTTCCCGTTCCGCGGCGTGGCAGCACCGCTACTCAACGCTCGTTGAACATGCGGTGGAACTGATCGCTGATCGGCTTGAGCAGATAGCTGGCCATGGTGCGGCTGCCGGTTTGCAGGAAGACCTCAACCGGCATTCCAGATATCAGCGTCAGTCCTGCGAGCCGGTGACGCTCGGTCGCGGGCAGGGTGATTCTAACGGTGTAGAACGAGGAGTTGGTCTGTGCATCGTGACCGAGATCGGCGGAAACGTAAGCGACGGTGCCGGCGACCTGTGGGGTCGTGCGCTGATTGAATGCGGAGAATCTCAGATAGGCGGTTTGTGCGCGTCTGACCTGGTCGATGTCCTGCGGCGGCAGCCGAGCCTCGATTTCCAGACCATCCGAATCCGGCACGATTTCCATGATCACGTCGCCCGGTCGGACGACGCCGCCGATGGTATGGATCGCGAGCTGATGAATGAAGCCGGCAGTGGGCGCGCGGATCTCGATCCTGTTCAACTGATCCTGCGCGGCCACGCTTTTTTCGGTCAGCTCGGCCTCCTTATCCTGTGATTCCCGCAGATCCTTCATCACCTCCGCACGGAAATCCTGGTCGATGCGTACGATCTGAAGCTGCGCCTGGCCGATCTTTGCCTTGGTTTCGGCAATCGCCGCGACCAGCTGTCCGCGTTCGCCGTCGAGACGGGCGGCTTCACGTTGCAGCGTCGTCACGCGGGTCAGCGGCACGAGACCCTTTCCGAGCAGATCCTGCACGCCGGTCAGCTCGCCGGAGATCAGCGAGAGTTGCGACGATTTGGATTTTATCTGCGAGTCGAGGCCGCCGATCTGTTCCTCGAACTGGCTGACATTGTTGCGCAGCAGCTCCTTCTGGCCGCGCCGAGCGCTGGCCCGCGCGTTGAACAGTGAAATCTCCGAGGCCGCGAGCTGACGGTCGGTTTCGCTGGACATGACGAGCTCGGCCGCGTCGTCGCGCTCGGCCACAAGCCGCGCGATCCGTGAGCGGACCTGGTCGAGCTGATTGGTGACGACCTGCCGGCCGGCACGCACCTGCGTCTCGTCGAGCCGAACAAGAAGATCGCCGGCGTTGACCCGCGTGCCGTCGTGCACCGGAATATCCGCCACGACGCCTCCGGTCGGATGCTGCACCTTCTTCACGTTGGATTCGACCACGAGCGTGCCCGGCAAGACGACCGCGCCCGACAGCGGCACCAGCGTCGCCCAGCCGCCGGCAACGCCGACGCTGACGAGCAGCACGCGCAGTGCCATTCTCAGCTCGCCTTCGTATGCATGGCGAATCCGTGCAGAAAATTCGAGGCTGTCCGCGTCGCTCAAAGCGCCGCGTGACCCGGACATGACGAATGCGAGGCCCGCCTGCAGCTGTCCGTAGGCGGCTACGACCTGCGAGCGAAAGTCGGGTGCGGCGGGGCCGACCGGCGCCTCCAAGTTGGGATGTGCAGCGTCTGCTGCGGGGAGCCGCAGCGGCGTCGCGTGGTCACTCGGCGCAAGGCGAGGCGGTGCTGCGCTCCACGTTTCCGGCCGATGGCGGGGTGGCGGGGTAGGCCGTCTCTGCTCGAATTTCAAGACACTATTCGTGCCGTCGGCGTCGGAGCGGTCGCCGAAGCCGATGCTTTCCAGACAGCGCGCCAAAGCGCGCCGCACGACACTCCGTTTCGTCGACGCGCCCCGGGATCTTGCATTGCCGGCGGCGGCCGGACGCTGTGCTCTGATCGGCCCACGCGGACGGGACGCCCCGCGTAATTCATCCTGCCAATTGCGGTCGAGCGCGTGTTCCAGCCTTCTCAGCTCGAGAATCAATGCGTCGCCCTGCGGCCCGACGGTCGCATCCATGCCTGCGCCGGGCGGTACGTGCGTCCCGCCGCCACCGCGTCGTCGGTGATCGACGGTCGTCATGGCGGCCCGCTCCCAGCGGCGAACGCGGGCTGATTTTCCGCGTGCACGGCTTTCATCGGCGTGCGCGCTTTGGCCCGCGCCACCCGCGCGAAAATCTCCTCGCGCGGTCCGAACGCGATCATGCGCCCTTCATAGAGGATCAAGGCAATGTTCAGGGCGGCGATTGCGTCGGGGCGATGCGAAACCATGACCACGATCGATCCGCGCCTTCGCAGTGCCTCGATCGCTGCGACCAAGGCGAGCTCGCCTTCTGCGTCGAGATTGGCGTTCGGTTCGTCGAGTACCACAAGGAACGGACTTCCGAACACTGCGCGGGCCAATCCGATGCGCTGGCGCTGTCCCGCAGACAGGTTTCCGCCGCGTTCGCCGACGCGCGTCGCGTATCCGTCCGGCAATCTCAGAATCATGCTGTGGGCGCCGGCGAGCTGCGCGGCCTCGATGATGGAATTCGACGTCGCGTCTTCGTCGAAACGCGCGATATTCTCTGCCACGGTCCCGTCGAACAGTGCGACGTCCTGTGGCAGATAGCCGACGTGGCGCCCCAGCTCGTCGGGATGCCATTGATCCAACGCCGCGCCGTCGAGGCGGATTGTCCCCTTTGTCGCCGGCCAGACACCGACCAGCGCTCGGACCAGCGACGACTTGCCGGCGGCGCTCGCGCCGAGCAACGCCATTCCCATGCCGGCCGCTAGTGTGAAGGAAACATCCGAGATCACCGTCTTGTCGTGTCCGGGCACCGCGACGGTCAGGTTCTCGATCGAAAGCCGGTGCTTCGGCCGCGGCAGCACGACCGCTGGCATCATTGTCGACGCGGTCGCCTTCAGGATATCGCGCAGCCGATCGATGCCCTGGCGCGCCGCGACGAGTTGCTTCCAATTGGCGAGGGCGACCTCGACCGGCGCCAGCGCTCGGCCCATCATGATCGACGATGCGATCATGATGCCGCCCGAGGCCTGCTCGATGACCACTAGGTAGGCGCCGATCCCCAGAATCGCCGATTGCAGGATGTAGCGCATGACCTTTGCGATCGACCCGAGGTTCGCGTAGACGTCGCCGACCTGAACGCTCTGCTGGAGGTATCGCTCGTTGGCATCGGACCAACGCGCCGTGAACCGCCCGGTCATGCCGAGCGCCCGCACCACCTCCGCATTTTGTCGTGTCGCGTCGGCCATCACCTGTCGCTGTGCGCTGCCGTCCATCGCCGCCCTGGCGGCGTCCTTCGAGCTGTGCTCGGTCAGCAACGTCATGGCGATGATTGTCGCGGCGCCGAGCAGGGCGACAACGCCTATGACCGGATGAAAAATGAACAGCGCGATCAGAAAGATCGGAATCCAGGGCATGTCGAGAAAGGCCGTCGGCCCCATGCCGGAGAGAAATGTGCGGATCTGATCGAGGTCGCGCAGCGGCTGCTGGGCAACCATCGGCTTGGCGCCACGCAGCGGCAACGTTGCAATTGCGAGGTGGATCGGCTTTTGCAGGCCGACATCGAACAGTGCGGCGACGCGCGCCAGCATGCGGGCCCGCGCGGCCTCGAAGAAGCCCTGCAGGACATAGGCGAACAGGACGATCGCCGACAGGCCCACCAGCGTCGCGACATTGCGGCTCGGAAGCACGCGATCGTACACCTGCAGCATGTAGAGCGAGCCGGACAGCATCAGCAGATTGACGACGCCGCTGAATACGGCGACGCCGGCCAGTCGCCGGGCGCTCGCACGCAGCCCGAGCGTGACGGGATCATTCGACTCCGAAACGGACATACGCAACTCACCAACGGAATCGACGGACGCTGATTTGCTTCGGAATGGAGAAGCAGCGGGGCGGCCCCGATTGCGACATTGATTGTCGATCCGGACGGAAGTTCGGCGAAATTCAGTTCATCGCCTGACCGATCCGTGAGATGGCCATCGTGGCAATGGCGCGCGTCAAGTGTCGCAAATCCGAGTTCGCCCTACCTTGCGGCGCCCCCAGGAGCGAGCTCCGGATTCGAAGGACATCAGCAAGCTGCGTTTCCAGGGTCGTTTGGTTCAGAAATTCGCTCGAATGACTCGCCGCGATAGTGGGCGAATTGCTTGGACCACGACGCTAGTCAGAAGTACGGAGCACAAACGGCGCGCGGCGTCTCGATACTATTTCACAGCGTGGTAGCGCAGATTCGTGTTCTCGGGTCCCGCGGGTGTGGCGCGATAACGCCGCGTCGCAACGCTCAGCCACATTAAGAGCGAATCATGCCTTCAATCTACCAACGAATGATCACACAGTCGGTCTCGCTCGTTCTCAATTCAGTCAGACCGTCGCCAAGAAGGGGGGCAACAAATCGCTCTTGGAACTATTCCATTCCGTTCTTCTTCATCGCACATCGCGGGGAGCACAGGAGGGAAAGATGGCGCACGGCAGATACGGACATCACGATCACAGCCCAATTCTGGATCCCACGCCGCCACCGGGTCGATGCATCGGGCATCTCCAACCCCCTGGCGAACCGACCCACGGGGCGATGGCCGCAAGTACGGAGCCCGACGGCTCGCGTCGGTCCGCCGGACTCTGAGACGACTTGGCAGGGTGGGAGAGTAGGATCGTGAGTTTGCAAGGGACGTTGCGCTGACTATTGCCATTACGTTGCCGCGATCCGAACGGTTCTCGACCATCTCGAACATCCCGATTTCACATTCGACATCCTGGCCCGCCGGGGAGGGTCGATAGCAGCGTTGTTGTGTTGGGGGCGTATGGTGGGACGCAAATTCATTCGAAAGCGCAAAACCGACTATGGAACGGTCATTCTGCATGGATTGCTGGTCACATCGCTCGTGGTCGCGATCGTCACGGGATTGAGGATCGCCGCGGAAACGCCGGCTCACGACTGGACAAGCGTTCTCGATTTCGTCTTGCCGAAGGCCGCGGTGTGGACCGGGCACATCGACGCGGCCGTCGTATTGATCACGGTAAGCGTCGCTTATGCGATCTACGTGCGGCGCGCCGGACTGGTGCAGCGCATCCGGCTCGACCGAGTCCGGTTGCGGGGGCTGCTCGGTCGCAGCGCGGCGCGGTGGGGCACGATCAACGTCGTGCTTTATTGGCTGTTCTACTCGGCGATGTTGATGCAGCTGGTGACCGGTGTGCTGCTGTATCTAGGGCAGTCCAGCAGCTTCACCGTGTGGCTGCACTGGCTCGGCATGTGGCTCATCCTCGGCTACGCTGCCTTGCACGTCACCTCTCAGTGGAAGGTGGGCGGAACTGCGCAGCTCCTGCGCATCGTACGGCCGGCGCGCCTCGTGCCGCCGCCGCCGCCGTTCGATCCTGCGGAGGTGCTGGCGCTGCTCGACGAGCAGGCAAATCCGCCGTTGGCTCCACATGTCGAGGCCGACCATGCGAAGCGGCGTCCGGCAGCTCCCCCCGCTTCTGGCGTGGCGCCGCGCCATCATCCGGCCCCGCAGCGCGGCCGGCCGAACGCGCCGCGCGAGCGCGGTCCGGTGATCCAGGCGAATCCGTTCGTCGTTGCAAGCGCGACCGCCATCGTCGGTGTCACGTTCCTGCTGGCCATCGAGCGGCAGGCCGTCGACACGCTGCACATCCGACGCATCAGCCCGACGGAAATTCCCGTCATCGACGGCGAAACGTCCGATCCGATCTGGCGCAAGGTGCCGCCAATCACGGTTGTGACCGAGCAGGGCGGAAATTTCGACGGCAAAGGCGAGACCACGATTTCAATCCAGGCGGTGCACGATGGCGTCTGGGCCTATTTCCTGTTCATCTGGGATGATCCGACGCGATCGCTGAAGCAGCTGCCGTTGCGAAAGGCGTCCGATGGCTGGCATCTGCTGCACGATGGTTACGAGACTGGCGACGAGCACGCCTACAACGAGGACAAGTTCTCGGTCCTGCTGACCAAGCTCGACGCGGTTCTCGCCGGCGACCTGACGTTTCACGCCGGCGCGACGCCGGCCGCCGGCAAGCCGCGCACGCTGTCCGGCCGCGGCCTGCACTACACGATGGCCGAAGGCGTCTTCGCCGACGTGTGGCAGTGGAAGGCGACCAGCACCAGCCCGTCGATGTTCATGGACGACAATCATTTCGGTCCGCCGCTGGCTGCCACGTCGGCGCAGGCCAATGGCATGGTGCCGTATCGCGGAGGTTTCGCGCCTGACCCCGGCTCGTCGAACTACCAGGACAATTTCCCGCCGCGTGCTCCGTGGGACTACGCGAAGACCATCGTTCCGCGCCGTCTGCCAAAGGATCTGTCCGCCACCATGGCGGCGCTCGGCTACATCGATCTCGACCCCGACCACGGCGAGAGCGAAGGCGCGCGCTGGTACATGACGGAAGAAGAGTCGGTGCCGTACTCGTCCGAGCTCGATCGTCAGATCCCTGAAGGCGCCATCATTCCGGGCATTATTCTCTCCGGGAAATACTCGGGAGATCGCGCTGACGTCCGATGCGGCGCGCGCTGGGCGGCCGGTCGCTGGTCGCTCGAGGTCGTGCGCCGTCTGGAGGTCCAGAGCCCTTATGACGTGTCGATCAGTACCGGCACCTTCATGCGTGTGGCCGCGTTCGACCACGCGCAGATACGTCACACAAGACATGTTCGGCCGATTCGCTTGGAGGTGGAGTGATGTCGAAAATCTGCACGGTGCAAGTCAACGGGGAGAAGTTCTCCGCCTATTGCGGCGACATCCTGCTCGATGCGGCGCTGGCCAACGGCATCGAGATGCCGCACGACTGTCGCTCGGGATATTGCGGCACATGCAGCGTGCGCGTCGTGAGCGGTCGCTTCTTCGGCGGGCAGACTGACGATCCGGAGGTGGTCCAGGCGTGCCGCTGCCGTGTGGTCTCGGACATGAGCATCCAGGTGGAGAAAGTCCCGGAGGTCGTGGAGGTGTCGGGACACGTCAGCAGCCTGGTCCAGCGCGCCGCGGATGTGGTCGAGGTCTGCATCAGGCTCCCGCAGCCGGTGCCCTATTTCGCAGGCCAGTACTTCTCGGTTCAGTTCCGAGGCTTTCCGGCGCGCTGCTTCAGCCCGACGGTCCCGCTCGCTTGGCCGAGCGACACGGAGCCGCTGCGGTTTCACGTGCGCCAGCTCCCCGGCGGGCGGGTCTCGTCGGCGCTCGGCAGCAAGATCGCCAACGGCCATCGCGTCAAGCTGACGGGTCCGTTCGGCGCGGCCTATCTTCGGCCTGGTCATTCCGGCCGGCTCGTCCTCGTAGCGAGCGGTACCGGCTTCGCCCCGATCTGGTCGATCGCCGAAGCGGCCATTCGCGAGCGTCCACAGCGCGAGCTCGTCCTGATTGTCGGCGCGCGAACGATCAACTCGCTCTACATGATCCCGGCGCTGTGCCGGCTCGCGTTGTTTCCCGGCGTCACCATCGTGCCGGTCGTGTTGGAGCGGCAGTCAATGACGCGCGCAGTGCACGAAGGTCGGCCGACCGACTACATGCCGGCGCTGTTGCCGACCGACGTGGTGTACGCGGCCGGCGCGCCGCCGATGGTGGACGCCGCCGCCCGGAAGGCTAAGGCCGCCGGCGCACGGTGCTTCAGCGATCCGTTCGAGCCGAGCCACGATGGTACGCCCGGCCTCCTGTCGCGCGCCGCCGACTGGCTTGCCACCGAGTTGCAGGCGTCTCCGCCGCTGTCGATGGCGGATTGGACGTTCGAGGATCCGAGGACGGAGGAGGCGATCCCGGCGCTCGCCGGCGCGTCGTCGCTTCGCGCGCGACCGGCCTATTGAGTCTTGCGACGTTGACGGCCGGAAGCGGCGCAGTCGCGATTCCGATCGCCTTGACTGTGCTTATCGCCGTCTCGTCGATTGCGGCCGGCGCGGCCACGCAAGTCGGGTCGTCCCGACCGGCTCTATACAGCCGACCGCAACGCCCGCAGGTGCCGGATCGGCGCCCCGGGCGCGATCGCCTGGGCGGCGGCGACGATCGCATTGGCGTCGATGCCGTAGTGCTGATAGAGCTCGGCGAGCGAGCCGGTCTGACCGAAATGCTCGACGCCGAGCGGCCGCACACGATGGCCGTTGACAGCGCCGAGCCAGGCGAGCGTCGCCGGGTGTCCGTCGAGCACGGTGACGATGCCACAATGCGGCGGCAGTTCGGCGAACAACCGCTCGACATGCGAGCGGGCGTGCACGAGCCCGCGTTCGCGCGCCCGTTGCGCGGCCGCCCAGCCGGCGTTCAGCCGGTCGGCCGACGTCACCGCGAGGAGACCGATGTCGCGGCGATCCTCCGCCATCAGCCCAACGGCCTGGATCGCCTCAGGAGCGATCGCGCCCGTGTAAGCGACGACGAGCTGGCAGTTCGGACCGGGCGGGCGCAGCCAATAGGCGCCGTCGACGATCGACTGGCGCAGCTCCGGCGTCATGGTGCGGCGGATCTGCTCGATCGGCCGCGTTGAGAGACGCAGATAGATCGATCCGCCGGTCTCGTCGCGCAGCCAGTTGCGTTCCGATGCCGCGCCGTCGCCGTCCTTCTGGATGTAGTCGAATGCGAACGCGAGGATGGCGGCGAGCTCGTCGACGAACGCCGGCTCGAACGCGGCGAGGCCGTCCTGCGCCATGCCGATCAGCGGCTGCGCGATCGACTGGTGCGCGCCGCCTTCCGGTGCCAGCGTGATGCCGGACGGCGTTGCGACGATGATGAAACGTGCCTCCTGGTAGCAGGCGTAGTTCAAGGCATCGAGGCCGCGCGCGATGAACGGATCGTAGAGCGTGCCGATGGGCAG
>Ga0066388_100003444_pt1 | contig 10252 bp, 7 predicted proteins | sample PanSoiMetaGPlot6_FD_64539 | JGI IMG/M metagenome (GOLD analysis project Ga0066388, IMG submission 64539) | Tropical forest soil microbial communities from Panama analyzed to predict greenhouse gas emissions - Panama Soil - Plot 6 (Hybrid Assembly) | ecosystem: Environmental > Terrestrial > Soil... | reverse complement strand
GAATGACTGGGGTTCAAAGCACATGAATGAGTCGGGTTTAGCCTGTTCCGCTTTCGCTCGCCACTACTGACGGAATCTCTTTCGATTTCTTTTCCTCCGGTTACTGAGATGTTTCACTTCGCCGGGTCTCGCGATGTTCCTGCTATTGGATTCACAGGAACTCGAGCAAGTGTTATCTCGCTCAGGTTACCCCATTCGGAAATCTACGGGTCAAAGCGTGTTTGCCGCTCTCCGTAGCTTATCGCAGCTTACCACGTCCTTCATCGTCTATTGGCACCAAGGCATCCATGATGCGCTCTCTGTAGCTTGATCAATCCGTTCCCCCGAATGCTTTCGGGGGAGATTCTTTGATAACTGAAACTCTCTCGTTGCTCTTACGAGCAACGCTTGATTTCAGACTCAGCTCTTAAAGTTGTATTTCTTACTACCCTGTATGTAGATGTCAAAGAACCAGCCGTTCATAACATTTTGGCCAGAAAAAAGCTCAATCTCATGCCGACAAAAATCACAGCATTGCCCGCGGTGGCGGGTTCCCGTTTTCGTTGCCGGGACAAAATTGAGCCCAATTTGCAGTCCCAAAATGTACGTAGAACGCACTCCAATGTAATGGAGTCCCGCTTCCAGCGGGATTTGTAAAATACCCGAACCCGGCGCGGCGTCAAGCCCGCTTTAGCAACATTTTCGTCAAATTTCCTGGCGGCATCAGAAGTGTCAATGGTTCAGCTAGTTATCCTGGCGCTGGAACCGCTCTGAAGCAGGGTTTGTTGACGGCATCGAAAACATTTAAGTGCAATTGCTCGCTTCCAATCTTTCTGGTGAGCGGACGCGGGGCATCGACCGATGGGTTCCCCCACAATCTCCCGGCAGGGTGAGAGTCGCTACATAGTCCTAGCCCGCGCGCGAAGCATTCCAGTCACGGACAGAAGCTTGCGATTCTGTTGTAGGACTAAAGTCTACGCTCGAATCTGGCGCATTGAGAGTAAGACCTATTTTAAATGAGTCGCATCTTCCCAGCGAATTGCGGCACGGAGAAGTTCGCCCAGAGAGCTAACGCCGAATTTTTCCTTCGCTCGCGCGCAGTACGCTTGCACAGTTTTCAAACTCAAATGCAGATCGTCGGCAATCTGCGCTGTAGTGCGCCCCTGGCCAAGGAGCCGGAATATTTCCAGCTCGCGATCGCTTAAACGTTCTACCGGCGAACTCTCGACTTCTTTAGGTGATGACGTGAACCGCCGCGCCATTCTGTTAACGACCCTTTCACTGACATAGACGCCGCCCTCCAACACTCGACGAATAGACGCGAGGACGCTTTTTGTGCTCTCTCGCTTCATGACGTAACCGCGTGCGCCAGCACGCAAAGCGCGTTCGGCGTAAAGAGCTTCATCATGCATGGAAAGCACGATCAAGGCGATAAGCGGGAATTGGCTCTCCAGATTCTTAACCAATTCCAAGCCGGATTCATTCTTCAGTGAAATGTCCACAAGAGCGATATCGGGTCGCGTCTTTGCGATTCCCGTGATCGCTCCAGCGGAATCCTCAGCTTCGCCGCAAACAATCAGGTCACTCTGTTCATTGATCAGATTGGTGAGCCCCTCGCGAACCAGAGGATGGTCATCGACAAGAAAAATCCGATGTTTGCGTGTGGGATTGGCAGATGGGTTTGAGTTCATTGTACGCAGTTTAGCTCGTTGTGGTTTGAAACCGTTACCTTGCAGGTTGCAATCGTTCCGCGGTGACCATTTCGCTGGACGTTAAATGTCCCGCCAATTAGCTCGGCACCATGGCGCATCAGGCGCAGCCCAAGCCCTTTTGAATTTGAGAGATTACCTGGAAAGCCAACTCCATCATCTGTAATTGCGAGAGTAAGTTCGGAAGCCTTTACACTAACACGGATATCAACCTGGTCTGCTGCAGCGTGTTTCGCGGCGTTTGTAGCGGCTTCCTGAGCAATCCGATAGAGTTGTGTTGCAATCGTGGAATCTTGTACTGGAATAGGCTCTTCGCCATGAAAAATACAGTTCACTGCGAATCGTTCGCTTATGTTCTCAGCAAGGCCCTCTAGGGCTGTAGTTAGTCCGTCTGCATCTAGTTCAGGTGAAAAGAAACCTCGCGCCAGGTTGCGGGTGAGGTCTATTCCTTCTTCAACGTAGTTCACCAGTTTCCCTGCTTCCATGACTTCTGCAGCGCACTTGGCTGCAAGCTTGTCTTTCAACACTTGAGCAGCAAGAGCCGTTCCCGTAAGATGCTGGCCCAAGTGATCGTGAAGGTCTTGTCCGAGGCGTCTTCGTTCGCGATCTGCGACCTGCGCGATTTCTCGGTCGAGCCGCTGTCGTTCAACAACTTCGCGTTGCAATGCAGCCGTTCGTTCCTGCACACGGCGATCCAACTCGTTTACCAGGGTGCGTAGCTTGGCTAACACTCCAGCAAACAGCGCAAATGCAGTGAAAGCCATCCCCGAATTCCAGTAACGGAGAGAAGGGATTCCAGCTGCAAGGTCCGAGACCAACCATGCCGCAACGCTGGCGATCACAATTACCAACCCAATTAGAAAACTCCCGAACCAGACGGCCAACGAAATCGGCAAAAGATAAAACAGAAGCATTGGGCGTTCGTATCCCGTTAAATAATCAAAATAGCCCACCACGCCCACCAGAGAAAAACAGACGATCACCAGAGCCGGTCTGGGAAAAGTCAGGCGACTGAAGCCACCCAATCCGAAAACAATCTCCTTGAGTCGGCTTTGTGGAGACATCGTGATGGCTTTTTTAAGATGGGCGATAGCCCAAGACAGGCAGAAGGATTTTGTTTCGCATTATCGCAGAAATCCCATGGACGAATCAGTCGAATACTCAACCCCGAGGGCTTCGGAGTTGAGTTAAAATAAGTGATCTCGACTCTCTTTCAAACATAAATTCGGGCTTTCCTCGCGGCATCAGGTAGGATGTCGCCCTACTGGGAGCACCTTAGCACCTTGGAAGTCTAAGCTAACAGCTTTTCGCCTACGGTGCATTTCCGTCGCGGTAACGACCTCGCTCGCTGAATCCAGAAGCGCTGTTAAACAACGCGGTTCCGGAAGGAGGCGTCACATGGTGATGCTATTTAGTTGCGACAAGCCGATCCGAGCGCGCCGCACCGCTACGGTGTTGGCTTTGTCACGACCACCTTCTCGAGGAGTTCAGTGTGATCCGCATTATATAACCGAAACTCATACACAGATCCTGCCTCGATCCAATTCGCATCCTGTGAACCGCCGGGCGAATCCGCGAAGAGCACTTCGTCGCGTCCGTTCTTCGAGACGTAGATCTTTCCATTCACACTGTCCCAAGAAATGATCGTTCGACCTAGCCCTTCGCTAGCCGGCACCGGGTTAGGACAAGCATTTAGACTGGGCGCCATCTTGCTGACGAAAACAATGCACGGGGTGATGACCAGTTGTGTGAACTTTGATGCCCTACTCTGGCCGATTGGACGTCCCGTGGTGACACTCGCGGCGCCCTGTTCATCGACCAACTCCTTGATGAATCCAACCATCCCGTGGGAATGACAAGGAAAGGGAACTTTCATCCTGTGATTACCGGCTTCAGGTGATAGCGACTGCACCGAGGACACACGAGAATTCACCGCGTCGAGGCGTTTACCGTCTGGAAAATCTTCGAGGTACCCGGTGCCCCAATCCTCGATTACATATAGTCCGCCAGGCTTCAGGTGATTATCAAACAGATGCCAAAACGCTGTTTTCGTCAGAGTGCCAATATGCGAGGCGTCATCTATGATTATATCAAATCCTTCTGGAGCTGTCTTATTCGCCACTTCGGAGAGAAATCGTTTATCCGATTGGCTTCCCCTAAAAATCTGAATCCGCTCTCCAGGCACAAAGTCCTCCGGCAGCTTAATATCGATTCCGATGATGACACCAAGCTGGAAATAGTCGCGCCACAATTGAAGTGACCCCCCCTCGCGGACTCCAATCTCCAGAAGCTTGATCTTCTTATCGACCCACGGCGCGAGAATGGGGTCATACACCTTCAAGTAACCATGGGTTATCTTATCGGTATTGTAAGAGTCCAAATCTAATTCCTTGCTTCGCATATTTGCAGCAAGTCCCGCCGGAATCGAAAAAAGTATTGTCAGTACTCATTTCGTCAACCGACAGCAGATTGGGCTTTACACGTTGGCTCTTGGCTGATCGCAGACATTGAGCCGACCAATCAGGGATCCTCTCGGCTCTCACCATCACGCACAATGGCGCACCCGCACTATCTTTCGCTGTTGTTAGATCGGGGCGGATTAATGGAGGGTGTAGACCTCGGCTAAGGCAACGCCTGTAGCGCCATTGGCTCCGCTTATGATGGCGGTATAGGTTCCTGCGGGCAGGTGCAGCACGAGCGCCGATTCCGAGGGATTTGGCGGTGCGAGTCTATTCCTCTGGAGGTCAATGGCGTTAGGATTGTCTTGCCAGTTGTCGTTGGTCGCGATGGCAGCGCCGGTCGAGTCGTAGATAGTTAGTGTGGGATCGCTTAGCACTCCGCTTACACCGGAAGCAGCCAGCGATGGGCCAAGGGCGCGCACAACAACGGTGGCGCTGTCTACGTCTCCCACGATAAAGCCGCTAATCAGTACGTTATCACCTGTGCCGACCGAACCGCGGGTGCTCATGTTCTTCAACGTAGAGTCGGATAGCGGCGAGAGGTCGTAAAGCTCGACCAAGCCAGTCCCTGGAGTCGAATCCTTTCCCCTGACTATGACAGTGTAGGCACCGGGCGCCAAGGTCTGTAGGGTGGCTGATTCCAATAGATTGGCCGGCGCGAGTCCGTTGGCCTCTATCTCCGACTGGCCTGGATCGGATTGCCAGTTGTCATTGGTTGCGATCAGAGTGTGAGAAGCGTTATACACGCTGAGAACCGGATCCCTCAGCACGTGGGAAAGCCCGAAGCTGGTGAGCGATGGCCCCAGCGCGCGGAGCGCTATCGTCTTGGGTTCGGTTCCAGTGATGATAAAGCCACCGATCAGAACGTTGTCACCGACCGAAACGACCCCTCGGGTAGAGAGATTAAGCGCTTGAGGTCCCACCGTCGGAAACTTCGTATTCTCAAGATGAATGGGGAGGGCGCGATAGATCTTCCCGCAGTTCGTGGCTGGGTATCGGTAGAAAAAAATCGTCTCATCAGCGGGGTTCAGCCCTAGGAGTTCCGCGAACACAGGAACACCGGGCAGTCCATCATTAACGACTGAGTAATCAATTAAATAGTTAAATGGCGCATCCTCGTAGACGCTTGAGCAAAATGGACAATGAATACTCTGGTTCCTTGGGTGGTTCCATACTTCAGTCGCAACCTTTGTACCGAGATCCAAGCTATATTTACGGGGGCTCGCATATTCGCGTTGATCACCAAAAGGAGGGTTAAGAAAGCTTCGTGCTCCGTTATCAAATACGAGGATGTTCTGATCAAAAGTGATTGATGGCGAATGTTGACCAATCGGAGGAAGGCTGTTGGGCGCAAGAGTAATCGCAAATCTTCTCAAAGACGGATATTGATGCCACGCTTTCGTCGGATCCCCCAGGATCCATTTGATCGCGCTTGTTTCATAATCGAGGCATATCAGGAAATTTTCCCGACTCGAAATGATCACGGAGTCATCCGCGCGATTATAGGTAACGCCGTTATTATGGAACCAATCACTCGGTGTTGGGAAGACAAATCGACTCGGATTGTCTCCCCCAGCAATCATGGCTGCGCTGATGATGTTAGCCAGGTTCCATTGCTTCAAGACCTTTCCTGAAGCATCCACTTCAATGTTCACCGAGTTGTAATATGTTGTGGTATCCGCGTCCAGGATAATTCCAACTTTGCCAAGGTCAATGTTATGGTGGAAATTGATGATTCCCAGACTGCTGTAATCGGCAAGCTCGGTGACAGTGCCATCGAGGTCGATTCGAACCAGTTTGCGGCCCCAACCCATATACGCTGCGTTATCGAAGAAGATCGCACTACCGGCGGAGATACCAGCCGTGCCTACCCACCGCAGTGCGCCGTCCGTATCGATGATGCCAGGTGCAAAATCGCTGCAACCGCCCTTAACCATGATGTAGTCGTAGCTCAAATCTCTACTATTTGTACGTCGTTGCAGGATCGTCGGACTCTTGTATCCGCATGGATCGTTGAAAACAGCGGTGGGGATTCTCATGTTAGCTTGCTTTGAAGAACCGTCCATGAAGCGATAAGTCAATGCGACGATGTTATTGTATCCATCATAAAGTCCATAGACCGGCAAAACGACCACGCCGGTTTGCTGGTTTTCAAAGCCTCGCTCCACGAGGTATGAATTGGCATAAGTGCCTGACAGTGGCCGGGTGACGGAGCCCGGTTTCGGGATCACTGTGAATTGAATGCTCTTCAGAACGCTCGTGTCGCTAACCTCCAGGGTCACTTTACTGATGAAGGGGGTAACATCTGGCGTGTGGTCGATTATGCTTATTGTGGTGTCATCGGCCTGAGTGGCGCCGGCAAAATGGGAGAAGACCATGATGACGAGGCCGACGATAATTAATGAGCATGTCTTCATAAGGTGTTTTTTAGGAGTTTCTCCAAGAAGAGTGGCCGAGGATGTCAGAGGAGGCCTGCTCAAGTCCAGCAAAATCTCCAATCAGGCGCAATTCTGGGGGAGAGTATACCCACGCCAGAGTGCCGCATGAGATGTTAGCCCCGAACTATGGTCCGTTGCTGTTAGCGGCCAGACGGATTAATGAAGGGTGTAGACCTCGGCTAAGGCAACGCCTGTAGCGCCATTGGCTCCGCTTACAATGGCGGTATAATTTCCTGCGGGCAGGTGAAGCACAAGTGCCGATTCCGAGGGATTTGGCGGTGCGAGTCTATTCCTCTGGAGGTCAATGGCGTTAGGATTGTCTCGCCAGTTATCGTTGGTTGCGATGGCAGCACCGGTCGAGTCGTAGATAGTTAGTGTGGGATCGCTTAGCACTCCGCTTACACCGGAAGCAGCCAGCGACGGGCCAAGGGCGCGCACAACCACAGTAGCGCTGTCTACGTCTCCAACGATAAAGCCGCTAATCAGTACGTTATCGGCCGTGTCGACCGAACCGCGGGTGCTCATGTTCTTCAACGTAGAGTCGGATAGCGGCGAGAGGTCGTAAAGCTCGACCAAGCCAGTCCCGGGGGTCGAGTCCTTTCCTCTGACTATGACAGTGTAGGCACCCGGCGCCAAGGTCTGCAGGGTGGCTGAATCCAATAGATTGGCCGGCGCGAGACCGTTGGCCTCTATCTCCGAGTGGCCTGGATCGGATTGCCAGTTGTCATTGGTTGCGATAAGAGTGCGAGAAGCGTTATACACGCTAAGAACCGGATCCCTCAGCACGTGGGAAAGCCCAAAGCTCCTGAGCGATGGCCCCAGCGCGCGAATTGCTATCGTCTTGGGCTCGGTTCCAGTGACGATAAAGCCGCCGATCAGAACGTTGTCACCCACCGAAACGACCCCCCGGGTAGAGAGATTAAGCGCTTGAGGTCCCACTGTCGGAAACTTCGTATTTTCTAGATGAACCGGGATAGCGTTAAAAGCCGTATTACATCCCGCCAGGCTCTGGTACTGGTAGCGAAAAACCATCTCACCGGTGCTATTTAACCCGATCCAGTGCGACAAGCTGTTATTTGTAACGCCGTGGGCAAACGTATAGTCGACGAGATAATTGAACGGCGCGTCCTCATAGGCGCTTCCACAAAATGGACACCACATGCTTTGCCCCATCTCAAAATTCCAGACTTCGGTCGCTGTTCTTGCATTCAAATCCAACTCATACTTACGAGGGGTCGAATAGCTGCGTTGCTCTCCCGCTGGCTTCTCAAAGGTGCTGTTTTGTCCGTTGTCAAACACCAAGATGTTCTGATCGAACGTGACAGAAATAGCGTGTTGACCGATCGGCGGCAGGCTGCCGGGCGCGAGGGTGAGCGCATATCGCCTTAGAGATGGAAATCGGTACCACTTTTTGGTTGGGTCTCCCAGAATCCACTTAATCGCTCCTGTCTCATAGTCGAGGCAAATGAGAAAATTTTCCCGGCTCGAGGCGATCAATGAGTCATCTGCTCGATTATAGGCAACAGAGTTGTTATGAAACCAATCGTTTGGCGCCGGATAAACAAACTGGCTGGGATCGTCTCCCCCGGCTCTCATGGCTGCACTGATAATGTTGGCCAAGTTCCAAGTCTTTAAAAGGTTGCCGGAAGAAGGGTCCACCTCAATAACCGTCGATTCGTGCTGGGATGGGGTAACAGCCTCCAGCATAACTCCAACTTTGCCCGGGTCGATATTATGATGGAAATAACTGATCCCGCGATCACTGTAATCGCCAATGAGAGTGACGGCGCCATCGAGCTCGACTCGATGCAGTTGAGAACCAGCAGCAAGATAGACCGCATTATCGAAGAAGCTGGTAACGAAGCTTGAGTGGCCTGCCGTGCCCACCCACCGCACTGCGCCGTCCGTATCGATGATGGCAGGCGAGAAATTGCTGCAACCGCCCTTAACCATAATGTAGTCTTAGCTTGAAGAAGCACTGGTCCTATGCTGCAGGGACGTCGGATTCTTGTATCCGCATGGATCGTTGAAAACAGCGGTCGGAATTCTGGTGTCAGCTTGCTTTGAAGAACCGTCCATAAAGCGATAAGTCAGTGTGACGGTGTTACTGTATCCATCATAAAGTCCATAAACCGGCAAAACGATCCGGCCGGTTTGCTGGTTTTCAAAGCCTCGCTCTACGAGGTATGAATTGGCATAAGTGCCTGATAGTGGCCGGGTGACGGAGCCCGGTTTCGGGATCACTCTGAATTGAATGCTCTTCAGAACGCTCGTGTTACTGACCTCCAGGGTCACCTTACTGATAAAGGGAGTAACATCTGGCGTGTGGCCGGTTATTCTTATTGTGGTGTCATCGGCCTGAGTGGCGCCGGCAAAATGGGAGAAGACCATGATGACGAGGCCGACGAAAATTAATGAGCATGTCTTCATAGCGTTCACTCTTTAATAGCAGCCGCTTCACGAAGTGTCCAACCATCCGAGTTCACCAAAGGTTGGATGGGAGGCAGTTGCTACAGACGAGTGTATCCACTTACACTGGAGATCCGGATTGAGATAAACGCACCCGGCCAACAGTCGCCAAGATAAACGGTAAGCAGCAGGCCAGAGTGACCTGAGCTGCATCTGCCATTCCCAATTCACAACAAAGCCCATCGCTGTTTGGAATTCTGCAACAAACTGCAAATTTCAGTATCCAAAGCGAAGGAATTTCTTTGTCCGGATCCGACTACTTATTGACTAATGGAGAGTGTAGACTTCGGCTAAGGCAACGCCTGTAGCGCCATTGGCTCCGCTTACGATGGCTGTGTACGATCCTGCGGGCAGGTGGAGCACGAGGGCGGATTCCGAGGGATTTGCTGGTGCCAGTCCATTCTTCTGGATGTCGATCGCATTGACATTGTCTTGCTGCCAATTGTCATTGGTTGCAATGGCAGAGCCACTCGAGTCGTAGATCGTTAGTACGGGATCGCTTAGCACTCCGCTTACACCGGAAGCAGCAAGCGATGGGCCAAGAGCGCGCACGATAACGGTGGAGCTTCCTACATCTCCGACAATAAAGCCACTGATGAGTACGTTATCACCTGTGCCGACGAAACCGCGCGTGCTTATGTTTTCCAACGCGGAGTTAGATAGCGGCGAAAGGTCGTAAAGCTCGACCAAGGCAATTCCCGGAGTTGGGGAATGCCCGGTGACTACCACAGTGTAAGCGCCCGGAGCCAGGGTTTGGACGGTGGCTGATTCCAATAGATTGGACGGCGCGAGTCCGTTCGCTTCGAGTATAGACTGGTTTGGATCGGACTGCCAGTTATCGTTGCTTGCGACGAGAGTGTGGGAAGAGTTAAACACGCTGAGAACCGGGTCCGTGAGCACGCCGGAAAGGCGGAAGCTAGTGAGCGATGGCCCCAGCGCTCGAAGCACGATGCTTTTTGGATCGGTCCCAGTGATGATAAAACCACCGATCAGAACATTGTCATTGACTGAAACGAGCCCCCTGGTAGAGAGGTTAAGCGATTGTGGCCCCACCGTGGGAAACTTCGTACTCTCCAAATGAATCGGAATGGAGTTGTATGCAGTGTTACAGCTCCTGGTTGGGTATTGGTAATAGAAAATCTTTTCGCCGCTCGAGTCCAGGCCCAGGAGTTGAGCGAACGTGGGAACACCGGGTAGC
>Ga0066388_100003443_pt1 | contig 10252 bp, 12 predicted proteins | sample PanSoiMetaGPlot6_FD_64539 | JGI IMG/M metagenome (GOLD analysis project Ga0066388, IMG submission 64539) | Tropical forest soil microbial communities from Panama analyzed to predict greenhouse gas emissions - Panama Soil - Plot 6 (Hybrid Assembly) | ecosystem: Environmental > Terrestrial >... | reverse complement strand
CGATGTCCCGCGGTGGGCTTCGCCGCTTGCGGCCTCGCTCAGGGCGGCCTTCGCTCGGCCTCGCACGATTCGAGCCGGAGCCGATCAAAGGGGCGGGAGCGGCGCCTTCAGCAGCGTGTCGCGGGGCTCGGGGTCCGTCTGCGGGAAGTCGACGGTGTAGTGCAGGCCGCGGCTCTCGTGACGCAGTGACGCCGAGCGCACGATCAGCTCGGCGACCGTCACCAGGTTGCGCAGCTCGACCAGGTCGGGCGTGACGACCACGTTCCAGTAGTACTCGCGGATCTCGCGCGCGAGGTTCACGATGCGGCGGCGCGCGCGGTCGAGCCGCTTGTCGCTGCGCACGATCCCCACGTAGTTCCACATGAGCCGGCGGATCTCGTCCCAGTTCGCGTTGACGAGGACGGTCTCGGTCGGGTCGACGGCGCGGCCCGGGTCCCAGTCCGGGAACTGCGGGGGCGCCTCGATTCCCGCGGCCAACCGGTGGGCCGCGGCTTGCGCCGCGGCTCGGGCGAACACGACACCCTCGAGCAGCGAGTTCGACGCCAGCCGGTTCGCGCCGTGCAGGCCCGTGCACGCGACCTCGCCCGCGGCGAACAGGTTCTCGAGGTCGCTCTCGCCGTGCAGGTCCGTGCGCACGCCGCCGCAGCAGTAGTGCGCGGCGGGCACGACCGGGAGCGGCTGCTTGGTCAGGTCGAAGCCGTAGCGCAGGCAGCGCTCGTAGATGTTGGGGAAGCGCGCGCGCGCGAAGGCGGGGTCGAGCGCGGTGCAGTCCAGATACACGCAGTCGTCGCCCGAGCGCTTGAGCTCGAAGTCGATCGAGCGCGCGACCACGTCGCGCGGCGCCAGGTCGGCGCGCGGGTCGTAGCGGCGCATGAACGCCTCGCCGCTCCGGTTGCGCAGCACCGCGCCCTCGCCGCGCACCGCCTCGCTGATCAGGAACGAGCGCGCGTCGGGGTGGTACAGGCAGGTCGGGTGGAACTGGATGAACTCCATGTTCGCGATCGTGGCGCCGGCGCGGAACGCCATCGCGATGCCGTCGCCCGACGCGATGTCGGGGTTCGACGTGTACAGGTACGTCTTGCCGCAGCCGCCGGTGGCGAGGAGCACGATCCGGGCGCGGAAGCTCTCGACCGCGCCGGTCTCGGGGTCGAGCACGTAGGCGCCGCAAACGCGGGGCGGGCCGGGCAAGCCGAGCTTCGTCGTGGTGACCAGGTCGACGGAGATCCGGTTCGAGAGGAGCGTGATGTCCGGGTGCGCCTCGCAGCGCTCGACCAGCACGCGCTCGATCTCGCGACCCGTGAAGTCCGCCGCGTGGAGCACGCGCCGCTGCGAGTGCCCCCCCTCGCGGCCCAGGTCGTAGCCGGGCGCGGCTTCGCTGCGGTCGAAGCGCACGCCGAGATCGATCAGGCCGTTCGCCGCGTCCGGTCCCTGCTCGACCACGAAGCGCACGGCCGCTTCGTCGCAGAGGCCGGCGCCGGCGACCAGCGTGTCGCGGACGTGCTCCTCGAAGGAGTCACCGGGGGCCAGGACGGCGGCAATGCCGCCTTGAGCGTAGTTCGTCGCCGATTCGGCGGTGCCCTTTTTCGTCACCACCACCACCGAGCCGTGCTCGGCGGCGCGCAGCGCGAAGGAGAGTCCGGCGATCCCGCTGCCGATTACCAGGAAGTCGCAGGCGCTCGCCATCGACGGAGTGTAGACCGAGATCTCAATTGCGTCCCGGGCGCGGCCGATGGACGTGTGGGGAATTTGGCGCCGCGGCGAGCGGCAGGGGCGAGGGAATGGGCGTTTCGTGTGTGCGCATGCGCAGGGCCGCGGGCCTCCTGGTCGCGTTGGCCAGCCTCGCTCTCGCACACGCAGCCGATGCGCAGATCTGGGTGTATCGCGACGAGTACGGCCGCACGTACTTCACGGACAGCCCGCAGCACGAGGGCTACGAGGCCTACAAGCCCAAAGGCACCGTCCGCCACCGCGCCGGCGTGAAGCCGCGCCTGTACGCGCGCGAGTTCGACAACGCGATCAAGCGCGCGTCGGTGCAGCACGGCGTGTCGGCCGCGCTGGTGAAGGCGATCATCGCGGCGGAGTCGGGCTTCGATCCCCAGGCCGTCTCCGACAAGGGCGCGCGCGGGCTGATGCAGCTCATGCCCGACACCGCAGAGTCGCTCGGGGTGGACGACGCGCTGGACCCGTGGCAGAACATCGATGGGGGGACGCGTTATCTGTGCGCGATGATCGACCGGTTCCCGGGCGAGATCGAGCTGGCGCTCGCGGCATACAACGCGGGTCCCGCGAAGGTCGCGCAGTTCCAGGGCGTCCCACCCTACAAGGAGACACGCGGCTACGTGAAGCGCGTGCTCTCCTACTACAAGAGATACCATGCAGATTTCCGCTGAGAAAACTCCCACTCTAGGCGGCGCCGTGGCGGAGACCTTCTGGACGCTGCCGAACGCGATCACGGTTTCGCGCATCGCGCTGACGCCGTTCCTCTTCGCGCTGCCCTGGTTCCACGGGCGCTGGTGGAGCGCCGTTATGGGCATCTCGTTCCTCGCGGTCTCGCTGACCGATCTGGTCGACGGCTACATCGCGCGCGTGCACAACCAGGAGAGCCGGATCGGGAAGCTGCTCGATCCGCTCGCGGACAAGCTGCTCGTGATGACCGCGTTCGTGATGCTCGTCGGAGTGGGCCGCATCCCGGCCGACGCGCTGCCGCTCGTGGTGGTGATCCTCGCGCGCGAGCTGGTCGTCACGAGCCTGCGCGGCATGGCCGGCATGCAGGGCGTGGTGATCGCCGCCTCGAGCCTCGGCAAGTGGAAGACCGGCTTCCAGCTCGCCGCGATCACGGCGCTCCTGATCCACTGGCCGTTCCTCGGCCTGCCCGCGCACGAGATCGGTCTCGGTCTGCTCGTCGTCGCCACCGGGCTCACGGTGGTCTCGGGCTGGCAGTACCTGCGCGCCTACTTCGGCGGCCCCGCCGGCCCTTGACGGCCCCGACCGGGGGCCGCATAAAGACGCCGGTTCGAGCACGAGTAGCTCAGTTGGTAGAGCTCCACGTTGCCAACGTGGAAGTCGCCGGTTCGAGTCCGGTCTCGTGCTCCAACGCCGTCAGCGCAGCCTGAGCTTCCACGGCGGATCGTCGCCGCTCGTGTCCTCCTCGAGGCGCTCCGCTTCGTGGATCTCCTGGATGCGGCGCGCGTTCGGATCGAACGCCGCGGCGACCGCGAGCCAGACGCTGCTCTTCCTGCGCGAGTTGCGGTAGTAGAGCCAGCCACGGCGCTCGAGCCAGAGCGCGAGGCGATGCAGCGCGTAGAGCGCGAGCGTGCCCGCGGCGAGCGCGAGCGCAGCGCTCACTGCGGCACCGCGACGAGCGCGTCGAGCAGCGCGCGCAGCTTCGCGATCGGCCAGCCGAGCACGGAGACGCCGAACAGTGTCGGCGCCAGCACCAGCGCCAGCAGCAGCAGCGGACCGATCCGCGCGTAGGCGTTCCAGGCGGGACGCAGCGACTCGGGCACGAGCGCGGCGGCGATGCGGCTCCCGTCCAGTGGCACCACCGGGAACAGGTTGAACAGGCCGAGGGCGGCGTTGATCAGCGCGAAGACGTAGAGGAGCTGCACGGTCAGCGCGTGGCCCGCCACCGAGTCGGGCGACAGGTGCACGATCGCGGCGAGGAGCGCGATCGCGCCCAGCGACAGCGCGAAGTTCGAGGCGGGCCCGGCCGCGGCCGTGAGCGCCATTCCCCGGGCGACGTTCACGCTCGGGTCGAAGCGGCGGGGGTCGATCGGGACCGGCCGCGCCCAGCCGAAGGGGACACCGAGCAGCGGCAGGAGCAGGGTCCCGATCGGGTCGATGTGGGCCAGCGGGTTCAGGGTCATCCGGCCCAGGCGCGCGGCCGTGTCGTCACCCAGGCGAAAGGCCGCCCGAGCGTGGGCCCACTCGTGGACCGAGAGGGACAGCCAGACCGGCACGAGCAGGAACAGGCGTTCGAAGAGCTGCTGCGCCACAGGGCAGGACTCTAGCAACACCCCTGGCGCGCATGGTACGAACCTGTGGAGTTACCTTTCTACAAAGCTCCGGCCCAATGCATCGTCCATCACAGTTTTCACCGCCCGATTCGGTTTCCTGGATCGGCACGCATCGTGAACTGATTCCGCTCGCTCGCTTCCACGCGAAGAGGCGGACGTGCTGGACTTTGAGAAGGAAGGCTCTCCCGACTTCCAGGAGGGGCTGATGTCTCGAGACGCAAGTTCCGCGAGCTGGCTACCTTTTTCGCCGCTCGCGCTGGCGTCGGTGCTGGTCTCGTGCATCAGCGCAGCCGTGGCGATCTACGCCTGGACGAACCTGGTCCGCGCGCAGCGCGAGCACGTGAGCGCCAACCTGCGGGGGGTGGCCCGGCACTGCAGCGACGCGTTGGAGCGCCGCGCCTGGTCGCAGGCGATGGCGCTGGGCGATCTGGCTCACGCCTGGGGAACCTTCGAGGGCAAGCCCGAGGCGGAGTGGCGCCACGAGGCGAGCGCGCTGGCGACCCAGCAGCCCTCGCTGCGCGAGCTCCGCTGGACCGACGGCCCCGAGCGGCGCGAGTTCCTGGCCGAGGAGGTCTCGGTCCGGCCCGAGTTCGAGGCGCAGCTCGGCGCTGCCGAGGAGCGGGTCCGCAGAGGCTCAGCGCGCGAGCTGGTCTCTCCGGTGGGCCTCTCGGACGGCAGCTGGGCGTTCGTGGTCCTCGCCGGCCCGTCCACCCACGGGTCGGCCGCGCAGCCGGTTCTGCGCGCCGTGTTCGACTACCCCACCTTCGCGGCCAGGGCCCTCGAGGACCGGGCCACCGGCTACGCCTACACGGTATGGAGCGCCGGCAAGGCCGTCGCCATCGGCCCCGAGCCCCCGGCGGACGACTTTCGCTGGTGGCGTTCCTCGGAGCAGGCGATCCACCCCTTCGGCGCGACCTGGCGGGTCGAGCTCCGGCCGACCACCGCGCTCGCGCGGCAGGAGCTGTCGATCCTGCCGCACGTCCTCCTGGCCACTAGCCTGCTCGCGGCCGCGATGATCGGCGCGCTGGTCTGGACCGCCCGCGTCGCCGCGCGGCGCGCGCGCGCGATGTTCGCGACCAACGTCGCGCTCGCGGAGATCACCGCCCGCGCGCAGCCCGATCAAGCGGCCCGCGCCGAGAGCGCGGCCGGCGTGGAGAGCACGGCGCGCGAGCGGACCGAGGACCTGCGCGAGGCCGTGCTCGATCTCGAGGCTTTCAACGTCTCGGTCTCGCACGACCTGCGCTCGCCGATCGGCGCGATCGTGAACCTCACCTCGGTGCTGCGCGAGACGAACTCGCAGCTCGACGCGGATGCGCTCGAGCTGCTGCGCCGGATCGACCGTTCGGCCTACCGCGCGCTCGCGCGCATGGACGGCTTGCTCGACTTCTCCCGGCTCGGCCGCAAGCCGCTCTGCCGCGAGGAGGTCGACCTGCGCGCGCTCGCCTGGCGCATCGCCCGGGAGCTCCGGCAGACGCCGGCCGACGCGCGCGTGGAGTTCGTGCTCGGCGACGTGCCGAGCGCGAACGGCGACCCCGCGATGCTCGAGGCGCTGCTGCGCAACCTGCTGGCGAACGGCGCGAAGTTCGCGCGCGGTCGCGAGAAGCCCAAGGTCGAATTCGGCGCGCTCGCCAGTGCGCCGGGCGAGCCGACCGCCTACTTCGTGCGCGACAACGGCGTCGGCTTCGACGCGAAGTACGCCGAGAAAGTGTTCGGCCTGTTCGAGCGCCAGCACCACACCTCGGAGTTCGAGGGCACGGGCGTCGGGCTGGCGATCGTCTCGCGCATCGCGCGCCGGCACGGCGGGCGCGTGTGGGCGGAGAGCGCCGTCGGCGAGGGCGCTGCGTTCTACTTCACGCTGGGTCCCGAACGATGATCGACGGCTTCCACAAGGTGGACATCTTGCTCGTAGAAGACGACGACACGGACGTGGAGCTGGCGCTGCGCGCGTTCCGCGACCAGGGGCTGGATGGCCGGGTCGCGATCGTGCGCGACGGCGTCCAGGCCATGCAGTGGCTCGGCCAGGCGGCGCCGATGCCGCGCCTGGTGATCGCCGATCTGCGCATGCCGCGCATGGGTGGCCTCGACCTGCTGCGGCGGATCCGCCGGGATCCGCGCCTCGCGCACGTTCCCGTCGTGGTGCTCAGCTCGTCGCGCTACGCCGCGGACTTGCGCGAGAGCTACCGGCTCGGCGCGAACAGCTTCGTCCGCAAGCGCTTCGGCGCGGGGTCGGTCAGCGATTACCTGATCGGCGTCGCGCGCTACTGGCTCGACCTCAACGAACCACCCCCAGGGGAGCTCGAATGACCTCACCCATCGCGCTCGTTCTCGAAGATGATCCCGACTTTGCGGCGGCCCTCGAAGGCTTGACCAAGCTCGAAGGGTTCGAAACGCGGCGGGCCCCGACGCTCGAAGCCGCGCGCAACCTGTTGCGCGAGGAGCCCGTCGACGTCGTGCTCGCCGATCTCGAGCTGCCCGACGGGCGGGGAACCTCCCTGCTCGAAGACGACGAGGCGACGCAGACCGAGTTCGTCGTGGTGACGGGCCACGCGACGGTCGACTCCGCCGTCGAGGCGCTGCGCGCGGGCGCGCTCGACTACCTGACCAAGCCGGTCGATCGGGCGCGGCTGCGCGCGGCGCTCGCCAACGTCGTGCGGACCCGCTCGCTCAAGGCCGAGGTCTCGGCGCTGCGCGGCGACCTGCGCCAGCTCGGGCGCTTCGGCACGATGGTCGGCGCGTCGGCGGCGATGCAGCGGGTCTACGACCTGATCGCGCGGGTCGCGCCCACGGGCGCAACCGCCCTCATCACCGGCGAGAGCGGCACCGGCAAGGAGCTCGCCGCCCAGACGATCCACCGGCTGAGCCGGCGACGGAACGGCCCGTGGGTGGCCGTGAACTGCGGCGCGATCTCGGCCGGGCTGATCGAGAGCGAGCTGTTCGGACACGAGAAGGGCAGCTTCACCGGCGCCGACCGGCGCCGCGTGGGCGTGTTCGAGGAGGCGAGCGGCGGAACCCTCTTCCTCGACGAGATCACCGAGATGCCGGCCGATCTGCAGGTGAAGCTGCTGCGCACGCTCGAGGAGTCCGAGGTGACGCGCGTCGGCGGACGCGAAGCGATCGCGGTGGACGTGCGGGTCATCGCAGCGAGCAACCGCGACCCCGAGCAGGCCGTGCGCGACGGGCGGCTGCGCGAGGACCTGTTCTACCGCCTGCACGTGTTCCCGATCCACGTGCCGCCGCTGCGCGAGCGCGAGAGCGACGTCGAGCTGCTGGCCGAGCACTTCCTGAACGAACGCAACCGCGAGGAGCGCACGCACAAGAAGTGGACGCGCCCCGCGCTCGACCGGCTCTCGCTGCACAGCTGGCCGGGGAACGTCCGCGAGCTGCGCAACACCGTACAGCGCAGCTTCATCCTGGCCGACGGCGACCTCGGTCCCGAGCCGCTCGACGCGCTGACCGCGAGCGCACCGCGACCCGCGATCGTCCCGAGCGCGCCGCTGGACTCGGTGGTGCCGATCGAGGTCGGAGCGAGCCTCGCGGACTCCGAGAAGCGGCTGATCCTCGCCACGCTCGAGCACTGCAAGGGCAACAAGAACGAGGCGGCGCGCGTGCTCGGCATCAGCCTGAAGACGCTCTACAACCGGCTCAACGTGTACCGGGCGAGCGGCGCGCTCCAAGAGGCTTCCTGAGGGGAGGGAGCGCCCAACCCTGCGCTCGTGCCCCGACCCGCGGCTCTCGCCGCGGGTCGGGCGGCTCCGGCGCATGAGGTGGGGAAGGTTGGGGGGCGCCGGAGTCCTCGACGAGCCGGTCTGCGGTTCGGCCCGTCGAGACGAACGCCCGTGAGTCGAGCAAACCGCATGCCACGGTGCGGCGTGTCCCGCGGCGCGGGCGCAGCCCCGATCCGCAGAACTTTGTAGACCGCTCCAAGGCGAGAGCACCCGAGCGGCCTCGCCGTCCGCAGCGCGCGGCATGCGCTTTGCTCCGCCTCGCGACATGCCTCGCTCGAAGCGCGCCGAGGCGAAGCGCGCCCGGACCCGGGTGCGCTACGCCGTAGCGGGTCTCGGTCACATCGCCCAGGTGGCGGTGCTCCCAGCGTTCGCGCACGCGAAGCGGAACTCGGAGCTGGTGGCGCTGGTCTCGGACGATCCGAAGAAGCTCGAGAAGCTGTCGCGCCGGCAGCGAGCCGTCGCGCGCTGCGCGCACTACTCGGAGTACGACGACCTGCTCGAGTCGGGCGAGATCGACGCGGTGTACATCGCGCTGCCGAACCACATGCACCGCGAGTACGCGATGCGCGCCGCCGTCGCCGGCGTGCACGTGCTCTGCGAGAAACCGCTCGCGCTGACCGTCCCGGAGTGCGAGGAGATGATCGACGCGGCCGAGGACGGGGGCGTGCAGCTGATGACCGCGTACCGTCTCCACTTCGACCCCGCGAACCTGCGCGCGCGCGAGGTCGCGCGGCCCGGCGGCCCGCTCGGGGAGGTCCGCTACTTCTCGACGCAGTTCTCCCAGCAAGTCGTCGATGGCAACGTACGGCTCGACCGCCACGCGGGCGGCGGGCCGCTGTACGACATCGGGATCTACTGCATCAACGCGGCCCGCTACATCTTCGGCGCCGAGCCGGACGAGGTCTTCGCCGTGCGCGCGACCGGCTCCGACCCGCGCTTCCGCGAGGTGGACGAGATGGTCGCGGGGGTGCTGCGCTTCCCGGGCGAGCGCCTCGCCGAATTCACCGTCAGCTTCGGCGCGGCCGACGTGTCGGCGTATCGGGTCGTCGGGACGAAGGGCGACCTCGTCGTCGAGCCCGCCTACGACTACGCCGCGGGCCTCAAGCACCGGCTCACGCTGAAGGGCAAGACGCGGACGCGCGCGTTCCCGCGCACGGACCAGTTCGCCGCCGAGCTCCTGCACTTCTCGGACTGCGTGCTCGGCGACCGCCCGCCCGAGCCGTCCGGCCTCGAGGGATTGATCGACGTCGCGGTGATCCAGGCACTGCAGCAGTCCGCGGACACCGGCGCGCCGGTGTCGCTCGCGCTGCCCCGCCGCTCGCACCGGCCCGGGCCCGAGCTCGCGACCCGGCGCCCGCCGGTGCAGAAGAAGCCCGCGACCTTCCACGCCAACGCCAGCACGCGCTAGTCGCGCGAGGAGGAATCATGACCTTCCAGGAATTCGTCGAACAGCTCCCCCCGCAGAAGGATCTGCTGCGCATCGCGCGCGCGATCGCCTCGGCGCGCCGCTCGCCGCGCGGGGAGCCGCTCGTCTACGGGATCGCGGGACTGTTGATCGGAGCCGGGCTCGCGCTCCTGTTCGCACCGGGTCCCGGCCGCGAGCTGCGCGAGACGCTCAGCGAGCGGCTCGAGCAGTATTGGAACAGCGCGAACGAGGCGATGAAGTCGGACGGGCACGCCGCGTCCGGGAATCGCTAGGACGCAATGGCCACTCCCGTGCCCACCGGCTCCTTCGTGACCGGTCTCTTCCGGGTGTTCGAGGCCGGAGAGCGCCTGCTCGTCGAGCAAGCGGAGCTCCTGCGGCTCGACTCGCGCGCGAAGATCGGCGCCCTGGCGGCCCGCCTCGGGCTGGGCGCACTGGGCGGGCTGTGCGTGTTCACGGCCTGGCTCGGCTTCCTCGCCGCGGCGGTCGTCGCGCTCGACGGGATCCCGCTGGGCGCGCGGCTCGCGCTGGCCGCGCTCGCGCAGCTCGTGGTCGGGATCGCCTTCCTCGCGGCGGCGCGGCGGGGCGAAGACGCGAGGGCGGGGGACGACGGCGATGACTGACGTGGAGCGCGAACGCCTCGAGCACAACATCGAGTACCACCGGCGCGAGCTCCGCCGCGCGCTGCGCGACCTGGGCGTGTCGGTGCTGATCTCGCTGAACCTGCCGCGACGCATCCGCAGGCGGCCGCTGCCGTGGGCGCTCGCCGGGATCGGCCTCACCGCATTCCTCGTGCTGCGGGCGCGGCAGCGCGCGCGGGCTCCGCGCTGGCGGTTCCCGCGCGCGCGCAGTTGAGCTACGAGGAGAACATCTCGCTCCGGCGCGTGCGTTCGCGCTCGCCCGGCTGCGCGGCCTCACGCTCCTTGCCGGGTTCCTGCATCCGTTCGCGGTAGCGCTCACCGGCCCGCTGGCCGGCTCGCTCGGCGAGCTCGCGCGCGCGGCGGCTCAGGCGCTGAGCGCCCTTGCGGGTGCGCGCACGCAGCTCGCGGCCGTCGATGGGCGCCATGTACAGCGCGGCGACCACGCCG
>Ga0066388_100003442_pt1 | contig 10253 bp, 10 predicted proteins | sample PanSoiMetaGPlot6_FD_64539 | JGI IMG/M metagenome (GOLD analysis project Ga0066388, IMG submission 64539) | Tropical forest soil microbial communities from Panama analyzed to predict greenhouse gas emissions - Panama Soil - Plot 6 (Hybrid Assembly) | ecosystem: Environmental > Terrestrial >... | reverse complement strand
GGCCAACGACCCTTGGTGGTCTTCACCCCGACGGTGCCGGTGACGCTTGCCGGAATGCGCACCGAGCCACCGGTGTCGGTGCCGAAGGCGACGAGCGCCGTACCCTCGCCCAAGGTGACGCCGGCGCCGCTGCTCGATCCCCCGGGCGAGCGATGAACCTTCCGGTCCTGCGGGTTCCATGGCACCGGCCAATGGACATTCACGCCGAGTCCGCCAAAGGCGAATTCGACCGTATGCGACTTGCCCATGATGACGGCAAGCTGCCGGCGAAGCCGCCGCACGACGGCACCCTCTTGCCGCCAGCGCGGTGGGAGCTCGCGCGGGCTCCCGGCAAAGATCGGCAGGCCCTCCACGCCATAGATGTCCTTGACGGAGACCGGAATGCCTTGCAGCGCTCCGAGCTGATTGCCGGCGGCGAAGACCGCATCGGCCGCCGTCGCTTGCCTTGTCGCAAGATCGGCAGCCCAGCTCCGATAGGCGTTGAGCGAGGGATCATGGCGCGCCTGAGCCGCCTCGACGAGCGTGCGGGCCTTGATCTTTCTCTCGGCGAGCTTGGCGCTGATCGCGGCCAGCGGCTGATCGAGCGGATTCGTCATGCGCTATACCATGATGTCGCCGCCATTGGGATTGAACGTCGCGCCGATATAGAAGCCTGCTTCCTCGCAGGCGAGGAGCAGCGCGGTGGGCGTGATCTCGTCGACCCTGCCCTGCCGGTTCACCACCAGCTCCGACTGCTTCTTGCTCGCCCATTCCGGCGGCAGCTTCATCGGCGTGTCGATCGGACCGGGGCAGATCGCATTGACGACGATGTTGTCGGCTGCGACTTCATAGGAAAGCGACCGGGTCAGCCCCAATATGCCGGCCTTGGCAGCGGCATAGTGGGTCATGCCGGCCGCCCCCTTGTGGGCGAGCTGCGAGCTGATGTTGATGATGCGACCGTAGCGCTTCCGGCGCATTGCCGGCAGCACGGCGCGAGTGCAGAGGAACACGCTTCTGAGATTGATCCGGATCATCTCGTCCCACATCGCCGCGCTCATCTCCTCGAGCAGCGAAACGGTGCAGATCCCGGCATTGTTGACCAGGATGTCCGGCGCACCGAATGAGCCGATGATCGTTGAGAAGGCGTGAGCCACCGCCGCCTCGTCGCTGACATCGGCGGTGAGCGCCAGGCTGCGCCGGCCACGATCTGCGATGGCCGCGGCGGTTCGCGCCGCCCCATCGGCGTTCTTGTCGATCACCGCGACATCGGCACCCTCATCGGCATAGGTGAGCGCTATGCCCTCACCGATCCCCGAACCCGCCCCGGTCACCACTGCGATGCGGTTTGCGAGCTTGCCCATTTTCTGACCGCTCATCTCTTCGCGCCGATCCAGGCAAGCGTTTCGGCCGTCGTCATGCGCCGGCAATAGCCCTTGAACAGGTCGATCGCATGTTCGTGCCGCTCCTTCGAGAAGGTGGCGCAGCCATCGGTGACGCAGACCGGATAAAAACCCTGGTCCGCGGCATCGCGCACCGTGTGATCGACGCATTGGTCGGTCAGGAAGCCGGTGACCAGCAGCGTCTCGATCCCGATATTGCGGAGAAGATAGGCGACATTGGTCGAGTTGAAGAGGCCTGATGAGGTCTTGGGAAGAACGATCTCGTCATCGCCTGGCGCCAGCATCTCCAGCACCTTGGCATCCCACGAGCCCTTGGGAACGAAGAATCGCGACAGCTTGTAGTCGAGGCTGCGGTCGCGGCCGTCCGCGGTCAGATTCTCGATCACCGTGTACATCACCTCGGCCTTTGCCTTGCGGAAAGCGGCGATCAGCGCCTGCAGGTTCGGCAGCACCACCTCGCGCAATTGGCGGTCGAAATAGGGCTGGCGCTTCGCGACCTCGGGGTTCCACACATGGTTCTGCGTGTCGACCAGGAGAAGGCAGGTGCGTTTGGGATCGAACGGACCTTCGCGGGTGAGAGCGGCGTCTTCCTTGCGTTCCTGCATGATTTTTGATCCTCGACTAATAGACGACCAGATAGCGTCGGCAGAGCTCGTCGCCGTCGAAATCCTTGGCGTAATCGAATTCGGCTCTCTTGGCGTCGCGATAGGCGGTGAGAAAGCGCGGCGGCAGAAAGCCCCGGACCGTCTCGTCGGCATCGAGCGCCGCCAGCGCTTCGCCCAGATTGGTCGGCAACCGCACGATGCCGCGCTTCTTGCGCTCCTCCTCCGAGAGGCTGCCCGGCTCCAGATTGAGCGTCGGCTCGGGCAGCACGAGATCCCGGCGGCATCCCTCGAGACCGGCCCGCAGCAGCACCGCGAGCTGAATATAGGGATTGGCCGTGGCGTCGGCGGCCCGGTACTCGAAATTGAACTGCTCGGCCACGCTCTTCTCCGACGTGGCAAAGGTCGGGCAGATGCGGATTCCCGCCTCGCGGTCGCGAAAGCCGATATTGGACCAGGCGGCGCTCCAGGTGTTGGGCACCATGCGGAGAAAGGAGACCGGGGTCGGCGCGGTGAACGCTGAGAGCGCCGGCATGTGCTGGAGAATTCCGGCAAGGAACTTGCCCGCGATCGGGCTGACGCCATAGGGACCTTTGGGATCATGGCTCAGCGGCTTCCCGCCTTCGTCCCACAGGCTCATGTGGATATGGAGCCCGTTGCCGATGCCGGTGGTCGAGACCCGCGGCGAGAACGTCACGGTATGGCCGAAGCGCCTCGCCGTCGCCCGCGCCATCTCGCGCACCATGATCGCCTTGTTGCAGGCGATGAGCGGCTCCTCGGGCGGAAAGGTCACCTCGAACTGGTTATGGGCGAACTCGGCCAGATAGCCGTCCGCCTCGACGCCGCACTGGTCGAGCGCCCAGAGGAAGACCTCGCCGAAATCGCCATGCTGGCGGACGGCATCGAGCGCATACATGTGGCCATCGCGCCCATTGCCGCCGGAATAGACGAACTCATGCTCATAGGCGACCCGCATCACGATGCCGGTCTCGCGGCGGAGATCGGCGGCAGCGTTGCGCAGCAGCGTGCGCGGGCAGCAATCCCATGGCCTGACGTCCGTCTCGTGAAGATCGCAGAGAAAGAAATGCTCCTTCGCCTGCCCGTCGCCGAAATCGACATTGGCCTCGGCGTCGCGGGCAGGCATCATCAGCACATCGCCATAGGGACCCCATTGCGACGGCGCAATCGGGCCGAGCGGCGTGAACATGATGTTGGTCGGAGTCCAGCCGACGCCGCTTTTCAGCCGCTTCTCCAGATGGCGGGTGGGAAACCCCTTGCCGCGCAGCTGGCCGGAGATGTCCGCATAGCAGAACATCGTCAGCGGTTCGCGATTCATCGTGCGGGTCTCCTTGATTTGCCGTTTCCAGGCGTCTTTCGGTTGCCCCCGGGCGGTGCACTTTCGAGATGGAAGGGTTTGCGCAAGAGCTCGAGCGTCTCGATGCGGCGCTTGGCGCCCTCGCCGAGGCGCTCGACGGCAAGGGCGATCAGCACCTCGACCACCGCGAGCCCGGCGACCGCGCTGTCGAACGCGGTCGGGACCTCGACCGGGCAGGCGATCACATGCTTTGCCAGCGCCGCGATCGGCGAGTTCCAGATGTCGGTGACAAGAATGATCGCCGCGCCCTGCGCCGCGGCACCACTGGCAAACTCCAGCACGTCGCGCTGATAGCGCCGGAAATCGAGCACCACCAGCACATCGCCGCGCCTGACGTCGAGCAGATAGTCGGCCCAGCTGGCGCTGCCCTCGCCGACCAGCCGCGCGCCCGGCCTGAGCTCGCGCAGGCAATGATGGAAATAGGTGGCAAGCATCTGGGTGAAGCGGCCGCCCAGGCAGAACACCGCACGCTCGGGGTCGCAGATCAGCCGCGCGATCTCGGAATAATCCTTGCTCGGCACCCCGCGTAGCGCCCGCTCGATATTGCTGCAGATGGCCAGTCCCACCCGCTCGTGCATGTCCCTCCCGTCGCCCCAGCTCGGCCGCGCGGCGTAGCGTGCCAGCGGGCTCTGAAGCTGGCTCTGCACCTCGCTGCGAAGCGCATTCTGGAACCCCGCATAGCTGGTGAAGCCCAGGCGGTTGACGAAGCGCAGAATGGTCGGACCGCTGGTGCCGGCGCGCTTGGCAAAGCGTGCAACCGTTTCGAGCCCGGCCACCGGATAGTGGTCGAGCAGCGCCCGGGCAACCCGTTGCTCCGCCGCCGTGCAGCGGTGCAGGCTGCGGCGCACGCGGTCGGCGATCGGTCGGCTCTCCGCGCCGCGTTCCTGCGTCTCGTCACGCTCGATCGAAACCGATGCACCACGCCTCATGCGCCGAGCACTCCCGACCGGTCGATGACGCGGGGAAGAATGCGCGCCAGACGCTCCGCCCACTCGCGCTGACCCGACTCCCCGCCGATCAGATCCTGACGGATCTCGATCTCGACATAGGGCAGCCCCCTGCCCTCGCAGTGAACCGGGACGGTGTAGTCCACCTCGATATCGACATTGTAGGGCTCGTTGCGGCCGACGCAGAGCTCCGGTTCCTCCGCCAGCAGCGCCAGCAAAGGCTCGCCGATGCGCCAATCCTGATGGGCGATCACGCCGATATGCCAGGGCCGAAACCTCATGTCGGCGGCAAGGCGCGGCGTGCAGCTGTGCATGCAGATGATCGCCGTCGGCACGTTGGCGGCCCGGCGCTGATCCAGCAGCGCGTCGATCGCGTCGTGATAGGGTCGCATGATCTCAGTTTCGCGCGCGACCTTGTCGGCCTCGCTTAATCCGCGATTTCCCGGGACATCGGTCCCGTCGCTGCGCGCCATGATCGACTGCGACGTGCCGAGCCGGCGGTTGCAGTCGATCACCAGCCGCGAATAGGGCTGGCAGATATAGGCGGCGCTCAAGAGATCCGCGAGCCGTGTGGTGACGCCGAATATGCCGATGTCCCAGCCGATATGACGGTTGAGCTCGGCCTCGCTTATGCCGAGCCTGTCGAGGCGTCGCGGGATCGCCAGTCCGGCATGGTCGGAGAGAAACACGATCGGCGAGGTGCCTGCGATATTCTGCAGGATCACCGGTTGGGGATCGTCGGGGCCAAGCAATCGGCTCATGACATCACGCTTCAGGGGTCGTGGGTTTTGCTGTGCCTGATCCGCAGGCAGGCTTGACGCCCGCCCGCGGATCGACGGTTCTTCGGTCAGCCTCCCGGTGTCACCGTTGTCTTAAGATTAACCTTGCCATGGTCGTCATACATGATGGCGACCGGCTTGCTCGGGATCCGGCTGCCGTTCTTGAAGGCGATCTTGCCGGTGACCGCCGGATAGTCGGAGGTCTCGTTGAGCGCCTTGGTGATCGCTGCCGGATCGGTCGAGCCGGCCCGCTTGATCGCATCGGCGACCAATCCCATGGCATCGTAGCCGAGCGCTGCAAAGGCGTTCTCCGGCGGGTTGCCATAGGCCTTCTGATAGGCCTCGCGGAATGCATTGGCCGTGCCGGTGTCGAGGCCGACATAGGCATGCGTGGTGAAAAAGACATTGTCCGACAGATCCGGTCCCGGCACCGTCGAGATGAGGTCGGTGTCATAGCCATCGCCGCCCAGGATCGGCAGCTTGATCCCGGCCTCGCGGACCTGCTTGATGATGATGCCCGCGGTATCGGGGCCGGAGGAGGCAAACAGCGCCTGCGCATCGGGGTTGGCCTTGAGCCGCGACACGAGCGCCGAGAAATCCTTGTCCTCGGTCATGTAGACATCGTTGAGCAGCACCTTGCCGCCGAGCTGGGTGAAGCGATCCTGGAAATATTTCGACAGGCCCTTGGTGTAGTCCATGGCGTTGTCGGTCCACATGACGATGTTCTTCACGCCGAGCGTGTTGTAGGCATATTCGGCCATCGCATGCGCCTGGACATCGTCGGCGAAGCAGGCGAGGAACATCTCGCTCCCAACCATGTCCGGCAGATCCGGCGAGGTGGCGCCGGACGTCACGAAGGGAATCCCTTGCGCCTGGAACAGCGGTGCGGAGGCCAGCGCGAAGGTCGTGTCGCTATGGCCGATGCCGGCGACGACACCCTCCATCGAGACCGCGCGCTTGGCACCGGTTGCCGCCTCCTTCTGGTCGTTCTTGGTATCGATGGCGGTGAGCTCGATCATCCGTCCGCCGAGCAGCCCGCCGGCATCGTTGATCTGCTTGGCCATCAGCTTGGCGCCGTTGAGCGACGGACCGTCGATCGAGGCGAGGCCGCCGGCGCTGAGATTGTAGAGCGCCACGATCTTGATCGGATCGGCCGCCCTGGCATGGGGCGCGGCGGCGAGCAGGCCGATGACGGCAGCAACCGTCATCACTCTCGATAGCATCGACTTCATAATCACACCTCCCTATGGCATTTCGACCCGGAACGGGTCGGTTGGCGGCCGTGCAATTTTCCGATCCAGCCAAGGAGATCGGGCTCGGCCATTCCGAAGAGGCCTTTCGGCCGAAAGATGAGAACCATGAGCACCGCGACGGCGAGCAGCATCTGGCTCAAGCCGTAGAGGCCGACCGCCTCCTCGACCGGGTGCAGCGCCTCGGTCGCGATCGTCAGCACCGCCGCGGCGAGCGCTGCCCCGGTGATGCTGCCACTGCCGCCCAGCACCACCATCACCACGAGCTGGAATGCCAGCAGGAAGGTGAAGGAGGTCGGCGTCACCAGCGTGACGAGATGCGCCCACAATCCACCGGCCACGCCCGCGAAAAAAGCGCCGAGCGCGAACGACACTATCCGCGTCCGGGTGATTTTCACGCCGAGGCAGGCGGCTGCCAGCTCGTTCTCGCGGATCGCCAGCATGGTGCGTCCGAGCGAGGAATGCTTGAGTGTCCAGCAGACATAGAGCGTCACCAGCACCCAGCCATAGACCCACCACAGATTGGTGAGCTCCGGCAGGCCGTTGAGGCCGAGGGCCCCGCGCGTATAGCCGTCGAGATTGGTGGCGAGTCCCTGGATGATGAAGATGAGTCCGAGCGTCGCCACCGCCAGATAATGCCCGCGCAGCCTAAGCACCGGAAAGCCGACGATGACCGCGACGAGCGTCGCGACGAGGCCGCCGGCAATCAGCGCCGGCAGGAACGGCCATTGCATATGCGAGATCGCCGCCGGCAGATCAGGCAGCAGACGGGTCTTGCGCGCCGGCAGCAGCGTCAGGATCGCCGTGACATAGGCGCCGACCGTCATGAAGGCGGGGTGGCCCAGCGAGAACAGGCCGGTGAACCCGTTGGTGATGTTGAGGCTGACCGCCAGAATGATGTTGATGCCGACAAAGGCCACGATCGACAGCACATAGGGATCGAGCGTCGCCGTGGCGGCATAGACGAGAACGGCGCCAAAGAGAGCGGCGGTGAGCGCGGCGAGCCAGGACGAGCGTTGCTCCATCACGCCCGCTCCTCGGTGCTGCGGCCGAGCAGGCCGTTCGGCATGACCAGCAGGATCACGATCAGGGTGGCGAACACGAAGACATTGCGGTAGCCGGAATATTCCGGCGGCAGCAGTCCAACGAACAGCACTTCCGCAAGCCCCAGCACATAGCCGCCCAGCATGGCGCCGCTGATCGACCCGACCCCGCCGATGACCGCCGCGACGAACGCCTTCAACCCGGGGATCAGCCCCATCAGCGGGCTGATCTGGCTGTATTTGCTGCCCCACATCAGCCCGGCTGCGGCGGCAAGCGCGCTGCCGTTCGCGAAGGCCAGCATGATCATGCGATCGATGTTGATGCCCATCAGCCGCGCGACATTGTAGTTCTCGGCCGTCGCCCGCATCGCCATGCCGATCTTGGTGAAGCGCACGAACAGCGCCAGCGCCGCCATGAGGATGATCGCCATCACGACGATCGTCAGATCGATGGCGCGGACCTGCAGCGGGCCGAGCGGGATGAAGGTGCTGAGCCACGCCGGGACGATGAAGTTCCGCGGCTGTGCCGTCAGCGTCATGATGCCGAGATTCTCGATGACGATCGCCACCGCCAGCGAAGCGATGAATCCCGTCACCTGCGGCGCCCCGCGCATCGGCCGGAAGGCGATGCGCTCGATCAGCATGCCGACGCCGGCACCGACGATCAGCACGATGACCACCGACAGCGCGAATGGCGCGTTGAGGGCGACGACGCTCGCCAGCATCGCGAAGGCCCCGATGGTGACGATGTCGCCATGGGCGAAGTTGATCAGCCGCACGATGCCGTAGATCATCGAGAAGCCGATGGCGATCAGCGCATACATGCTGCCGAGGATGATGCCGTTGGCGATCTGCTCCAGGATGTAGGCGCTGCTCATGGTCCCACTCCAAGATAAGCCCGCTGCACCTCGACATTCTGCGCCAGCGCCTTGCCGTCGCCCGCGAGCTTGATGAGGCCGGTTTCCAGGACATAGGCGCGATCGGCAAGGTCGAGCGCCATCGCCGCATTCTGCTCGACCAGCAGCACCGCCGTCCCCTCGTTGCGAATGCGCTGGAGAATATCGAAGATTTGCTCGACCAGCTGCGGCGCGAGGCCGAGCGACGGCTCGTCGAGCAGCAGGAGCTTGGGCCGGCTCATCAGGGCGCGGCCGATCGCCAGCATCATCTGCTCGCCGCCCGAGAGACGGTTGCCGGGCAGCGCCGCGCGTGTCGCGAGGATCGGGAAAAGTCCGTGTACGGCCGCAAGGTCCCGTTCGATGCCGTCGCGGTCGCCGCGCAGATAGGCGCCGACCATCAGGTTCTCCGAGACCGACAGATTGCCGAAGATCTGCCGACCTTCCGGGCAATGGGAGATGCCGGCCGCGACGATTCGCTCGGCCCGCATCCGCGAGATGTCGAGGCGCTCGGCATCCGGTGCGAACGCGATCCGCCCCTGCTGGCAGCGCAGCAGGCCGGAGATCGCCCACAACGTCGTCGTCTTGCCCGCCCCGTTGGCGCCGATCAGCGCCACGATCTCGCCACGTCGCACCTCGAGATCGATGCCGCGAAGCGCATGGGTGCCGCCGCGGCGGACGTGAACATTCTCAAGCCACAGCATGGGCGCCCTCGCGGCGGCGGCCGAGATAGGCCTCGATGACGCGCCGATCCTGCTGGACCTGCTCGGGCGAGCCCTCCGCCAGGATCCGGCCCTGATGCATGACCAGGATGCGCTGGCAATGGGTCATGATCATCTTCATGTCGTGCTCGACCAGAATGATGGCGAGGCCGAGCTCGCGGTGCAGCCGCGCGATGGTTGCGCCGAGCTCAGCCGTTTCCTGCGGATTCATGCCGGCCGAGGGCTCGTCGAGCAGCAGCAGTGACGGTTCCGTCGCGAGTGCGCGGGCGAACTCGACCTTGCGCTGATCGCCATAGGGAAGGCTCGCCACGAGATCATCCGAGCGCGCCCGGAGATCGAGGATCTCGAGCACCGCCAGCGTCCGTTCGCGGATCGTCGCCTCGGAACGCAGCGCCGCCGGAAAGCGCAGGATGGTCGGCCAGAACCCCACGCCATGCCGCATGTGCACCCCGACCGCCACATTGTCGATGACCGGCAGATCGCGGAACAGGCGGATGTTCTGAAAGGTCCGCGCCATGCCGAGGCGCGCATTCTGCTCGGGACGGTTGCCGGCGACCTCCGCGCCGCGAAAGACGATGCGGCCGCCGCTCGGTTTCAGCACGCCGGTCAGCAGGTTGAAGGCCGTCGTCTTGCCCGAGCCGTTCGGGCCGATCAGGCCGACGAGCTCGCCCGCGGCGATCGTCAGGTCGAGCTTCTCCAGCGCCCTGACGCCGCCGAAATTCTTCCTGAGCCCGACGACCTCGAGCAGCGCCTCGCGGCCGGCCACCACCTTGGCTCTCCCTGTCATCCGCACCCCTCGTGGAACGGACGCGTCTTGATGTTATAAAGAGAAGAACTAGTATCACGCTTCTAACATTTGTTACAAGACGCCGACCTGTCGATGACGAGCGTTTCAGAATCACAACGTGATCTCGGGTGCGTTCTGGTCACCGGGGCGCGTGGCTTCATCGGCGCCGCGCTGGTCGGAGCGCTGATGCAGAACGGCGAGACCGTGACGGCCAGCGATCTCGCCGGTGGCGCAACGGACATTGCCGATTTTCGCGCTTGCGACATCACCGATGCGCGCCAGGTCGACAAGCTGTTCGACCGCGAGCGCTTCGACACGATCATCCATTGCGGCGCCGTCTCCGGACCGATGGTGATGGCCGACCGACCGCTCGACATCTGGCGCATCAACGTATTAGGCACGGCACATCTGCTCGAAGCCGTGCGGCGGCAGGGCAGCGGGCGCTTCGTCCTCTGCTCCTCCTGCTCGGTCTATGG
>Ga0066388_100003441_pt1 | contig 10253 bp, 9 predicted proteins | sample PanSoiMetaGPlot6_FD_64539 | JGI IMG/M metagenome (GOLD analysis project Ga0066388, IMG submission 64539) | Tropical forest soil microbial communities from Panama analyzed to predict greenhouse gas emissions - Panama Soil - Plot 6 (Hybrid Assembly) | ecosystem: Environmental > Terrestrial > Soil... | reverse complement strand
GCCGCCGCCACCATCGACCTCACCGGCTTCGACCTCGTCGTCTCCAGCTCGCACTGCGTCGCCAAGGGCGTCCGGCCGGCGCCGGGGGCGGTCCACGTCTGCTACTGCCACACGCCCATGCGCTACGTATGGGACCGCTACGACGACTACTTCGGCCCCGGGCGCGTGCGCGGCCCGGCGCGCTACGTCATCCCCTTCGTGGCGAGGCGGCTCCGCGCCTGGGACGTGGCCACGGCCCCGCGCGTCCACGCCTTCATCGCCAACAGCCGTTACGTGGCCGGACGGATCCGCCGGTACTACGGACGGGACTCCACCGTGATTCCTCCCCCCGTCGACACGGCCTTCTTCACGCCGGCCAACGGCGATCCCCCGCCGGGGACCTACGACCTCGTCGTGTCCGCCCTCGCCCCGTACAAGCGGCTCGAGCTGGTCCTCGACGCTTATCGCGGCACCGGCCGGCCGCTTCGGATCGTCGGCACGGGCGCGCCGGGCGAGGAGGCGCGCCTGCGCGCCCGCCTGCCCGCGGAGGCGTCGCTCCTGGGACGCGTCGACGACGAGACGCTGCGGGACCTGTACCGGGGCTGCCGAGCGGTGGTGATGGCCGGGGTCGAGGACTTCGGCATCGTCCCGGTGGAGGCCCTGGCCTGCGGCCGGCCGGCGGTCGTGTTCGCGGAAGGGGGCGGTCCCGAGTCGGTCGTGGCCGGCGAGACGGGCGTGCTCTTCGCCGAGCCGACGGCGGCATCCCTGCGGGCCGCCGTTGACTCTCTCGCCGGCATGCGCTTTAATATCAAGACTCTACGGGCCCGAGCCGAGGCGTACCGCCAAGAGGTTTTCGAGGCGCGCGTCCGCGACTTCGTGGAGATGGCTGTGGCTGAGGCACATGTCTAGCCGGGTGGCCGCAACCCTCGTGCGGCGCCGCCGTCTCTCGCGATTCCCGAAGAAAACGACGATGACTCAAGAATGGTGAAGCACCAGACGCGCGTGATGGTCGCGATCTTCGTCCTCGTGGACGTGGTCGCCACCAACATCGCCTGGGTCCTCGCCTACTACCTCCGGTTCTACTCGGCGGCGGTGACGGAATACCTGCCCGTCACCAAGGGCATCCCGCCCCTCACCCGCTACCTCCTGCTCCTGCCGCTCATCACGGTCCTGTGGCCCGCCGTGCTCTATTTCCACGGGCTGTACCAGGTGAAGCGCGGGCGGAGCCGGATCGACGAGTTCTTCGGCATCCTGTTCAGCGTCCTCATCGGCGCCGCGCTGACGCTCGGGATCACGCTCTACGTCCGCGTCTACTACCGCTACCAGCCCGACGTCGCCCCCCTGTGGGAGTACAGCCAGGGCGTCATCGCCATCTTCGTGGTCCTCGACGTGATCGCCCTCAACGCCGCGCGGGGCGCCCTGCGCGGGTACCTGCAGCGGATGTGGGCCGCCGGCTACAACGTGCGGCGCGTGCTGGTCGCGGGGGCGGGCGAGCTGGGCCACACGGTGGCGGACACGATCCTCGCCCACCGCGAGCTGGGCTACCGGGTCGTGGGCTTCGTCGACGACGACCCCGGGCGGGCGGGCGTCCCCGGCCTCCCCGTCCTCGGCGGGCTCGACGAGACCATGGCGGTGGCCTCCCGAAACGCGGTGGACCAGCTCTACATCGCGCTCCCCCTCGACGAGCACGCCAAGCTGCTCCGGCTGATCAAGAGCGTCAGCAACGAGTGCCTGGACATCAAGGTCGTCCCCGACCTCGTCCAGTACGCCACGATCAAGGCCGCCCTCGAGGACCTCGACGGCATCCCGATCATCAGCCTCAACGAGGTCCCCCTGCGGGGGTGGAACAGCATGCTCAAGCGGGTGATGGACATCGTCCTCGGCTCGCTGCTGCTGCTGATCGTCGCGCCGGTCTTCGCGCTGATCACGCTGCTCATCCGCTGGCGTGGCGGACGGGGGCCGGTCTTCCTCCGCCAGGAGCGGATGACCCTGGACGGGAAGACCTTCGAGATCTTCAAGTTCCGCACCATGGTGGACGAGGCGGAGAAGGAGACGGGGCCGGTCTGGGCAAGCCCGGAGGACCCGCGCCGCACGCCCGTCGGGATCTGGCTGCGCCGATTCAACCTCGACGAACTGCCCCAGCTCATCAACGTCGTCCTCGGCGACATGAGCCTCGTCGGCCCGCGCCCGGAGCGGCCCCCCTTCGTGCGGCAGTTCAAGGAGCGGATCCCCCAGTACATGCTCCGGCACCGCGTGAAGAGCGGCATCACCGGCTGGGCCCAGATCAACGGCTGGCGGGGCAACACGTCGATCGAGAAGCGGATCGAGTACGACCTCTACTACATCGAGAACTGGTCGCTGCTGCTCGACGTGAAGATCCTGATCCTGACCCTGTTCCGCGGCTTCGGCCAAAAACATGCGTACTGATTCTTGCCTCGCGCCCTAGTCACCGGCGCCGCCGGCTTCATCGGCTCCCACCTCTGCGAGTACCTGCTCGACCGCGGGTTCTCCGTCGTGGGGATGGACAACCTCCTCACGGGGGACCTCGCGAACATCGCCCACCTGACCGGCCGCGACTTCGTCTTCGTGCGCCACGACGTCACCAACTACATCAACCTCGAGGGGCCGCTGGACTGCATCTTCCACTTCGCCAGCCCCGCCTCCCCCATCGACTACCTCCGGGTCCCCATCCAGACCTTGAAGGTGGGCAGCCTCGGTACACATAACTCGCTCGGCCTGGCCAAGGCCAAGAAGGCGCGCTTCCTCCTCGCCTCCACGTCGGAGGTGTACGGGGACCCGCTCATCCATCCCCAGCGGGAGGACTACTGGGGCAACGTCAACCCGGTCGGCCCTCGCGGCGTCTACGACGAGGCCAAGCGCTTCGCCGAGGCCATGACCATGGCCTACCACCGCGTGCACGGCGTGCAGACGCGGATCATTCGTATCTTCAACACCTTTGGCCCTCGGATGAGGCTCGAGGACGGGCGCGCGATCCCGGCCTTCTTCACCCAGGCCCTGCGAGGCGAGGACGTCACGGTCTTCGGCGACGGGAGCCAGACCCGGAGCCTCTGCTACGTCTCCGACCTCGTCGACGGCATCTTCCGTCTCGTGAGCTCGGACGTCGCCGATCCCGTGAACATCGGCAACCCCCACGAGCTGACGATCCGCACGCTGGCCGAGAAGGTCATCGCCCTCACCGGCTCTCGCAGCCGGATCGTCACCCGGCCCCTCCCGGTGGACGACCCGAAGATCCGCCAGCCCGACATCACGCGCGCGCGGACGCTGCTCGGCTGGGAGCCGCGCGTCGGCCTCGACGAAGGCCTGCCCCGCACGCTGGAGTACTTCAAGAAGAAGCTGGGGCTATAGGCGCTCGCCTCCCGGGGGGCTCTCCCGGGCGTCCCGCGTGGACGAGCTGGCCAGGTAGTGGAGGGCCGATCCCACGGTCAGGACCAGGGTCAGGCGGAAGAGCCATTCCAGCCCGCGCGGCGGGATCGCGAAGGCGTTGAGGAGCAGGACCACGCCCACCGTCACGAGCTGGCTGGCCGTGCTCAGCTTGCCCCAGATCGACGGGTAGAACACCCGCCGGCCCATCGTGAGGTTCACGACCGCCACGATCACCACGATGATGGCGTCGCGGGACAGCGTCGTCACGGTCAGCCAGACCGGCACCACGACGCTCAGGTGCGAGCTCCAGGTGAGGGCGACGAAGGACGACATCAGGAGCACCTTGTCGGCCACGGGGTCGAGCATGGCCCCGAGCGTCGTCTGCTGGTGGCCGAGGCGGGCGATGAGGCCGTCCAGCAGATCGGTCACGCCGGCCACCACGAACACGGCCAGGGCGGACCGGAGCTGCCCGGAGAGGACGAGCACCACCAGCAGGGGGGCCAGGCCCATGCGCAGCAGCGTGAGCTGGTTGGCGAGAGTGAGGATGGGGATGGTCATTCGGGGACGCCCGCCGCGGCGGGTACAAAAAAGGGGGTCGCCGGGGCGACCCCCTTGTCGTGATCGGCCGGGACGAGACTAGTTGAGCCGGTCCTTCTTGGCCACGATCTTGGCCACGAGGTCCTTGGTCGCCGCTTCCTGGGCCTCGCCGATGGCGCTCGCCTTGTAGTCGCTGGAGCTCATGCTGAAGCCGGCCCCGCCGCCGCCGCCGGCCCCGCCGAACTTGAGGCCGCCGCCCTTGTTGGAGACGCCCTCACCCTTGGCGGAGACCAGGATCTCGCCGGTGGTCGCGTCGATCATCCGCGCGGTCAGGCTCACCTCGGTCTTGGCCTTCTTCACGCCGAGGCCACCGAGCTTGCCGCCGCCGAAGCCGCCCGCGCCGTAGTTCTTCTCCTCGCCGCCGAACTTGGTGATGGAGCCCGCGATGATGTACCGCACGCCCAGCACCTTGCCCAGCTTGGACAGCTTGGCCGCGCTCGGGTCCGCCCGGTCGCTGTGCGAGAAGTCCTGCTCCGCGAGGACCGTGTCGAGTTTCTTCCGCTCGATGACGCGGAACGTCCCGTCCTCGAGGAGCGCGTCCACGACCTGGTCGGCCATGCCCTTGCCGATGTCGTAGTCTCCCCACCAGTGATAGCCGACGGTGCCGTAATCGAAGTCCATGATGGCCACCGTGGGCCGGCTGGACTTGCTCTGGGCGTGGGCCAGGCCGGAAAGACACGCCACCGCCGCCACCGCCGCGGCGCCCAGGAACAGCTTGACTCTCATCTATCCTCCTCCCTCCTCGGGAAACCCCGCCGACTATAGCCGACTGGTGGAGAAACGGTCAAGAAACGGCCGCGGACGTGAGCGGGATCACGAATCAGCGGCCGAGGGTCTTCAGCTCCTCGAAGAGCTCTTTCTCGCGCGGCGTGAGGTCGCGGGGCACCTGGACGCTCAGCACGGCCATGAGGTCGCCGCGCTGGCCGCCGACGTCGAGCCGAGGCAGACCGTGCCCGCGGAGCCGGAAGGTGCGTCCGGAGGGCGACCCGCCGGGGACCTTGATGCCCACGGGGCCCTCCAGCGTCGGCACCTGCACCTCGCCGCCGAGGACGGCGGTCGTGAGCGGCACGGTGACGGTCGTCTGCAGGTCGTCTCCCTTGCGCTCGAGGAACGCGTGGGGCAGCGTGTGGATGCGGAGGTAGAGGTCGCCCCGCGGCCCGTCGGCGGCACCGCCGCCCTCCCCCGCCGCGCGGACCCGCGAGCCCTCGCGCACGCCGGCGGGGATCTTCACCTCGACCGTGCGCGCGGACGGTCCCTCCCCCACCCGCACCGAGCGGGTCGTCCCCTTCAGCACCTCGTCCAGCGTCAGGTCCGCCGGGGCCTCGAGGTCGTGGCCCACCGGCTCGCGGGCGGCACGGCCGAACATCTCCTCGAACCCCCCGCCGCCCCCCGTGCGGAAGCCGCCCCCGAAGCCGCCGTCGCGCACGTTGCCGAACCCGCCGCCGAAGATCGTCCGGAAGAAGTCCGAGAAGCCTCCCGCGTCGTCGCCGAAGTCCACCTGCACCCCGCCGCGATCGCCCGCGGGGGGCGGGCCGGGGCGGAAGTGCGACGCCCAGTCGGGGCCCAGCGAGTCGTACCGCTTCCGCTTGTCGGGGTCCGAGAGGACCTCGTTGGCCTCGTTGATCTCCTTGAACCGGGCCTCGGCCTTGGGGTCGCCCTTGTTCACGTCCGGATGGTGCTTGCGCGCGAGCTTCCGGTAGGCCGCCTTGATCTCCTTGGGCGTCGCCCCCTTCGGCACCCCGAGGATCTTGTAATAGTCCTTGTAATCCATTGGGCGTGGGATCGCGCGGCGACCCTCGATCGAATATAGGGCGGCCCCTCCCGTGATTCAAGACGCCAGCCGGGCCGGGGCGGCTTGGTATACTCCGGGAATGGAGCTGCGCGGCGCCTCCGCGCTCGTCACCGGCGCCGGGCGGGGCATCGGCCGCACGATCGCCCGCCGGCTCGCCGCCGCCGGGGTGGCGGTGACGGCGGTGTCGCGGACCGCCGCCGAGCTCGAATCGCTCGCCCGGGAGATCACGGCCGAGGGAGGCCGCGCGCACATCCATCCCGGCGACGTCCGCGACGGAGCCTTCTGCGCGGCCGCGGTTTCGGCGGCGGTGGCCGCCCACGGGCGCCTCCAGATCCTCGTCAACAACGCGGCCGTCGGCAGCCAGTCCACGGTCGCCGAGACGACCGACGAGGATTGGGACCGCACGATCGACACCAACCTGACCGCGGTCTTCCGGCTGACCCGCGCCGCTCTCCCCCACCTGACGCGGGGCGGCGGCCACGTCTTCATGATCTCGTCGCTGGCAGGCGCGAACCCGATCGCCGGGATGGCCGCCTACTGCGCGAGCAAGGCCGCCCTCGACCACTTCGCGAGCTGCCTGATGCTCGAGGTCCGGCACAAGGGCGTGAAGGTCACCACGATCGCGCCCGGCTCGGTGGACACCGCCTTCGGAGGACAGCACCCGGGAGATGCTTCCTGGAAGCTCCAACCCGCCGACGTCGCCGACGCCGTCCTCGACCTGCTCCGCACCCGCGACGCCGCCCACCTGAGCCGCGTCGAGATGCGGCCCCTCCGTCCTCCCACGCGGGCGTGATCCGGCCGCTCGCCGGGCTCCGGACGATCGGCCGGGTCGCCTGGCGGGCCTTCATGCGCTTCCAGGACCACAATGGCCCTGACCGCGCGGCCGCCGTCGCGTACTACACGCTGCTCTCCCTCGTCCCCCTGCTGATCTTCCTCATCTCCCTCGGGTCGCTCGTCGCGGGGTCCTTCGAGGCGGCCTACCAGGGCAGCCTCCTCCTCGTCCGCGGCGTGGTCGTCCACCTCGACACGTCATCGCTCGAGGCGCTACGGTCCTTCGTCGAGCACGCGAAGAAGTTCCGCGCCCCCGGCATCATCCTCCTCGCCTGGACGTCCCGCCGCATTTTCGCCTCGCTCTTCTCCGCGCTCGAGAAGGTGTTCGGTGTCCCTGGCCGCAGCTTCGCCAAGCACAACCTCGTGGCCCTCGCGATGGTCCTCTTGATGGGGCTCGCCCTCCTCCTGACGATGGCCTACACGCTCGTCGCCGCCACCGCCGAGGGTCTCATCCTGCGCTTCCGCGCTTCGGGCGAGCTGGAGGCCCTCAACTTCTTCCTGGGGAGGTTCCTCCCCATCGCCATCACCTTCGGCTTCTTCTTCATCGTCTACCGGTTCGTCCCCCGCCGGGTGACCAACAGCGGGAACGCCGCCCTCGGCGCCCTGCTGGCGACGGTCCTGTGGGAGGGGGCCAAGTCGGCCTTCGCCTGGTACGTGCGCAACGTCGCCCGCTTCGGCGGGATGTACGGCGCCCTCGAGGGCATCATCGTCCTCGCCATCTGGCTGGAGCTGTCGGTGTCGATCATCCTCTATTGCGGGGAGGTCGTCGCGCTGCTCATCCACCAGAAGGCCCCCGCCGCGTCCGCGGCCGCGTGAGGGCCGAAACCGTTTTCCGTTGACAGCCCGCGGCGCCCGGGAGTAGCCTCCCCTCACCCTTCACAGGGAAAAAAGGAAAGGTTGTTCCATGGCGAACACGAAGCTGTTCGTGGGGAACATTCCCTATTCCACCACCGAGCAGGACCTGCGGTCGCTCTTCGAGCGCTCCGGCGGGAAGGTCGCCAGTGTCCGGGTCATCACCGACTTCGATACCGGCCGGTCGAAGGGCTACGCCTTCGTGGAGATGGCGACCGGCGACGAGGCCGAGCGGGCGATCAAGGACCTGAACAACTACAACCTCAACGGGCGCAGCATCGTGGTCAACGAGGCGAGGCCGCGGGCAGGCGGTGGCGGAGGCGGAGGCGGCGAGGTGGGCCGCCGGCGATAGGGGACGCTCTAGAGGCGAAAATAAGGCGAAGTATCGGACCTGCTCTGGCCCCTCCCCGGTCTATCGTCGCCCCTGGGAGGGAAGAGCCCGTGCTGATCCTCGAAGTCGCCGCCGCCCTGCTCCTCACCGTCGCCAGCGCCCTCGTGATACTGGCCGTCATCGCGGCCGATCGGCTGCACGGGCCCGACCGGCGCGACGAGCCCGCGGAGTCGGCGCCTCCGTGGCGGAAGGCCGCCTGAAGCGTTGCCCCGGCTGCGGCCAGCGGAAGGCGCCGGAGGCATTCGGGCTACGGCGGCGGAGTCCGTCCGGCCGCAAGTCCTGGTGCCGCGCGTGCGAAGCGAGGCGGCAGACCGAGAGACACCGTGAGCGGTCGGCCGCGGGACTGTGCCGTGACTGTGGCCGCGCTCCGAACGCTCCCTCGGCAGTATGCTGCACCGGTTGCCTCGCCCGCCGGGCAGCCAGGCGCGCCGCCCGCCGGAGCTCTGGACTTTGCATCGGTTGCGGAACTCCCGCGGTCGAGGGTCGTGCTCGCTGTCGCGCCTGCGCGGCGAAGGGACGCAGTATTCAGCTCATCCAGAGGGCGGGCCTGTCCGAAGACGAGTATGCGATCCTGCTCGCGGCACAGCAAGGTTGCTGTGCCATCTGCCGACAGCCATGTGGCACGGGACGGCATCTCGCTGTCGACCACGATCACGCGACCGGTCGGATTCGCGGCCTCCTATGCTTCCGCTGCAACACCAGCCTTGCGCGCTATGAGCAGTATGGGAGTGAGTTCGCGGCTTACCTCGCAAATGGTAAGATCAAAGGCGCCTCGACCCTGTAGTGCAGAGGCCTAGCACGAGAGCCTTTCACGCTCTTAACGGGGGTTCGAATCCCCCCAGGGTCGCCATCCCGCCGCTCTCACGTAGTGGTCGAACGACCGGTTCTCCTGCATCAGCCAGTCGCTCGGGATCACGGCCCCCCCCTCAGCGTCCCTGGACGGGCTGCGCGCCCAGACGCTGCGAGAAGACGACGGCGCCCGAGAGGTCCTTCAGCGCCACCGTCATGTCGCCGCTCCCGTGGTCGATGTCGATCTGGCCGAAGAACTGCATCCCGGCGCTCGGCGCCAGGTTCGACTGGCCGGTGGGCGGCGCCTTCTGGAACACCACCCGCGGCCCGAACGTGTTGTCGAGGGCATTGGGGCCGAACGTCCCCGCGTTGAGCGGGCCGGCCACGAACTCCCAGAAGGGGTCGAAGTCGGTGAACTGGGCCTGGCTCGGGTTGTAGTAGTGGGCGGCGCAGTAGTGGACGTCGGCGGTGATCCAGACGACGTTGGCCACGTTACGCCGCCGGATGAAGCGGAGCAGGTCCGCGATCTCCAGCTCTCGTCCGAGGGCGGGCCCGTCGCCGTTGGCGATCGCCTCGAAGCGCGGACGGCCCTGGGCGTCCTGCCCGTCGCCGACGAGGAGGCCGATCGGCATGTCGGCCGCGATCACCTTCCACGTCGCCCGTGACCCGTCGAGCTTCTTCTTCAGCCACTGGACCTGGGCCGGCCCCAGGAAGTCCGTGTCCGGCCCCGCCGTCTCCTGCCGGTTGAAGCTGTTCGGGCCGCGGTAGTTGCGCATGTCGAGGACGAAGACGTCGAGGTCCGGCCCGTAGGGGACGTGCCGGTAGATGCGCTCGGACTCCTCCTGCGTGAACCACCGCATGGGCGCGTGCTCCAGGAAGGCGCGTCCGGCGCGGGCCGAGAGCGTCTGGATGCGCTTCTCGGTGTACCGCGGGTCGCCCGAGAGGTCCTTGCTATCTGACCAGTTGTTGGTGGTCTCGTGGTCGTCCCACTGCCACACCTGGGGCACCTCGGCGTTGAAGCGGCGCATGTTCTCGTCCATCAGGTTGTAGAGGTAGTTGCTCCGGAACTCGTCCAGCGTCTCCGCGACCTTCCGCTTGGCGGGGACCACGTCGAGGAAAGCGTTGCGCCACAGCGTCCCGTCGGGCAGGGTGACCGAGTCGGTCATGATCCCGTCCGCGTAGATGGTGTCGCCGGAGTGGATGAAGAAATCGGGATGGACCTGGCGCATCGCCTCGTAGGCCTTCATGCCGCCGAAATCGAGGTTGATGCCCCAGCCCTGGCCGGCGGTGTCGCCGCCCCAGAGGAACCGGAGGTCGCGCCCGCGCCGGGGGGCGCTGCGGAAGCGGCCCGTCACCGGCTCGCTGAGCGCCTTCCCCGAGTCCAGGTCCTCGAACGTCACCCGCACGAAGAGGTCGGTGTCGGCGGGCAGGCCGGTCAGGTCGACGCGCGCCGTGAAGCCGCTCACGTCCAGCGCGTGGGGACCCCGCACGCGCACCGCGTCGGCGAAGTCCTCGGCGCGCGACCACTCCACGAACATCCGCGCGGCGCGGTCCACGCGGCTCCAGACGATCGCGCGGTCGGACAGGACGTCGCCGATCTGCAGGCCGTGGGTGATCACCGGCCGCGAGGCGTCGGCG
>Ga0066388_100003440_pt1 | contig 10255 bp, 4 predicted proteins | sample PanSoiMetaGPlot6_FD_64539 | JGI IMG/M metagenome (GOLD analysis project Ga0066388, IMG submission 64539) | Tropical forest soil microbial communities from Panama analyzed to predict greenhouse gas emissions - Panama Soil - Plot 6 (Hybrid Assembly) | ecosystem: Environmental > Terrestrial > Soil... | reverse complement strand
CGCCGCCTCCAGGACGGCGCCCGCGATGTCGGCCAGTTCCTCGACCACCACGTCCACGGTCGCGGCCCCGGTCAGGTCGCGCGCGGTGAGGTGCAGCAGGCGGCGCCGGTACGCCGCGGCTAGCGCGGCCGTGGGCTCGTGCCCGGTGGCGACCGGGCCGTCGGGGTTGGCGGGGTGGCCGGGGTCCGCGCCGACGGCGCGCAGCAGGCCGGCCCGCAGCTCGTCCGGTTCCGGGCGGGTGACGGTGCCGCGGAGGGTCGCGGCGTCCTCCGGGTGCCGGGCCAGGTGGTCGGCCAGGCCCGAGCTGACGCCAAGTACCGCGGTCAGCCGGTCGCGGAAGTCCTCTTCGGCGCGGAGCGCGGCGCGCAGGGCCGCCTGGCCGGGACCGGCCGCGGCGAACAGCCGGGACAGGCCGGCCAGGGCCAGGTCGGGGTCGGCCGCGGAGGCGATCGCGGTCACCAGCGGGTCGGACCTCAGCTCGGCCGCGGGGACGGCCAGGGCGGTCAGCAGCAGGGGTTCGGCCCGTGCGGGATCCGCGAATCCCATCCGCGCCAGCCACCCTGCCAGCGTGGTCCGCGAACCGCCCACCCCAGTAAAGCTAACGGATTCCGGGCTGGTCCGCTGCGGCGGGTGAAGCGCCGGTCGCGGCCGGATACGAGCCGGGGCGTGGTTGCCCTTGTCGACGCCATCGACAACGGCGACGCGTGGGTCCAGGTCCGCCCGGGTCCGCGCTGCCCCTTACCGGCGCCCGGCCGCGCGTCTATAGTGGCCACGATCAGCCGAGCCACCGGAGCAGAGCGTGAGATACCTGTACATAGCGGGAAAGTGGACCGAAGCCGCGGACGACGGCACGTCGCAGACCATCAACCCGTACGACGCGACCCCGCTGGACACCGTGGCCGAGGCGTGCGCCGCCGACGTGGACGCGGCCGTGGCGGCCGCCCGGGAGGCGTTCGACGAGGGCCCGTGGCGGCGGTCCACGGTGACCGAGCGCGCCGCGCTGCTCGGCAAGATCGCCGGCCTGCTGCAGCGGGACCGCGAGCAGCTGGCGCACACCGAGAGCCTGGACACCGGCAAGACGCTGAACGAGGCGCGCGCCGACGTGGACGACACCACGGCCGTGTTCCGGTACTACGCCGGCCTGGCGGGCGCCGACGCCGGCCGGGTGGTCGACCCGGGCCGGCAACATGTGACCAGCCGGATCACGCACGAGCCGGTCGGCGTGTGCGCGCTCATCGCGCCGTGGAACTACCCGCTGCTGCAGATCTCCTGGAAGCTGGCGCCCGCCCTGGCCGCGGGGAACACGACGGTGATCAAGCCCAGCGAGCTGACCCCGCTGTCCACGGTCGCCCTGGTCGGCCTGTTCGAGGAGGCGGACATCCCGCCGGGCGCGCTGAACCTGCTGCTCGGCCGGGGCGGGACGGTGGGCCAGGCGCTGGTGGCGCACCGCGGCGTGGACCTGATCTCGTTCACCGGCGGGCTGGCCACCGGCGAGAAGATCATGGCCGCGGCGGCGCAGGGAGTGCGGCGCGTGGCGCTCGAGCTGGGCGGCAAGAACCCCAACATCGTGTTCGACGGCACCGACTTCGACACCGTGGTGGACAACGCGCTCACCGCGGCGTTCCTGCACTCGGGCCAGGTGTGTTCGGCCGGTGCCCGGCTGATCGTGCAGGACTCGCTGCACGACAGCTTCGTGAACGAACTGGCCGCCCGGGCCGACCGGATCCGGCTGGGCAGCGGCCTGGACCCGGAGACCGAGTGCGGGCCGCTGATCTCGGCCGAGCACCGGGCCAAGGTGGAGAGGTATATCGCGCTGGGCCAGTCCGAGGGGGCGCACCTGCTGGCCGGCGGGCAGCGGCCCTCGGACCCGGCCCTGGCCAGCGGGTTCTTCCTGCGGCCGACGGTGCTCGCGGGCTGCCGCCGGGACATGGCCGTGGTACAGGACGAGGTGTTCGGTCCTGTGGTGACGGTCGAGCGGTTCAGCACCGAGGAGGAGGCGATCCGGCTCGGCAACGACACCAGCTACGGCCTGGCCGGCGCGGTGTGGACCTCGGACGCGGGCCAGGCCGAACGGGTGGCAGGCGCGCTGCGCCACGGCACGGTGTGGATCAACGATTACCATCCCTACCTGCCGCAGGCCGAGTGGGGCGGCTTCGGCAAGTCGGGCATCGGGCGTGAGCTCGGCCCGTCCGGCCTGGAGGAATACCAGGAGAAGAAACACATCTACCACAACATCAACCCGGGTCCCGCCCACTGGTTCTCCGGTTAGGGATCTAGTACAGAACGGGCGTGCTGCGCGCCGCGGCCCGGCCCGGCGCCCACTCGGGGCTACTGGCTCAGGCGGGTGCGTGCGTGCGGGCCTTGCTCCGCGACCGGGACAGGGGCGGGCGTGTGATAGGCATGGGGGCATGGTCGAACTCATCCCTCGTGAGGTGCTCTTCGGCAACCCGGAGCGCGTCAGCCCGCAGATCTCGCCTGACGGCAGCCAGCTGGCCTGGATCGCCCCCCGCGACGGGGTGCTCAACGTGTGGGTGGCGCCGATCTTGCCGGCGGGTGCCGCGGATGACTCGGGCGTCGACTGGGGCGCCGCACAGGCGGTCACCGAGGACGCCGACCGGGGCATCCGGTTCTTCGCCTGGGCCAGGGACGGCAGGCACCTGCTGTACATACAGGACACAGGCGGCGACGAGAACTGGCGGCTGTACGACGTCGACCTGGAGACCATGGCCCGGCGGGACCTGACCCCGTTCGACGGCATCCAGGCCCGGATCATCGCGACCAAGAAGAGCCACCGCGACGAGGTGCTGGTCGGCATCAACCGGGACAACCCGCAGCTGCACGACGTCTACCGGCTCTCGCTGACATCCGGTGAGCTGGAGAAGCTGATCGACAACCCGGGGTACGCCGGCTGGCTCGCGGACGAGGACATGGTGGTCAGGGGCGCGTTTTCCCCGCTGCCCGACGGCGGGCTCGACGTGCTGATCCGGGACGGTGCCGACGATGCCTGGCGGACGCTGCTCACCCTCTCCGCCGACGACGTCGCGGCCAGCGATGTGATCTCGTTCAGCGGCGACGGCCGGTCGCTGCTGGCCATCAGCTCGCTCGGCTCGGACACCGGGCGGCTCGTCCGGATCGACCTGGACCCCGAAGCCGCCGGCCGGACCGAGGTGCTGCTGGAAGACCCCGAGGCGGACGTGGCGGGCACGGTGCTCCACCCGGACACCAGGGAGCCGCAGCTCGTCGAGGTGCTCAAGGACCGCACCGAGTACCACGTGCTCGACCCGTCGGTGGAACCCGACTTCAAGGCCATCCGGGCGCTGCACTCCGGCGACCCGCAGCCGCTCGGCCGGGACGAGGCCGACACGACCTGGCTGGTCGCGTTCACCGACGACGCCGGGCCGGTTCAGTATTACTCCTACGACCGCACCAGCCGGGCCGGCCGGTTCCTGTTCAGCAGCCGCCCCGAGCTCGCGCGCTACGACCTGGCCCGGATGGAACCGTTCTCGTACCAGGCCAGGGACGGGCTGACCATCCACGGCTATGCCACCTTCCCGCCCGGCGGGGCCCGGTCCGGCCTGCCGACGGTGCTCAACGTGCACGGCGGGCCGCAGGCCCGCGACGTCTGGGGCTGGGATCCCGAGGCGCAGTGGCTGGCCAACCGGGGCTACCTGTGCATTCAGGTGAACTACCGGGGCTCGACCGGCTACGGCAAGTCGTTCGTGACGGCCGGCGACCGCGAGTGGGGCGCCAAGATGCAGGACGACCTGCTGGACGCGGTGCGGTACGCGGTGGACCAGGGGTGGGCCGACCCGGAGCGGGTCGCGATCTACGGCGGCTCCTACGGTGGCTACGCGGCCCTGGCCGGCGCGGCGTTCACCCCGGACGCATTCCGCTGCGCGGTGGACATCGTGGGCCCGTCCAACCTGCAGACGCTGCTCGAATCCATCCCGCCGTACTGGAAGCCGATGGCGGCGGCGCTGTACAAGCGGGTCGGCAACCCGGAGACCGACAAGGAGTTCCTCTGGTCCCGCTCGCCGCTGTCGCGGGCCGGCGACATCCGCATCCCGCTGCTGATCGCCCAGGGCGCCAACGACCCGCGGGTCAAGCAGGCCGAGTCCGAGCAGATCGTCGCCGCGCTGGCCGAGCACGGGATCGACTACGAGTACATGCTGTTCCCGGACGAGGGGCACGGCTTCGCCAAACCGGAGAACCGGCTGAAGTTCTACGCCGCGGCCGAGCGCTTCCTGGCCAGGTACCTGGGCGGCCGCTTCGAGGAGTGAATGCCTGATCGCGGTCCCCGGCCCAGAGCCTCCCGTCCTGAGCGTGTTCCTCGCGGCAGGGCCGCGTGAATTTTCCGGCCATCCCGGCGGTGCATCGCCGTTTCACCGGCAACGCGTCACGGCAGCCTCAAATTGCGCGTCGATGAACCGCGGCCTCATAACCATCCTTACCATCATCTTTACCGAGACACGACAGCCGCCGCAAGATCATCTGCTCACAGCTGCCGATGGCGACCGCGCGCCAGGCGCCTGAATTCCCTATAGTCCACCTCTTCTTGAAAAAATCCAGATGGGCGAGTAATCTCTGAAGTCGCCTGAAGCGTCACATCTATGATGAAAGTTCAGGCTCGGCGCGTAGGCTTAGGGAGGGGCGCGACCTGGTATGTCTGGTCATCTATTGTATACGGCCTGGAAGATCAGTCCGGGGTAACGACAGAAGATCGAGAGCCGTCAAGTGGTGCTGGCCGAGACATGCCAGTACGGCTTGCTTCTAAAGATCTTTGACCTTTCGCGAGGCTGAGCAAGTGCCGCCAGCTGAGTGACGGCCGCACGCGGAGTGAACCACCGCTCCTGCGGGTCGGTCCTCATGGCGGGAGAATCTCGGATTTCCCGCGAGTCAAGCCTGGCGGTGTAATTCGCCTAAATTCGAGGCGCTGAAAGCCGATGCGCTGGCGTCATCTTCACGGCGATCCGCCACGCTGTGCCTGAGCCCGAGTTTCGCGACTGACAACCGAAAGAATGCGATGAAACTCCTGCTCACCGTCGCCCGGGCGGCCTATGCTGCCAGGCGATCACCGGAGGCCACACGGCGTGTCTGTGGTACCAGGGTGGTCGGCAGGAAAGGTTTCTCGGTGCGGCAAGGTGGTCGCCGCGCCGACCGCCAAGGTGCAACTTCACGGCCCGGGAAGGCCCGGGTAAGTTGGACCGTTCAGACAGTGACCTTAGGCCCTGTTGTATGGATACGAGGGCTTATAGCTTCCCGAAACATCCGGCAGGAACGGAGCCAGAATACAGAGGGTTGCCTTCGCCAGGGATCAAGAACCGCCCCGCCAGCGCGGCTGGCGGATTTTAAGATGAGTATTACCTGCGGCGGGTTAGCATTCATCCGGTGTTCACGGTTGCTGCTTAGTGTCCGCTGTAGAGCTTAGGCTGGACTTGGGAGTGGGGGGATATGTATTACTCTGCGGGCGTGGCGAGCCTCGCCGCGTTCGGCGCAGCCGTGGCGTTTCCACATGAGGGAGTCCTGTGGCTAACTGCCCGCCTGATGCTTGATGGTGCCGGAGGACTTTTCGGCTTGTATCTGCTGGTAGGCATCGGGCTGTCGCTGACCGGATGCGTCATGCGGATCCGCGGCAACATCGCCAATTCCAGCGCGCGGCCAGAGAAGTGAGAATCCGGAACTCGTCGGTTCTTGCGCGTGCCGCGGAGCGGGTCGTCACGCGTGTCCCGGCCCGGGCTGTGGCGTGGGCTGTGCTCGCTGCAATGACCGTCTGCGCGCTGAGCCTCGGGGTTCCCGGGCCGGGCGCCGGGGCCGCTGGTCTGGCGGGCGCGCCACGAGCGGTCGCGGGCCCCGCCCCGATCACGATTTTCCGGGTGGACGTATCGGAGTATCCGCGGATCGGCCTGGTCGTCACGGTACCGGGCGCCTCACGGACACTGCCCGCTCGCCATTTCAGTGTCATCGCTGACCACCAGAACTTGCACCCCGCCGTACGCCAGCTGACGCCCCGCGATCTGGAACTGGTGCTGGCACCGGCCGCAGATCTGGGGTCGGCCGTGCTTAGCACGGAACAGGCCGAGGCGGCACGCTTCCTGGCTGGCCTGCCGACCGGGACGCAGACTATGGCCGTCGATCCGGCCACGCCTGGCATCCTGCCCGGAAGGCTGGCTGGCGATCCCGCGTCGGCGGTGGCGGCGATCGCCTCGCTGCCCCGGCCGAGACGCAGCGCGGCCGGCGCCTCACTGGCTACGGCTTTGTCGGCATTCACCTCCGGCCCGCACGTACGTCGCACGGTAGTCCTCGTCGTCTCCCGGAACCAAGCGATCACCCGGGAAGCGGCAGCTAATCTCCGCCGGCGGCTGGCGGCGAGCGGCACCGCGCTCTATGTTCTCGACGCCACGCCAGGCGGCGCGCCCGATTATGACACGCTTGCCGCCGGCAGCGGCGGCTTCGCCAGGCGAGTCCGCGTTCCCGCCGACTGGGCTGCGGCGTTCGCCCTGATCGCAGGCAGCCTGAGCGAGCAGTACTACCTGCGCTTCAATGATCCCGGGCTACTGCCAGCGCACGTCACCGTCGCGGTCCGCACCGCAACCGGAACGGCACGCGGGACGACGGACCTGCCCCGGAGAAACCCCGTCGCGCCACCGTTGCCGCCCCCGCCGAAGCCACCCAAGCCAACCGTGCCGAGCCCTTGGGACAGGCCGCTGGTACTGCTAGCCGCGCTCCTGATCGTCTTCGGTGTCAGCTACGGGATAGGGATGATCGCGGCATCCAGACGGGATCCGCCACGCCCGGGCGTCCAACGGAAATCGCTGCCGGGGGCGAAGCTGGCGATCACCGGCCACAAGCTTCCGGTCGTACCCGACGACCTGTTCTTCATCTTCATGATGCCCTGCCTGAACGAGGAGAAGGTCCTCCTTAACAGCCTGCAGCGGCTGCTCTCTATCCCCGGCGAGGACTTCGTCGTCCTCGTCATCGATGACGGCTCGGACGACAATACCGTCGACGCCGTCTCCGGCATCCTCGGCGAGCGGGTCTGGCTGCTCAGCCGTAAGCCGCCGCATGCACGGGAGGGCAAGGGCGAGGCGCTCAATGCCGGGGTCCGTTACCTGATCGGAAGCGGGCACCTGGCCGGCCGCGACCCGGACAACGTCATCGTCGTCGTGGTGGACGCCGACGGGCGACTCGACCCGCAATCCATCGAGGAAGTAAGGCCTTACTTCGCGGATCCGACGATCGGCGCGGTGCAGATCGGCGTGCGCATCAACAACCGCGAGCACAGTCGGCTGGCGCGCATGCAGGACATGGAATTCGTCATCTACACCGAGGTGTTCCAGCGTGGCCGGCGCCACCTGGGGAGCGTCGGCCTGGGCGGCAACGGCCAGTTCATGCGGCTCTCAGCGATGATGTCGCTAGGCCCGTCGCCCTGGACCCGAAGCCTCACCGACGACCTCGACCTGGGCGTACGCCTGATCGCGGCCGGCTGGCGGAATGAGTACTGCTCAACCGTTGCGGTACATCAGCAGGGCGTGGTCGAGCTGCGTCGCTTGATCCGGCAGCGATCCCGGTGGTTCCAGGGGCACCTGCAATCCTGGAAGCTGATTCCGCTCGTCTTGCGCAGTGTGCCACGACGCGCCCGCGCCGACCTGCTCTATCACCTGTCCAGCCCGGCAATCCTGCTCGTCGCCTCGCTGCTGTCGGCGTCCTTCCTGCTCTCCATGGTGAACGCTGTGATACTCGCCGCGGAGGGCCAGAACCCGTTCGGCTGGTGGATCGCGTCGACGTACGCGCTGACGTTCGGTCCCGCGCTGGCCTTCAGCTTCGTCTACTGGCTACGGGAACGCGGCAACGGCGTGGGGTTGCTCCGGACCGCCATGTTCGCTCACATGTACGTGTGCTACGGCATGATGTGGTATGCGTCCGGATGGTGGGCAGTGGCCCGTACTCTCCGCGGCCGCACCGGCTGGGCCAAGACCGACCGGGTAGCGGAAGCGCCGACCCTCGACCCGGCGCGGCTACCGGTCCCCCAGGTGCTCCCGCGGGCAGTCCCGGTCACGGCCCCGGCCAGTGCCGCCGCTTCCGCAATGGGCGTAGCCATCCTCGACTCGCCGCGGCCGCTGGTAGCGAACGCGGATGACGACACCATGGTGATCCCGGTCGTTCGGCCACCCGGCGAAGTGGTCATTCCGGCCCCGCTGCGGCCGCTGACAGCGAACGCGGATGACGACACGGTGGTCATTCCGGCCGTTCAGCTACCTAGCGCATCAGCGCCTGACGTGCCCGAGCCACGACAGCCGGCCAAGCCGAGACGGCGCCGCAGGCTCGTGGCGGCCGCCGCCCTCGTGGCGTGTGCCGTCTGCGCGGCTGTCGTCACTGAAACCCTGACCGGCGGGAACGGTGCAGGACCATGGCTGCGGGTTTTCAACGGCTACGGGACGATCTCGATGGCGGGGTCCGGCCCGCACACCGTCGTCGACCTGCAGCCGGCGACGACCGGATCCCGGAAGGTCACCCACGCAGCGATGGTGGTCTCCCGGAGCTTTAACCGCGACTTCGTCGCGACGCTGCACGTCCGCACGCTGCGCCAGCTACGCCACGGCGCCGCAGGGGCCCCGAATCCCTGGGAAGTCGGCTGGGTGGTGTGGCACTACACTTCCAACCAGCGTTTCTACGCGTTCACCCTGGAGCCGACCGGCTGGGTGCTGTCCAAGCAAGATCCCGCCTACGAGGGTGACGAGCGCTTTCTGGCCTCGGGGAGGACACCGGCGTTCCGGCTGGGCGTCCCGCACACCGTGGGGATCATCCAGGTCGGTAACGAGATCACGGTGTCGGCCGACGGGCGCCTGCTCACGCACTTCACCGACACCGAGCGGCCGTATCTGACCGGAGCCTTCGGCTTTTACTGCGAGGACGCGCAGGCGAGCTTCAGCCAGATCCGCCTCCTGCAGCTTCCCGCACCACAGGCACCTCGCCCCGATACCGCCCTCAACGCTTACTCGTCCAGAAAGGCACCGGTTACAGATGCCACTTCCTAAGAACAGCCAGCCGAGCGTGCCCGCGTTGCCCGCCGCCCGGCGCCGCGTCATGGTCATCTACGGCACCCGACCTGAGGCGATCAAGGTCGCCCCGCTCATCAAGGCACTGGATGAGTCGGCGTTCTTCATACCGGTGGTCACCGTGACCGCACAGCACCGGTCCATGCTCGACCAGGTCAACGAGGTCTTCGGGATAAAGCCCGAGTTCGACCTGGATATCCACTGCCCGGGGCAGACGCTGGCCGATGTCACCACCCGCGCGCTGTCCGGGGTGCAGGCGGTGCTCGCCGAAGATAAGCCGGACGCGGTCGTCGTGCAGGGAGACACCACCACCGTCTTCGCCGCCGCCCTGGCTGCTTTCTACGAGCAGATCCCGGTCGTTCATCTCGAGGCAGGCCTGCGCACCGGGAATCCGTACTCGCCCTACCCGGAGGAAATCAACCGGCGGCTCGCCACCCGGCTCGCCGCGCTGCACCTGGCGCCCACGGCGACGAGCAGAACCAACCTGCTCGCGGAGAATGTCCCGGCCGAGACCATCGCGGTGACCGGCAACACGGTCATCGACGCCCTGCTGTGGACGGTCGGCCGCCAGCTTGACTACGGCGACCCCGTGCTCGGCAACCTGGACAGCACGGCCGCGCCGGTGCTGCTCGTCACGGCGCACCGCCGGGAGTCGTGGGGCGCTCCGATGCGGGCAATCGGCCGCGCGCTGGCCCGCCTCGCGTCTGGCCATCCCGATCTGCGCGTCGTCTTTCCCATCCACCGCAACCCGCTGGTCCGGGAGGCGATCATGCCCGCCATCCAGCATCTGGCGAACGTGACGGTGACCGAGCCGCTGCCCTACGGCGCGTTCGCGCGCCTGCTGAACCGGGCCACCGTCATCCTCACCGACAGCGGCGGCGTTCAGGAGGAGGCGCCCAGCCTGGGCAAGCCGGTGCTGGTCATGCGGGACACCACCGAGCGGCCCGAAGCGGTGCAGGCGGGCACGGTCAGGCTCGTCGGCACGGACGAGGACCTCATCGTGGACACGGTGGGCCGTCTTCTCACCGACGCCGACGCGTACGCGTCTATGGCCAACGCCGTCAACCCGTACGGGGACGGCCGAGCCGCCGAGCGGGCGGTGGCGGCTCTCGCGCATCACTTCGGCCTAGGGCCGGCTCCTGAAGAGTTCGTCAGCACGCCTATCGGCGTGCCTGATACGGGCTTCGAGCCCACACCCC
>Ga0066388_100003439_pt1 | contig 10255 bp, 10 predicted proteins | sample PanSoiMetaGPlot6_FD_64539 | JGI IMG/M metagenome (GOLD analysis project Ga0066388, IMG submission 64539) | Tropical forest soil microbial communities from Panama analyzed to predict greenhouse gas emissions - Panama Soil - Plot 6 (Hybrid Assembly) | ecosystem: Environmental > Terrestrial >... | reverse complement strand
CCCCGACCCTTGATGACGTCGACGACCTCGTCGGCGGTGCGCTTGTCGGCGCCCTCGCCCGTCACCGAGACGCCGAGGTCGTTGACGACGACCTTCGCGCCCTGGTCGGCCAGCTCGATGGCCTCGCCCCGCCCGACGCCGTTGCCCGCGCCGGTGACGATCGCGACCTTGCCGTCCAACAACCCCATTTGCGCGTCCTTCTCCCCGCGTTGAAAACTGACGTCGGCGTCACCGTATCGCGGTCGTTCACGCGTCCGTCAAAGCGCGGCACCGCGCACACGAGATCGGGAAAGGGAGGCATGGCTCTCGACACAAGCGTCATCGGAAAGCCGACCGGAGCACACCGCGTGGTCGTCGAGCGCGGTCCGGTCTCGAACTTCGCCAGCGCGATCAAGGACGAGAACCCCGTGTACCACGACCCGGCCGCGGCCAAGGCCGCCGGCTTCGACGGCATCCCTGCTCCGCCGACGTGGTCGTTCGCGATGCAGCACTGGGGCCGGTTCGCCGAGCAGCAGCCGGAGGACCCGTCGGGCGGCGAGAACCCGATGCACAAGGTGATGGGGGAGCTGTTCTCCAGGGGCGGCCTCATCCTCCACGGCGAGGAGGAGTTCGACTACCACCGGCCGATCGTCGTGGGCGACGTGCTGCTGGGCGAGGGTCGCATCGTCGACATCTACGAGAAGGAGAGCAAGGGCCGCACGATGACGTTCGTCGTGACCGAGACCGTCTGGCGCGACGAGACGAGCGGCCAACCGGCGGTGACCGAGCGCTTCAACCTCATCCACCGCTCGTAACCAGGCAGCGAGGGGCTTCGGGCATGGGTCGACTCGACGGCAGGGTCGCGATCATCACCGGCGCCGGGCAGGGCATCGGGCTCGCGTACGCCAAGCGCTTCCTCGAAGAGGGCGCCAAGGTCGTCGTCGCCGAGATCAACGAGGACCGCGCGTCCTCGGCGATGGATCAGGTCGAGAAGCTCGGCGACGCGGCATTCGTGCAGACCGACATCTCCGACGAGCAGTCGACGCTCGCGTGTGCGGCGGAGACGAAGGAGCGGTTCGGCGGGATCGACATCCTCGTCAACAACGCTGCGCTCTACTACGACATCGACAACGAGCGGAACGACTACGAGTACCTCCAGAAGGTCTTCGGTGTGAACCTGCACGGGGCCTGGCTCATGGCGAAGGCCTGCGCCCCGACGATGGTGGAGCAGCAGTGGGGCCGCATCATCAACCAGTCCTCGGGCGCGGCGTACCTGTACAACATCGCGCCGGTCGCCGAGTTCCACGAGGTCGGCGCGTTCACGTACAGCCAGACGAAGTGGGGTGTCGTCGGCCTCACGAAGTTCCTCGCCGGACAGCTCGGCCAGTACAACATCACAGTGAACTGCATCGCTCCCGGCGTGACGATGACCGAGGCGACGAAGAAGATCGTCCCGGAGGGGATCATCGACATGCTCCCGGCGATGAGCGCGATGAAGCGCAAGCTCGAGCCCGAGGATCTCGCCGGTACCGCGCTGTTCTTTGCCAGCAACGATGCCGCGCTCGTGACCGGTCAGGTGCTCTGCGTCGACGGCGGCTCCGTCATGCCCGCCTAGCCACCACCTTGGTGCGCACCTCTTAGCGCACCATGCGCGCATCATGCATGCGGGTCGGTACGCTCCTGCCCGCCACGGCGACCAAGGGGAGCGATGCAGTTCGGCGTGACGATGTTCTCGACCGACCAGGCGATGCGTCCCGATGATCTCGCGCGGGCAGTCGAGGAGCGGGGCTTCGCGTCGCTGTACGTCCCGGAGCACACGCACATCCCGACCAGCCAGCGGACGCCGCCGCCGACGGGCGACGCCGACCTGCCCGACTACTACAAGCGTGCGTTCGACCCGTTCGTCGGGCTCACGATGGCCGCGGCCACGACCGAGCGGCTCCGAGTGGGGACGGGCATCTGTCTCGTCGCCCAGCGCGACCCGATCGTCACGGCGAAGTCGGTGGCGAGCCTCGACCACCTGTCGGGCGGTCGGTTCGTGTTCGGGGTCGGGTTCGGGTGGAACGCGGACGAGATCGAGAACCACGGCGTGGACATGCGGCGCCGCCGGGACATCGCGCGCGAGCACGTCCTCGCGATGCAGCGCCTCTGGGCTGACGACGAGGCCAGCTTCGCAGGCGAGTTCGTGCGGATCCCGCCGAGCTGGTCGTGGCCCAAGCCGGTGCAGAAGCCGTGGCCGCCGATCCTCGTGGGGGGCGCGGCCGGCCCGACGCTCTTCTCGCACATCGCCGAGTACGCCGACGGCTGGATCCCGATCGGCGGCGCCGGGGTCCGCGAAGCTCGCCCGGAGCTGCTCGGCGCGATGGAACAAGCCGGGCGTGATCCTAGGGACGTGCGGATCGTGCCGTTCGGGACGATCCCGCAGCCCGGCAAGCTCGAGTACTACGAGTCGATCGGCATCGACGAGGTCGTGCTGCGCATCCCGCTCGGCGACGCCGACGTCGTGCTGCCGGTCCTGGACGACTACGCCAAGTTGGTGGACGCATGAACGCAGGTGAACGGGTCCGTATCGGAACGCTGGGCGCGGCGCGCATCACACCAGGGGCGCTGATCAAGCCGGCTCGAGGGGTCGGGGAGGCCGAGGTCGTCGCGGTCGCGGCACGTGACCCGGGCCGGGCCGAGAAGTTCGCGCGTAAGCACAAGATCCCGAAGGTGTACGCGACGTACGACGACGTCATCGCCGACCCTGACGTCGACGCCGTCTACAACCCGCTCCCGAACGCGCTCCACGCCGAATGGACGCTCAAGGCGATCGCGGCCGGCAAGCACGTCCTGTGCGAGAAGCCGTTCACGTCCAACGCGGCAGAGGCGGAGCAGGTGGCAGCGGCGGCCGAAGGCACGGGGCTCGTCGTGATGGAGGCGTTCCATTACCGGTACCACCCCCTCGCGCAGCGGATGCACGACATCGTCGCCGGCGGTGACCTCGGCACGCTCGAGCGCGTCGAGACGACGATGTGCATCCCGCTCCCGATGTTCAAGGACATCCGCTACCAGTTCGATCTCGGCGGTGGCGCGATGATGGACGTCGGCTCGTACACCGCGCACCAGTTGCGGTTGCTCGGCGGCGAGGATCCCCAGGTCATCAGCGCGCACGCTCGTCTCCAGAAACCCGACGTCGACCGCTGGATGCAAGCCGACGTGCGCTGGCCGCAAGGGCACACCGGGCGCATGACGTGCTCGATGTGGTCGAGCACGCCGCTGAAGCTGACGATCCAGGCGTGGGGGACTCGCGGCGAGCTGCGCGTGTTCAACCAGACGGGGCCGCAGTTCTACCACCGGTTCACCGTGGTGCGTGACGGGAAGAAGGAGCGCGAGAAGTTCCCGCGCAAAGCCACCTACGCGTATCAGCTCGAGGCGTTCACGAGCGCGGTGCTGCACGCGACCCCGGTCCTCACGCCGCCCAGCGACTCGGTGCGGAACATGCGCCTCATCGACGCGGTGTACCGCGCCGCCGACCTCCCCGTCCGGGGTGAGCCGGCCCGCTGATCAGCTCAGGCGCTCGATGATCGTGACGTTGGCCTGGCCGCCGCCCTCGCACATCGTCTGCAGGCCGAAACGGCCGTCGATGCGGTCGAGCTCGTGCAGCAGGGTCGTCATGAGCCGGGCGCCGGTGGCGCCGAGGGGGTGGCCGAGCGCGATGGCGCCGCCGTTCACGTTCACCTTCGCGAGGTCCGCGCCGGTCTCCTGTTGCCACGCCGACACGACGGACGCGAACGCCTCGTTGATCTCGACGACGTCGATGTCGTCGAGCGACATGCCGGTGCGCTCGAGCGCGTAGGCGGTGGCCGGGATCGGCGCGGTGAGCATGAAGATCGGGTCGGCGCCGCGGACGCTCAGGTGGTGGATGCGCGCGCGTGGCGTCAGGCCGTGCTCCCGCAAGCCACGTTCCGACACGACGAGCATGGCGGCGGCGGCGTCCGAGATCTGGCTGGAGACGGCGGCGGTGACGCGGCCGCCTTCGGTGAGCGGAGGGAGTGATGCCATGCGCTCGAGCGACGTGTCGCGCCTGGGCCCCTCGTCGGTTCCGACACCGTCGTAGGGCAGGATCTCGCGCTCGAAGCGACCTTCGTCGATCGCGGTGACGGCGCGTCGGTGGCTCTCGAGCGCGAAGCGCTCCATGTCTTCCCGCGACACGCCCCACTTCTCGGCGATCATCTCCGCGCTCCGGAACTGCGTGACTTCCTGGGTGCCGTAGCGGGCGCGCCACCCTTCGGACCCGGTGAAGGGGTCGTCGAAGCCCATGGGCTGGGCGACGCTCATGGCCGACGCGATCGGGATCATGCTCATGTTCTGCACGCCGCCCGTCACGACCACGTCGTTCGTGCCGCTGAGCACGGCCTGGGCGGCGAAGTGCACGGCCTGCTGCGACGATCCGCACTGCCGGTCGACCGTCGTGCCCGGCACGTCGTCGGGGAGGCCGGCGGCGAGCCAGCACGTGCGCGCGATGTCCCCGGCCTGGGGGCCGATCGTGTCGACGCAGCCGAAGATCACGTCCTCGACCGCGGCCGGGTCGATCCCCGTCCGATCGACGAGGCCGGTGATCACGTGGGCGCCGAGGTCGGCGGGGTGCACGGCGGCGAGCCCGCCGCCCTTCTTGCCCACCGGCGTGCGCACCGCGTCGACGATGTAGGCCTCGGCCATCACTGCTCCTCGGGAGTCGTGTCGGTGTCAAGGATCGCGCGTCCCACCCGGGCTCCGTGCCACGTGGCGTCGCCCCACGACGCGGCGAGCGCCCACGCCCGCTTCATGAAGAGGTGCAAGTGGTACTCCGTCGTGTACCCGAGGGCCCCGTGCACCTGGAGCGCGACCCGGCCCGCGAGGAGAGCGGTCTCCGACGCGCGCGCCTTGGCCATGCCGACGTGGACGGACCGGGCGGCGTCACCGCGCGCGAACGACCAGGCGGCCCGGTAGACCAACGGACGGCCGAACTCCAGTGCCAGCGCGACATTCGCGAGGTGGTGCTTCACCGCCTGGAACGAACCGATCGCCACGCCGAACTGGCGCCGCTCCTTGGCGTAGTCGACGGTCATGGTGAGCATGCGCTCGGCGAGGCCGATCAGCTGGGCGGCGACGCCGAGCGCGGCGCGGTCCGACGCGTCGACGTCGATCGACGTCGGCGGTGTCGCGGTGGCGACGAGGCGGCGCGAGCCGTCGACCGACTCGCGCTCCTGGAGCGAGAGCGAGCCCGGTTCGACGAACGCGTCGTCGTACAGCACCAGGTCGGCACCGCGCCCGTAGGGCACGAGTCCGGACGGAGGGGCGACCGTGACCGTGAGGTCTCCGGCGGCCGCGGCCGGGACGCGCTCGTCGTCGAGGAGCGGGAGCGCGACGGCAGCATGCTCGACGATGGGTTCGGGAAGCGCGGCGCGGCCCGTCTCCTCGAGCAGCAGCACCAGATCGAGCGCGTCGCCGCCGAAGCCGCCGCGTTCCTCCGGCGCGAGCACGCCGAGCACGCCCATCTCGCCGAGCCGCGGCCACAGCCCGGAGCGGCCGGTGTCGTTCGTCCACGCGTCGCGCACGACCTTCGGTGGGCACTCGTGCTCGAGGAAGCCGCGTACGGCGTCGCGCATGGCGAGCTGCTCGTCCGAGAACGCGAACCTCACGCCGTCACCGCCGGGGGAGGCCGAGCACGCGCTCGGCGACCACGTTGCGCTGGATCTCGTTCGTGCCCGCGTAGATCGGGCCCGACAGCGCGAACTGCCAGCCCTTCATCCACCCCGCCTCATCGCCGACGACGAGCTCGGCCTGCGAGCCGAGCAGCCGCAACGCGGTGTCGTGCAGGCGCACGTCGAGCTCGGACCAGAAGATCTTCACCAGGCTCGCCTCCGGTCCCGTGCTGCCGCCGTCCATCAGCCGGGTGACGGTCCAGAACGTCTGCCACCGGTAGGCGTCGGCGTCGATCCAGGCGCGCACGACGGCGTCGCGAACGGTCGGGTCGGCGTGATCCGCGTGTGCGCGGTACAGCTCGACCAGCCTTCCGGCTGCAGCCATGAACCGGCCCGGGCTGCGCAGGGTCAGGCCGCGTTCGGAGCCCGTCGTCGCCATCGCGACGCGCCAGCCCTCGTGCACCGCGCCGAGCACGTCCCGGTTGGGGACGAACACGTCCTCGAGGAACACCTCGGCGAAGCCCTCGTCGCCATCGAGGCGCTCGACGGGCCGCACCGTGACACCGTCGGCGCGCAAGTCGACGAGGAAGTAGGTGAGGCCCCGGTGCCGCTCGGCCTCCAGGTCGCTGCGGAACAGCCCGAACAGCCGGTCGCAGAACGCGCCGCGCGTCGTCCACGTCTTCTGGCCCGACAGGCGCCACCCCCCGTTGGCGTCGTCGCGCACGGCGCGCGCCGTGATGCCGGCGAGGTCGCTGCCGGCGTTCGGCTCGGACCAACCCTGGCACCACGTCTGCTCCGCCGACGCCATCTTCGGCAGGATGCGGTCCTGCTGCTCCTTGGTGCCGAGCTCGAACAGCGTCGGCGCCAGCAGGAAGATGCCGTTCTGCGTGACGCGCTGCGGGCCACCGGCGCGGTAGTACTCCTCCTCGAAGATCAGCCACTCCATGAGCGTCGCGTTGCGCCCGCCGTACTCCCGTGGCCACGACACGACCGCCCACCGGGCGTCGAACAGCGCCCGCTCCCACTCCTTGTGGAGAGCGAAGCCCTCGCGTGTGTCGCCGGACGGCAGAGCCGGGCGCGGGACGTTCGCCTCCAGCCACGCGCGCGCCTCGGCACGGAATGTCTGCTCCTCCTCGGTGAAGGTGAGGTCCACGAGAGGGTCAGCGGACGAGGATCACCGACGAGCCGTGCCCGAAGAGGCCCTGGTTCACGGTGAGCCCGACGTTCGCCCCGTCGACCTGCCGCTCGCCCGCCTCTCCCCGCAGCTGCCACGCGATCTCGCACACCTGCGCCAGCGCCTGGGCGGGCACGGCCTCGCCGAAGCACGCCAGGCCGCCGCTCGGGTTCACCGGGATCCGGCCGCCGACCGTCGTCGCGCCGTCGTGCACGAGCTTCTCGGCCTCGCCGGGGCCGCACAGCCCGATGTTCTCGTACCAGTCGAGCTCGAGCGCGGTCGACAGGTCGTAGACCTCGGCGACGTCGAGGTCGTCGGGGCCGAGCCCGGCCTCGGCGTAGGCGCGCTGCGCGATGACGTCACGGAACGTCACCGGTCCTGCCGGCATCGCGGCCGCGGAGTCGGTGGCGAACTCGGGCATCTCGATCACCCTGTTCGGGAACGACGGCGTCACCGTCGAGACGGCGGCGACGCGCACCGGGCCCGTCGTGCCGCGCGTGCGCGCATACTCGAGGCTCGACACGACCACCGCGGCGGCGCCGTCGCTCGTCGCGCAGATGTCGAGCAGTCGCAGCGGCTCGGCCACGACCGGCGAGCTCATCACCTCGTCCTCGGTGACTGCCTTGCGGTAGCGGGCATTCGGGTTCGCGAGCCCGTGGGCGGCGTTCTTCACCTTGACCTTCGCGAAGTCGGACGGCGTCGCGCCGAAGAGCTCCATCCGACGGCGGGCGTACAGCGCGAAGTACGTCGGGTTCGTAGCCCCGAGCAACCGGAAGCGGAGCCAGTCCGGGTCGTCGCCCCGCTCGCCGGCGGTGGGCGCGAGGAAGCCCTTCGGCGTCGTGTCGGCGCCGACGACGAGGGCGACGTCGCACAGGCCGGCCAGGATCTGCGCCCGCGCCGCGTTCAGCGCCGTCGCGCCGGACGCGCACGCGGCGTAGCTGCTCGCCACGGGCGCGCCCTGCCACCCGAGCGCCTGCGCGAACGTGGCGCCGGAGACGTAGCCCGGGTAGCCGTTGCGGATCGTGTCGGCACCCGAGACGAACTGGATGTCGTCCCATTCCAGCCCGGCGTCCTCGAGGGCGGCGCGGGCGGCGGCGATGCCGTACTCGACGAAGTTGCGCCCCCACTTCCCCCAGGGGTGCATGCCCACGCCGAGGACGGCGACGTCGTGATCACCCATCGGACCGCGCTCCCTCGGTCGGCTTCCACTTCCAGACGACGTACTCGTGGTCGTCGTCCTCGAACAGTGTGCCGAGGACGAGCTCGACCTCGTCGCCGACCCGCAACGATCCCGGGTCGACGCCGTCGGCGACCTGCCCCAGCACGACCATCTTCTCCCGCGGCAGCTCGACCGCCGCGACCGAGAACGGCTCGAACGGGTCGGCGGCGACGTATGGCGCCGGCGGCGCGTAGTGGTTCGTCGTGAACGACCACACCGACCCGCGGTTCGACAGCGGAACCTCCTCGAAGTCGGTGCCGTCGCAGGCGGGATTGCGGCAGAAGCCGGACGCCTTCGGGAAGAAGTAGCTGCCGCACCGCGTGCACCGGTTGCCGAGCAGGCGCGGGTCGGCGTCGTCGAGCGTGAACCAGCCGTCCACCGCGGCGACGCGCTCCTTCGGTGTCATGCCTCTCCCTTCTCGAGACGGGTCAGGGTCAGCTCCGCCTCGTCCACGATTCTCGCGACGAGCTCGGCGACCGTCGGGAGCTCGTCGATCACGCCGACGCCCTGTCCCGTCGGCAGGATGCCGGTCTCGAGCCGCCCGTCCACCATCGTCGCCTTCGTGAGCATCGGCGCGTTGGCGGCCATTGCCACCTGGGACCACGTCAGGCCTTCTTTGCGCTTCATCGCCAGGCCTTCGCGCATCAGGGCCCGGAGCGAAGTGCCGGTGAGCTTCCGGAACCCGAGCGCGTTGCGCAGAGCGCGGGGGAGCGAGGTGATCCGGCCCGAGTGCTCGAGGTGGTCGACGACCTCGGTCCGGATGACCCGTTGTGGGTAGCCGTCGATGCGTTTCGTGACCACCGTGCCGGTCACGGGCGTGCCCAGGTACACGTCCTTCACCGTCTCGGGCACGGTGCTCTCCTTGGTGAGCAGGAACCGCGTCCCCATCGCCACCCCGGCTGCGCCCCACGCCAGCGCCGCGGTCAGCCCGCGCCCGTCGGTGAACCCGCCGGCGGCGAGCACGGGGACGTCGACGGCGTCCACGACCTGCGGGAGCAGCAACGACGTCGGGATCGTGCCGGTGTGGCCGCCACCTTCGGCGCCCTGGGCGATGACGGCGTCGACGCCCCACGCCGCCACCTTCTCCGCGTGACGGGGCGCGCCCACGGTCGGCATCGTGGCGACGCCGGCGTCGCGCAACTGCTTCGCGACCCGCTCGCCCGGCGCCTGGGCGAAGCTCGCGACCCGCACGCGCTCCCGGATGAGGAGGTCGATGCGCCGGCCGATGTCGTCCTGGTCGGCGCGCAGGTTCACGCCGAAGGGATGGTCGGTGCGCGACTTCACCTCGCGGACCGCGTCGACCAGTTGATCGAGCGTCATCGTGGCCGAGGCGAGGATGCCGAGGCCGCCGGCCGCGCTCGTCGCCGACGTGAGGCGGGCGCCCGCCACCCAGCCCATCCCGGTCTGCACGATCGGGTACCGGACGCCGAACAGGTCGCACGCCGCGGTGTGGAGCGCCGGGTGCGTCATGCCGGGACTTCTTTGCCGCGCAGGTCGTTCGGATCGATCACGTCCCGGATGAGCCGCAGCTCCTCGTCGGTGGGCAGGCGTGACTCCAGCACGTCGTCGGGGATCACGAGCTCGAAGCCCGTAGCGGCGACGACCTCGTCGACGGTGACGCCCGGGTGCACGGAGCGCAGCCGCATGCGGTGCTCCGGGTTGTCGAAGTCCAGCACCGCAAGGTTCGTGACGACCCGCTTCAGATGGTGGAAGCGGCGCGCGGCGGGTCCGAGCTTCGCCGTCCGGTCGTACCCGACGCCGCACACGACATCGACCTGCGGGACGAAGACCTTGGGTGAGTGGTTGGGGATCCAGTAGCTGGTCGTGTCGTTGATGGTGTTGCCGGGCGCGCCTCGGAGCCCGAGGAGCTGCGCCTTCGGCCGTGCGGGATCGCCAATGAGCGCGAAGTTCTGGTTGCCGTAGGAGTCGATCTGGCTCGCACCCATGATCACGTGCCGCCGGCCCGACCACACGACGTCGAACATCGCCCGGTACGGGTTCCACGACTCGATCACCGTCGGCGCGTCGTCGACGCCGACGGGGAGCACGTTGCCCACGAGCAGCGCCTCGCCGTCCGTCATCACCAGGTCGGGCTCGAACGCGGCGCGTGCCAGGCGCCCGCCGATCATCGGGACGTTGCCGATCGGGTTGGCGAGGATCTCGCCGTCGCCGCGGAACGCGTCCGCGACCGCGACGACACAGACGTCGGCCCGGGTC
>Ga0066388_100003438_pt1 | contig 10257 bp, 11 predicted proteins | sample PanSoiMetaGPlot6_FD_64539 | JGI IMG/M metagenome (GOLD analysis project Ga0066388, IMG submission 64539) | Tropical forest soil microbial communities from Panama analyzed to predict greenhouse gas emissions - Panama Soil - Plot 6 (Hybrid Assembly) | ecosystem: Environmental > Terrestrial >... | reverse complement strand
ATTGCGGTAGCCCTGGCCATGCCTTTAGCAACCGTGAAAAGCCATCTGCAGAGGTCCCTCGCCATGTTACGCGAAAAGATGACACGGACCATCGGAGAGGTCGTGATATGAATCCGCCAAATGAGGATATGAAGCATATCGATGAATTTTTGAAGACTGCGCTTCGGCGAGAGGAAGCTCCGCCAGGCTTCGCCGAGGGAATCCTTGCGCGAGTAGAGCAGCAGCCGACGGTAAAGCCGAAAGAAGAACACGTCCCTTGGTTCCACCTCTTTTCCCGGCCGCTGGTGCGCTGGGCCGCCTTCGCGACTGTCTTCGCTTCCCTGATCGCGGGCAGTATTCACTATCGCAACGTCCGTCGCGAGCAAGCCAAAGGAGAAGCTGCGAAGCAACAATTGATGCTTGCCCTTCACATCGCTGGTAGCAAGCTGCAACTCGCAAGGAGCAAGGTCAACGGAATTCAAACCTCCCAGCCGGATCATGAACGCGAAACAAACAGGTCAAGGAGCAAGTCATGAGGAACGTAAATCGGAAGTCGTTGCTGTCTGTCTTCCTGCTGCTGGTGTCTCCGTTCTTGCGAGCGCAGGAAATCAAATTGCCCGCCGAAGTAGAAAAACTCTCGGCCACCGCGAAGGAGATCGTCGAAGTGAAGATGGACGGCCCCATGTTGCGCTGGGCCAGCAAATTTCTATCGGCGGAGGATCCGGACGAACAAAAAGCTGCCAAGCTCGTTCAGAACCTCAAGTCCATCTATGTCCGCAATTTCGAATTCGACAAGGAGAATGCCTATTCCTCAACCGAAGTCGATTCCCTGCGATCGCAATTTGGCCCTCCCGTATGGTCGCGCGTTGTTGGCGTCCGCAGCGAGCGCGATGGAGAAAACGTCGACGTCTACTTCAAGCTGGAAAACGAGAAGATGGCCGGCATCGTCATTATTGCAGCCGAACGCAGAGAACTCACGTTCGTAAACATCGTCGGCCCGATCGAAGTCGATCAGCTGGCTGATCTCGGCGGAGAGTTCGGCATCCCCCGCCTCAAAACCAAACCCTCCTCTTCCAATCCGTTAGCGAAAGTCGAAAAAGGAGACCACAAATGAAATCTCTCCGCGTCCTGATCGTCCTGCTCTGCTCGTCTACCTTGGCCTTCGCCGGCGGCCGGGAGTTCCATGGCCTGGTCCGCTCCATCGAGACAACCTATGGTGTTCACCACATGCACATCCCCCTGCTCGGCGTCGCACTTTTCTTTGCCCGTCCGGCTGGGGCCCACGGACTAAGACTCGCCCTCTTTGAAGGATTCAAAACACCAGCCGACTCCGAAGGATTTTGCCGTCTGATCGAGAGTTCGCTCGGACCAGGTTGGTCTTCTTTTGTGCGAGTGCGATCGAAGGGCGAAGCCGACGGCGAGACTACCCTCATCTATGTCAATCCGAGTGCAGGTAGCATGCACCTGATGATCGTCAATGTCGAACCCTCCGAAGCCCAAGTCATCGAGGTGAGCTTGAGTGATCGGCAGATCAAGAAGTGGCTCAAGGAGCCTGGAGAAGAAGCCGCGCATCAGTCAGGTCACCATCATCAGTACGACTGAAGGCGAGGGTGCCGGGCTGAATTCGCGCGAAACTATTGACCACATCGCGATTCAGGGGTAGCCTCCCGGAGACGCCGTTCAGCTTCGCCCAGGAGGCTCTCCTTATGACGTTGCTCGAAATGCTGTGGCTTCCGATTCTCCTTTCTGCCGTGATCATCTTCGTCGCCAGTTCCATCATGCACATGGCTCTGCCCTACCATCGCAGCGACTATGGCAAACTGCCGGACGAAGATAAGGTTCGCGATGCCCTCCGCTCAGCCGGCTTACAGCGCGGCCTCTACATCTTTCCTTACAGCACACACAAGGAAATGAACACTCCCGCCGCAATCGAGAAATACAATCAGGGTCCAGTGGGCATGATGACTGTCTTCCCAACCGGACGTCCTTTTCTGCCAAAGTTCCTGATCCAATGGTTCGTATACTGCTTGCTGATCGGCTTCTTCGTTGCCTATCTGGCCGCCCACACTGTTTCGCAAGGCACCGATTATCTCGCTGTCTTTCGCGTGGTAGGAACCGCAGCATTTCTAGCCTTCAGCCTGGGGCCGTTAGCAAACGTCATCTGGAAAGGCTATCCTACGAGCTTTGTACTAAAGGAAGTGATCGACGGCCTGATCTACGCCCTGCTGATGGCTGGAACCTTCGGCTGGCTCTGGCCCCGCTGAGAAATCGAGAGGCGAGCGGGACACAACGCAACGAAGCGCAGATGGGTACCACACTTCTCTTTAGGGTTGGAGGAAGTGGGAATTTTGGCGTCCAAATGAGTTATCCACTTCCGCTAGCGAGGGAGTTCGGCCCTCCACAACCTCCGTACCGTGGATGGTCCTCCAGGAGGAAGTCGAACTCGCGATTCCCCTGTGGTAAGCACCGTTGGAATCACTTTGAAACACCCGAGGCGATGAGATTCCTAAACTTGAAACTCGAAACCTGAAACTCGCGCCTTGCCTCAATTCTCCTCGCGCGCCCGCATATTCCCAGTCCGCAGATACCGGCTATGCCACCCCAGCGACTCGGTCAGAAGATGCGGCGTATGCTTTCCATAAGAAAGCTGCTCCGATCGTGAGAGATAGTCCTTTAGCAAGCCCTTATATTCTGGCGCAGCGCATTTCTCGATAACCAGTTTTGCCCGCTCCTTCGGAGAAAGCCCACGCAAGTCCGCCAATCCCTGCTCGGTCACCAGCACCTGTACATCGTGCTCAGTGTGATCCACGTGTGAGACCATCGGTACGATGGTCGAGATCGTACCTTTTTTCGCCGATGACGGCGCCATAAAGATCGACAGATAGCCGTTCCGCGCAAAGTCCCCTGACCCGCCGATGCCATTCTGAATCCGCGATCCCATCACATGCGTCGAGTTGACGTTGCCGTAAATGTCGGCCTCGATCATGCCATTCATCGCGATCACACCCAACCGCCGGATGATCCCCGGATTATTCGAAATGTCTTGCGGCCGAAGCACAATCTTCTCGCGATACATCGCCATATCGGCATTCACTTGGTTCAGCACCTCTGGACTCAACGAAAACGCCGTCGCCGACGCTGACCTCAGCTTGCCCGACTTCAGCAGCCGGATCATCCCGTCTTGAATCACTTCGGTGTACGAGGTCAGCCCTTCAAACGGACCTTCCTCCAGCCCGAAGAGAACCGCATTCGCAATGTTACCGACGCCGGATTGCAGTGGTAGAAGATTCTCTGGCATCCGCCCTTTCTTCACTTCCCAGCTCAAGAATTCCAGAATATGCCCGGCAATCCGCTTCGACGCCTCATCCGGCGCCTTGAAGGGACTATTCCGGTCCGGTGAGTCGGTGAGCACAATACCCACAATCTTGTCCGCGGGAATGTTGAGGTAAGGTGACCCGATTCTCTGCCCCGGCTTGGTCAATGGGATGGGCGTGCGATTTGGAGGAGGCTGCAGCCCGTAATAGATGTCGTGCATCCCCTCAAGTGCTGCCGGTTGCCACGAATTGACTTCGAGAATCACGCGCTCGGCACAGTCGACCCAAGTCTTGTTGTTGCCAAGCGAGGAACTGGGCACTACACGTCCGTCCTCCAGAATCGCCGCTACCTCAATCAGCGCCACATCCAGCTTGCCCAGGAATCCATACTCAACAAACTGCGCCACATGGCTGAGATGAATGTCCATGTAGTCCATCTCGCCTGCATTAATCCGCTTCCTCGTCTCCGGGTCGGACTGATACGGCAGCCGCAACTGAATCCCGCCAGCCATTGCCAGCGCACCATCGAGTTCAGGCCCGGTCGAGGCCCCGGTAAACACGCTCACCTGAAATTTTTCGCCCCGGAAGTGCGCGTCCGCGATGCGCTTCGCCAGTTGCAGCGGCACCGCCTTCGGATATCCAGATCCCGTAAATCCGCTCATCCCAATCTGATCGCCCGACTGGATCAAACTCGCCGCCGTTTCGGCGCTCATGATTTTTCTCTCGAGTTTTGCCTCCAGGATTCGCGCGGCAGGCGCAGCAATCGACATAGAAGTCCCTCACCAAGACAAAAATTGAAGATACTTTTTTACGGTAGCGGGGCATATGGAGGTGGTCTGTGATTTCAATCACAGTGAACTGATCTCATGAACAGCGCTGGGAAGGGCACAGGTTTGCACCTGTGCCGTTGGCGTTTCACTTATGGCAAAACTTGGAACTCATCTCGACAAAGGCTGCCGATCGCGGTAGCACTTTTTTTCACGGGTCCGATCACGAATGAAAGCCACCAACAAGCGACTTACCCCCGCGCCTCCGCCCTGTCATAATTCGGACGTGTTATCCGCAATTCGACAAGATCTAACTTTTTCGGCTCGCCAGCTCGTGCGCAGTCCTGCATTCGCGATCACCGCAATGGTGACCTTGGCCATCGGCATCGGAGCCGCCACCGCAATCTTCAGCCTTGTCGACGGCATCATTCTTCGCCCGCTTCCGTTTCCCCATGCGGATCGATTGGTAAGCATCGGGACCATGGAATTTCCCTCGGGCGTAGCCCCCACCAATGTGGCTGCGGCCGTCTACCTCGGCGGTTCTTCTTACCCCAACTTCTTCGACTGGCAGCGCCAGAACCATACTTTCAAGTCGCTTGCGTCCTATCACCCGGAGGTCCGGTTGTTCAGCAAGAAAGACGGTTCCCGGGCACGCGTCCTTGCTAACGCGCGCGTGTCCGCCAACCTCTTCCCGACCCTCGGAGTCAACCCCGTCCTCGGACGCAACTTCACCACAGAAGAAGAACAGCCGGGTCATCGTGTCGTGATTCTCAGCCACGAACTCTGGGTTTCCGACTTCAATTCTTCGCCCAACGTCATCGGCGAAATCATCAGGATCAGCGACGAACCTTCCACCGTCGTAGGCGTCATGCCCGCCGGTTTTCACTATGCGGTCCAAAAACCGGCCATGTTTTGGGCAACTTATGCCGCCTATACCGAGGGTCAGTTTCCATTTACCGCGCGGCGAGATGACGATGAGTTGAGCATCGTCGGCCGCCTCAAGAGTGGCGTCACGCTCAATCAGGCCCTGGCCGATCTCAACGCAATCCAGCGAAGTCTCTCTGAACAATACTCTGAAGATCGCCTCCAGCCGGCCGTGTCGGTCATGCCATTGCTGGACGAAGCCATCTCCGACGTGCGCACGCCGCTCGTCTTCCTCTTCACCTCTGTGGGAGTCTTGCTCTTCATCAGTTGCGCTAACGTGGCAGGATTACTGCTTGCGCGCGCCAACCGCCGACGGCCCGAACTTGCTCTCCGGACTGCTATTGGCGCCAGTCGTGGCCGAGTCATTCGTCAGTTGTTGGTTGAATCACTACTTCTGGCGATTGCCGGAGGAACGATCGGCATTCTCCTCTCAATTCTCTTGTTAAAGATATCCATTCGCTTCATTCCTGGCGATCTGCCGCGCCTTTACAACGCGAGCCTCGACCTTCGCGTACTGGCGTTTGCCGTGCTACTTTCCGCCGCAACGGCCATTGTCTTTGGCCTACTCCCCGCGTGGATCATGTCGCGCCAGGATCCGGCCCACTCTCTTCGCGAATGCGGTCTTCAGATGACCTTCGGCCGCCGCCGCAATCGCCTTCATCAGTTGCTCGTAGTGACGCAGACCGCACTTGGCTTCACGATGCTCATCGGCTCGGGACTGCTTATCCGCAGCCTCGTCAATGTGCTCCACATCGAACCTGGCTTCGAAACACACAACCGCTTGCAGTTCGACATCGCGTTAACCCAGGCACGTTATCCCGATCCCACCAAAGTCGCTTACTTCAACAAACTCCTGCCGGAACTCGCGGCTCTTCCCGGGGTCGAACGAGTCAGTGCCGCCGATCCCCCTCCGATTTTGATGGCATGGGCGCATCTTACAAACTTCACCATCGCGAACCATCCATCCCCACCCGACAATCTTCCCTATGCGGTGGGAACAGTTGCAATGCCCGGCTACTTTGAGACTCTCTCGATCCCGCTCGTGCGCGGCCGTACCTTCACGGCGCACGACAACGATCCGAACTCCGCGCGCGTGACGATCATCAACCAGGAGTTGGCGAAGCAATACTTTCCAGGCGAAGATCCGATGGGAAAGTACTTCACACCGATTTTCGAGCACACGAGCGAACCAGTCGCAGCCCGCCAGATTGTCGGAATTGTCGGCAACACCAGAAATGGGGATATCGGGACGCCGTACCTGCCCGAACTCTTTCTGCCTTACGCGCAGAGTCCGACCCACCAGCGACCGCACGTCGTCATGAGTGTATCTGGCGATCCGCAGAGTTACGAAGAGACGATTCGCAAAGTTGTGGCACGAGTCGATCCAGACGCACCTGTCTTTGAATATGCGACATTCGAAGAAGCCGCAGACGCGCAGGCGGCCACATCACGTTTCGAAGCCCTTCTCGTTTCCGCGTTCTCGGCCATCGCGCTCATGTTGTCTGCCCTGGGCCTCTACGCCGTTCTGTCCTATGTGGTTGGAGAGAGAATTCGTGAACTCGGTCTGCGAATGGCCTTCGGAGCCTCGCGCTCCGACATTCTGCGCCTCGTTCTCAGGCGGGCGGCGATCCTCGCTCTGCTAGGCGTGGGCCTTGGCATCGCGATCTCGATTTTTGCAACCAGGCTAGTCGCCGACCTGTTGGTCAACGTCCCCTTGCTGGATCGGACAGTTTTCCTCTCAGTGACGTCCTTGTTGTTTGGTATCTCGATGCTGGCCGCGCTTGCCCCGGCCCTGCGTGCCGCCAGCGTAGACCCTGTGCGCAGCCTTCGCGACGAATAGGTTCACGCCCCCGCATCCATCCTTCTCATTCAGGGGCTATTTAGAAACCTCTGCACCCATAACAATGTCATGCAGAGCGGAGCCGGAGTGCAGCGAAGCGGAACTCCGGCGCAGTCGAAGCATCCCTACCTTGGAACAAGGGTTGCGGACGGGCATTCCTAGCTCGCTCGACACAAAGTTGGAAGCGTTGAAGTTTCTAACCCCGCCCCCGAAACTGGATGATTCTCTTACGATCCCGTTTCGATGGCCGACCGGCCGGCAGAACTTCGAACTCCCTGGCAGCCCTACGCTCGGCGGCGACTCTCATCCGCTTCTCTTTGCTGGCATCGGTCTCGCGATACAGCTTCTGAGCCTCCGATGCCGGACCACGCTCTTCGCTCAGCCCCAGCACCTCGACTTCAAAATCTCCACCCTCAGTGTTGATGCGCAGCATGTCTCCAACGCGAACCTCGCGTGCCGCCTTCGCCACCAGTCCATTTGACAGGATCCTACCCAAGTCGCAGTTCTTCTTGGCCAAAGTCCGCGTCTTGTAAAACCGCGACGCCCACAGCCACGCATCCATCCTGATGCCGGTCATAAGTGCAATCCTAACCCGCGTCATGAACGACGGATCTCGCCAAGTCGGAGCGTCCCGAAACGGGAACCCGCTGGACAAGGTTCGGATATGGTGTCCTACCTGCCCTCATCATCGTTGAGACATACGCACAAGTACTCGAGCTAAACCCTTTAAACGGAATATTTTACCTGTAAGTGGTTGTCGCTCTAGGATTATTTTGTAATTTTCCGCTAAGTGCGTGATTTCAATAGACCGAGAGGGGAGAGGTGCCCCGTCCGAAAGTGAATGGTCCCAATTTGAGTCTTCCCCTGAACGAGTCTTACAAATTATTACTTGACCCGAATCTTCTTTGCAGCTACATTAACCAGTTCCAAGGGACCCTCGGACCTGTGCTTCCAAGGTTCTTTCCGAGCAGCTTCCGGCGAAGCTAAGCCCAGAAAATCGAGCATCTTCGAGGTTCCTGTACGCATCTATCTACATTAAGAGTGAGTTTAACGCTAAATCCTTTACAACCTACTTGGAATCAGTGACTTTGGTCGGAAGCTGGGGTTTCCGGTCACCCTCCCATGGCAAAGGACGAAGGCGGAAGGCCACAATTTCATAAAGTAAGGAGATTGAAAGCACATGCGCTCTGATCGTGTGTTTGATGCTTTACAGACTCTGCGGAATCGTTATATGCTTTGCCAGCTTGCCTCCAAGGCCACGCGGAAATTCCATCGGCCCAGTACTAGAATCCAGGAAACCATGAATGGCGTGCTGGACCGGATCGCTGACTCGGAGCGGCAGGCAGTATTGTCGGAACCAGAGAACGTTGCCGAGGCACAACGGCGGGCTGCTTAACACCAGCCCCGCCTTCCTGCCTGGCATTGCGTGCAATCTTTCCTGAGTCCCCTTCCTTTTGAAAATCTCCCGCTGACACTAACGAATACGTTCTAGTGCACGGGTCCAGGTGAGTCATGACCATAGCTGAACTAAAAGAAAAGAACATCACCGAGCTGACCAAGATCGCAAGGACCTTGGATCTGCCCGGTGCCAGCGGTATGCGCAAGCAGGATCTCATCTTCAAAATCCTGCAGGCGCAGAGCGAAAAAGAGGGCCACATTTTTGCCGAGGGCGTCCTAGAAATCTTGCCCGACGGCTACGGCTTCCTCCGCTCTCCCGACTACAATTACCTCCCGGGCCCAGACGACATCTACGTCTCCCCGTCCCAGATCCGCAAATTTGACCTCAAGACCGGCGACACCATCAGCGGACAGGTGCGCCCTCCGCACGAAGGTGAGAAATATTTCGCGCTCGTCAAGATCGAGGCTGTCAATTTCGAGTCTCCCGACGAAGCCCGCAACAAGATCCTCTTCGATAACCTCACGCCACTTTATCCGCAGGAGCGCATCAAGCTCGAGACGACTCGCGATAATTCCAGCGCCCGCGTGATGGATCTGCTTACACCTCTAGGCAAAGGCCAACGCGGACTGATCGTCTCTCCGCCGCGTGCCGGCAAGACAATGCTCTTGCAGAACGTCGCTAACTCGATCACCACGAATCATCCCGAAGTTGTTCTGATGGTCCTATTGATCGACGAGCGTCCGGAAGAAGTCACCGACATGCAGCGATCCGTAAAGGGCGAGGTCATCTCCTCGACCTTCGACGAACCCGCCGCGCGCCACGTACAAGTAGCCGAGATGGTGATCGAAAAGGCCAAGCGCCTCGTCGAACACAAGCGCGACGTCGTCATCCTGCTCGATTCCATTACCCGTTTGGCTCGTGCTTACAACACGATCGTTCCGCCCAGCGGTAAGGTACTTTCGGGCGGCGTCGACTCCAACGCACTGCAGCGTCCAAAACGTTTCTTCGGATCGGCCCGCAATATCGAAGAAGGCGGCTCGCTGACGATCATCGCCACAGCCCTGATCGACACCGGCTCCCGCATGGACGACGTGATCTTCGAGGAATTTAAAGGCACCGGCAACAGCGAAATTATCCTTGAGCGCAAACTCGTCGATAAGCGCGTCTTCCCGGCAATCGACATTCAGCGCTCCGGAACGCGTAAAGAAGAGCTGCTGATCCCCAAAGAAGACCTCTCGCGCATCTGGGTACTGCGGAAAGTGCTGAATCCACTTTCCCCGGTAGAAGCCATGGAATTGCTGATCGACAAGCTGGGCAAAGCCAAAAGCAACTCCGAGTTCCTCGCCAACATGAGCGCGCTGTAGGCAGTGACAAAAAAGTTGAGTTCAGAAAGCCAGAGCCGAAAAGCCCTGGCTTTTTGTTTTACCCTGTGTTCCTCTGTGTCCCCTGTGGTGAAAGGGTTTCCCTGCCCGATGACATGCTCCGGAAGTATAATTTTGCTGAGTAACGCTCGCCGACTTGCTGCGAGGTCCCATTGCGATCCCAACATTACTTAGCAATTTGTTTCCTGGCGGTTTGTCCCTTCCTTCTTTCGGCACAAACCCAGCGCCAGACACCGGGCGACATCAATTCCCCGCCCGTGACCGATGCCGACGAAGCTCGTGCCCGCATCACGCACGACATGGAGAAGAAGGCAGCGAAAGAGCGAGTAGCCGCCTTAAAGAATGACACCGACAAGCTCCTAAAGCTTTCTGTCGAACTCAAGTCGTACGTCGACAAGTCCGACGAAAATGTCTTGTCCCTCGACGTCATCAAAAAGGCCGACGAGATCGAAAAATTAGCCAAGAGCGTAAAAGAAAAAATGAAGGGCCCGAACTAGCGTTTGCCATTGGGAAGCCGTGATCGGCCTCAAACCTCTGCTCCAACCGCCACAGCGAAAACAAGTTCGTATTCCACAGTAAGATGGATTCGTATCAAGCGATGGGTTCGTATTACACGACGGGTTCGTATCAGGCGATGCCTTCAGGCATCGCG
>Ga0066388_100003437_pt1 | contig 10258 bp, 5 predicted proteins | sample PanSoiMetaGPlot6_FD_64539 | JGI IMG/M metagenome (GOLD analysis project Ga0066388, IMG submission 64539) | Tropical forest soil microbial communities from Panama analyzed to predict greenhouse gas emissions - Panama Soil - Plot 6 (Hybrid Assembly) | ecosystem: Environmental > Terrestrial > Soil... | reverse complement strand
GTTACTTTTAAAGGCACCGTGGTCGCGCTCGACGATCTTACTTACCAGGCCAACAACGCGGCCAACAAAGCGACAATCATCAAAGAGACAAACACGAATCCTGCAATGCGCACCGCGGCCGAGAACGCGGTAAAGGCTTATCAAGACTGGGCGGTCGGCATCGATTATCGAGAAGACGTTTACAAGGCCATCAAAGCTTTCGCCGGCACGCATCCGAAACTCGCAGGTGAAGACGAGAAGCTGCTGAATGAGACATTGCGCGATTATCGGCGTGCCGGCTTGGATTTGCCCCCTGATCAGCGCAAGGAAGTAGAGCAGCTCCGCAAAGAATTATCCAAACTTGGAACCGATTTCGACGCCAACATCGTCAAGGCGAGCGCGCCGGTCATGTTCACACAGGCCGATCTTGACGGCGTGCCGGACAGCTTTTTCGCTTCGCCCGGTATCAAGACCGGAGACGACGCGTACACTGTGATGGCAAACGTCACCTGGCAATTCATTACCGTGGAGGAAAACGCCAAGAGCGAAGCCACGCGCAAACAACTTTACCTGATTCGCGAGACGCTTGCGAAAGACACGAACGTGTCCGTTCTCAATCAAATGCTTGCTCTCCGGAACAAGATCGCTCTGCGATTGGGTTACAAATCGTGGGACGACTACCAGACCGAGGTCAAAATGGCCAAGACGGGCACGAGCGCGGAGAAATACATCAACGACCTCATCGCCGGAATTCAGCCAAAATTCGATAGTGAAGTTGCAGAATTACAAAAATTAAAAGCGGCGGACACGAACGATCCCAGCGCGAAGATCGAGGTGTGGGACTGGCGCTATTACAACAACGAGCGAAACAAACAAAAATACACTGTCGATAAGGAAGCGTTGCGCGCTTATTTCCCATTCGAACGAGTGCTCGACGGTATGTTTAATATCTACCAGAGCATCTTCGGCCTGAAATTCGAAAAAATCACTGCGCCTTACAAATGGATCGATGACCTTCAGCTTTATCTGGTGACCGATTCAACGACTGGCGAGCCGCTCGGCCTATTTTATCTCGATATGTTCCCGCGCGAAGGGAAATTCAACCACTTCGCCCAGTTCGACATTATCAGTGGAAAACTGTTGCCAGATGGAAAATATCAGCGTCCAACAGTCGCATTACTGTGCAATTTTCCGCCGCCTAACGGCGACACACCATCATTAATGACGCATCAGGATGTGGAAACACTGTTCCACGAGTTTGGGCACGCCCTGCATTCGATCGTCACCCGCGCGAAGTACGGCCGTTTCGCAGGAACACATGTCCCTGGCGATTTTGTCGAGGCGCCGTCGCAGATGCTGCAAAATTGGGTCTGGGACAAGAAGGTGCTTGATACGTTCGCAGCTGACTACCGCGACCCGTCGAAGAAGATTCCGGCAGATATCATCAAGAAAATGAATGATGCCAAACTGGCAAACGCCGGCGTTTTTTATCGGCGCCAGTTCGCATTTGCTTCGCTCGACCTCGCTCTGCATGATCAGCACGCCGAAGATGCACCTTACGATTGCGTGGCGATGTCGAACCCGATCCTGGAAAAAGTTTTTCTCCCGATCGATCCCAGCACAACCTTCGTTTCGTACTTTGGGCATCTAAACGGTTACGACGCCGGTTACTACGGCTACGCATGGGCAGACGCGATCGCCGCCGATATGGCAACCGTCTTCGAGAAAGCGAAGGACGGTTACCTCGACAAACAAGCTGGCATGAAACTGCGCCGCGAAATTTACGAGCCGGGCGACTCGCGTGATGTCACCGTCTCCATCGAGAAGTTCCTCGGTCGGAAACAATCCATTCAACCGTTCCTGAAAAAGATCGGTATCGGACCGCAAGATAAAAAGAAAGCACTCGCCGGCCCCTCACAGGAAAGCAGATGATTTCATTCTGCCATTCTGAACTCGGTGAGCGACCCAATAATATGCCTGCGAGGCAAGCGACCAAACTGGGACGCTGGCTTGCGCCAGTCTTTTTCGCATGCGCGACGTCGCTCCTCGCAGCCGATGACTTGGCATTGCGTTTGGAGCCGGCCCTGGAGGCGATCACGCCCGACGCCATGCTCGCGCACATCAAGGTTCTCGCATCGGATGAATTCGAGGGGCGAGCACCGGGAACGAAAGGCGAAGAGCTTTCAGTCAAGTACATCAACGATCAGTTCAAACGGATCGAGTTGAAGCCCGGCAATCCCGATGGCGCTTACACGCAGGATGTTCCGCTGGTCGGGATCAAAAGCGAGCCAAAGATGTCGTTCGCCATTGGCGATAAAATAACCGAGCTGAAATACCCAGACGATTTCATTGCCTCATCGGCGCGTCTTCAACCCGAGATCAAAATCAACAATTCGGACTTGGTCTTCGTCGGCTACGGCATCGTCGCGCCGGAGTACCAGTGGGACGATTACAAAGGTTTCGATGTACGCGGTAAGACGCTTCTGATGTTGATCGGCGATCCGCCAATTCCTGACCCGAAAGATCCGTCAAAACTCGATGATAAAATGTTTAAGGGGAAAGCGATGACCTACTACGGGCGGTGGACTTACAAATACGAAATCGCCGCGAAAAAGGGCGCTGCTGCTGCGGTGATCATTCACGATACTGAACCAGCGGGCTATCCGTATTCAGTCGTGAAGACGAGTTGGGCTAAGGAGAACTACGAAATTGATTCGCCAAACAGAAACATGGACGCAGTGGAGGCCCGATCGTGGATCAGACTCGATGCCGCCAAGAAATTGCTCGCGGATTGCGGTAAGGATTTTGACGCTTTGAAGAAGTCGGCGATCACAAAAGAATTCCGGCCGGTGACGTTAAATGCCAATGCATACGTCGAGATCAGACAACAGCTTCGCCCGTTTAAATCTCACAATGTGATCGGCAAACTTGACGGAAGCGATCCGAAATTGCGGGATGAATACGTCATCTACACAGCCCACTGGGACCATCTCGGACGCGATCCGAGCTTACAAGTCGATCAAATCTTCAACGGCGCAATCGATAACGCGTCAGGCGTCGCATCCCTTATTCAGCTCGCGGCGGCGTTCACAAAATTGAATCCGCCGCCGAAACGCTCGGTGCTCTTTATGGCCACAACAGCCGAGGAAGCCGGATTACTCGGCGCGAAATTTTACACGGCACATCCTCTTTATCTGCTGGGGAAAACATTGGCCGACATCAATATCGACACGGTGAATCCGTGGGGGAAGACGCGCGACATCGAAGACCTGAGCGATGACAATTCAACGCTCGATGATCTCTTGGCCGCAGCCGCCGAACGCAACAGGCGAGTGATGACACCCAATAGTCAACCGGAAAAAGGCAGTTTTTATCGCGCAGATCATTTTGAATTTTCGAAGCGTGGCGTGCCTTCGCTTTACACCGGTGGCGGCAAACATTTCATCGACAAACCGGCCGATTTCGGCCAGCAAAAGAAAGACGATTACACCGCGCATCACTACCATCAGGTGTCGGACGAAGTTGATCCGAACTGGGACTTCTCCGGCGCGGTGCAGGACGTCCAACTCTTGTTCGAAGTCGGCTATCAGGTCGCTAATGGCAGCAAATTTCCCGAATGGAAAGCCGACAGCGAATTCAAGTCAAAACACGATACAATGCTGAAGCGGTAATTAGGTTACGCAAAAATCGATCTAATTCTTGTTAGATGGGATCGCCAGTATGCCTCGATCATGTTGCCCCGCGTTGGTGATCGCGTTTATCGCGTTCGGTACCGCCTTAGCCGATCCGCACTTATCGCAGCGAGACGTCATTCGCATTGCCAATCGGAAAGCACGGCAAGTTCTCCACTATGATCTCCTCGAGTACTCAATTTACTTCGTGCGGTACTTTCGCGAGGAAGATAAGTGGTATGTGAACTACCGCCACCGCGAACACGCCCGGAACTGGTTTAACGTCGAGATTCTCGACAGTACTAGAGAAGCATCAGTATCGCTGCCGTGATCTCGCAACCATCTAACAAATCGCTGGAGCCGCCCCGATGCCAATCTTGTTAGCCTAGGCATCGCAGCACGATGTGTCTTTCAATTTGTCACAAAGAACTGAGTTGCAACGGAGCAGATCAGATGGTTGAATCGCGACTCGCGAATCTGAAAATCGGAATGGGCTCACTCAAAAAAAGGCGCAAAGCGAAAATTGCCAAGCATAAGCGACGCAAACGCATGAGGGCGCATCGCCACAAGAAGCGCCTCCGGTATAAGGTGTAAAGTTTTAGGCTTCCGGAAAACATCGAACGTCGAATACTGAACATTCAGCACCGAATTCAAAAGGTTCGCTCATCGCTGTAGAGGCGGGCGTGTCGCCCGCGCCCCCAGGCCCAGCCGAGATTCCGAAAGGATTCACGAGAAGGCAGCCATCACTACAAAATCTCGGTTGACTTGCAAAGGTGGCGTCCGGCGGAGTGTCGTACCAAGCCTGGTTTGCTGAACGCCACGCTGAAAGCTAAAATTGAAGGCATGAGGGAACTGAGGAATCGAGGACGTTCGCCGTTGCGCTGCTTTGTTTTTACGCTCGGCGTACTCCTCGCAGCGAATGTTGGAACCGCGCGAACGCCACGTACGGTAATGCCTCCGACACATCCGTCACTAGCCCCAATCAAAGCCACCCCACAGGATGACTTTCTCAATTTCAAGCCTGCTGCTGATCTTGCCTTGCGGCCAGAGGGCGAACGCAAAGCTGGCGCGCTAACGCATTTCGTCGAAGCCATGGCGTTCGAGGAGAACGGCGAGATGGATCGGGCGCTGGAGGCGTACCGCCAAGTGCTCAATGTCGATCCTGGCCAATCGGAACTCGCTTCGCGTGTGGCCGGTTTGCTCATACAGCAGGAGGATTTTCCTCAGGCAATTGATGTTCTGAAGGACTCGATTAAGGCGAACCCGAACAATGCCGAGCCCTACCGGCAGCTCGCTTTCATCTATGCGAAGTATCTCAAGAAAACGGACCAAGCCATCGAGTATGCCAACCGCGCCATCGCGCTGAATCCGCGAGACATAGACGCCTATCATCGGCTTGTGGAAATCGAACTGGCTGCCGGCGAAGAAAAAAAAGCGCTCGAAGTTTTGGATCGCGCCGCAAAAGTTCACAGCGACGACGCGAATTTTTGGACTCGTTTGGGAAAACTCTACGCAATCATTCTTTATAAACCCGATTCGCCGCCGAAACCGGAGGAATTGAAGCGGATCAACGAAATCTTCAAAAAAGCAGCCGAACATGCTAATGACGATCCCGCGGTGCTCAAAGACGTGGCCGATTACTACGCATCAACGCAACAGCTAAAGGAAGCGATTCCGCTTTATCTGCGCGTACTGGAAGTACAGCCGGATGACGCCAGCGCGCGCGAAAAACTGGCGACCGGTTTCATTTTGACAAATCAGCGCGGCAAAGCCGTCGAGATGCTCGAGCAAATCATCAAAGGGCATCCAGAGAAATATCAGCCTTATGATTTGCTGGCTCAGGTGTTGGACGACGAAGCGCGATCACTTCAGCGGGAAAATCGGCCGGATGAAGCGAAGGCGAAGTTTGCCAAGGTGGCGGCAAACTACGAGCAAAGCCTGCTCATTAACCCCGACCACGCCGGCACCTACGTGCGCCTGGCGGAGCTACTGTTGGGGCCGCTCAAAGATCCCGAACGCGCGGTGAACTTTCTGGCCGAAGCGCGTCGCCGGTTCCCGGGGGCACCCGAAATCGTGTACTATCTGGCCATTGCTCAGCGCGAAGCGAAGCAGACTCAGCAAGCAGTCGCCACGTTTGAAGAGGCGCTGCACGAAGCCGAGCTCGATCAGGATAATGAAATCGTAAATGCGAAATTCTACTTTAACTATGGCGCGACAGCAGAGCAGGCGGGTTTATATGACAAAGCGGCTGACTTGCTTCACAAATCCATCGCGCTCGATCCGGCGAACGCGGCAGAGGCCTATAATTATCTCGGTTACATGTGGGCGGACCACAACATGCATCTGGATGAAGCTGAAGAGATGATTAAACGCGCGCTCGAACTGGAACCAAACAACGGTTCTTATCTCGACAGCCTCGGTTGGGTTGAGTTCCGAAAAGGCAAATTCGATCAAGCGCTGGCTGATCTGCTTCGCGCCGCAAAAAACATGGACCACGATGATCCAATTGTGTTCGAGCACCTGGGCGACACGTATTGGAAATTAGGTCGTCTGCCACAGGCGGTAGAATCGTGGCAAAAAGCGTTGGCGCTCGATCCGCAAAACAAAGAACTCGCAAACAAGATTGACAACACCAAGGCGACCATCAGCAAAGGTTCTCCGGCAAAGGTGAATTCGACTCAGTGAGAACAAGTCTAAACGATCAGGCCGGCAGATGAATGCTTACATGACCGAGTATCCAACACCCTGGCAGCGCAAGACCATGTGGGCGGCCTTGACTGCTCTCTTTGTTGTTTTCCTTTTCGTAATCTTGGGCGGGGCGATTTGGGTCGGCGCCAGCGTCATCAGTTTTCTTCAGCCGATTTTGATCCCGGTCGCGATTGCAATGATTCTCACATATCTGCTCGACCCGCTCGTGACAAAAATGTCTCGAGGAACGCTTAGTCGCACAAAGGCAGTCGTTCTTCTTTTCGTCATCGCGTTTGTTGCGCTTGGCGGGTTGCTTGCCTGGATCGTGCCGATGATTTCAGTGCAAAGCGCAAACTTCGCGAAGGAAGTTCCCGCTTACACGCAGCGGGCTCGAGATCGCATTGTTGATCTAATCTATCGCTTTGACCAAACATTCGGGTTACTTGGCGGAACACACGGAAAATCTCAATCGACGAGGTTAACAGACTGGCTGATTGGCACTTCCTCGCCTTCTCCTTCTGTACAACCAACGGCGAGTCCCCCCAAGGGAGTTGCGCCTTCGCCGGCAATCGAGACCATCGCACCGAACGAGCAAAAGCTCAGCAGTATCGAGCGCCAGCGCATTCAGACTTACGTTGAGAAGCAAATGCCGAAAGTGCAGCAAGCGCTGCCGACGCTCATGGAAAAGTTTTGGGAGATTTTAAAGCGGAGCATCGGCGGTTTTCTTGGAATCGCGGGGTTTTTGCTGAGCCTGATCCTGGTCCCGATCTATTTATTCTTCCTCTTGAAAGAAAAGCCGCGCATCGAAAAGAGATGGAAAGATTATCTCCCGCTGCGCGCGTCGCCGCTTAAGGATGAGGTGGCGGAAGTTTTATCGCAGATCAATTCCTACGTTGTTGCCTACTTTCGAGGGCAACTGCTGGTTTGTCTCGTGGACGGCATTTTCATTGGCACTGCGTTGACGCTTTTCGGGCTTAATTTTGCGCCGTTGATTGGAGCAATAGTCGTCGTCCTCACAATGGTGCCGTACATTGGCATCATCATCTGCTGGGTACCGGCGGTTCTGATCGCCGCGTTTCAATGGGGCGATTGGCTGCATCCAATCGGTGTAACACTCATTTTCATCGTGATACAGAACCTGGAAGGTATGTTCTATGCGCCGCGGATTGTAGGAAGTTATGTGGGTCTGCATCCGATGACGGTGATTGTGTCGATCTTTGTATGGGGTCTTTTGATTGGAGGTGTACTTGGCCCCCTTCTGGCTGTTCCGTTGACCGCAACAATCAAAGTTCTACTTGCGCGCTACGTATGGGGCCGTCGCTTGCAGGAGGAGGTCATGGAATCGATCGAAGAGGTTCCCGTAGTGGAGGAATCCGAGGTAGCGACACGCTCGTAGACTAGGGTGAGTCGAGGCAGTGTGCGCGATTATTTTATCAAGCACAGAAACAGGAAGCGAGAATGGCGGAAAAGATCGATACTGCCGGGCACAAACGAATCGGCCAGTTATTCCCCGATCGCGAGCCTTTCGTGCGAAACAAATTCCCGTCTCGCCGTTTCATCCTTTTAATCGTCGCGTTCGCACTAGCTTTTTTGCTGGCCATCGTTCTAAGCAATTATGGGCCAAGAGTGTACAGAGATTGGCGTCAAAAGCGTTTACTGGATCAGGCAGCTTCGCTGCTCCAGGAGCAAAAGTTCGACGAAGCCGCACGCGCGGCGCGCGAGGTTGCAAAGGTAGTCCCAGATTCGTTGCAGGCGTATTACATCCTGGCGGAAGCAACCGAAAAGCAGAACCTTGAAGAAACCGTGTTATGGCGCGCACAAATTGCTCGTCTGCTCCCACACGATTCGGAGAGTCAGCTCAATCTTGCTTCAGCGTCGCTGCGCTTTGGGCAAATTGATCGCGCACGACAGGCGCTCGATCGTATTTCCCCCAGAGATGGGGACCGAGCCGCATTTCACGTCGTCGCGGGATGGCTAGCCCGTGCGCAGGGGAATCTTGTCGAGCAAGAGAAAGAATTCGCTGCGGCAGTAAAGAGGGAGCCGAGCAACGACCTTTACCAGTTTAATCTCGCTGTGCTGCAGATTCATTCCGCCGATGCGGGAAAAAGCTCAACAGCACGCGAAACCCTCCAGCGGCTAAGCAAGGTCGCGCCGTTGCGAACCGGCGCGCTGCGAGCTTTGCTGAATGACGCCGTGGCACGCAACGACCTCGCTGCCGCGGACAATTTCGCGCAACAGCTTCAGATGTCACCGGAGGTCACATTCGTCGATTACCTGCTCTGTCTGAGCTTCTATCGAAAACTCGATGAAAAAAAATTTCGGCTTCTGTTGGAACAGGTGAAGCCGTTCGCGGCGCGCGATTCATCCGACCTCACCTCGCTTATGAACTGGATGAACGAAAACGGACTTGCTGCCGATGTCGTCAAATGGGTCGATAAGCTGCCACCGGAAAAACTTACTTCACCGCCTGTTTCCATCGCGGTCGCCGACACATATGCAACAGTCAAGAACTGGTCACGCTTGAAGCGCTGGACGCGCAGCGGCTCTTGGGGCAACGCTGAATACTTGCGGCTGGCGTATCAGGCTATTGCGACGCGACGATCGCAACAAAGCGGCGAAGAGGAATTTCGAGCGCTTTGGCTCTCGGCTGAACGAGCGACAAACGCGAGGCCGGACCGCGAGATCGACCTCGCACGCCTCGCTTCAAAATCGAATCTAGAGGCAGAAGCGGAACGCCTCTGGTTGCGCGTCGCAAATAATCCCCCAATGCGCCGTGAGGCGCTCGAAGTGCTGCGCCAGTTCTATCGCACAAATGATAATCTAGAAAAACTCTATGGTGTCCTGCAGCGGTTGCACGAAAGCTCGCCTAACGAGGCTCCAATCACGGCTGATCTCGCCCGCCTCGGTCTCAATCTCGAGAAGGATACCGAACGCTCGCATCAGCTTGCAAAAGAAGCGTACGACCGCGCGCCAGACGAGATCAATTGCGCCGTGACGTACGCGTTTTCGCTCTATCGCCTCGGCAGAAGTCTAGAAGGATTCCAAATTATCCAAAAACTGCCACCCGACCAGTTGCATGACCCGCACGCAGCTGTTTACGTCGCCCTGCTACTACTCGACGCGAATCAAATCGGCATAGCAACGGATTACGTCGCAGCTGCCGACGATGCGAAAATTTACATCGAAGAAAAGAAGCTGCTCGATGAAGTAAGAACAAAGCTCGCCGCCGCTTCTGCCACTCCCACGCCGTCAGTTTCACCATCGCCTACTGAGTCAAGTCCGACGCCAGCGACGACACCTTTACCATAACCGCTTCAGTCTGTAACATGTAGTGCAACGGTCGTTGCATGGCGCGCACCAGAGACGCGGCTACAATCCTTCTGCTCGTCGCGCTTTCTCTTCTTTCGCGATCGCTCTGGTCCAATGCGCGATGTCTTTCGAATCCATATGAACCCGCTGCTCCAGACGCGCATCGCGAAAGCCGCGTTGCTCAATGTCCAGCAGATACTGTTTTCGCGAAAGCAGCGTGCCGCGGCAAATGCGATCACCCCCAGCAGCCTCTGCTTCTTTCCGAAGCCTGGCAATTAGATCACCCATAACGGCAGCAGGAACTTTGTGGCCCTCGCTAGGATAAATGTAACCGAACAATACCAGATGACTCAGAAGCACCCGCCAATCGGAACCAAAACAATGAACCAAATGCGGCCAATCGATTCTCTCTGCACAGCTCTGAAGAATGTGCGCAATATCCGCGCCATCGAACCGTTCGCGTTCCATGATGTAGGCCTTCATCCAGATCATCTCCTCCGGTGCACAAAGTTTCACGTGTAAGCCAAGCAGTTCATCGTCCTGGGCTCGCTCGAACCACGAATCATCGACCTCGCACAGACCGTTGCCGGCACGAAAAATCAAATCGATGT
>Ga0066388_100003436_pt1 | contig 10258 bp, 7 predicted proteins | sample PanSoiMetaGPlot6_FD_64539 | JGI IMG/M metagenome (GOLD analysis project Ga0066388, IMG submission 64539) | Tropical forest soil microbial communities from Panama analyzed to predict greenhouse gas emissions - Panama Soil - Plot 6 (Hybrid Assembly) | ecosystem: Environmental > Terrestrial > Soil... | reverse complement strand
GCTGACTACCGGACCCATCAGCCGCTTGATGGCGTCGACCTGACGGGGCGTGAGGCAGGCCGCCTCGGTGCGCGCGCCGCACGCCGCCATCTCGGGACGCCAGTCGCAAGACGCCGGGTCCGTGACGAACCCTTCGTCGACACCGGCCTGCGCGCCGCAGCGCGCGAGCACGGACTTGTGCACCGCTTCGGCGGCAGCCGCATCGAGGACCGATCCGTGTTGGCCGTCGCTGACGGCCTGTGCGAACCACGCTCCCGCCGTCGCGCGTCCCGTGAGGTCGTAGACCGGTGCGATCGGCAACAACCCGTCGAAATCCGACGGGAACCGCTGGGCCTCCATGAGCACGGCCTGCCCGCCCTTGGAACACCCGGACATGTACGAACGCGCGATCGGGCGATCGTAGTATCTGGTCGTGATGGCTTTCGCGGCGAGCGTAATGACGTGATTGTGCCGCCAGCCGTAATCCTCCTGAAGACTTGGACTGTTGGCCGCCCAGACGGCGTCCCATCCCTGGCCTCCGTCATGTCCGCCGTTGCCGGTCACCGACGCGTACCCGCGCACGAGCGCCGGGATGCAGCCAAGGCCGTTCACAGCCCCACACAGACCGGCGCAGGCCGTGAGGTGGAACTTGCCGTTCCACTGCGCGGCGACCGGCAGGCGCAGTTCGAATTTGTTCTGTGGTGCCACGTACCCGAGCACCTGGCAGTACTGTTTGATCGTGCTGGCGGCGAGCAGACCGAGCGGGGACCCCGGCGGGGTTTGCGCGGTCACCGGGGACACGTCCATGAGCCGTGCCGACGTGATTCGCGTCGGCGCCTCCGGGATCGTCTCGAAATCAGCGCGCGCCAGATCGGAACAGCGCCGAGCGTCGGCACTCGCGGCCGGAGCACTGGTCTGTGCAGGCTGTGCCTGACCGCAGAGAATGGCAACGGCGGAGGCGAGCAGCAGACCGCACGCGCCGATGACGGAGACTCGCGCGAGCATCATAATCGGAGGGATTCTACACCCCTCTCGAGATGTCACATGGATCGATGCGCGCGAGCGTCGTCCGATCCCCCCAAGAGATGCCGCAGCGCCAACCAGATCTCGCCGTCGGGTCGTGCCCAGAGGCGATCGACGTGACCGCTTGCTCGTACGAGAAGAGTTGCTTTTGTTGGCGGGCCCAGGGGGACGTGATACCTACGTTAACCATCCGCGGCGTCGTTCACCTCGCGGCGCGATCAGGTTGGTCCCTTCCGTGATCTCGCCCCACGAAATCTTCGACGCGTGTGCGCAGACGACCCGCTGCAGTGCCCCTGCGGTGGGCGCCGCAGCGTCATCGCCGTCGTGACCGATCCCGCGCTAGGGTTACATCAAATGACAACAGCTCCTCGTCTGGGTCCGATGGTTTCTCATAATCTTTTCATCCGATCCTCACAAATCTCTGCACTACCACTCGTACTCTCGTTCCAGAACAACAGGAGGAGAGCAATGCACGTCCAGATTGTCAACTTCAACTTGAAAGACATGACCGACGCCGGGTTCCGCTCGATGGCGAACGCGGTCGCGCCGGCCTTCGCGAGCGTGCCCGGGCTGCTCAGCAAGATCTGGCTCGCGGACGTCGGCAACAACACTTACGGTGCCGTCTATATCTGGCAGGACGCGGCTGCTATGCAGGCTTACCTGGCCTCAGAGCTGGGTAAAGGCGTCGTGCGCAACCCAAACTTCGCAAACCTCACTTCGCGCGACTTCGAGGTGCTCAGCGGGCCAACAACTAGTTCTGGCGGGCCCGTCGCGGCGTCACTGACGGCGACAGCTAGCCTGGCTTCATAGCCGCGCCCGCTGTCGCGCGCTGGTGTAGAGTCTGCCAGACGGGACAGACCGATGGCCACCGACGTCCGCACAGTTCCCGGCTCGGGATCGCCTCCACAGTTCGTCGGTCGCGAAGCCGAATTGGACAGCCTGCTCACCGCGCTAGATGAGGCCGGCCCCGCACTCGTTTATGTGCACGGCATCGCAGGCGTGGGCAAGTCGGCGCTAGCCTCAGCTTTCGCCGATCGAGCTCGGTCAGCTGGCGCGACCGTCGTTCGGCTGGACTGCCGGTCCATCGAGCCGACGGAGCGCGGCTTCATCCATAGTCTGGCATCGGCCGTCGGCTCTCGGGCATCGACTTTGGGAGCGGTCTCGGAGCGAATTGGGCGCCTGGGCCACCGTGTCGTGCTCGTCCTCGACACCTACGAAGTCTTTCGTTTCCTCGACACGTGGTTGCGCGAGACCTTTCTCCCGTCCCTTGGCGCTAACGTCCGCCTGGTGCTTGCAGGCCGTGAGCCCCCGGTAACCGACTGGCTGGCATCCGCGCGCTGGCACGCCCTCGTGCGCTCGGTGGCGCTCGAACCGCTGGGAGATGCTGCAGCATTGGAACTGCTCTCGCATAACGGCGTGGGTGAGCGGGAAGCACTGCGAATCAACCGCTTCGTCCACGGGCACCCGCTGGCCTTACGACTCGCAGCCGCGACGTTGTCCGAACGGCCGGACCGCAGTCTCGAGGGCGAGGCCATACCCATGGTCGTCGCTTCCCTCGCGCGCATGTACCTCGCCGACGTTAGCGATCCGTTAACACGCGCTGCGCTCAACGCTGCCGCTTGCGTCCGACGCGTGACGCGCTCGTTGCTGCGGGCGATGCTCCCGGACGCCGCGCCCGATGATGCTTTCGAGCGCTTGCAAGCGTTGCCGTTCGTCTACAGCGGCAGCGATGGGCTCATCGTGCACGATGCGGTGCGGGACGCAATCGCCGGCCACCTGCGCGCTACAGATCCGACAACCTACCGAGAGTTACGCCGCCGTGCCTGGCAGCAGCTGCGAGATGAGGTCCGGACCGCGGGCATCGATGAACTCTGGCGCTACACGGCAGACGTCCTCTACATCCTCGAGAACCCGGTTATCCGCGAGGCATTCTTCCCGAGCGGCGGCCCCCGGTACACTGTCGAGGTGATGCGCGGCAAGGATGACCACGCCGCGATCGAACGGCTCGCCGCGATGCACGAAACGCCCGAAGCTGCCGCCGCGGCTGGGCTGTGGCTGAAGCAGCGGCCGGAGTCGTTTCACGTCGCCCGGGACCGCGACCGGGTTGTGCGCGGCTTCTACGCGATGTTTAGTCCCAATCCGGCAGACGCTGCGTTCGTGGAGCAGGACCCCATCGCCAGCCTTTGGCAGCGCCACATCGACGCCAACCCGATGCCATACGACCAGCGTCCGGTCTTTGTGCGCTACTTGCTATCGGAGCAGGGGGGCGAGATGCCATCGCCGGAGCAGGCGGCGTGCTGGCTGGACATCAAGCGCACCTACATGGCGATGCGCCCCCAGCTACGGCGCATCTACATGGCCCTGCGAGAGCCAGCCCAAAGCGCCTTCAAGCCCGTCATCGACAAGCTGGGATTCGAATCATGCGGCGCCGTGGCAGTGGGCGGCGATGTCTACAACCTGAACGTGAACGACTTCGGCCCCGAATCCGTAGATGGCTGGCTGGCTGGACTTGTCGCGGCGGAGCTAGGCGTTGATGTCCCAGAGATGCTGGACCGGCGCGCGCGCGAGCTCGTACTCGGCAAGGAGCGAGTGCCGCTGACCCGGCTCGAGTTTGGCGTGCTGGACTACCTGCTGGACCGCGAAGGCCAGGCAGTAAGCCGCGCATCGCTCATCCAGGACGTGTGGGGCCACAGCTACACAGGCGGCAGCAATGTCATCGAGGCCGTAGTACGTAGCCTCAGGAAGAAGCTACGGGAGCGCGCCTCATGTGTGGAGACGGTCTCGGGCGTCGGTTACAGATTTCGCTCTAGGTGACCTGAGCGTCGTTCCGTTGTCCTACCCAAAAAAGCCATTCGATCTGTTCGCTCTGGCGAGCGAAACAGGCGATTGGTGGGGCCCAACAGGACTCTGAACCGCTCGCGACGAGCGAGAGCGAGTCGCGACGCTGTTGAGGTCTGCCTTGGACCAGGACTGGTCGTCCGAGCCTTCCGAACGTATTCGGGTCGGAATCATGATTGTGTGTCGGATGACGGCGCTGGCGCCGGCGCGTGGGATTCCTGCGAATCACGTCAGTCGAGGTTGGTAATGGGGATCGGCGCGGATCTGTGTGCGATGCATCACCCGACGGGTAGCCGGATCGAACGAGTCGCGACGGTGCATCGTGCATCGGTTGTCCCAGAGCACGAAGTCGCCGACACGCCACTGATGTCGCCACGTCCACGCGTCGCGCGTGGCCCATGCCCAGATTTCATCGAGCAGCGCGTTGGATTCTTCGAGCGGCAACCCTTCGATGTAAGCGTTGCGCCGTCGGCCGAGATACAGCGCTCGCCGCCCGGTCTCCGGATGGACGTAAACCAGCGGGTGCAGCGCGCCGGGCGACGTGCGCGGGTCGTCGGTCGGCGCGACGCCCTGTCGAGTGTAGCCGCCGCTGTTATACGTGCCGTCGTGCTTGACCCGAACGCCGTCCACGCGGCGTCGGAGCGGCTCGGGCAGGGCGTCCCACGCGGCATACATCGAGCAGAAACTGGTATCGCCCCCGCTCGGCGGCACTTCGAGCGCATAGAGCGCGCTCGCCTTCGGCGGGTTGGGCAGGTACGACATGTCGGTATGCCATACGGCTTCTCCTGCCCCGAGGCTGCCAATCGCGACGCCGTCCTGCACGACATTCGAGATCACGTAGATCTCCGGATGCCCCTCGACGAACCGCTGCCCCGTCTCCTGAACGGGCGCCTCGTCGAGGTCTCCGAATCGACGGCTGACAGCGATCAGATCGTCGTCCGCTAGCGCTTGATCGCGAAGGAGGAGCACCTGATGGTCGAGCCACGTTCGATGAATGGCCGCAAAGGCGCAGTCGTCGAGCGCACGCAGGTCGACGCCCTGCACCTCCGCTCCGAGCGCCGCACCAGTCGGCCGAACGCACAGGAAAGAGTCGCTCATGCCGATACCCTCGCATCAACGGGCTGAAGGACAACTTTCGCGGTCGGATCGATCGCCAGCGAACAGATCGCACCCAGGAACAACAGCCCCGCCGATATCAAGAGCGGCAGCTCGTAATGCCTCGTCCGCTCGATGAGGAGGCCGAAGACGATCGGCGAGATCATGCCGGCCACGGCGAACCCGGTGTTCATCATTCCGCCGGCCGTGCCGGCGTACGGACCGGCGATATCCAAAGGCAGCGTCCAGAGCACGGCATTGGTCAGCTCCAGGAAAAAGAACGCCGCACCAAGGAGGCAGACGGCTCCCAGCGCGCTTGCGGTGACGATCGCCGGCAGCATGAACACCAGCGCGCCACCGAGCCCGACGACGAGCAGAGTGCGTCTGGCGAGCAGAAGATTGCCCGTGCGCCGGAAGATCGCGTCAGAGATCACCCCTCCCAGCGTATCGCCCACCACGCCGCCGAGCAGTGGCAACATCGTCACCAGCGCAATCTCGTCGAGCTTGAACCCGCGGGCATCACCCAGGTACGAGGGCAGCCACGTCAGAAACACCCACAGCGACCAGCCGTAACAGAAATCGACCAGCGTGACGAGCCACATGCACCTGACGATCTGCTGCCACGGAGTCGGGCCTCGCGAGGGCCGCGTCGATTCACCGCCTGCGCGGATATCGGCCAGTTCCGAGTCGGTGACCCATCCATGGTCCTCTGGCATGTCTGTAAAGAAAGCAACCCACGCCACGGTCCACGCCAGGCTGGCCGCGCCGAGCACGATGAAGGATGTCCGCCATCCGGATCGCGCCATGATCGCCAACACGATGGGCGGAGTGACGGCTCCCCCCAGGCGCGCAAAGCTGTGCGTAATGCCCTGCGCGAAGCCGCGCTCGCGAGCGGGAAGCCAGAAACTGAAGGCGCGTGTTGCCGTCGGAAAAGCCCCACCTTCGCCCGCGCCGACGAGGACGCGGCACACGATGAGCGCCGCGATGCCTCCAGACAAGCCCGTCATGATCGTGGCCGACGCCCAGATCAGGCTCAGCACCGCGAGCACACGGCGCGGCCCGAACCGGTCCGACAGCCAACCGCCTAGGATCTGCATACCGGCGTACGGATACGCGAATGCCGAAAAGACGAGGCCCAGCTGCGTGGGCGTCAGACCGAACTCCTTCCGAAGCGTCAGGGCGGCCGTCGAGATGTTCACACGATCGATGTACGCAACGAAATACATCAGGCACAGCAGGAACAGAACCCCGTTCCTGACCTGTAGCATCGATCGACCGGCACCCACCATTCGAGTGTGTCTCACGTCTTCAGCGACGATGGAGGGTCGCTTTCGGCGAAGACATTGTTATCCGAACCAGTCGATAGGGACCGGGATCATGATTGCGCGCAAAAGTTAAGGAGAAGGATTGTCCTTCAATCTCGTAGTGATGCGTAACCAATAGGCTTCCGGGATGGGCTGGGTCAAGCCCAACATCTGTTTTGCCGGAGTCGGCTGGCGCCAGTGTTTTGAAAATTTCGTCAGCGGAGTCGCCTACGCGGATCGTTTTGGCGCGCACATGTATGGACGTAGCCTGCCCCGGGAGTGCTGCTACTGATACGGCCGTCGGTGTAGCGCGTGCTGTCGCTGTTATCGGTGCTGTCGCCGGTGGTCTCAAGCCGTCCGATCCGGCGGCAAGGGCGATACCAAATGCAACGGCCGCTAGATTAAGCCCTTTCATGGCTTCCTCTCTTCATTCAGGATGAGGCGTGCACGTGGCGTACATTCCGCCTCCTACCCGCTTTAGCGGAAAGGGCACTCTTCGCGTATCACCGCCCGCGGACTTCCAGGAAGCGCCGCGCGGCTTGCAGCTCGGGGCGATCGGGATCGGCGCCCTTCCACATATCAATCAGGCGTGTGTATTCCGCTCGGGCCGTGACTGCATCCCCCATCGCCTCGGCGGCTTGCGCGATACCAGCGATCGCCTTGGGCCGGCCGGGGGTCCGTCGAAGCGTCTCCTCGAAGTGCCTGCCCGCCTCCGCGGGCCTGCCCATCTCCATCAACAACGATCCATACAGCTCATGGGCGGGAATGATCGGGTAAGGCGGCTGCGACAGGCTGTCGATTGAATCTTCGATCGCCACGGCCGCCTCCATCTCGCGCATCGCCCCCGCCGCGTCTCCAGAAGCGTGTGCGGCCAATGCCGCCGCTTCTCTCGCCTGCATCGTCAGAATCTGCTGCACGAAAGGATGCTGGCCGGGGACGCGCGCCCGCTCCATCATCTCCGCCGCTTTGGTCCTCGCCGTGGCGGCGTCCTTCCGCCTGGCCGCCGCCATCGCCTCGAGATGCAGCTTCATCACCACGAAATCGCTCGAGGGCGCAATGAGCGGCAAGGTCGGTACATCGCTCCACGATTCCGATTCGACGATGAAGCGGACGAGGGTGTCGAAGTAACCGTACAGCACGCGATCGGGCACCGCGGAGATCGTCCGACCGCGCACGTGGCGGGCCTGAAGATCTGGCGAGTCGGGCGCGGTTGTGCGGTTCGTGACCGCTGCGTACTGTGCCGCAAACAGATCGACCGCCTTCTTCGCATCCTTGTAGCGGCCAAGCTGAAGGTAGTTGTAGGAGAGGTAATTGAGCGAATGAAAATCGCGCAGCGCTCCCGGTTCTCCCGCTTCTTTCACATCGTCGTTTGAAATCTGCCACGCGTTCTGGTTCGTCGTCGCCGCTTCGGCCCAATAACCCAGGCGCGTGAAGATGTGCGAGGGCATGTGAAGGGCGTGCGGCACCGCGGGGGCCGTCTTGGCGTACGCACGCGCAGCGGCCAGTCCGGTCTTCGCATGAACGGGATCGTCGTACGCGTGAATGAGGTAGTGCAGCACGCCCGGGTGTTGCTTGTCGTGGGCGTAGACCGATTCGAAGAGGGCGACCGCTCGCCCTTGCACCTCGAAGCCCTTCGTCCCTTCGTTGATCTCGCCGATGATCGACAGGCCATAGAACAGGCTGGTCTCATCGTCGGGATATTTCGCGTGCGCGGCGGCCATCTGCTCGCGGTAGGCCTCGTCCCGTGAGCGCTTCGTCCCCGCGCCGGCATCCTTGTAGAGCGCGGCGGCGGCCAGCAGGTACATGTGCTCGCGATCATTCTGCGAGCTGGCTCTAAGCCCCTTCTGAACGTACGCCCACGCCGCCGCTTCGTCTTCCCGCGACGGCTCGTCCCACAGCGGGTGGTTGTAGGTCATGGCCGCGCCCCAGTAAGCCATGGCACATTCGGGATCCGCTTTCAGGATCTCTTGAAACTGCGTGAGAGCCCGCGCGTACCAGAAGTTGTGGAGAAGAGCCAAGGCACGATCGAACCTGGATCGCACGGCCGGAGCGCAGGAAATCTCCATGTGCGCTGCCCCGACTCCTTCTGAACCGTGGCCGTGCTGTGCGAGCAGACCGGTCGCGGCAAGCGATGCGACGAGCGTCGTGGACACGCAGTGGCGCAGCATTCCGCCTCCCTACCCGTTTAGCGGAAAGTGCACATTTCGCGTATCACGGTCGCGGAAGTTCGGGGAAGTGACCGTGCGGACCAGACGAGCTTACTGGAGCCGCGCTGCAAGCCAGGCGCGCGCCGCCTTCCAGTCTCGCTTGACGGTAATGACAGATACCTGCAGCACCTCGGCGATGTCCTCCTCGCGCAGTCCGCCGAAGAACCGCAGCTCCACCACTCGAGCCGCGCGAGGGTCAGCCTGTTCCAGCTGCGACAGGAACGTATCCAAGTCGAGCAGCTGCTCAATCGGAAGTGGAGCGTTCCAACCTACGTCATCCGAGAGGGGCACCCGCCGTTGTTCACCGCCTCGCTTGTCGGCAACCCGGGCGCGCGCATAGTCGATGAGAATACGCCGCATCGTCTCAGCCGCGACGGCAAAGAAATGGGCTCGGTCCTTGTACGCGATCGGCTGCCCGCCGAAAATGCGAAGGTACAGTTCGTTCACTACGGCGCCGGGTTCGAGCGTATGATCCCGACGCTCCCGCTGCAGGAAGCGCGCGGCGATTTGGCGCAACTGAGGGTATACCGCGGCGAACAACGCGTCGCGCGCCTGCCCATCACCTTCGCGCCACTTGGTGAGCCAGCCGGTGATTTCTGCCGAGTGCGGCAGTTCCGCCATGAATCTACGTCCGGCATGATACCGAGAGCTTCCGTCGCCCGCTGTAAGAGTTGAAAGCCCAGCTGGACCGCAATGAACGAACCTCGAAGGTTCGGCGCCATCAGCCCGGACGAGTTCCGGCGCCTGCGGGACATCTTCGAGTCGGCCCTCGAGCGGCCGGCGGCCGAGCGCTCCCGCTACGTCGAACGCGCCTGCGCGGGCGATGCCACTTTGATCGGCGAGGTGGAACGGATGCTTCGTGCGGACGCCGAGCCCCACCGGATTCTTGATGCAAGCGTCTTGCTGCCCGCTGAACAGCGAGAGACTCACAACCTTCCGCTCGACTCGTTGTCCGATCGAACGCTGATCACACAGCCACCTGCGCTCGAGCCGGGACGGCGTGTCGGTCCGTTCGAGATCGTTTCGTTTCTCGCCGCCGGCGGCATGGGGGAGGTATACCGTGCGCGCGACACCCGGCTCAAACGCGATGTCGCGCTGAAGATTCTGCCCGAATCTGTCGCCGCCGATCCGGAGCGGATCGCGAGGTTCGAGCGCGAAGCGGAGCTTCTGGCCTCACTCAATCATCCGCATATCGCGAACATCTACGGCGTCGAGGAAGATCACGGTACGCGCGCGATCGTGATGGAGCTCGTCGAGGGCGAGACGCTGGCGGACCGGATCGCAGCCCATCCATCGGGATTGCCGGTCGTCGAAGCGCTCTCGATCGTGCGGCAGATCACGGAAGCGCTCCAGGCCGCTCATCAGAAGGGGATTGTCCATCGCGACCTGAAGCCGGCGAACGTCAAGATCACTGTCGGTGGTACGGTGAAAGTACTGGACTTCGGACTCGCGACCGCCGCCGGCGATTCGGCGACGCAAAAGAACCTTACGCAAGGCAGTACATTGCTGGGGACGCCTCGCTACATGGCGCCGGAGCAGCTTGCGGGCGATCCTACCGACGCACGGACCGATATCTACGCAGCCGGCCTCGTGCTGTTCGAGATGCTGACTGGCCGACCGCCATTCGACGGGATGTCGATGCTGGCTCGCCTTGAAGCGATACTGAAGACCGCCCCCCCGAGTTTGCCGCCACCGCACGCCCGATCACACCTGAACTCCGTCGTCCGGCGGGCCCTCGACCATCGACCCGACGCGCGGTATCAGACGGCGGCCGCGATGGTGGCGGACCTGCGCGCGGAAGCCGGTGCGATG
>Ga0066388_100003435_pt1 | contig 10258 bp, 6 predicted proteins | sample PanSoiMetaGPlot6_FD_64539 | JGI IMG/M metagenome (GOLD analysis project Ga0066388, IMG submission 64539) | Tropical forest soil microbial communities from Panama analyzed to predict greenhouse gas emissions - Panama Soil - Plot 6 (Hybrid Assembly) | ecosystem: Environmental > Terrestrial > Soil... | reverse complement strand
GGCATTTTGGGGACAGCGAGGCGGCATTCCGCTGCAGGCAGGACAATGCCCCCGGGCCCTTTGGATTGACCTTCGAGCAATGAGCCATGTAATCGCTCCGGCACGCGGAACGGAGGGCACTTTCCTTTGCCTTGTTCGACTGCGGACCCGCCGCCTGACCTCCGCTGGGCAGCGCCTGCTGGGGTGCGGGGCGGGCAGCGGGTTTAGCCCCCGCGGGAGCGGATCCGACTGCACTCACTGCCGCTCGGCATTTAGGGGACAGCGAGCCGGCATTTCGCTGCAGGCAGGACATTGCCCCTGGGCCGTTTGGATTGACCCTCGAGCAATGAGCCATGTAATCGCTCCGGCACGCGGAACGAAGTGCATTTACCTGCGCTTTGCTGGGCTGAGCCTCAGCGTGGCCAAGGATTACCCAAAGCACGCATAGGAATACCACGATCTTCGGGATCGTGAGCCGGCACGCGGAGGCCTTACTTGCCCGCATCCCACCTAGTCCTTAGCTTTGACGCCGGGATGCCGATCAGTATCGCTAGTGATGCCAAAGTGCAATGAGGGTCAAATTCATTGAGCAGCTGATTCATTTTTCTTTTGGTTATATCGGCGGATCAATGGATCGTGCTTGGCACAACATGTCAACCATCACGGGCGGCAACGCGGTAAGCTGGTGCGGCACTGCCCGCGTCACTGCCGCACAGGCTCGCCAGCCGTCACCGCTCGAACGCGGTCGCCGTCCCGAAGGAATGCTCCGGCACGCGCCACTACTGTCTCCCCTTCGGCCAGGCCTTCACGAACCTCGGCCTGATCCTGCGCAAGCAGTCCGATGAGCACCCGTCGGGTCTCGACCCTGTCACCGCGGACGACTTGGACGACGGCGCCCCCCGGTCCGTAGAGGATCGCCGAGAGCGGAATTGCAGGCGCGCAGCGCCGCCCAATTTGGATGGTCGCGCGCCCAAACGCACCGGAGCGCAATCGAGGATCGCTGCCCACGAAGATGCGCACTTGGCCAAGTTGCGTCGTGGGATTGATCGTCCCCGAAAACAATCGCACCTTCCCGCTCAATTCCCCGACGCCGATGATTTCGACTTTAGCGGATTGATCCACCGCGAGCCTGGCCAAGGTCCTGACGGGGATCTCGGCCAGAAGCTCCATCTCTCCTTGTCCTGCGATACGGAATAGCGGCTCCGCCTGTGCGGATGCCACGCTTCCAACGACGGCGGATGCGGAAATTACGACGCCGCTTGCAGGCGCCCGTACAACGACCCCACTGCTGCCTTCTTGTCCTTCGCCTGTGGTGAGCCGTGCGAGAATTTTTCCGGAAGTGATGCTCTCGCCGGGCTGGACGAGCACCTGGGTGATCTGCAAACCCTCGCGCTCCGGCCGCACCAGAATTTCGTTCCTCGGAACCAGGACGCCGGTCACCTGGAGCGTGTCGTCGAAACACATGCTCTTAGCCCCTACTACCGTGACGGCAAGATCCGAAGACGCACTGGTATTGCCGACCTCCGCGACAGATGCCTGCATAGACACGCCTAGCTGTGTAACGCTGGCCGCGAGCGTCAGGATCACTGCATACCTCGCCGATAATGACCGCACGCCCTGACCGCATCGGGATCGAACTTGGTAGAGGTTCATCATCGTGTGTGATTTTTCCCCGCAGGACCCGTTCTAGTATCTGCGCCGGCCGGCAGTCATCGGTTTGCCCGCTCTCAACGCTGCCCCATTCGAGTGGCATCGGCTGTGATGGGCGAGACCTTATCGCCGTCGCGCAGAGAGTTACCAGCATTGGCCACGATCAATTCACCTTCTTTGAGGCCGCTGACGATTTCGGTGTTGGTATCTGACCGAAGTCCGACCTGAACCATCCTCGTCTCGATAGCGTCTTCACGTATGACCTGCACGCTCGCGCCCTGGGTGCGGTAGCGAACCGCCGAACTCGGAACCGATACGCCACAGCTCCGATTGGCATCGATCGTAGCGCGGGCGAACATTCCAAGCCGCAGGAGAGGGTCACGCTCCAGCGAAATGCGGGCCCGGCCAAGTTGCGTGCGCTGGTCGATGGCAGCGGGGACCAAGCGAACTTGGCCTGACAGCTCGCGACCGGGGGCGATCTCCGCGCGGGCGGTTTGGCCCGTCGCAAGCGCCGGCACATGGATGCTTGGCACGTCGGCCTCAAGCTCGATGGCATTATCGACCGCAATGCGAAACAGCGGCTCAGGCGACATCGGGGATGACGTCGCTCCCACCATGGCCGTGCTTCGGGTGATGACCCCGGCGGCAGGTGCCCGTAATGTGCTGGTCTTTGCAGCACCACCGTCCGGGCCTGGGCCGGATGGACGGTTTACGCGCGCGAGCGTCTGGCCGCTGGTCACTCGGTCCCCCTCTTTTGCTAATACCTCGACCACGGTTGTTCCGGGCACATCGAGCGTTACCACCGCCTCCTCGCGCGCAACGAGAAACCCGGTGACGCGAATGGATGCCGAAAAACAGGCGCTCGTGGCGCGAACCGCCACCACGGGTGCAGCGGACTGGGAGCTGGTCTCGCCTCGTCCGGAGAAGGGCGTCGTCACCGCGATGACGAAGACCACTCCTGCTGCCGGGATGAGTGCGGGAACAAAAGTTCTCATGGCGCGCACCTGAATTCCAACCTGGGCTAGCGCCCGCCCGACGAGTGGACGTCGGTGACGGCCGCTTTCGCTGCGCCAACTGGCGCTGGCTCGTCCGCCTTTCCGACAAAGCGCCCGAACACACGGAACCCCAGGTACCCGAGATCGTCCATCAGGGTAAAGAAAGCGGGCACGAAAAGTAGGGACAGCAGGGTGGAGACGAGCAGCCCGCCAATGACTGCGATCGCCATCGGCGATCGTAGCTCGCCTCCAGCGCCAAATGCCAGGGCGCTCGGACTCATGCCAGCTGCCATTGCGATAGTCGTCATGACGATGGGGCGGGCGCGCTTCTGACCGGCCTCGATGATAGCCGTGTTGCGATCGACGCCCCTTTGAATCCCTTCAATCGCAAAATCCACCAACATGATCGCGTTCTTGGTGACGATCCCCATCAGCATCAGCATGCCGATGACGACGGGAGTGCTGAGCGGCAAGTGCAGTACGATGAGCGCGAGAATCGCCCCCCCAATCGACAGCGGGAGCGAGAACAGAATGGTCAACGGTTGCAGTAAGCTGCCGAACAAAAGGACGAGCACCGCGTAGACCATCATCAGGCCGTTGCGCATCGAGGAGCCGAAGCCCTCGAATAGGTCGGCCTGGAGCTCGGCATCGCCGCCTTCGGTGACCTTGATGCCGGGCGGGAGGTTTTTCATTACCGGCAGCGCGTTGACTGCCTTCGACACGTCGCTTAGCGCGGCCCCGCCGACGAGATCGGCTTCCACGCTGGCTTGCGGCTGGCGATCGTAGCGGGTGATGCCGATCGGGCCGTCCTCAAATCGAACGTCGGCGAGCGCCATGAGCGGCACTCCCCCGCTGCGGGGAGACGGCACGCGGATCTGCTCCAATACCTGCGGGTCCGCGCGCGCGCTCTCCTCAAGAAGGACTCGGATCGGGACCACCCGATCGCCGGCGTCGAACTTTGCGAGGGCAGGTCCGGCGTCTCCAATGGTTGCTACGCGAATCGTTTCCGACAGGCTCTCGGTCGACACTCCTAGTCGAACGGCCAAGTCGCGGCGTGGATAGATGCGCAGCTCCGGACGGTTGAGGGTGGCAGTCGATATGACGTTCGTAACGGTCGGCAGGCGGCGCATTTGGGTGGCCAACTCGGACGCCGCGTTTGCCACGGTGTCACTGTCAGCGCCGGTCACGATGAAGGTAACATTGCGCTTTCCGTTGTCGTCCAAGAACCAGTACCGGATATCCGGTATGTCCGCGAGATCGCGGCTGATTATGGTCTCGAGCTCATGCTGAGAAAGGGTTCGCTTGTTCTTCGGCACATAGCTGATGGTCACGGAGGCTTTGCGGATGTCGGCACCGAGCGCTCGTCCGCCATCGACGAAGACGCTCTCCACATCCGACCGCGCGCGCAGACGCTTGACGATCGCCTCTGTGGCCGCTTCGGTGTCGACGAGTTGTGAGCCGGGTGGCAGCTCGACGAAAAGCAGCGACCGGGCGGTATCCGACGCTGGTAGGAAGCCAGACGGCAGCAGCTGCAAGCCATAAATTGAAGCCGCAAACAGGAACAAGCCGATGGCGACGGTTGTGAAACGATGGCGTACCGACCATCTGACCAGTCGCGTGTAGAGGCGGATCGTGGATCCGTCCGGTCTCTCCTCGTGCTGGTGCGGCCTGAGGAAGTAGGCTGCGAGAAGCGGCGTTATGAACCGCGCACATAGCAAGGAAAACAGTACCTGGACCGACACAGTGATTCCGAACTGTTTGAAGAACTGGCCGGGAACGGATGTCATAAAGCTCGCCGGCACGAACACAGCCACAATGGTAAGACTGATCGCGATGACAGCCAGGCCTATTTCATCGGCCGCTTCGAGCGCCGCCTGGTAGGGCGACTTGCCCATACGCATATGCCGCACGATGTTTTCGATCTCGACGATCGCGTCATCGACCAGAATCCCCGTGCTAAGCGTGATAGCCAGGAGGCTTATCATGTTGAGGGAGAAGCCCAGAACGTCCATGACCCAGAATGCTGGTAGGATGGACAAGGGCAGTGTGATCGCCGCAATCACCGTAGCCCTGAGATCGCGCAAGAACAGGAACACCACCAGAACCGCGAGCGCGGCGCCCTCCCACAGCGTCTCCATCGCCGCATCGTACATGCCGACCGTGTACGTCACGGACGTGTCGATCAATTTGAGGTCGACATCCGGATGGGCGGCCTTGAGCGCTTCCACACGAGCTGCTACCGCCTTCGAGACCTCCACGTCGCTCGCGCCTTTCGCGCGCACGATGGCGAAGCCGACCACCGGTGTGCCATTGAAACGAGCGAAGGTGCGGGGTTCAGAAACCGTGTCGGTGACTTGACCTAAGTCGTCCAGCCGCACCTCGCCGCCCAATGGCAACGCGATCCTCGTCGCTGCGAGATCGGCCAAAGTCTTGGCGCCCGCCAGGGCGCGGATCGCCTGGTCGCGCCCGCCAATCTCGGCGCGTCCACCGGCAAGATCCACATTGCTGCCGCGTAGCTGCCGACTCACGTCGAGCGTGGTCAAGCCCACGCCCTGCACGCGAACCGGGTCGAGCCGCACCCGGATCTCCCGCTCGACGTTTCCGATCCGCTCAACGCTCGCGACGCCGCGAACGCCCTGTAGCTCGCGAACAATGACGTCCTCCACGAACCACGAAAGCTGTTCCGGGGTTTTTCCGGGGGCTATCGCCGCATAGGTAAGAATCGGCAGACCGCTCATGTCGACGCGCTGGATCATCGGCTCGCTGATCGTCCGCGGCAGGTCACCGCGGACGCGCGTTATTGCGTCCTTGACATCGTTGAGCGCACGGTCGGTATCGGTGCCCAAACGAAATTGGATGCTGGTGCTCGAAATGCCGTCGGTGACGCCGGAGGTTATGTGATGAGCGCCGGCAACGCCGGAGACCGCATCCTCCACCGTCTTGGTAACTTGCGATTCTAGTTCGGCCGGAGCGGCGCCGAATTGTGCGATTGCCACCGAGACCAGGGGAACGTCGACGTTCGGCATGCGCGTGATCGCCAGCTTGTGGAAGCTGAGATATCCGAGCGCGCAGACCGCTGCGGCCATGACGATGGGCGGCAGCGGATTACGGATGGCCCACGCGGAGATGTTGAGCGCCATCAGAGTTCCCCCGCCTGGGACACCGCGGCCGCGACGGTCAGATCAGACGCGAGCATCGCTTTCGCACATCAATGACAGCGAGCAAATATCGTCGCGCGCAGCTCGTCCTCGCGGGCCGACCCTCGAGACGGAAGATGACTTGCTTAGTTATCATTGGGCGGTCGGGCCGTCCAGTGAGACTTGTCGCCGCGCGTCGCGCCAGCGCATACAGTGCGCCATTCGTGCCATCTGGCGCGAAGTCCTGACGGCAAAAAGCATAATTGAATTTGGCTTTAAACCGTGGATGAATGGTAGCGCGCCCGGAGGGCTGGGTTGTGGCGGCGCTTCCACCGGATCGAACTAGTCCTCACAGCGGCGCATCGTTCAGCCTACAAGGGCGAACATAGCGTGAGCAAGTAAAGGAAGGGCCCTCGCGCAGAGGCGTTGCGCCATGACGGCGTGGGTTCGGCGGTAGCAGATGAACGTAGCGGTACCGAATAGCGAGGCAGGGATTACGAGGGACAACTCGGACGTAATCCGCCCCATGCCGCGGCGCGAGATTACTCAGGTGATTGGCGCGCTGCATGTAACCGTTCCTAGGGCGCGCCGCGTTTACTTCAAGCCTGGCATCATCTTGCCGACCGCAAGATTATTTGTCTGGCTCTCGGCAGTCATACGCTTCTATTTCGGCAACCTTGTCGATCTAGTGCGCCGGCGGGACAGTATCGAACGTCGCGCAAATAGATTGCGAACTGTTTTCGAGGACGTCGGCGGCAGCTTTCTCAAGCTTGCACAGCAACTATCGCTCCGTGCCGACATGCTGCCTTATGAGTATTGTACCGAGCTGGGCAAGATGCTGGATCGGGTTCCGCCTTTCCCGACCAAGCAAGCCATCGAGATCATCGAGCGCGATCTTAAGCGGCCGCTCAGCGACGTGTTCGAGGTTTTTGACCCGGAACCGATAGGCTCGGCATCCCTGGCTTGTGTATATCAGGCCCAATTGAAGAGCGGCCAACGCGTCGCAGTGAAGGTACGGCGACCGGGGATCGGACCGCTGATCGCTGCCGATCTGCGCGCACTGGATTGGCTTTTGACCGTTGCAGAGACCCTTACCATCATCCCCCCCGACGTCGGCCGGCGCTTCACGGAGGACTTCCGCACGATCCTGTTCAAGGAGATGAATTTTCGCGCCGAGGCACGTTACACCGACATATTCCGCCGGCGCGCAGCCAAGCGCAAAAAGGATGTTACCGCACCACGCGTGTATTTCGAATACTGCAGCGAAGAAGTGATGGTGAGCGAGCTCGTCTCCGGTGTGTGGATGTGGGAGCTCCTCGCAGCCGTTGACGCCAATGACCAGGAGTTCTTAGCGAAAGTTCGCAGCATCGGCATCGAGCCCAAGTCGCTGGCAAGCAAGCTCGTCGTGGTCATGCTCCGAGAGGCGCAGGAAGAACTGTTCTTTCACGCTGATCCGCATCCGGCCAACTTGGTTATCATGCCCAACAACAAAATCTGCTTCATCGACTTCGGGGCCATCGGTCGATTTTCAACCAAAACAAGAAAACTGTTTCGCGAACTCCAATACCATATGTCGAAGTCGGACGTCGGGCGGATGGCGAATACCGCGCTGTCTCTCGGCGGACCGCTTCTGCCCATGGATGTCGACAGGGTTCGTGGCGAGATGGAGAAAATCTACTCCGATTGGGTCTATGCCATGAACAGCCGGGATGCCGAGTGGTGGGAGAAAAGCAGCGGACAGGCTTGGCTGCGCTTCATGGAAGTTGCGCGCGAATTCCATATTCCAGCGAACTACGAGTCGATACAATTCTTTAGAACATCGTTTTCTTATGACTCTATTATTACGCGGCTGAACAAAGATATTAACATCGTGAAAGAGTACGAGACCTACGCGCGACAGGCTGGGAAGGAGGCACGCGAACGCGTGAAGCAGAGTCTCCGACAGAGGCTTTGGGGGCCGACGGATTTCGATTATCTGCAATTGGAGGAATTCGGCGACATGCTCGCTCAGTCCTTTTTCCAGTTGCAGCGAAACATCGAGACCCCGATCTTCCAGTTCAAGAACATTGTCGGAAAGATCGCATATATAGCATCTCTACTGCTTAGGCTCGGCTACTTTGTTGCCGCAGGAATCGGGATCGCCCTCATTACGAACGCGATTGCTAGAAGGTGGTTTGATCGCGAGATCGACTGGGGCTGGATGCTTGAGCGGGCAACAACATTTGGTTGGCTTCAGTTGGCGTTGATCGCGATGGTTCTGATCGTCATACGCAGAATCGTGATCCGTTTGAACATGCCGGACACTAGGCCTCCCCCGGAACGATGAGTCGCCCTGCGAGATGGCCTGCGGTTTAGCATTAGCGAAAGAAGATCCACGGCAAACATGCTCAGCGGCAATCCTCCTTGCCGGAGCCGTCCGAGAGATTTCCATAGAGGTGGCGCGCGCGAACGGGTGGGTTCTTGTGAATGCCCAGTTGCCGAACCCGTCGATGCGGGTTACCATGAATAGCAAAAATTTTTGACACCCGAAACTTACGCGGCAGGAGCACCCGAAACTTACGGGCAGGAGCACAATGCTATCGCCATGATAGACATGGGCCTGCGGCGCCGCCAACCCTTGGCGGCACGTCAAACCAGCCAGGTCGCGGGTGAACTGCTCACTGAAATTCTACCCCGAGGAAGGACGCCATGGACAAGCTCGTCAGACGTGTCACGGTTGTTCAGAGCAGCGGCGAACATCGGACCGGCAAGGTCGTCTACGAACGCGACGAAGATGAGGATGAGGATGAGGAGGAGGGCGAGGATCGGGAGCCGAATCTCAAGTCGCTGGAACGCACGGTGAGGCACATGTTAAAGGCGCAGCTCATCAGGGCCCAGGAGGCCTATCAGCGTCATCTCGACGCCGCCGCAAAGGGCGGAAACTCGTGGCTGGTCGATGACGCCTTGAACATGATGAAGATGCCCCGGAAAGCTGCAAAGGAGATGCGAAAGGCGTCCCCCTTCCGCAGGGTCAAAGTGGAAGTCGAAGATGAAGACGATGAGGACGAGGGAGATTGAGGATGGCGACAACGGCAGCGACAGCGGGCAGCACCGAGCATCGGGAGCCCCGGGACAAGTCCGGCCCCGAGATTGTCATTGTCGATCTCGACAAGGTGCAAACGCCGCGGGACGTCAGGCTCCTTCGCAAAGGTCGAGGCAAGCTCACATCCCGCGTCCAACGAATTGTCAAAGACTTGATAGACGCGGGCACCGTCAAATCCACGGCGCAGCCCGTGGTGATCGTAGTGCGCGAGTCCATTTCGCCCCTGTCCTTCCTGACTCAAGACTGAACAGGCCTGATTGCGGGCGTGTCGACCGGGCTGCGATAGCGTGGAGGGCGCGAGCTTCGACGCGTAGGCGCCGGTCGCGGATCGAGCGAACAGGACACGCGCATTTCGAAATCCTTGGCCACAGGCGCTGATCGACCACCGTCGACCAGACGAACTTCGACGAGTCCAACGAGGTCATAGCAATCCGAGTACTCTCCACCTGTTGCTGCATCGTTGGTGGCGGGCCATGCGGGCTCATGCTCGGTTTCCTGCTTGCGCGCGCCGGCATTGATGTGATCGTCCTCGAAAAGCATGCCGATTTTTTGCGCGATTTTCGCGGAGACACCATTCATCCCTCGACAATGGAGGTGATGTTCGAGCTTGGCCTGCTGGATGTGTTCCTCAACCTGCCGCACCAGAAGGAAGCGGTCATTTCCGAGCGTTTTGGCGGTCGAGAATATACCCTCGCGGATTTTCGCTATCTGCCGACTCGGGCCAAATTCCTCGCACTGATGCCGCAGTGGGAATTCCTGAACTTTCTCGCCGAACAAGGTCGGAACTACCCACCGTTTCAGCTGCGGATGCAGGCCGAGGCGGTAGAGCTGATCCACGAAGCGGGCCGAATCCTTGGTGTGCGCGCCAATAGCTCGGACGGCGTCATCGAGGTGCGCGCTGATCTCACTGTGGGATGCGACGGTCGCCACTCAACGGTTCGCGCGCGGGCCGGGCTCACAGTCGAGGAGCTCGACACGCCGATGGATGCGCTGTGGTTTCGGTTACCAAAGAAGGCCACTGACCCGGATAGGACCACAGCTCGCATTGAGTCAGGGCGCGGCATCGTCCTGATGGACCACCGTGATTATTGGCAGTGCGGCCTGATGATCCTAAAGGGCTCGCTCGAGGAGACGCAGCGCGCTGGGCTGCCAGCGTTGCGGGCGGAAATTGCGCAGCTGGTGCCCGCATTTGCGGACCGCGTCGAAGGCCTGGCGGACTGGGGCCAGATTAGGCTGCTTACTGTCGCGGTCAACCGACTCAAGCACTGGTTTCGACCGGGGCTGCTCTGCATCGGCGATGCCGCCCATGCAATGTCCCCCGTTTTAGGCGTGGGTGTCAGTCTGGCGGTCCAGGATGCGGTGGCGGCCGCGAACATCTTGTGGCGCCCGCTGAAGACCGGAACGTTGCGAACGGA
>Ga0066388_100003434_pt1 | contig 10258 bp, 8 predicted proteins | sample PanSoiMetaGPlot6_FD_64539 | JGI IMG/M metagenome (GOLD analysis project Ga0066388, IMG submission 64539) | Tropical forest soil microbial communities from Panama analyzed to predict greenhouse gas emissions - Panama Soil - Plot 6 (Hybrid Assembly) | ecosystem: Environmental > Terrestrial > Soil... | reverse complement strand
AGCAGCCGTCGTCCACACCCATTCGGCTGAGGTCGTAGCCGCCTCCGCGACCCTCGATCACCTGCCGGCGATTCACTACTCCATCGCGCGGCTCGGCGGCCCGGTACCGGTCGTCACGTACCAGCGCTTCGGCTCGGACTCGCTCGCAGCCGGCATCCAGGCGGCCCTGTGCGCTGGAGAAAGGCCACGCTCGGCGGCCATCCTGCAGAACCACGGAGCAGTGACCTACGGATCGTCACTCAGGGAAGCGTACGAGAAAGCTCTCATGCTTGAGTGGCTCGCACGGACGTACCGCCTGGCCCTGCAGATCGGCGAGCCGAGGATCCTCACGATGGAGGAGCTGGACGAGGTGACAGCCGAGGCCCGGCGCAGGCGCTACGCGATAGACGCCGCAGCACTGCCACAGTAAGGACGGCGATAGCACATGAGTCTCGGTCCTGTATTCAGCATCGGCGTGCACATCCTCGACATCCTCGGCCGCCCCGTCGACAGTATTCCGCCTGGGCAGACATCTGTTCTCTTGGACGAGATCAGGGCGACTGCGGCGGGCACGGCCGCGGGCCCGAGCGTCGACCTTGCCCGCCTCGGCGTCGGGGTCTTTAGCTGTGGTGCCATCGGCGACGATGCTCTCGGTGACCTGCTGCTCGCGCTGCTGAACAAGGAGGGCGTCGACACACGCTATGTCATCCGCAAACGGGGGCAGCGCACCTCGGCCACGATTCTCCCCATCCGCCCGAACGGAGAGCGCCCGGCGCTCCACGCGCCAGGGGCGACGCAGCGGCTCGAACCCGGTGACCTGACGGCGGAGATCTTTGATCTAGCGGCCACAAGCTGCTCCCAGCCCGTGCTCCACATCGGTGGCCCCGACGCGCTCGGCCCCTTCGCCGGGGAACCGCTGCAAGCTCTGGCACGAGCAGCGAAGGAGCGGGGCTTCCTGGTGACCCTCGACGTCCTCCGTGTTGGCGATGCCTCGACCTTCGACCGCCTGAGGCCGCTGCTCACGGTCTGCGACTGGTTCGTGCCGAACGAGGACCAGCTCCGTCAGTTCACCGGCGAGGCAGACCTTGGCAAGGCAATGGCCGCCGCTCGCGCCGCAGGAGCGGCCGGAGTCGCCGTCACGCGCGGCGCCGCTGGCTGCTCGCTCGACTGTGGCGACGGCATCATTGACGTGCCCGCGATCGAGGTGCCGGTCGTCGACACGACGGGCTGCGGCGACGCCTTCGATGCGGGATTCATCACGGCATTGCTGGCCGGCTGTGACTACGAGCAGGCGGCGTGGCTGGCAGTCACGTGCGGCGCGCTTGTCGCGACGGGCCTCGGGTCGGACGCCGGCCTCACGTCTCTCGATACGGCGCTCGACCTGCTCGGCATGGCCCAGCCGAAGATCGCCGCCGCCATTCGTGCCCGGACCAAGGCGCGTTCCGCGGCCGCGTCGGCCTGAAGAGATACTCAGCCCGCCCATCTGACCTCGACGGCGAAGCGGCGATGCGGCGCACCTTATCGGGCGGGGGTGATGTACTCGGGTCGTGGCTGTGCAGCAGGAAACCGAACGCGCCGTTGCGCCCCGGCTGCCAGACTTCGCAGGCCGGCCGGTGCTAGGCATCGCGGCCGCGCTGGCCGCGCTGCTCGTCGCATTCTCCGGCCGTTACGGCTATCACCGCGACGAGCTGTATTTCCTCGTCTGCGGGCAGCATCTGGCTTGGGGTTACCCGGACCAGCCGCCGCTGGTGCCGCTTCTCGCCCGGCTGATGTCCAGCCTGGACGCCACCTCGCTGGTCCTGCTCCGGCTGCCGTCCGCACTGGCCAGCGCCGCGCTCGTCGCCGTGACCGGGTTGCTCGCCCGTGAGCTCGGCGGCCAGCGTGCCGCGCAGGTGCTGGCGGCCTCGTCCATCTCGGTCGCCGCCGTGGTGCTGGGCGCTGGTCACCTGCTCAGCACGACCACGTTCGGCCTGCCTGTGTGGGCCCTGATCTGCTGGCTCGTCGCGCGCATCCTGCGCACCGGCGACGACCGGCTCTGGCTGGCGGTTGGCCTGGCCGTCGGGCTAGGGCTGCTCGACAGCGACCTGGTCGTGTTCCTGATCTTCGCGATCGTGGCCGGACTGGCCATCGCCGGGCCGCGGCAGCCGCTGCGGTCCGGCTGGCTGTACGCAGGCGGGCTGATCGCGCTAGTGATGTGGCTGCCATACCTGCTCTGGCAGGCGCGGCATGGCTGGCCAGAGCTGGCCATCTCCCGGTCCATCGCGACCGGCGGGTCGGGTACCTCAGCACCCCGCTGGCAACTGCTGCCGCAGCAACTCGGCCTGGTCAGCCCGTACCTGGCGCCGATATGGGTGACCGGGCTGGTGCGCCTGCTGCGCAGGCCCGCGCTGCGCTGGTGCCGGGCCCTCGGCGTCGCCTATCTCGTGCTCGTCGCGGTGTTCCTGATTGCCGGGGGCAAGCCGTACTACCTCGCCGGCATGTTCCCGCTGCTGCTCGCAGGCGGGGTGCAGCCGGTCGTCGAGTGGACCCGACAGGGCCGGGGCCGGCTGCGGCGGGCACTGGTCGGAGCGGCGGTCGTAGTTAGCCTTTCCTCGCTGCCTATCGTGCTGCCCATCGTCCCGGTCGGCTCGGTCCGGCACACGCCGATCGTGGCGCTCAACTACGACGCCGGGGAAACCATCGGCTGGCCTGCCTACGTCCGGGAGATCGGCGCCGTCTACGCCACGATGCCGCCCGCCCGGCGCGCCTCGACCATCGTTCTGGCCAGCAACTACGGCGAGGCAGGCGCGGTGGACCGGTTCGGCTCTGCCGACGGGCTTCCTGCGGCCTACGGCGTGCACAACGGCTTCTGGTACTGGGGGCCGCCGCCCGCCTCGGCAACCGCCGCGGTCGCGGTCGGTTTCGACCGCGCGACCCTCGCCCGGATGTGCGGGAGACTGCGGCTGGCCGGGCGCCTGGACAACCACCTCGGCGTGGCCGACGACGAGCAGGGCGCGCCGATCTGGATGTGCTCGGCCCAGCGCGCGCCGTGGCCGGTGCTCTGGCCCGGGCTACGCGTTCTCGGCTGACCTGGCGCCGGCGGCAGGTCACCCGCCGCAGTCATCCTGCGTCCAGCCTCAGTCCCTCGCCCACCTCACCTCGACCGGGAAGTCCACGAGCTCCCGCATCGCGGACGAAGGCTGCCACTGATACTGGTGCCCGTCGATAAGCCGCCAGTGGACGCCCCTCTCGACGACGGCGGCTAGGGAGTGTTCGACGAGAACGTGCGCTGCGGTTCTCCCCGGGCACAGATGCGGGCCGCCGCCGAACGTGAACAGGACGCGCTGCGCCCTGTCCCATCGGAACTGGCACGGGTCGGTGAACACGTCCGGGTCGAAGCCCGGGCTTCCCCACAGCATCGCGATCGCAGTCCCAGCAGGGAGCAGGACGCCACCGTGCACGATGTCGTCCAGCGCGTAGCGGTGCGTCAATAGGAGTGGCGGCGCGATTCGCAGTGACTCAGCGAAGGCCTTCGGCACCAGGCCCGGGTTCTGCCGCATGTCCTCGTACCGGCGCGCCGCAAGGAGCACGTACAAGGCATTGGAGACCGCGACCCCGACCGTGTGGAAGCCGTCGAACAGGTTGGCTGCCACGTAGGAACCGAGGCTTTCTGGCTTGCCCTCGAGGTCGATGACGGCGAGATCAGCTGCCATCTCCTCGATGAACTGGTTACCGCCGACCGCGAGGCTGCGGTCGACACATCGGGTCACGATCTCGACGTAACGATCAGCCGCTCGGTCGACGATCGCGGAGTCGCCCGGCGTGCGCTGCAGCCGGAAGATGACGTCCAGGTCGCGCACAAGCTCGGCCACCTCGGCCGACTCGTCGGCGGTCAACCCGAGCACGCCGCCCCAGAAGCGGGCAACGTACGGCCGGGCCACATCCGCCCCGAAGTCGATCTCGCTGCGGCCCTGCAACCCATCCAGCAGTGACGCGATGATCGCGCCCGCGAGCGGCTGGAGGCCCTGCAAGTTGTGCCGCAGGATCTGCCGGCTGAGCATGCGGCGCGTGAGCTTGTGCAGCGGTGGGTTGTGCGTGAAAGCCTGGTCCGCCAGCATCCTGAAGAACGCGCGCTGTTCCCCGGCCTTCTCGGGTCCCGGTTGACCAGCGCCGGTTTCTCGCTGAGTCGACTGTCTGGTGAGCACCTCGATCGGCATGTTACCGGCCTCGCGGGTGGCCGACAGCTCCTTGACGTCGTGGTAGCGGAACGCGACGACAAGGTCGGGAGACACGCGCAGCAAGCCCCGCTCCCCTGTCTCCATCAGCGTGCACGCAGTGTCTATGAGGTCCAGCTGCCAGCCGTCGTCGACCAGGGCGAAGAAATCCGGGAGATCGGTAATGCCGCGAAGAACTGCCGTCATTTGAAAGCCACCGCATTGGCCGGCGAGCTGACGCCGCCTGGGACGTTGAGAGGTGCGCTCGCGAGGAACATCGTGTACCTCGCGTCGCTGCGGCAGTCGTCTGCCAGGTCCGCCAGCCACCAGAGCTCGCCGAGCGCCATCCCGAACAGGCCGATCAGCGAGTGGTGGAGGAAGCCGAATGGCTGCGCCTGCTCGCTCCAGTCGGGTGGCCACACCTCGACCGACGGGCTGTCCGACACGATCGCCGAGATGTGCAGGTCCCACAGGTATGCGGCCATCTCTTCGCTGTGCTCAACGCCCGCCGCGGTCAGCGTGCGCTCATCCGCCATCGTCTTCCGCGCTGGCTCGGGCTCACCCAGGTACCACCTGTCGAAGCCCGTATAGAGCAGCAGGATGTCCCCTGGCTCGATCTCGACCTCCGCTGCGCGGAGACACTGCTTCAGCTGCCCGACTGTCAGGCCGATCGCCTCCCCTGGCGCGGCGCCGGCAAACCTCTCGACGTCGAGCATCACTCCCCGGCCGGCGATCCCGTGGGCGACCCAGTGCCCGACGGTGTTGCGGTGCGACTCCCTGATCTGCTGCGTCGTGACGCCGTTGTAGAAGTTCCCGGCGGACGCCGGCACGTGCGCCAGTGAGTCCCACTGGCTGCCGGCCTGGGGGTTGAACGAGTCGAGCTCGTCGTCGAAGCCGGTGTCGCCTGGCTCGGGCAGCAGCCGGTGCGTCGCCGGGCTCCGCGCATACAGCGGCGGGCTGTAACGGTCGATCGGCGCGTTCAGGTTGAACATCCGGCCGTGCCGGATCTCCCGTGCGGCGGCCGCGGCGACGCGCTCGGGTGTCTGAAGGTTGATCAGGCCAACGTTGTCATCCGGCCCAAACAGGTGCCAGGCCGACCGGCCCCGCCCTCCCGGCGCTTCCGGGAGCTCTGCGTAGCAGGGAAGTCGTGCGATGCCCACATCAGTCCTGCGACGGAACAGGCGAGCCGGCCGGCGCCGTCAGGTCGAGGTGAGGCTGCTTGTCGGCGATCGCCTCAGCGGCGAAATGGCAGGCGACCGGGTGACCGTTGCCCCGCTCGATCAGCGCGGGCGCCTCCGCCCGGCAGATGTCCTGCGCCATCCAGCAGCGCGGATGGAAGCGGCAGCCGGTTGGCGGGTCGAGGGCGCTCGGTACCTCGCCGCCGAGTACGATCTGCTGCTTGCTGCGCTCCTTGTGCGGATCCGGCACGGGCGCCGCTGACAACAGAGCCTTCGTGTACGGGTGCGCTGGCGAGGCCAGCACATCCTCGGCGCTGCCGATCTCAACGATCTGACCGAGGTACATGACGCCAACCTGGTCGGCGAGGTAGCGGACAACCGACAGATTGTGGCTGATGAAGACGAAGGCGAGCTGGAATTGCCGCTGCAGGCGCTGGAGGAGGTTGATGATGTCGGCCTGCACGCTCACGTCCAGCGCAGACAAGGGCTCGTCGAGCACCAGCACCTCGGGGTCCACCGACAACGCCCGGGCGATTCCGATCCGCTGGCGCTGGCCTCCGGAGAATTCGTGCGGGTACGCATCTGCCCGGCCCGGGTCGAGTTGCACGGTTCGCATCAGCTCGGGAACCCGCGCGAGCGCCTCCTTGGTGCTCATGCCCTGTACGATCATCGGCTCGGCGATCGTGTGCCGGATGCGGCGGCGCGGATGGAGCGACGAGTACGGGTCCTGAAAGACCATCTGCAGCTCCTTGCGGAGCCGGCGCATTTCGGTGTGATTCTTTCCGATCAGGCTGTCGCCTTTGTAGATGACATCACCGCTGGTCGGCTCGACAAGCCGGAGGATGCATCGCGCGGTCGTCGACTTGCCGCAGCCGGATTCGCCGACCAGCCCGAGTACCTCCCCGGGGGCGAGGTCGAAGGAGACGTCGTCGACTGCCCGCAGGACGCGCTTGCCGAAATCTCCCGCCTGCGACCTGAGGGTAAAGTCCTTCACCAGCCTCCGGACGGAAAGAAGGGGCGGCTTCGGCGTCACGCCGGTGTCCTCGGGGGCGGTCATGTTGTCCCCTGAGCGCTTGGCGCAGCGGACCGTGAGGAGTCATCCGCGCGGGCTGGGCCCGGCGCGGAACCCGGCGGAACAGCCACGATGCACGCTACCCGGGCGCCCTCCACTCCCTCTAGCTGAGGGTCGATTTCCTTGCACTCCGGCTGGACATCGCTGCACCGCGGCGCGAACGCGCAGCCACGGGGTGCTGGCCGCAGGACGGCCGGGGATCCGGGAATCCCGGCCAGACGAACGTCCGGGTCGTCGGGCCGCGGGATGCAGGCCAAGAGCGCCTTCGTGTACGGGTGCCGTGGGTCGTCGAACAGGTCAGCGGTGGGTCGCTCTTCGACGATGCGGCCCGCATACATCACCGCCACCTGGTCGACCATGCCGGCGATGACGCCGAGGTCGTGGGTAATGAGGACGAGGGCCATGTCGCGCTCCTCAGCGAGCCGCTGAAGCAGCCTGAGGATCTGGGCCTGGATCGTCACGTCGAGCGCGGTCGTGGGCTCATCGGCGATGAGCAGGGCAGGGTTGTTCGCGATCGCCATGGCGATCATCACCCGCTGGCGCATTCCTCCCGACAGCTCGAACGGATAGGAGCTGATGCGGTCCTTGGGGGAGGGAATGGCAACCGAGGCGAGCAGGTCAATGGCGGCTTCCTCGACCGCCTTGCGAGACATGCCCGGATTGTGGATCTTGATTGCCTCGCCAACCTGCCGCCCGACGGTGAAGACGGGGTTCAGCGATGTCATCGGATCCTGGAAGATCATTCCGATTTCGGCGCCGCGGATCTTCCGGAGCTCGCGGTTGCCGAGCCCGATCAGCTCGGCGCCCTTGAGCTTGATCGATCCGCCGAGGCGCGCGTTCGCCGGCAGCAACGACGTCACCGACAGCATGCTCAGGCTCTTGCCGGCCCCCGACTCGCCGACGATTCCGAGGCTCTCGCCCCGCTGCAACGTCAGGTCGATGCCGCGGACTGCGGTCAGGGCACCCGGACCGGAGCCGATCGTCACGGTGAGGCCGTTGATCTCGAGGAGCGGGGTGCCCGTCGTGTCATTCGTGTCAGCCGCTTCCATGCCGGTCACCACGAACTCGCGGTCGTGCGCACGTCGAACAGGTCCCGCAATCCGTCGCCAATAAAGGAGAACGCCAGGACCACGGTCAGGATGGCGACACCCGGGCCGAGCGCCACCCACCACTGATAGAAGAAGCCGGTCGCATCATTGATCATCAGCCCCCACTCCGGCGTGGGCGGCGTGGGACCGAGACCAATGAAGCTCAGGCCTGACGCCAGGAGGACGACCTGGCCGAGATCGAGGGTCGCGTTGATCAGCAGCGGCGTGAACGCCAGCGGAAGTATGTGGATCCGGAAGAGCCGCGAGCGGCTGACGCCAGCGGCCACGGCGGCCTCGACATGCGGCCATTCCTTCACCGACATGATCTGCGCGCGCAGCAGCCTGGCGTAGATCGGCCACCAGACCAGGACGAGCGCGATCCCGATGTGGAACAAGCCAGGGCCGAGGGACGCGGTCATGACCATCGCAAGCAGGATGGGAGGGAAGGCGAGCGTCAGGTCGACAAGCCGCATGATGACGGCGTCGATCCAGCCGCCGAAGAAACCGGCGAGTCCGCCGAGCACGGTCCCGATAATCACGCCGCCGGCGACCACGGCGAATGCCAGCGGAAGCGAGTCCCTAGCGCCGTACAGCGTCCGCGTCAAGACATCGCGCCCCAGCTCGTCGGTGCCCAGCCAGTGCGCTCCGTTCGGTGCCGTCAGGGCCGCACCCGATGGCGCGGTCGGGTTGTAGGGCGACCACAAACCGATCGTGAGGGCGATGACGATCCAGGCGCCGGCGACGATCAGGCCGAGGATGACCGGCGTCGTCAGCCAGCCGGACCGGCCGCGCCAGGCATAAGCCCTCGAGGCCGGGACCTCGGGGACCTCCGGCATGAGGATATCTGCGGCACTCATGCGACTCGGATCTGCGGGTCAGCGAAGGCGTAGCCGATGTCGGTCAGCAGGCTCGCGACGAGGAACGCGATGCCGCCGACGATGACGACGCCCATGATGGCGGGGTAGTCCAGGGACTCGGCCGCGGTGACGGCGTACGAGCCGATGCCGCCCCACTGGAAAATGTCCTCGACGAGGACATCCCCGCTGAGCAGGTAGGCGACGGAGAAGCCGATGATCGTCAGCGCCGGCAGCAGCGCGTTGCGCAGCGCGTGGCGAAGGACGACGGAGGTCTCCCGGGCGCCCTTCGCGCGCGCCGTCCGGACGAAGTCCTGGCTCAGGACATCGAGCATGCTCGCGCGGACGATCCTCGCGATGCTCCCCATGACGCCCCAGCCGAGGATGAACGCGGGCAGGATCAGGTGCTCGATCGCCTGCCAGGACAGCTGCCAGTTCCCGGCGATCAGCGCGTCGATCACGTAGAAGCCCGTGTACCTCGGCGGCGCGTACACCTGCGGGTACAGCTGGCCTGGCCCGGGAAGCAGGTGCAGGCGGGTGGAGAGGATGAGCAGCAGCACCAAGCCCGACCAGTATTGCGGTGTCGAGGAGCCGACCAGGGTGAACAGCCGGCCCAGGGTGTCGGTGAACTTGTTCTGGCGGACGGCGGCTAGCACGCCGATGCCGATGCCGCCGATGACGGCGATGATGATCGAAGCGAAGACGAGCTCGAGCGTGAACGGAAGCCGCAGCGCGATGTCGCTGGAGACCGGGCCCTTCGTCACGAATGACGTTCCCATGTCGCCGTGCAGGAGGTTCGCGATATAGCGGCCGAACTGCTGGATGATCGTGCCGTTCAGCCCCCAGTGCTCCATCGCGGCCGCGACCACCTCCTTGTCGCCGAGCGAACGCGGGTTGAGGACGGTGGCCAGGGGGTTGGCGGGAATCAGGCGGGTGATCAGGAAGGTCGCCGTCACGACGCCGAGCAGGAGCGGCGGGATAACGAGAACTCTGCGCGTGATGTACTTCAGCACGCCGTGTTGACCTCCTCCCGCTCGGCGGTTCCTGCCCAGAATGTCATCAGCTGAGGGGGAATGGGTGCGCCTTGGCCCACTCGCGCGCTTCCGTCGACGCGACCCAGCCGATGGCGTTGGACAGCAGCTTGCGGAAGCTCGCGTTGGCGTAGGCGGCTGGCCCGTGCCCGGGTTGCAGATATACGATCGGACTCTGGCCTGCCGTCTTCACCCAGCCGACGAGCCCTGTTCCAGCTGGGTGTGACCATCCGTCCGATGAGTACATATGACCCGTGATCGCGAGCTGCCCGGAGAAAAAGGCGCTGGAGTCCATCGGGTAATTGGTCTGCAAGATCGGGTGGATGATGTCGGTGAGCACGGGGTTGAGGTAGACCTCGTCCACGATCTCGAAGCCCTCTCCCAGTCCCGCGCAGATCGGATGGGAAGGGTCGAGCACGGAGATGCGGTGCTCGACTTCCCTGGTGTAGCCGGAGGACGGAAACTGCTCACCGTCGAGCTCGCCCGGCATGTAGTGCCAGCGCCCTCCGACGATGCGCGGCCACAGCGACCAGGCAGGCCACGCGGACATCGCGTGATGCAGGAACACAATGCCCTGACCTGCCTCGAGCATCTCGACGATGCCCGAGGCGTAGTCCGGCGGCGGCAGCTCGAACCTGGGCGGATCGGGCTTGCGGAACTCGATCCCCTGCATGTCGTAGCAGACGATCGCGTCCCACAGCCCGGCCCGGTCCCCCCTGAAGTGCTCGCGCGCTTCAGGGGGCTGCATGTGCTCCCACTTGATGCCATCCAGCGCCCGGAACACGTCGAGGAAGGGCTCCATCTCAAACGGATGCCCGCCCGTGACGACGAGGACTCGCAGGTCTGGATTGGCCACTCTGTTC
>Ga0066388_100003433_pt1 | contig 10261 bp, 6 predicted proteins | sample PanSoiMetaGPlot6_FD_64539 | JGI IMG/M metagenome (GOLD analysis project Ga0066388, IMG submission 64539) | Tropical forest soil microbial communities from Panama analyzed to predict greenhouse gas emissions - Panama Soil - Plot 6 (Hybrid Assembly) | ecosystem: Environmental > Terrestrial > Soil... | reverse complement strand
AGTCCGTGCCGCAGGCTGCTCCACAGCTCGCGCCGCGGGCCGTTCCGCAGCCTGTTCAGCAGGCTGACCCGCGGCTGGAATCGCTGCTGTCGCCGCGGAACCGGCCGCTGGGTTGACGGCGTGGGCCACCATTGGGTTGCCGACTGGGACGACCGCGGGGTGAGGGGTCTGGGCAACCACCGGGCTGACGGTCTGAGCCACCGGCCAGGTGACGGTCTGAGCCACCGTGCTCACTCCCCGGCCGTTTCTGTCTCGGGGGTCGAGCCGTCGTATGTCCACACCGGCTCCTCCTCCACCGGCGCCTGCAGCACCGCCATGGCGCGGTGGATTGCCACCCCGTCCAGGGCGGGCATCAGATACCCCGACGAGCGGATGTGCGCCAGCAGGCCGATGTCCGGGGTGAGCCGGTGCCGTTCGAGGTAGTAGGTGGTGGTGTCGGTCCAGATCCAGGCGCCGTCGGTGCGGAAGCTCATCGGGACGGCGTTGCGCCGCGACCGGTCGACCACGTCGTCCATGCGGGCCGTGGTGACCAGCAGCGGCTCGCCGGCGCGAAGGTAGTCGATCACCCTGTGCGCCTCTGCCTCGTCGTCCATCCGCTCGCGGGAGACGGAGAACCTGGGGCCGGCCTGCGGGTCCACCTCGTCGAACACCGTCGCGATCTGAATGTCCGGCGGTGGGGTGGCTGCCCAGACCAGCTGGGCGTACGCCTTGGCCAGCCGCTGGTAGGCGGGCAGCTCCGCCCCGACCGAGTGGGCCTCGACCTGCGGGCTGGGCTCACCGGCCGCCTCCAGCCGCCGCTGCAGCCGCGCGGTCAGCCCGACCAGGTCGACCTCCACCTCGGCCTCGACCAGGTACACCCGCCGCGGCGGCGGCCACGGCGAGCCGTCGGCCGCAGACCGCCAGACCCGCCACAGGCCGTGCACTCCGGTCTCCTCGGACACCGCGGCGACCGCGGTCTCGTCGACGTCGTCCAGCGGCGCATCGTCGGGCCGGGCGGGCGGCTCCGTCTGCGGTGTCACGGGCGCGAACCCGAAAGGCGGGGCCGGGTCGAACTGGGTCGGCTGCACCTGGGCCAGCGCCGAGCCATCGACCCCCTCGGCGTCCAGCAACGTGGCGAGCAACGCGAGGTCGGCCTCGACCAGTGGAATGTTCTGGTTGACCGCGGCGAACGTCACGGCCCGGGCCGCCTCGCCCTCCCGCCCCTCGGCCAGCCAGTCGCGGGCCTGCGTGACCAGATCGTCGGGCACCTTGCCGGCCAGCCGGAGCAGCAGGCCGTGAAAGGCGTTCCGGCGCTCGGTGGCTCGATCCGAACCCGTCACGTCACAATCTCCTTCTTCGTCAAGTGTTGGTCCTGCGGGGGCTGCTCGTCGTGTCCTCGAGCCAAGGCTCCCAGGCAGGACCGTCAGGCAGGAAGGTGAAGCGCCGAAGGGGGCGTCACCGGCCAGGCCGGCCCGGGCCGCCGCTCCAGGACTGGGCGACCATCGGACCGGCCCACGGCGGCAACTCCTCCTCCTCGTCGGGATCCGCCGGACCCTGCTGCTCGGGAGCCGAAGCCGGCACCGGGGACGCAGCCGGCACAGGCGCTGGGGTCGCGTCCGGAGTGGACTCGGCGCGCGGTGCGGGATCGGCGGCTACTGCAGGTTCTTCCGTGACAGGCCCGGGTCCGGCAACGGGCGCAGGTTCTGCGAACGGCGCCGGACCAGCGGTCACGACCGGCCAGGCGTCCGAAACGGCCGGCCACATCGAGGGAAGCTCGACCACAGGGAGCGGCGCGGGCAGCTCCGCCTCCGTCACCGGGACGGTCGCGCTGGGCGGCGGGATGGGCTCCCATCCCTGCTGCCCACCCAGCGGCTGCCACTCCGGCGCCTGCAGCGCCACCGCCGGAACCGCTCGAGCCGCCGGGGTGGGAGCGGCCGACACACTCGGACCTGGCGCAATCGGCACCGGCGCGCTGGACGCTGGCGTGCTGGGAGCCGGAAAACTCGAGGCCGCCGTGCTCACGGCCGGCACATCAAAGGCCAACCCAGCCGGACCCGCCGCAGCAGGGGCGGAGGCGACCGGAGCCGGCGCGCTGGAAACCGGCACATCCAGGATCGCCTCGCTCACCGCCGGCACATCGGAAGCCGGCGCAACCGGGTCCGACACACTCAGAGCAGACGGGATCGAGGCCGGTGCCGTGCTGGACGCCGGAAAACCCGAGGCCGCCGCGCTCACGGCCGGCACATCAAAGGCCGGCACAGTCCGACCCACCGCCGCTGGGGTGGAGGCAACCGGAGCCGGCGCGCTGGAAACCGGCACATCCAGGACCACCTCGCTCACCGCCGGCACATCGGAAGCCGGCGCAACCGGGTCCGACACACTCGAAGCAGACGGGATCGGAGCAGACGGGATCGGAGCAGACGCGCCCGCGGTCAGTACGCTTGGCGCTGGCTCGGTCGGCACTGGCGCACTCGAGCTGGGCGCACTCGAGCTGGGCGCGGACGGGCTCGCCACCGCCGGGTCCGGCGCGCTCGGTGCCGGCTCGGGCGTCAGCCCGGCGGCCACCGGTACGCCCCAGCCCGCCGTGGCAGCGGGGCCGAGGGTGAGCGTTGCCGCAGCCGGCACGGGCGCCACGACGTCCGAGGCGGGAACGCCGGCCGGCACCGGCCGCGACCTCGAGGGGTGCGCGATGTGCGGGGGCGGTGGAGGCCAGCCGGCGGCCGGCGGCAGCGGTCCACCCGGCTCCGGCCCGTCGGGTCCGCCGCCCGCGGCTGCGCGGCGCCGGGTCAGCTTGTACGCCAAGCCGAGCAGCAGCACGACCGCCAAGCCGATGGCGCCGCCGACCGCCATCCGCCGCGGTGGCGAAGCCTGCCGTGCCCCCGCCGCTCCGCTCGAGTCCGTACCGCCGCTCGTGCCGGGAGGGCTGGCCTGCGAACCACCGGCGGGTGGCTCGGCCGGCACCGATGTCGGCAGAGGTCCACTCTGGACACCTGGCCCGTGCGCGTCGTCCGGTAGCTGCAGGACCCAGCCGGGCTCGAGCTCCGCGGGGTCGGTCAGCTGTCCGCCGCCCGGCTGCGGCCGGCCCTTGTTGAGGTCGAAGATCTCCGTGAAGCGGTTGCCGTCGCCGAGCGCCTTCTGCGCGATCTCGAACAGAAACTCCATGTGCCCGTTGCGCTCCGGGGCGACGACCCAGTACTTCACATCCGGCGAGGCAGGTGCGCTCGGCGCGCTCTGCCGCGGTACGGCCGAGGCCGGTGCGGCCAGCGCTGGTGCTGCGGCCAGCGCCGCGCCACCCGCTCCGAGCACGAGGGTCAGTGCGGCGGCGGTGCCGAGTCGGCGCCAGCGGCGACCGGGATGGTGGGACAGCGGCGCAGGCACGTCACACTCCTAGCGGACGGGGGCAGGCGACTGCAGGCGTGCACCTGCCGCACGCTGCTGCTGAGCGACAGCAGCCGACTGGTAGGCGCACCTTCACCACACGTACTGTGCCGGCTGGCGGTTTTACTGATTTCGGAACTCGCTGGCACGCCACGTCGAACCGCTCTGGCTGAACTGTTCCGCAAGGACGGCCGTGTTGGTAGGCGACCACCTGCACCCGGCAGCCGGGAGATCGACTATGGACGCGGAAACCGACTACGGCGGCTGGGCCGATCCCGCGGCCAACATCGAGGCCGAGGACGAGCGGGCGGTCCGCCGCTTCGTCCGTGGCGCGGGCAGTGGGCTGGACATCCGCACCGTGCGCGGCTTCGTCACCAGGTGCCGGCGGCTGGTGGGACCGGCGCCGCTGCTGGAGCCGGCGATGGACATGGTGCTGGACGGGGTCCGGTACGAGTGGGGAGTGTGGTTCCGCCCGCGTTCCGGAGACGGCGGCGATGCCACGGCGTTGGCCGGCATGACGGCATACGCGCCGCAGTTGCTCCCCGCCGACGCTGAAGCAGTCTCCGCCATGGCCAGTCCGGCCGGCACGCTCACTGTGGACGCCGCAGAGCCGAGTGCCGCCAGTGAGCCGGCCACCGCCCACGAGGCAGCCGCCGCGCCGGCAACGCTGCCGCCGGCCAGCTCGATGTCGGCGGCCCCGCGAGCCGCAGCGACCGGCATCGAGTCACCGCCTGCCGCGGACTCCGCCGACGGCGACGCCGCCCGGACCTCCCCGCTACCGGCCGGCCGGCAATGGCAAAGCATGTGACGTCCTTGGCCGCAACGGCAACCGTTATGTCTACTATGGACAGAATTTCGGCAGCTCGGACCGCCTCCAGACCGTACCTGGTGGTGTCTGGTGACGTCGTCGAGGCAAAGGAGCGGGAATGCGGCGCGTTCTGACGGTGTCGCAGTCCGGCCCGAAGGGCCACCGGACGATCGGCGCCGCCCTGGCCGAGGCCGAGCCGGGCTGCACGGTCAGCGTACTGCCGGGCACGTACCACGAAACCGTACAGCTCCGGGTCCCGGTGACGATCATGGCCGAGGAGCGGTGCGGCAGCGTGGTGATCGAGGCCAGCACCGGTAGCGCCGTGGTGATGGCGACCGAGTCGGCCACATTGGACGGGCTGGTGCTGCGCAACGCCGACCAGGACCGGGCTACGGTCGACATCGGCATCGGCCGGCTGCGGATGGACCAGTGCGAGGTCTCCGCACGGTCCGGCGCGGCCGTGTTCGTCCGGGCCGGCGCGGACCTGGCGATGCGGGACTGCCGGGTGCGCAACCCGGCGGGCGCCGGGATCCTGGTGATGGACGAGGCCGGCGGCAGCATCGAGCACACGGTGGTGGAGCAGATCGGCTCCTCCGGCGTGGTCATCCAGTCCGGCGGCAACCCGGTGGTGCGCGACTGCACGATCCGCGACGCTCGCGGGAACGGCGTCTACGGCACCGAGAAGGCCAAGGGAAGCCTGCAGAATTGTGTGATCTCCGGCACCGGCGGACCGGCCGTCGCCGTGGACAAGCAGAGCACGACGCAGCTTCTCCAGTGCCGGATCGAGGACAGCGCTGACGCCGGCGTGTTCGTCTCCGCTGCCGGCCGGCCGGTGCTGGAGGCCTGCGAGATCACCGACACCTCCGGCCCCGGCGTGCTGGTCGACGGCGGCGCCGACCCGCGGCTGCGGCACTGCCGGGTCAGCCGCACCCGCAGCACTGGGATCACGGTGATCGGGTCCTCCCGCGGCAGCTACGAGCAGTGCCAGGTCAGCGATGCCCCCGCTGGCGTGTCGGTCAGCGACGGCAGCGACCCGGCGTTCACCGGCGGCGTGCTGCACCGGTGCGCCGGGCCGGCGGTCACCGTGACGGAGCGGTCCTCTCCGACGTTCGAGAAGCTGGAAATCACCGATATCCGCGCCGACGCGGTGCAGATCTCCGGCGGGGCCAGCCCGCTGCTGCGCCGGGTCAGGATCGCCGACTGCCGCGGGCACGGGATTTCGGTGGAGGACGCCCGCGCCCGGGTCGAGCAGTGCGAGGTCGCCGGGACGATGCAGCCCGGCCTGCGGGCCGGCAGCGGTGGCGCCCCGGACGTCCGCGGGTCCAGCTTCCGCGGCAGCGGCGATGCCGGGGTCCTCGTCGACAGCGGCGGCCGGGCGGTGCTGCGGGACTGTGACATCGCCGACTCCCGGACCGCCGGCATCCTGGTGGCCGAGCAGGGCGACGTGTCGGCCAGCCGGTGCCGCGTGCACGAAGCAGCCGGCGCCGGCGTCCGCCTCGCCGGCGGCGCCACCGGCACGCTGGCATCCTGCGAGGTGTTCAGCAACGGCAGCGACGGCGTCCGGGTGGAGACCGCCGAGGACGTCACGGTCCGGGACTGCACGATCCGCGACAACACCGGCACCGACGTTCGGCTGACCGTGCAGAGCATGCACCTGTTCGTCGAAGGCCTGGTGAGCAGCGGCAACGGGGGGCAGAGCAGCGGGTCGGCGGCGGCCGGGCGGCACACGGCGGACGCCGCCGGCGGGGCGGTGCCGGTCACCCGGCCGGTCGCCGACCAGGCGGCGATCGACCGACTGCTTGCCGAGTTGTCCGGGCTGGTCGGGCTCGCCGGCGTGAAGCAGGAGGTCGGCACGCTGGTCAGCCTGAACCAGATGGCGCAGCGGCGGATCGAGATGGGCCTGCCGGTGCCGCCGATGGGCCGGCACCTGGTCTTCGCCGGCCCGCCCGGCACCGGCAAGACGACGGTGGCCCGGCTGTACGGGCAGATCCTGGCCGCACTGGGCGTGCTGCGGGAAGGCCACGTCGTCGAGGTGGCCCGCGCCGACCTCGTCGCCCAGTACGTCGGCGCGACCGCCATCAAGACCACGGAGAAGTTCCAGCAGGCGCTCGGTGGCGTGCTGTTCGTCGACGAGGCCTACACGCTGGCGGCCGAGGCCGGCGGCGGGGCGGACTTCGGCCAGGAGGCCATCGACACGCTGCTGAAGCTGATGGAGGACCACCGCGACGACGTGGTGGTGATCGTGGCCGGCTACGACGAGCAGATGCGCGGGTTCCTCGGCTCCAACCCGGGCCTGGCCTCCCGGTTCAGCCGCACGGTCCGGTTCGAGAACTACTCGGTGGACGAGCTGGCGACGATCGTGGCCGGGCTGTGCCACAAGCACCAGTACGAGCTTGCGGACGGGACCGGCGCGGCGGTGCTGGCGTACTTCGACCGGCTGCCGCGCGAGGAGACGTTCGCCAACGGCCGGGAGGCCCGCAAGCTGTTCGAGGAGATGGTCGGCCGGCAGGCCGAGCGGGTGGCCCAGTCGGCCAACCCGACCGCGGCGGATCTCACCCGCCTGCTCCCCGAGGACGTCGGCGTTCAGTCGCCGGGCGGTTCCACCGACGGCACCGGAGGCGCCGGCCTGGACCCGGTCGAGCTGATGAGCCGGCTGGACGGCATGGTCGGCCTGGCCTCGGTCAAGCACGAGGTGGCGAACCTGGTCAATCTGCTGGCGGCGGCGCGCCGGCGGCGGGAGGCCGGCCTTCCGGTGCCGTCGCTGAGCCGGCACCTGATCTTCTCCGGTGCCCCGGGCACCGGCAAGACCACGGTCGCCCGGCTGTACGGGCAGCTGCTGGCGGCACTCGGCGTGCTCCCCGGCGGGCAGCTCGTCGAGGTGGCCCGCGCCGACCTGGTCGGCGAGTACGTCGGGCACACCGTCCACCGCACCCGGGCCGCGTTCGAGGCGGCCCGCGGCGGGGTGCTGTTCATCGACGAGGCATACACCCTGGCGCCGCACGGCCCCGGCGGCGACTTCGGCCGCGAAGCCATCGACACCCTGGTCAAGCTGATGGAAGACCACCGGGACGAGGTGGTCGTGATCGCCGCCGGCTATGCCGGGGAAATGGACCGTTTCCTGGCCGTCAACCCTGGATTGGCGTCCCGGTTCTCGCACCGGATCGAATTCGAGAACTACACCCCCGACCAGCTTCTGACGATCGTCGAGCAGCACGCCGGCTCCGGCGGCTACGCCTGCCTGCCACAGACCCGGGCGGCGCTGCTCGCCCACTTCCATGCGGTGCCGAAGGGCGAGGCGTTCGGCAACGGCCGCTACGCCCGGCAGGTCCTGGACAGCATGATCACCCGCCAGGCCGGCCGCCTGAGCACTATGACCACCGCCACCACCGACGACCTCCGCCTCCTCCTCCCCGCAGACCTCGCCGCCTGACCGTTGTGAAGCGGCGCGTCGACATTTGCCACCGGTGTGTCCTCTAGCAGCGCCTGCGCGGACTGTCGGAAGACGTTCGTAAGGTTCCTTTCACACTGGAGACTGTTGCTCTGACGCCGGCCGAAGCCCGTCTGTTGGAGGCAAATGGCGTGCTCTTCCGCGAAGAGGACAAGTACTGGATCCCGGAGATCTACCGCCATGGGCTCTACTTCGGAGTCACCGGCACCGGCCGGCCCAAAGTGGCTCTTCGCGGTGGGCGGGATACGGTGGTCAGGCGGCTACTGTTTGTGAGGTGTTGGTTGTGACGGTGTGTAGCCATTCGGGGCGGGTGGACCGGGAGGCGGCGTAGCGGGAGCGGCGCTGCTGGTTGGTGGCGTTGGTGAGGCCGAAGGCTGTCCGGTAGACGAGTTTGACGAGGCGGTTGGTGCCTTCGGCGGCGGCGTTGGAGTGTCCGGTGAGGACGGCGCGGGCGGTCTCGGCGCGCCAGGCGGAGATGGTCTCGGCGAGGGTCTGGACCTCTGGGACGCTGGCGCCGGTGGTGGCGGCGAAGCCGAAGAACTCCTCCAGCGCGGCGGTGGCCTTGTCGCGGGTGGCGGCCAGGCCGGTGTGGTTGGGGGAGAGCTTGGCCAGGTCGCGCAGCAGCTCTTTGGCCCGCCAGGCGGCGCCGACCTGCCGGCCGGCGTCGCCGAGGTCGGCCAGCGCGCACAGCAGTTTCTGCTGGGCGTTGTCCGACAGTCTTTCCTGGCCGCGGCGGAGCAGGTTCTTGGTGGCGTACTCCGGGTCACCGGCCCGGCCGCGGCGGCCGTAGCGCTCGTAGGTGACCCGCCGGCGGACGTCGTCGACAGCCTTGTTGGCCAGCTGGACCACGTGGAACAAGTCGACGGCCAGCCGGGCGTTGGGCAGCAGGCCGCACAGCGCAGCGGACTTGTACACAGTGGACATGTCGGTGGTCACGTAGCGGACTCCCGCGCGCCAGGCGGGGTCCTGGGCGGCCAGCCAGCCGGTCACGTCCGCTTTCGCCCGGCCCTCGGCCTGCCCGAGCAGCCCGTGCCCGCCGGCAGAGTCGACGAGCACGCTCTGCCACCGGTCGGCGTCGGCCACCCACGCCCCGCTGGCCGGGTCGCGGTGGTACAGGGGCTTGCCCCGGCGGTGGTCGTCGATCCCGAGCACCTCCACCGGCGGCAGCAGCCCGCCGGCCCAGCGGCGGGGCCGGCTGGCCGGGCGGCCCTGGACGGTACAACCCCCGGTCCCGGCCTCGGTCCCGGCCTCGGTCCCGGCCTCGGTCCCGCTGTCGGCCTCGGTGTCGGCCTCGGTCCCGCTGTCGGCCTCGGTGTCGGCCTCGGTCCCGCTGTCGGCCTCGGTGTCGGCCTCGGTGAGGTGGATGCCCGCCTCGGCGGCCACCTCGGCGAAGGCGCCGTGCGCGGTGTGCCAGCTCACCCCGGCCCCGGCCGCGGCCCGTGACACCGCCACCAGCCAGTCCCCGACCAGGTGCCCCAGCACCGTCCTGGCCGGTGTGGACACTCCCGCCCCGGCCTCGGCCACCGGCCCGGCCTCGGCGAAGCTCCCCGCCTGGCAGGCGGGACTGTCACACCACAGGCGGGACTTGTGCCAGGTGACCCGCACCGGCACCAGCGCCAGGTGCTTCACGCTGTGCGCGGTGGGCTGCTTGGCCCGCCCCGCCGGCTGCCCGCACCCCGGGCAGCACGCCTGCTGCCCGGGCGCGGTCGTCACGTGCACCGTCCAGCTACCGTCGCCCTCCCGCTCCACAAGGTCGACCTCGACGCCCTTCAGCCCCAGCAGCTCCGCCAGTGCAGTAGCCTCGCACACGCGCGTCCGCCCATCCGCCCGGTGGTCCTTGATCTTGACAGGCGAAGATCATCCTGGATGGGTGGGCGCGTTCCCTTCCGACACGCCGACACGCCGCCAACCACAGCGCGTGACAACCATCAGTCACTACAAGTACGCGGCCGGATACAGAATCCCGCTCACCGCGAAGAGCCACCAAAGTCCTTGCAATAGCGAAACTGATCCGGCGCCGGAACGATACGGCCTAGTTCGAGCTGCGCGCTGCCTGGGTCTCGAACCGCGGCAGCTCGTCGCCGGCTCGCCTGCCAGTTGTGGCGGGGTAACTACAACTGCTCGTCATGGCTTGGATGGCGCCTGCCGAGCGCGGCGCAGCCGCCGTGCCGGAGCCGCTGACCGGAACGCTGAGCGGACCTCGAGGTGACGCTCCGGATCGTGACGCCTGGGACGTGATACTCCGGGATCGGGTTCAACCGATCATGGTCCAACTACGTCCTGTGGGGATGGCTGCTCGTCCGTCCGATGACTCTGGAGATTCGATGCGCGTTGTCCGCCATACCCTCGTGGCCCTGGGCGTCGCTGGCACCGTCGTCCTACTCCCCGTCACTGCCGCCAATGCGCACATCGCCTCTGTGCGGCGGAGCTGCGACTCGGTGGTTGTCCGGTTGGTCGGCTTCCGGACGTCCGCCCAGGTGCCGAACACCGTGGAGGTCCGCCGGAACGGGGTCCGCATCGACCTGGTCCACTTCCGCACCACCGGTACGCAGAAGACCTACCGGGAGAGCTCGCCGGACCCGGTCACCTACGAGGTGAGCTGGACCCGCACCGGCCCGGACCGGCACACTGGCCGCGAGCGAGCCCTG
>Ga0066388_100003432_pt1 | contig 10261 bp, 8 predicted proteins | sample PanSoiMetaGPlot6_FD_64539 | JGI IMG/M metagenome (GOLD analysis project Ga0066388, IMG submission 64539) | Tropical forest soil microbial communities from Panama analyzed to predict greenhouse gas emissions - Panama Soil - Plot 6 (Hybrid Assembly) | ecosystem: Environmental > Terrestrial > Soil... | reverse complement strand
TGTCACGGGCGTACCAGCGTCTGTCCCGTTCCGCCGGTGAAACGTCGGGGATCAGCAGCCAAGGACTGTAGAAGAGTAGACGAGCGGCCAAGTCCATCGCTCGAATCCCCGTCGACCCGACCGGCTCCTCGCCGCGCTGGCCGAGGACGCCGGTGGCCAGCGCAGGACATCGACACGTTGCGAGCTGGCGAGCCGCACGACGGCTGGCACGTCCTGCAGCGTCGACGCCGTCGAGATCGGCGAGCCGCGGCCCTCGGCTGGCGTTACGGACCGCTGGCGTTATGGACTCTGGTCGGCCGGCCACATCGTGAGGTGCTCGACCACAACCTTGCCCAGCTTCGTGATCTGAACGGACTCCGACTTGCTCAAGCCCCTACCCGCGTCAGTGCGGACCAGGCCTCGGTCGCGGAGCGGTCGCACCCTGTCGTGATGCAGGGTGCTGCCCGGCATGGTGGTTGTCGGCACGGGCCTGTCGTGGCGAGCGAGCGACCGGAGAAGCTCCAACTCCTTGTCGCCCAGGCCCTCCACGACGAGATCGAGGATCTCCTTCTTGGTGTACTCCTTCCGGCTGGCGCTACCGTCGATGGCCATCTTGCATGCCCCCATCAGAACTGGGTTCGGGAGCGTACCAAGCTCGATCGGGATGCGGTTCTCTGCCATGCTGTACACGGCATTCATACATTTGCTGACTTCGGCCAGCACGGGTGCCAAGAATACCTTACCCAACTGCTGGACGAACCCACCGTTGAAGACGATGATGTCAGGGTTGAAGAGGTTGAGGATCGAGAAGACTGCCTTGCCGCATATCTCTGCGGCGCGGCTCACGACCGCAACGGCGTCGGCGTCGCCTTTTCCGTAGTAGTATGCGATCTCGTTGCTTCCGAGATTGTTTTCATTCCAGATCATGTCGTCGGCATCTTGAGCCTTCTTCCGGCTATACAGGTCACGCGCCATCGACTTACGGCTGGCCAACGCCTCGAAGCAGCCGTACTGTAAACACCCGCATTGCTGGTCGCTGTCGAGGTCGACAACCATGTGACCGATTTCCCCGGCGGTCTTGTTCCGTCCACGATAGATTTGCTCGTCGATGATTATTCCGCCGCCGATTCCGGTGCCGATCATGATACCGACGACGTTACTGTAGCCGCGTGCGGCGCCGCGCCAACTTTCGCCGAGAACACCGAGGTTGACATCGTTGTCGATATAGGTCGGTATCTCGACCTCGAAAGTGCTCCTCCGGAGGCGCTCTGCCAGTGGGAAGTTCTTGATGTGGAAGTTGGAGGCGTCGAGCACTATACCTGCCTCCGAGTCGGTCGGACCTGGGAACGCAATGCCCATTGCTCGTATGCGAGCAGTGACCTCGCTGATCTTCAGGCCAGACTTTTCGTGTACCCGATCCACAGCGGTCCGCAGGCTCGACTTCACGAAGTCGAGAAGCCGCTCTGCGTCATCATGACTCTCCGTAGTGAAGCGTTGGTCATACAATCGTTCGCCTGAACTCGTCATCAATGAGACGTATGCCTTGGTTCCACCGAGATCCATCACCAGGAAGAGGTCTTCGCTACCGCGGAGGACAGTACGGAGGGGGCCTTCAGCTACATTCGATGACGGCTCTTCGGGCGTCTGCTCCAGCAGGTCGATTCGAATGGGCTCAGCGGCGACCCGACCTGGGATCATCGCGAGCTTCTGCCGTATCAGGTCTACTACTTTCTCCTGGCTCGCCGTGCGGGCGTCTAGGGTACCGATGGTCCGCAGGCCGGGGGGAAGTTCGGCGGCATCTAGCCGGATGGGCAGCAGATAGGCCTCGTGCTCGATCATGGCGCGGGCCGAGGCTGCATCAAATTCGAGCATCGGCCAGATCTTCTGGATGTAGTCGGCTGAGATGAACGCCACGACGCAGCGAGCCCGGCTGTGAAAGATGTCAGTCAGGACCTCGCGCAGATCGACGCCCCAGAGCTCGGCCTCGGCCGACTTGTCGTAGAACACGCTGACGCCGCGCGCTTTCAGGTCGTGGACTATCTTCTCGACATACGCACGGTCTTCGCCCGCGTAGGAGAAGGCGACGTCGTAGGTGAATGGTCGGATGGATGCTTTGGTCATGAACCCCTCCAGCGCCTTCGACGACCACTGTCGTTGGACGCCAGGATCCTACCGTGAGGCATAGGGCTGCGGAGAGGTTGTGGACGAAGGCGTGTCCAGCGGCCATCCGTCGCTTTCCCTCCGCGCCGATCTTGAGGTTGTGCAGGCGTTGCCGCGGCTTGGCCTTCCGTGTCGACCGGCATGACCTCGAGATCGGCGCAGACCCAGGCCTCGGCACAGATCTAGGGGCACCGCAGCGAGCGGGTCAGAGGGTGTCCAGGGCGGCGACGGCGGCGCCGCGGGCGCCGGCCATGTCGAGATCGGGGACGAGCGCGAACTTCACGACGCGGGCCTGCTCGGCGCGCAGCGCGGTGTGCGCGCGCACCCTGGCCAGGAACCACTCGCGGAACTGGGGGTCGGTCTCGACGACGCCGCCGCCGACAAAGTAGGTGCCGGGGTCGGTGAAGTTGGCCGCGATCGTGAACAGCCGGCCGAGCGCCATGGCCTGCTGGTCGAAGATCTTCAGCGCCATCGGGTCGCCCCTCTCGCCGTACCCGCGGACGAGCTTGGCGGCCTTGTCCAGGGGTACGTTCGCGGCAAGCTCGTGCCGGGGGAAGCGGGTCAGCCAGTACGGCAGCAGGTTCTTCTCGATGCCCGTCAGGGATGCGACGCTCTCGCCGTCACCGGCGTTGCCGCAGTTGCACTCCGGCACCGACTGCCCGTCCTCGAGCAGGCCGGACATCGGGATCTGGATGTGCCCCAGTTCGCCGGCCATCCCCGCGGCGCCCTTGACCAGGTGGCCGGCCTCGACCACTCCGCCGCCGAGGCCGGTGCCGACGATCGCCGAGATGGAGGAGTGCTGCCCGGCGTCCGGGCCGAACCGGGAGTAGTGCGCGTACAGCGCCGCAGCGTTTCCGTCATTGTTGTAGACCACCGGCAGCCCGAGTCGGCTCTCCAGCGCGGTGCGGATGTCGAAGCCGCGCCACGCCGGCAGGGCGAAGTTCGTGGCGCCCTTCGAGGAGAGGACCCCCTCCGAGCTCGCCGGCCCCGGCGTGTCCAGACCCACCGCGCGGACCGAGGCCAGCGGGGTCCCGGTGAGGGCGAGCACGTGTTCGAACGCCTCGACCAGAGCGTCGACCGCGATGCTGGGGCCCTCCCGCACCCGGCTGGGCGTCTCCACCAGCCGGTCGACCAGGAACCGCCCTGCCGCGTCCAGCACCGTGGCGTTGTTGGCGGTCCCGCCGTTGTCGAGACCCACGACAACCCGTCGCCCGGCAGCGGCCATCCGCGCCTCCTTCGTGCTGGCACCCGCTTCGTGCTGGCACCCGCGGTCCGCCGCCCAGTCTGCCCGATGGTCGTGGCGGTGGAGGATGCTCTGTCCATGCGGGTCGCTCTGTTTCTCACCTGCCTCGACGACACGGTGTTCCCGGGGACGGGCAAGGCCGTGGTGCGGCTGCTGGAGCGGCTCGGCCACGAGGTGGACTTCCCGCTCGCCCAGACCTGCTGCGGGCAGATGCACGTCAACACCGGCTACCAGCGCGAGGCGGCCCCGCTGGTGCGCCGGTTCGTCGACGTCTTCGCCCCGTACCAGGCGGTGGTCAGCCCCAGCGGCTCGTGCGTCGGCTCGGTGCGCCACCAGCACGAGACGGTCGCCCGGCACGTCCGGGACGAGCGGCTGGCCGCCTCGGTGCGTGAGCTGCGCCCGCGGGTGTACGAGCTGTCGGAGTTCCTGGTCGACGTGCTCGGCGTCACCGACGTCGGCGCCTACTACCCGCACCGGGTCACCTACCATGCCACCTGCCACTCGCTGCGGGTCACCCACCTCGGTGACCGGCCGCTGCGGCTGCTGCGCGCGGTCCGCGGCATCGACCTGGTCGAGCTGCCGCAGGCCGAGCAGTGCTGCGGGTTCGGCGGGACGTTCGCGGTGAAGAACGCCGACACCTCGACCGCGATGCTGGCCGACAAGGTACGCGCCGTGCTGGACACCGGAGCCGAGGTGCTCACCGCCGGCGACAACTCCTGCCTGCTGCACATCGGCGGGGGTCTGCGCCGGCTGCGCAGCGGGGTGCGCGCCGTGCACCTCGCCGAGATCCTGGCCAGCACTGGGTAGGCGAGGGAGGACACGATGGCACCCACCTGGTTGGGTCTGCCGGCCCGCCGCGGGCCGGAGAAGTTCCCGGTCGCCGCCCGCCGCGCCCTTGCCGACAGCCAGCTTCGCCGCAACCTGCGCAAGGCGACGACGACGATCCGGGCCAGGCGGGCCGAGGTGGTCGCCGAGCTGGACGACTGGGAGCAGCTGCGGGCCGCCGGCAAGGCGATCAAGGACCAGGCGCTGGCGTCCCTGGACGGCTACCTCGAGCAGTTCGAGCGCGCCGCGGTCGCGGCCGGCGCGCAGGTGCACTGGGCGCGCGACGCGGCCGAGGCGAACGCTGCCGTCGCCGCGGTGGCACGGGCGCACGGGGCGCGCGAGGTCGTCAAGGTCAAGTCGATGGTCACCGAGGAGATCGGGCTGAACGACGCGCTGGCCGCCGACGGCATCGCCGCCGTGGAGACCGACCTGGCGGAGCTGATCGTCCAGCTCGCCGGCGACCGGCCCTCGCACATCCTCGTCCCGGCGATCCACAAGAACCGCTCGGAGGTCCGCGAGCTGTTCCTGCAGAAGATCGGCGGCGTCGACCCGGCGCTGACCGACGAGCCGCACCGGCTGGCCGCGGCGGCCCGCGAGCACCTGCGGCGCACGTTCCTGGCCGCGAAGGTCGGGGTGTCCGGAGCGAACTTCGCGGTCGCCGAGACCGGTTCGCTAGTGGTGCTCGAGTCCGAGGGCAACGGGCGGATGTGCCTGACGCTGCCCGAGGTGCTGGTCTCGGTGGTCGGCATCGAGAAGATCGTTCCGACCTGGGCCGACCTCGAGGTGTTCCTGCAGCTGCTGCCCCGGTCCTCGACCGCCGAGCGGATGAACCCGTACACCACTGTGTGGACCGGTGTGCATCCGGGCGACGGCCCGCAGGAGGTGCACGTGGTGCTGCTCGACAACGGCCGGACCCGGGTGCTCGCCGACGAGGTGGGCCGGCAGGCGCTGCGCTGCATCCGCTGCTCGGCCTGCCTGAACGTGTGCCCGGTCTACGAGCGGGTCGGCGGGCACCCCTACCACTCGGTCTACCCCGGGCCGATCGGCGCGATCCTCACCCCGCAGCTCGCCGGCGTCGAGAACGCCTCCTCGCTGCCCTACGCGTCCTCGCTGTGCGGGGCGTGCTACGAGGTGTGCCCGGTGGCGATCGACATCCCGGAGGTGCTGGTCCACCTGCGCGCCGAGGTGGTGGAGTCCAAGCCGCACCGCACCGCGGAGTCGACCGCCATGCAGGCGATGGCGTGGGTGTTCGGCGACGAGCGGCGGTTCGCGGCGGCGCAGCGGGCCGCCCGGCTGGTCCCGCTGTCCGGCCTGGTCCCGGGCCCGCTGTCGCCGATGACCCGGTGGACCTCCGCGCGCGACCTGCCGCCGATCCCCGCCGAGTCGTTCCGGGCGTGGTGGCAGCGCGAGCGGGGCGGGGCACCAGAGGCGGGCGGGGCACGCATGGCCGGCGGGGTACGCGCGGCGGGCGGGGCGTCCGAGGTCGTCGGAGTACCCGAGGTGGACGAGGCAGGCGAGGCCGGTGGGGCGTCCGAGACCGGCGGGGCACGCGAGCGAGGCGGGGCATGAACGCACGGGAGGAGGTGTTGGGACGGATCCGGGCCGCGCTCGGCCCGGCGTGCGGCGGCCCGGTCGAGGTACGCCGGGACTACCGGCGGACGCTGTACGCGGCGGGTGACCCGCTCGACGTGTTTGCCGAGCGAGTCGAGCACTACCAGGCGACGGTGACCCGCGTGGGCGTCGGCGGGCTGCGCGCGGCGGTCGAGGCGGCGCTGGCCGCCCGCGGGGTGCGGCAGGTCGTGGCGGCGCCGGGCCTGGACCCCGACTGGCTGCCGGCGGCCGTGGGCGTGCAACTGCTCGCCGACGACCCGCCGCTGCCCATCGAGGCGCTCGACGCGGCCGGCGGGGCGCTGACCGGCTGCGCGGTCGGCATCGCGGAGACCGGCACGATCGTGCTCGACGGCTCGCGAGCGTGTGGCCGGCGGGCGCTGACCCTCATCCCCGACTACCACCTCTGCGTGGTGCGGGCCGACCAGGTGGTCGGCGGGGTGCCGGAGGCGGTTGCGTTGCTGGACCCGCGCCGCCCGCTGACGTTCGTCTCCGGGCCGTCCGCGACCAGTGACATCGAGCTCGACCGGGTGGAGGGTGTACACGGGCCGCGCACGCTCGACGTGCTGCTGGTAGAAGGGTAGGAAGGGGGATCCGCGCGCACCCTCTACAATCCTCAGTGGACACCGCACGCGGTGGCGGAGTAGGGCTGTGCCGAGTGGCTGGCCCGGTTCGCGGCCGACCGGCCGTAGGCTGTCGCCAACCCCCCACCGCCGAGGAGGCCGCCTCATGACCGTGCGCTGCGAACTGACGGACGGCCTCGTCGGCGGCCCGACCCGGGTCATCGCGCTCGTGCAGCGGTGACCGGCGTGCTGGTCGCGGAAGCGGTCGGGCGGACGCTGGCCGGGCTCGGCGTCCAGCAGGTGTTCGGCGTCGTCGGCAGCGGAAACTTCCACGTGACCAACGCGCTGGTCGACGGCGGCGCCCGGTTCGTGGCGGCCCGGCACGAGGCCGGCGCGGCGACGATGGCCGACGCGTACGCGCGGGTCAGCGGGACGGTCGCCGCGGTGTCGGTGCACCAGGGCTGCGGGCTGACCAACGCGCTGACCGGCGTCACCGAGGCGGCGAAGAGCCGCACCCCGCTGCTCGTGCTGGCCGCCGAGGCGACCGCCCCGAGGTCGACCTTCTTCGTCGACCAGCCGGCGATCGGCACCGCGGTCGGCGTCGTGTCCGAGCGGGTCGGCTCGGCGCGGACCGCGGTGGCCGACGCCGCCCGGGCCTACCGGCGGGCGGTGGCCGAGCGCCGGACCGTGCTGCTCAACCTGCCGCTGGACGTGCAGGCGGAGCCGTGCCCGGACAGCGCGCTGGGCATCCCGCCCGAGCCGGCGGTCGCGGCGCCCCTGCCCTCGGCGGGAGCGGTCCGCGACCTGGCCGCGCTGCTGGCCCGGGCGCGGCGGCCGGTGTTCCTGGCCGGCCGCGGCGCCCGGCTCGCCGACGCGCGTGCGTCGCTGGGGCAGCTCGCCGACGCCTGCGGCGCGCTGCTGGCCACCTCGGCTGTCGCGAAGGGACTGTTCGCCGGCAGCCCCTGGTCGCTGGACGTCTCCGGCGGCTTCGCGACGCCACTGGCCACCGAGCTGATCAGTGCCGCCGACGTGCTGGTCGGCTGGGGCTGCGCACTGAACATGTGGACGATGCGGCACGGCCGGCTGGTCGGTCCGGACGCGACGGTGGTCCAGGTCGACGTGGACCCCGAGGCGCTCGGCGCGCACCGCCCGGTCGATCTCGGCGTGCTCGGCGACGTGGAGCTGACCGCCCGCGCGGTGATCGGCGAGCTGGCCACGGCCAGGTACCCATTCGCCAGGGACGGGCTCGCCACGGACGGGCTCGCCGGCTACCGGTCGGCCGGGCTGCGTACCCGGATCGCGGCCGAGTCACGGTGGCGCGACGTGCCGTACCCCGACGAGAGCGACGGCACCCGGATCGACCCGCGCACCCTGACGATCGGGCTGGACGACCGGCTGCCGCCCGACCGCGTAGTCGCCGTCGACTCCGGCAACTTCATGGGCTACCCGAGCATGTTCCTGTCCGTACCGGACGACGACGGGTTCTGCTTCACCCAGGCGTACCAGTCGATCGGCCTCGGCCTGGCCACCGCGATCGGCGCGGCGCTGGCGCGCCCGGACCGGCTGCCGGTGGCCGCCTGCGGCGACGGCGGTTTCCTGATGGGCATCGCCGAGCTCGACACCGCCGTCCGGCTTGGACTGCCGCTGGTCGCCGTGGTCTACAACGACGACGCCTACGGCGCCGAGGTGCACCACTTCGGCCCGGACGGCTTCGGTCTGTCCACAGTGACCTTCCCGGACACCGACATCGCCGCGATCGGCCGCGGCTTCGGCTGCGCTGGCGCCACCATCCGCACGCCCGCCGACCTGAAGGCCGTCGACGACTGGCTCGACGGCCCCCGCGACACCCCACTGGTCCTCGACGCCAAGGTCAGCGCCACGCACGGCTCCTGGTGGCTGGAGGAGGCCTTCCGCGGTCATTGAGGGCGCTGTCCCCGCCGGCCGAGATGGCCGAGGCCGAACGGCGCGAGTCGGTGTCGATCGCGTTCGTCACCGCGCTGCAGCTGCTGCCCGTGACGCAGAACGCCGTGCTGATCCTCCGCGACGTGCTCGGCTGGACCAGCGCCGAGGTGGCCGACCTGCTCGACCTGAGCATGCCGGCGGTCAACAGCGCGCCCCAGCGGGCCCGTGCCACGCTGCGGCAGGCGGCGCCGGCGGTGCCACGCCCGCTGGCGGCCGAGGAGCGCGCGGTCGTGCACGGGTTCGTACGGGCCTGGCACCGGCGGGACATCGCCGGGCTCGCGCGGCTGCTGCGCGAGGACGTCGTCATGCGGATGCCGCCGGAGCAGATGCAGTTCCACGGCCGGGACGCCGTGCTGGGCTTCTTCGCCACCGTCCCGGCAGGCGGGCGGCTGGAGACGATCCGCCTGCGCGTCACCCGCGCGAACGGCCAGCCCGCGCTGGCGGCCTTCACCCCCGGCGAGGACGGCCGCTGGCAGCCGTACGGGGTCATGCTGCTCACCGTCGCCGACAGCGCCGTGGCAGCGATCACCGGCTTCCCCCAGCTCGGGGACCCGCTGCTGCTGCGGGCATTCGGCCTGGCGGCCGAATGAGGGGGAGGTATTGGTCACCTCGCGCAGACAATGGCCAGCCCGAGCCCGATGGCGGTACCGGTGTGAGGCCACAGTGGACAGCCGGCTGTGTGCGCCGGGTACGACTCCGGGTGGCGCACGGCGTGTGCGGGGGCTGGGCATGGGCTCGCCGCACCGGCCCGCGGCCGGAGCGGCGCGATGCCCAAGCTGAGCGGGTGGCCTGTCAGCCCCCGCTCTTGCGGCGGAACGTGCGCTTGTTCCTGGCCGGCCCGTGCGTCCCGTGGATCTTGGACGGGTCCCGGCCGTCGGCGGCGGCGTTCGCGTCGGCGTCCTGCCCGTGCTTGCGTTCCAGCGCTTCGCGGAACTGGCGTTTCACGTCGTCCAGCGGGTCGGTGGGTTCCGGTTCGGCGGGAGTCATGCCGGACCTCCTCCTTCTCAGGCGACCACACAAGCGTGGCACGCATCACGATCGTGACCAAACGCCTTTGTAGCACCGTCCGGGCGGAGTCAGGGCGAGGCGTGCAGCACGGACTCCGATCCGTCGATCTCGAGGCTCCGCGGCTTGGTCCCCGGCATGACCTCGAGATCGGCGACTGCCGGAATCACCGGACCGAGACCGGGTGGTGCCACTACGCTGCGGCGTGTCGTCGGACGGGGGCGGGGGCATGGGCTCGGGTCATTTGGTGGTGGTGTTGCCGGGTATCGGTGGGAGTGTGCTTGCCCGCGGCACGGACTGGGATGCGGAGGTGGTGTGGGACGCCGGCAAGCGGAGCGTTGCTCGGTTGGCGTTCCGGTCGGACCGGTTGGGCGTTGACGAGCGGCTGACGCCGGTTGGCGTGACGAGGTCGATGAAGTTTATGGGTTTTACGGTGGTTCCCGGCTACGAGAGGCTTTTGTCTGGTCTCGGTACGCTCGGAACGCTGGACCCGGGGCATCCGGGACGGCCGGTTCCGGACGCGGACATCGTGGTGGTCCCGTACGACTTCCGGTTCGGCATCATGGCGGCGGCCGAGCGTCTGGACGCCGTGGTACGGGCTCGGCTCGAGGGGTTGGGCCCGGCGGAGCGGGCCGGGCGGGTCGTGGTGGTCGCGCACTCGCTGGGTGGGCTGGTGGCGCGGGCCTGGATGGGTCTGGTCGGCCAGGCTGGTGAGGAGCGGTGGCGCTGGTGTCGGGCGCTGGTGAGCCTGGGCACTCCGCACCGGGGTGCGCCGAAGGCGCTGGACTGGGTGGTCAACGGCGCTCCGCTCGGGCTGCCCGGTCCGACGCGGCTGGTCCGGGAGTGGCCGTCGGTGGCCGAGCTGCTGCCCCGGTATCCGGCGGTCCGCGACGTCCGGGTCGGGGATCCGACCGCG
>Ga0066388_100003431_pt1 | contig 10262 bp, 5 predicted proteins | sample PanSoiMetaGPlot6_FD_64539 | JGI IMG/M metagenome (GOLD analysis project Ga0066388, IMG submission 64539) | Tropical forest soil microbial communities from Panama analyzed to predict greenhouse gas emissions - Panama Soil - Plot 6 (Hybrid Assembly) | ecosystem: Environmental > Terrestrial > Soil... | reverse complement strand
AGAACGATGGAGGCCAGGAACAACACGCCGCGCCGCGTCATGTCCAGGAGGGTAGCCATCCGGCCCCGCGAAAGCTCCCCCTTGACCCGGCCGTCACCCTCCGGTACCGCCCTGATCGAGTCGTCGGCGCAGGGTCGCCGGGGCGACGACCCGGTACCCGTCTTCGCAGACCTCGGCGACCTCATCCCAGTCGAGGTCTCCGTCGATCCGCACACCGACCCAGCCGCGACCACCCACGTACGGCGGGACGAAGAACCGCTCGGGATCCGAGCCGACCAAGGCGTCCTGCACCCCCGGCGGCGCCGCGCACCACAACGCCAGCCTGTCGTCGTGGTGATGGTCGGCGTACATCACGAACGTCTTCCTGCCGCGGACGAACCAGGTCGGCTCGCCGTGGCTGAGCCGCTCGGTGGTCTCCGGCAATCCACGGCAGAGTCGACGCAGTGTATCCAGCGGATCCTCGGCCATGTCGCGATCCTTGCAGACGTTGCCGTCGGTGCTCTCCGGGCAGCAGGCACCCAGCTCAGGGCGGACGGGCACTGCTCGTCGGGCGCCCGGGCCCCGTAACGCGTCACTCGGCCGTACTCGGCACGCCGTAATGTTCCTTTAGTACCATATCTCCATGATGATCCTCGGCTGAGCTCGAGGACTGGCGGTCGGGGTTCGGCTCCGGAATCGGGGGTACGGTCTGGCGTCCCTGGCCGAGCCAAGCCACTGGAGGCGGCGTGCTCGCAGTCCTACTGCTCGCCGGCGTCGTCGTGGCTCCGCTCAGTTCGGCAGCGCTCCCGCGCGTAGGCGTCGCCGAGTCGCGGGAGCCTGGCCGGCCACCAGGCGGCTGGCACTCGCCTTGGCGGGCACCGCATTGATCGGCGCGGTCGTCGCTTCAGCGCTGACTCTTCTCGGAGTGGCCCCTCGCTACGTCGTGGCCGGTGTCGCCGGCGTCGTCGTGACGAGCCTGCTGTGGCTGCCCGCGACCCGCCGATGGAACGCTCGCGGGCACCTGTGCTGGACGACGTCGCTATATCTCTTCGTCGTCTACCTGGCGTTCATCCTGCACTGGACGTTCGCGAGCCGGCTCGGCGTCGCCTCCACCGTGGGTGGCGTCGTGCTGTGGCTGTTCGAAGTGGCTGCCGCCGTTCTCGCCTGCGCCTACCTCTGGGAGTTGTGTGACGCGCTCGGCACCGAGCAGTGGCGGCGCCGGATGACCCGCGACAAGCTCAGCGCGGTTCCGCCCGACGGCCTGCCCTTCGTGAGCCTGCATGTGCCGGCGCACAACGAACCACCGGACATGGTCATCCAGACGCTGACCTCACTGCTGAGCCTCGACTATCCGACCTACGAAATCGTGGCGATCGACGACAACAGCGACGACGAGCAGCTCTGGCGACCGGTCGCGGACTGGTGCGCCGCACACAGCGTGAAGTTCGCGCACCTGCAGGACTGGCCAGGCTACAAGTCAGGAGCGCTCAATTACGCCCTGCGGCGATGCACCGACCCGCGTGCCGAGTTGATAGGCGTCGTCGACTCCGACTACCAACTGGATCCGGGGTTTCTGCTCCGCTGCGCGCCCTTGTTCGCCGACCCGCAGATCGGCTTCATCCAGGCTCCGCAGGACTACCGGGACTGGGAGCACGCACCGTACTACCGGCGGCTGTACTACTCGTACAAGTACTTCTTCGCGGTCTCCCAGCCATCCCGCAACGAACGCAATGGTGCGATCTTCGCCGGCACGATGGGACTCATCCGGCGCCGTGCCCTGGAGGCGGTCGGCGGTTGGGACGAGTGGTGCATCACCGAGGACGCCGAGCTTTCGCTTCGCCTGCTCGCGGCCGGATGGTCGGGCCTGCATGTCGACGACTCGTTCGGCCGCGGCGTGATGCCCCTGACGTTCGAAGCGCTCGAGAGCCAGCGGTACCGCTGGTGCTTCGGGGGGATCCAGATCCTGCGGATGCACTGGCGCTGGCTGCTGCCAGGCCAACCGAATCCTCGGAACCGGCTCACCCTCGGCCAACGATGGGCCTACCTTTCCGGCGTCGTCCAGTGGTACGGAGACCTGCTCGGCGTGGCGTTCTACATATTCCTCCTTGTCGGCGCGGTCAATCTGGCCTTGGGTGGAGGCCAGCTGTTCCGCAAGCTCACCGGCTTCCTGGTCGCCATCGTTCCGGTGCTGGTGGCGCTCGGCCTGCTCCGCGCCACCGCGCTGTTGCGGCGCGGGACCGGCGCCTCCTGGCGTGAGGCCATCGGTGCCTTCTTCGTCTGGCAGTCCACCGCGCTCGTTGTCGCTCGGGCCTCCGTCCAGGGCTTGTTCGCACGAGAGGCAGCGTTCCTTCGCACTCCCAAGACGGCCGAGACGCAGACCTGGTGGAACGCGGTCCGAGCCAACTGGGCCGAGACCCTCCTCGCGTTCCTCGGACTGCTCGGCATCGTGGTGGCGTTGACCCGGGTGAACGGCTACGCCAGCCCGCTGCTGGCCGGCCTGCTCCTCGCACCGACTCTCGGGTTCGCGGCGGCGCCCTACAACAGCCTCGCGGCGCAGCGCGCGTCCTTGCCGCCCGACCTGCGGCAGCGGCGAGCCACCGAATGGCGCCGGGACCGCCAGACGATTGCCCGGGGGGCGGTCGCGGTCGCGGTCGGCGGCGTCCTCGTCGGTCTGGCGGCCGTTGCCGCACTGCTCTTCGCGCCGAGCCCGAGTCCCGTCGAGCCACCGCAGGTACTCGGGCCGGCCCAGCGAAAGCCGGCCGCGCCGGTGTCCTCGGAGCCGAATCCCAGCCCGTCACCCACGCCGTCCGGTGGAACGAGCGGTACAACGCTTTCGCCGACCCCCTCGCCGGTGCCGACGCCGACGCCCCCTTCGTCCTCCGGCCCGACGCAGACCACCTCCACCGTCCCGCCCGGTACGCCGACCGGGACATCGCCGCCCGCGACCACTGGCTCCACATCCGGGCCGTCCGCGGCGCCCGCCTCGTAACTGTCGCCGCCGTTCCGACCAGGGCCGAGAACCCGGGCCAGGTCGCCTCGAGCCAACTCGCCGAGGAACAGCCCCCGGCGCGGGCACGCCCCGCCGAGCTGGGTCCGTAACGAGCCACGACGAGGGCCAGGGCTAGGGCTTGCCCTGTCCACGCGAGGGATGCCAGAACCGGATCGACAGCCATGCCGCTGGTGTACCGCGTCACCGGCCGCGGCGCAAACGACTGTCCACAGGTGAAATCGTTGTCCACAGATTTCGTCTGGCACTTCACCACGCCCCGTCCGGATGCGACGGTCGCAGCCATGAGCACATCACCCATCCCGACACAGCGCCTCCGCTTCCTGCAGTCGGCCACCCGCGACTACGAGGTTCCGGCGCCCCTCGCCCGCCGGCTGCTCGAGCTGTCCGATGCCGCCCGCGCATTCGATGCGGACAGGACGTGGCTCGACAGTGCGAGGCGCCGCCGCCTGTTGGCCGAGCTCTGCGACGACACACTGTGCGAGCACGCGCGGCTCGTGGCACTCGAAGAGGGAGAGCAGCTGTGGCGTGAGCTCCTCAGTCGGGCCAGCCCGCCGGACGACGCAGGTCCGGCGTTGCTGCTGGCGATCTCGCTCGAGGCCCGCTGCGCGGCGGATGAAGCACGGGACGTCCTCGACGCCGTGCTGCGGCCGGGCGAATACCGGCGGTGGGCGGTCGAGCTGGGCGTCGACCTCGCCCAGGACGGCGGGCGGCCGGACCGGGCGTGGGAGCTGCTGGGCCGGCTGGGTGCGGATCGTCGGATGGCCCGTTACGGCACGCTGCACTGCGTCGTGTTCTGCACCGCCGAGCTCGGCTGTCCAGCCGCGCGAAGATCGGCGACGGTCCGGGCCCGCTGGTTGTGGCAGCGAGCCCGGAAGTGGGCCGCCTCTCCATGGTCAGAGTTCCATCTAGGCGGAGACGAGCAGGAGCTTCTTCGTGCAGAAGGGGGTCCGCTGGCTGAGCTGCTCCGGGAGCACGGCTCCCTGCGAGGCATCGGCCCGATGAGCCGAGGGCTCTTCGGCTACCTCCGGCACCGGTGGCGGCTGCTTCCCGAGGGCGAACGCGAGCTGGTGCTGCGCTGGCTGCGCGTCCAGTGGCGGCGCTACCTCGTCGTCGAGACCCACGACTACGAGCTCGTCGTCGCGGACGCCTACGGCCAGACCCACACGGCTGGGACGGAAGAGATCAAGGCGGACAGGACCTGGCTTCCGGGGGACATGATCAGCGGCTGGCTCCTGCCGACGTCTGCGCCCGACGAGCGGCTGCTGGTCCTGAACACTGCGCCGGCGGCATGGGCGCGCAGAGCCGGGCCCGCTTCTGGCGAATCCGTCGGACCTCGTCTCTAAGGTGCTGTCGTGTACATAGCCGCTGACGGTGGGCTGGTGGTCAGTCCCGCCGACCTGACCAACTTCCTTGCCTGCCGGCATCTCACCCAGCTCGACCTCGCGGTCGCGCTCGGGAGGATGACACCCCCGGCCGAGGACGACGAGGCGCTCGCCGTGCTCCGGGAGCGCGGGATGGCGCACGAGCGTGCCCATCTCGCCAGGCTGCGCGCCGAAGGCCGGTCGATCGCCGAGATCGGCACGAGTGACCTGCGGCAGGGCGAGCAGGCCACCGTGGCGGCAATGCGCGACGGCGTGGACATCGTCTACCAGGCCACCTTCTTCGATGGCGTCTGGCGTGGGCATGCCGACTTCCTGGAGAAGAGGCCGGACAGGCCAAGCGCGCTGGGCCACTGGTCCTACGATGTCGCCGACACCAAGCTCGCACGGCGGGTCAAGGTTGCCGCGCTCCTCCAGATGGCAATTTACGCCGAGCGCCTAGCGGTGCTGCAGGGGCGACCGCCAGAGCTGCTGACGGTCATCACCGGCGATGGTGCACGCCAGGCATATCGGTTGGCCGACTGCGCTGCCTATGCGCGGAAGGTCAGCCGCGAGCTGCTCGCCGCTGTGACCGTGGCGACTCGGTCTTACCCGGAGAAGGTGAGGCACTGCATACAGTGCAGATGGGACGAGCGGTGCAACGCGCGCCGACGTGCCGACGACCATCTCTCGCTGGTAGCCGGGATGCGACGTGACCACGCCCGCGCTCTTGCCGAAGTCGGCATAACGTCGCTCGCGGCGCTGGCCGACGCCGACTCCGGCGCCCTTCCGGCCACGATCGGGGCAGCCTCACGCGACCGGCTCGTGCGGCAGGCCCGCATGCAGGCAAGGCAGGCGGCGAGTGGCCTTCCCACCTACGAGCTGCTGCCGGCCGAGCCGCAACGTGGCCTGGCCCGCCTGCCCGCGCCCAGTCGGGGCGATCTCTTTCTCGACTTCGAGGGCGATCCATATGTCGGTGAGACCGGCTTGGAGTACTTGTTCGGGGTGGCCGACGTGCACGGCCGCTTCACCGCCTACTGGGCGAGGACACCCGGCGAGGAGAAGCGAGCCTTCGAGCGGCTGGTCGACCATGTCATGCATGCATGGACCGACGACCCGGACATGCACGTGTACCACTACGCCGCCTACGAGACGCTGGCGATGCGCCGCCTGTCCGCGCGTCACAACACTCGAGTGGACGAGGTCGACCGGCTGCTGCGCGGCAACCGACTCGTGGATCTCTACGCAGTCGTCCGGCAGGCGCTCCGGGTCGGGACCGAGTCGTATTCGATCAAGAAGCTGGAGGTGTTCTACGACCCGGATGCCCGGCTGGGAGCGGACGTGGCTGATGCGGCGTCGAGCATCGTTGCGTTCGAACGCTGGCTCGCCACCGGCGAGGCGCAGGAGCTCGTCGCGATCGAGAAGTACAACGAGATCGACTGCCGATCCACCCTCCGGTTGCGCGCCTGGTTGGAGGAGCGTCGGTCGGAGACGGCCGCTGCCGGGGTCCACTTGGAACGTCCAACTGATGGCGACGGCCGGCCCTCCGAGCGGGCAGTGGCGGTGGCCAGGGCGACGACCGGGCTGCACGAGCAGCTGACCTGCAGCCTGCCCCGGGACCGGAGCCTGGACGACGACGCCCAGCGTGCCACTCGCCTGCTCGGCGACCTGCTCGACTGGCACCGGCGCGAGGCACGGCCCGAATGGTGGGACTACTTCCGCCGCCTGCAGCTCACCGACGAGCACCTGGTCGACGACCCTGCGGCGGTGGGGCAGCTCGGACCGCCAGCCAAGGTGCGCACCGAGCCCACCGCCGTCGTCTGGCGGATGGACTTCCCACCGCAGGACACGAAGGTCCGGGTGGGCGAGTCCCGGTACGTCGACCCTCGCACCGAGCGCTCGCAGGGGACGGTGGTGGCGATTGATGCCGAGCGCGGCTGGCTCGAGCTGCGTCGAGCGGCTGGCCTGGGCGAGCCGCAGTGTCCGTCGTTGGTGCCAGGTGGTCCCCTCGACGACAGCGTCCTCCGCGACGCACTGCGCCGCCTCGCTGGCTGGGTCCGCGACCATGGCATCGACTCCGCTCGCCCAGACCACCGTGCCGCACGTGACCTGCTGCTGCGTCGACCGCCGCGCGCCGCCCGGCCCGGCGCGCTGACCTTGCCCGGTGAGCGACCGGATGAGGCGGTTGTTCGCCTGGCCAGCGCCATGGCGGGAGGAGTCCTGGCTGTTCAAGGGCCGCCGGGTTCCGGGAAGACGGTGACGGCAGCTCGGGCTGTGCTGCGGCTGCTCGCCGAGGGCCGTCGGGTCGCGCTGTGCGCCTTCAGCCACAAGGCCATTGCGAATCTGCTCGACTCTGTGGTGGTCGCCGCCGAGGCCGCTGGAGTCACGGTCCGAGCGGTGCAGAAGGCCGACCGGGAGGACCGCTGCCGCTCGCGACAGGTGCGGCATGCCCGCAGCAGCAGGGAGGTCGTCGCGGCGCTCGCCGCTGGCGAGGTCGACCTGGTGGCTGGCACCTGCTGGCTGTTCGCCCGTGACGACATGGCCGGAGCGTTCGACACGCTGGTCGTAGACGAGGCGGGCCAGCTGGCACTCGCCAACGTCCTCGCCGTTGCCGGCTGCGCCCGCGACATCCTGCTCTTCGGCGACCCGCAACAGCTTGCCCAGCCAGCAAAGGGCGACCACCCGCAAGGCGCCGCGGCCTCCGCACTCGAACACATGCTGGGAGCAGCGCCGACGCTTCCACCCGACCTCGGCGTGTTCCTGGATCGGACCTGGCGGATGCATCCTGAGGTGTGCCAGTTCGTTTCCGAGATGGGGTACGACGGTAGGCTGAGTTCGCATGAGTCCTGCGCGCTGCAGCGGGTCGAGGCTCCCGGCCCGCTGAACGGTTCCGGAATCCGCTGGGTTCCGGTGCAACATGTCGACAACCGGGCGGCGTCGACAGAGGAGGCAGATGTCGTCGCGGCGCTCCTGGATGGGCTGCTGCGCGGAACGTGGACCGATGCGCGGGGCCGGCGTCGGCCGGTACGGCTCGCGGATGTTCTCGTTGTCGCGCCTTACAACGCTCACGTCGGCCGGTTGCGGGCCCGACTACCCTCCGGCGCGCGAGTCGGCACAGTCGACCGGTTCCAGGGCCAGGAAGCAGCTGTGGTGTTGTACTCGATGGCCACCTCGACCGCGGACGAGGCGCCACGCGGCATCGAGTTCCTCTTCAATCTCAACAGGCTGAACGTCGCAGTCTCGCGTGCCCGCGCGCTGGTCGCTGTCGTAGCGAGCCCGCGCCTGCTCGACGCGGTCGTGCGCCGGCCCGAGGAGCTGAGAATGGCCAATGCCCTGTGCCGCCTCGCCGAGGCGGCGGGTCACGTCGTCGTGCCGGCCACATCGTGGGCGCTGGGCGTGGATGGCCGATCCGGTGCCGCTCGCGGCTTGCCTGGCGGGGAGGCTTGCGTCGGCACGGGATGACGGAGAGCAGGGCAGACTCTTCTGTCTGGTGTCTGTCTGGTGTGGACTATCCGTACGACGAGCTCGCTCGCTCTCAGCCGAGCCGGACAGCGTCGACCCCGAGTTGCCGCGGAGTCTGCGGAGTGCCGGATCGTGACCATGCTGGATCGAGCGTGGTCAGCTGGAGTTCGAGCTGCGCTGGCGTCTGTGCACGCCTGCGCGGGAGCGCCGTCGTGGTGCGGCCGGACGCAACGGCTCGGCTTCGGCTGTTCGAACCGCCGGTCGCAGCGGGGTGACGCCGTGTGCCGCCGACAGCGCGGTGAGCGCGGCCATGTGGTCGGGACTCGCCGCTGGCGCACCCGCCTCAGCCTTCGGCGAGGCGCTTGTCGACCTGTCGCCGGGCCGCAGCACGGGCTGCTGTCGTGACACGCGCGTCCCGACCAAGGCCCGAGGCTGTTGCGTCCTGCCGGCATGTGGTCGACCCAGGGCGGGCCAGTCGCCGCTGTCCTCAGTAGATGGACCGGTCGCTTTCGATGTGGTCCTCCTCGGGCAGGAGCCGCCTAGCACATCCTGGCCCGGTTGCCAAACGTCTGTCCACAGCTCCGCCGCTCATCCACAATTTCGTCTCCGAGGCTGTCGCAGCTCCGGCGGAGCCGGGATCGTCGTGTCATGACCGACAGCGTCCCCACCTCGTGCTCGTTCGACGAAACTCCACTGCTGCATCTGCGCACGGTGACCGACTTCGTCGAGGCAATCCCATATCTGCTTGGCTTCCACCCGACGGAGAGCCTGGTCGTCGTCATGCTGCACGGTCCGAACGACCGGATAGGCGTCACATTGCGCTACGACCTGCCCGAGATCTGCGGGGCGCCCGCGATGGCTCGAGACGTTGCCGCACACGCCTCACTCCACGGCGCTGACCGCGCGGTAGTGGTCGTCTTCGCCGAGCATCGGCCGCGTGCCGACGAAGTAGCGGAATGGCCGCTGGTAGGTCAAGTCAGTGCCGCGTTGCACCAAGTCGGCGTGTCCGTAGCTGATTCGCTGTACGTGTCGGGCGGCAGTTGGCGGTCCTACCTCTGTAACGACCCGGTGTGTTGCCCCTCCGAAGGCCGGCCACTGCCGGCTCCTGGCACGCTGTCGGATCTGGCTGTGGCGGCGGCCGATGCGGGACTGGTAGCGCTGCCGGACCGCGACGCACTGCAGGCACGGCTCGAGCCAGCCGAGGGCAGCGCCCGAGCCAGCATGGAGCGGGCACTCGCCGCCGCCGAGGCTGCGTTCGTGCGTGCAGCGGCATCGGGCGGCATACCAGCCTGGCGAGCGGCGATGCAGGCTCGGATCGAGCGCGCCCTGACGTGCACGCTCGCGGCGGACGACGGACGGGGTCTGTCGGCGCTGACCGACGAGGAGGCCGCGGAGATCCTGGTCGCCCTGTCTGACGTGGCCGTCCGGGACACCTGGTGGCTGCGGGCGGAAGACGGCGGCTCCAGCGACGCCCTGGCCTTGTGGAGCGGGCTCGTCCAGCGGGCGGTTCCACCCTATGATGCCGCACCCCTGTTCCTGCTCGGCTGGACGGCGTGGCGGCACGGCGACGGCGCCCTTGCCCGGATGGCGGCCGAGCGCGCGCTGAGCAGCGACCCCGACTACCAGGCGGCGAGCTTGCTGCTCGACGCCATGGACCTGAGCGTCGACCCGCGCTGCCTTCCGAGCCTGGCAGCGAGCATGCGCGACGAGAGCACGACCGAGGGACACGAGCGATGACACGCTGGCTGAGATCCTCCGACTCAGAGCGGGCGCGCTCCAGGGACGACCGGGGCCGGAAGGGCCGTCGCGCCGGTGAGCGCAGCATCGACGGCCGCAGCGCAGGCTCTTCCCTCGGCTATCGCCCACACGACCAGGCTCGCGCCGCGGTCGGCGTCGCCACAGGCGTACACGCCGTCGGCGGTGGTGTGCCAGTTGCCGTCCACTCGCACCGCGCCGCGCTCCTCATCCACCGCGACGCCGAGCCGGTCGAGCAAGGCTCCCGGCTCGGTCCCGACGAACCCGGCCGCAAGCAGCACCAACTGGCAGGGCAGTTCCTGTTCGCTGCCGGGCACCGGACGGAAGACCCGGCGACCGTCCATCCCTACGGTCTCGACCTGCTGGGTGAGGACAGCCCGTACGCGGCCCGACTCGTCGCCCACGAACGCGACTGCTTCCCGAGCCCAGGCCTCGACCACTCCCTCCTCATGGGCGGCAGAAACCTTGTGCACCTTGGGCCACTGTGGCCAGGGATTCGTCACCGGATCGCGAAGATCCGATGGGCGAGGATTGTGGTCCAGCTGCGTCACGCTCCGGGCGCCTTGGCGGTTTGCGGTGCCCAGACAGTCCGCGGCTGTGTCTCCACCACCGATGATGACAACGTCCTTGCCCGCAGCGTTGATCATCGCGGCTGGAAGGTCACCAGACTGGACGCGGTTGGCCTGCGGCAGGTAGTC
>Ga0066388_100003430_pt1 | contig 10262 bp, 10 predicted proteins | sample PanSoiMetaGPlot6_FD_64539 | JGI IMG/M metagenome (GOLD analysis project Ga0066388, IMG submission 64539) | Tropical forest soil microbial communities from Panama analyzed to predict greenhouse gas emissions - Panama Soil - Plot 6 (Hybrid Assembly) | ecosystem: Environmental > Terrestrial >... | reverse complement strand
GCCTCCATAGAGGATTCTCATCCCGGCGGCAACGGCGGACCCGGCCAGCTCGGCGATCAGCGACCGGATCGAGGCATGCACCTCCTGGGCTTGCTCCGGTAGCGCGACCTTGCCGGTGCCAATCGCCCAGACGGGTTCGTAGGCGAGCGCCAAGCGGCCGACCGCCTTGGCATCGAGGCCGTACAGCGCGGCGCGGAGCTGGCGATCGATCACGGCCAACGTCTCGTTCGCCTCGCGCTCCTGCAGGGTCTCGCCGACGCAGACGATCGCGATCAGCCCTGTCCGCAGCGCGGCGTGCACCTTGCGGGCCACCCATTCATCGGTATCGCCGAACAGCTGCCGGCGCTCGGAATGCCCGACGATGACGTGTGAGCAGCCGACCGATCGCAGCATCGGTCCCGACACCTCGCCCGTGAAGGCACCCTGATCCTCCCAATGGAGGTTCTGGCCGGCCAGCAGGAGGCGCGTACCTTTGAGACACTCGGCAACCGACGCCAGCGCGGTGAAGGGCGGGGCAATGAGCACGTCGCGTCCCTCGACGTCGCGGACGAGGTCCGCCACCGCGGTCGCGAGCTGCACGGCCTCCGTCGTCGTGCCGTGCATCTTCCAGTTGCCCGCTAGCAAGGGGATCCGAGCGCTCACGATGTCGCCTCCAACGCCGCCAGGCCGGGCAGCGGTTCCCCCTCGAGGAACTCCAGCGAGGCGCCGCCGCCGGTGGAAATGTGGGTGATGTCGCCCGCGCGTCCCGAACGCATGACCGCAGCCACGGAGTCGCCGCCGCCGACGATGCTGACCGCCGGGCTGTCCGCGACCGCAGCCGCGACGGCCATAGTGCCGGCATCGAACGGGGTCACCTCGAACATGCCCAACGGCCCATTCCAAAAGATCGTCCGCGCCGTCTGGATGGTGCGGCGGAAGCGTTCGATGGTGGCCGGCCCGATGTCGAGTGCGATCCGGTTGGCCGGGATCTCGCGCACCGTGGCAGTCGGGCTGCCGGCGCGTGCCTGGTCGGCGACGATGTGGTCGGTCGGCAGCAACACTTCGACCTTGCGGTTCGCTGCGATGCGCAGCAACTCGTCGGCGAGCCCGATGTGCTCGTCCTCGACCAGCGACTTGCCGGTCGGCAAGCCCTGTGCACCCAGAAACGTATAGGCCATGGCGCCGCCGATGAGCAGCGCGTCGACGCGCTCGAGCAGGCTGCGAATGACCTTGATCTTGTCGGAGACCTTGGCGCCGCCGAGGATGGCGATCAGCGGCCGCTCCGGCGCGCTCAGGACCTTACCCAGGTACTCGCACTCGCGCTGCAACAGGAATCCGGCCGCCCGTTCGGGAACGAAGCGTACCATGCCGACCGTCGAGGCGTGCGCCCGATGCGCGGTGCCGAAGGCGTCGTTGACGTAGACGTCGGCCAGCCGCGCCAGCGCGCGGGAAAACGTCTCGTCGTTCTTCTCCTCTTCACGGTGAAAGCGGAGATTCTCGAGCAGGACGACTTCGCCGGCGGCGAGCGCATCGACCAGTGCCTGCGTCGGTTCGCCGATGCAATCGGGTGCCATTTGCACGGCGGAACCCAGGCGCTCGGCGACCGCCGCGCGCACCGGCGCTAGGCTCAGCGCAGCGTTGGGCTTTCCCTTCGGGCGGCCGAGATGCGACGCCAGGACCACCCGCCCGCCGTGCTCGAGCGCGTAACGGATCGTCGGCAGTGTCGCGTCGATGCGCGTCGCGTCGGCGACCTTGCCGTCGCTCAACGGGACGTTGAAGTCGACGCGAATGAACACCCGCTTGCCGCGCAGGTCGACGGCGTCGATGAGCCGCATCGCTGCAGCCGCAGGCGGATCAGGCGGATTTACCGATCATGGCGGTAACGTCCACCATGCGGTTCGAGAAACCCCACTCGTTATCGTACCAGGACAGGACCTTCACGAAGTTGCCGTCCATCACCTTGGTCAGGCCGAGGTCGACCGTCGAGGACACCGGTGAGCCATTGAAGTCGACCGAGACCAGCTCTTCGTCCGTGCAGGCGAGGATCCCCTTGAGCGGTCCGGTCGCGGCGGCGCGCAGGGCATCGTTCACCTGCGGCTCGGTCGTCGATTGCTTCAGCTCGGCGACCAGATCGACGATGGAGACATTCGAGGTCGGCACGCGGATCGCCATACCGTCGAGCTTGCCTTTCAGGTCCGGCAGCACCTCGCCGACCGCGCGCGCGGCGCCCGTCGTGGTCGGGATCATCGACAGGCCCGCAGCGCGCGCGCGCCGCAGGTCCTTGTGCGGCAGGTCGAGGATCTGCTGGTCGTTCGTGTAGGCGTGCACCGTGGTCATCAGGCCGCGCACGATGCCGAAGCGTTCGTGCAGCACCTTGGCGATCGGCGCCAAGCAGTTGGTCGTGCACGAGGCGTTAGAGACGACGTGGTGCTCGGCCGGCTTGTATGCCGTGTGGTTGACGCCGTAGCAGATGGTGAGATCGGCGCCCTTGGCGGGTGCCGAGATGATCACTTTCTTCGCACCGGCGTCGAGATGCAGCGCCGCCTTGTCGCGGTCGGTAAACAGGCCGGTGCATTCGAGGACGACGGTGACGCCGAGCGATTTCCACGGGAGCTTGCTGGGATCGCGCTCGCTGAATACGGCGATTCGCGCGCCGTCGACAAGCAATGCCTTGCCATCGGCGCGCACCGTGCTCTCGAGCGTTCCGTGAACCGAATCGTGTTTCAGCAGGTGCGCGAGCGTTTCGGCATCGGTGATGTCGTTGACTCCGACGAATTCCAGGTCGCGGTTGTTCGCGGCCAAAGCCGCGCGGAGAATGTTACGGCCGATGCGGCCAAAGCCGTTGATGCCGACCTTGATGCCCATTGCGTATCCTCTCGTCTGGTCAGGGAGATTGTTCGAAGCTCCCTCCCTTTCACGTCCCTATCGGCGAGTCAAGAAAGCGCTGTCTGTTCGCGACGTTCCATCGCGACGTTCGTTGACTCGCTGTAGGGCCTGTAATAGCGTCGCGCGTGGTTGGGCGGCTGGTGCATGGTTGCGGTGAACGCGCCCACGATGCTTGGGCTGCTGGTAGTGGCCGCCGTCGGCGCGGCGGGGCGGGACGACCTGCTCACGATGGTCACCGACTCCGGTCCGGTCGTGCAGGGCGTCCTGTATCTCCTGATCTTCTTCTCCATCGCCAGCTGGGGGATCATCCTTTATAAGGCGCGGCAGATCCGCGCGGCGCGCCGTACGTCGGATCGTTTCATCGAAGGCTTCTGGGAAACCAAGAATCTCACCACGATTCACGCCGCCAGCCAGGAAATGGCGCAGAGCCCGGTCGCGCAGGTCTTCCGCGCCGGCTATCAAGAGCTGGTGCGGCTCACGCGGGCCAAACGGCAAGCCGAGGACGCGCAGCTGAGCACCGACCTGGGCGGCGTCGCCAACGTGGAGCGCGCCATGCGGCGGGCCGCCACGCAGCAGCTCACCGAGCTCGAACGGGCGCTGACCTTCCTTGCCACCACCGCCAGCGCCACCCCGTTCATCGGCCTCTTCGGCACCGTGTGGGGAATCATGCATGCGTTTCTCGGGCTCAGCGCCACGCAATCGTCGACGATCCAAGCCGTCGCGCCCGGCATTGCAGAAGCGCTGATCGCGACCGCGACGGGTCTGTTCGCCGCCATTCCGGCCGTGGTGGCGTACAACTCGTTCGCGCGGCAGATCCGGGTCCTGTCGGCCGAGATGGACAACTTCGCCTTCGAATTCCTCAACATCGCGGAGCGTCACTTTCTCAAATAACCGCCGGGTGGATCGCCATGGCATTCAGCAGCGAGCGCAACAACGAAGTCCTGTCGCAGATCAACGTCACCCCGCTGGTCGATGTGATGCTGGTGCTGCTGGTCATCTTCATGGTGACCGCGCCGATCCTGCACCAGGGCGTCACGGTCAAGCTGCCGCGCGTGCAGGGCGGCCCGCTGTCGGGTGAAGACGTGCAACTGGTGGTGACCGTCAGCGCGCCCGGCAAGGTGTACTTGAACGACACCGCCGTCACGCCGGCCGAACTGCTGACCAAGTTGCAGGCCATCGTGCGCGAGCGGCCCGACCGCAACGTCTACCTGCGCGCCGACGCTTCGGTGCCCTACGGCGAGGTGATGCGCGTGATCGCCTCGATCAGGCAGGCCGGGGTGGAGCGCTTGGGAATGGTGACCGAGGCGCCGAACGCGTCGTAATGGCCACCGGCGCTCCGGACATCCTGGTGCGTCGCGGCATCGACCGCGGCCTGATCGGCACGACCCTCATGTCGGCGCTGCTGCACGCCGCCGTCGTGGGTTTGCTGATCGCGTTGCCGGCGCAGTTTCTGCGCGCGCCGGATCGGATGGACTCGTACACCGTCGACTTGGTCGCGCCCAACGTTCTCGGCGGAACTCAACTCGTTCCGGGTGGCGGCAACGCGGCTGAGCCCGTCAATCAACCAGAGCCGGCGCCGGTTGGGGATGCGAAACCCGCAGTCCCAGAACCGGCGGCGAAGGAACCCGTCGAGCCGTACGTCGAACCAAAACCGCCCGAGCCACCTGCCGCCGCTCCCAAGCCGGCGCCGGAACCGCCACAGGCGGCGGCAGCACCGGTCCAAGCGCCCGAGCCGCCGAAGCCCGTCGAGGCGAAGCCGATCGAGCCACCGCCGAAGGCCGCCGAAGCGCCGCCGCCGGTCGCCGCCAAACCACCCGAAGCCAAGCCGGCGCCCGCGCCGAAGCCGCCGCCGGTCGAGGCCAAGCCGCCCGAACCAAAACCTCCTGAGCCGGTCGCCAAGCCGGCGGCCAAGCCTCCCGAACCAAAACCTCCCGAGGCGGTCGCGAAGTCGGCGGCCAAGCCTCCCGAGCCTAAACCGATCTCCAAGCCGGCAGAGCCACCGCAACCCGTGGCGCGCGCGGAACCGCCCAAGTCGCTCCCGCCCGCACCGAAAGTCGCAGTGGCCAACCCGCCTGCTGCCGAAGCGGTCAAGAAGCCCGAGGCGGCACCGACCGAGACGGCCGGGCAGCGCGAAGCGAAGAAGCGCGATGCGGCGATCGCGGCGGCAATCCAGCGGCGCAGCGGAGCGGTGCAGGCCGGTGCGGGCACCGAGGCATCCAATCGCGACAAGCAGATCGCCGCCGCGGTGCAGCGCCGTGCGCAGCAGGTCGGCAGCGGCGCGGGCAGCGCCGCGCCCGGCCCCGGCGGACCGATCAGCGTCGGACCGGGCAGCGGCGCCGGCGGAACGCCGACGGACCTTCAGTACATTCTGTATCAGGGCAAGATGGATGAGCGCATCAAAGCCGCCTGGGCGTGGGCCGGCGCGGACAAGTCGCTGCGCGCGGTGATCCAGTTCAACCTCACGCCTGCGGGCGAGATCCGCAATGTGCGCACCATCGAGTCGAGCGGCGACCGGCAGTACGACGTGTCATGCGAGCGCGCGGTCCGCGTCTCCAGCCCGCTCGACCCGGTGCCGGAGAAGTATCGCGAGCTCTTCGCGACCGTCGAGATGACCTTCAAACCCACCGACGTGGAGCACTGAATGCGTGGACTCCGGGCAACCCTTCTGGCCTGTTGGACGATAGCGCTGGCGGCGCAGGCCGCGGCACAGGTGCGCTCGACGATCATCGGGCCGGGGGTGAAACGCTATCCGATCGCCATCTCGCCGTTGAAGCAGGCCACCGGTTCCGCGTCAGGCGACCAGTTCACGCGCACGCTCGGCCGCGACCTCGAGCTGTCGGGCCTGTTTCGCATCATTCCGAGCGACACGTATATCGAGAACGCGCAGACCAGCGGCGTGACCGCCGAGAGCATCGACTTCAACAACTGGTCGGTCGTCGGCGCGCTGGCGCTGGTCAAAGGGTCGGCCGAGCGGCAGGGCGACGATCTCTCCATCGAGGCGCGGCTGTTCGACGTCGCGCAGCAACGGCAGCTCGCCGGGCGTCGGTTCCGCGGTCATGCGGCCGACGAAGCGCGCATGGCCAACCGCTTTGCCGATGAGATCATCCAGTACTTCACCGGCGAACGCGGCCCGTTCGATTCGCAGATCGCCTTCCTGTCGACCCGCGGTGGGCGGTTCAAGGACGCCTACGTCATGGATGCCAACGGCGAGGACGTCCGCCGCGTCACCAACGAGAATACCCTCAACCTCTCACCCTCGTGGACGGCCGACGGACGCGGGCTGGTGCTCACCTCTTATCGCCTCGGCAATCCCGATCTGTACTCCGTCAGCTTGCCGCGCGGCGGATGGACCAAACTGTCATCGCTGCGCGGCCTGAATCTCGGCGGCCGCTGGTCGCCGGATGGACGCCGTCTCGCGGTGACGGTCGAATACGACGGCAATCCCGAGATCGCGTTGCTCAACGCCGACGGCTCGTTGCTCCGGCGGCTCACCGATCACTGGGGCGTCGACGTGTCGCCGTCGTGGTCGCCCGACAGTCAGCAGCTGGCGTTCTGCTCGGACCGGTCGGGCTCGCCGCAGATCTACGTCATGGGCGCGGACGGCAGCGGCGTGCACCGCGTCAGCACCGCCGGCAACTACAACACCTCGCCGAGCTGGGCGCCGAAGGGTGACCGGATTGCCTACGCCTCGCGCATCGGCGGACGCTTTCAGATCTTCACGGTGAAGACCGACGGCAGCGACGCGCGCCAGGTGACGAACAACCCCGGCAGCAACGAAGACCCGAGCTGGTCGCCCGACGGCCGATATCTCGCGTTCAGCTCCACGCGCGGCGGCGCCGCGAAGCTCTACATCACGGACGCCGGCGGGACGAATCAGGCAGAATTGACGGAGGGAAAGGGCAGTGATACCAGTCCTGCTTGGTCGGGCTGGCTCGAGTGACCGACGGGGTCACTGGCCGCAAGAGGTGATGATGAACAGGTGGTGGGTCGGAGGCGTGGTGGCGGTCACGTTCATCGCACTGGCCGCCGCGGGCTGCTCGAGCAAGAAGAAGGGCAGCGATCTGGAGGGTGGGCAAGGCGCAGGGGCAGGGCTCTCGGACGAATCGCTCTCCGGCGGAAGTCTGGCGCTGGCTAAGTCGGGGCAGTTGGGAGCTGGAGACACCGGGCCGCTGCACGATATCCACTTCGACTACGACTCATTCGAGCTCGACGAGACTGCGCGCCAGACCTTGCAAGAGAACGCCCAGTGGCTGAAGGACCATCCCAGCGTGCGCGTCGAGGTCGAGGGCCACTGCGACGACCGCGGCACGGTCGAGTACAACCTGGCGCTCGGGGCGAAGCGCGCCGCGGCGGCGAAGAATTACTTGGTGGCGCTCGGCATCAGCCGGGATCGCATCACGACGATCAGCTACGGCGAGGAGTTGCCGCTCTGTCAGGAGGAAACCGAAGAGTGCTGGTCGCGCAATCGCCGAGATCACTTCGTACCCGCGGGCAGCTGAACGGACACGCCGTCATGCGGTTCGTTTACTGCGCGGCGCTGGTTGCCGCGCTCGGCGCGGTCAGTGGCTGCGCATCGCGCGCTGACCTGGAACGCCTCAAGCGCGATCAGCAGGAAATGCGCGCGCGTTTGGCCGACGTGCAGGTCTCGCTCGACTCGATCAATCGGCGGCTCGATACAATGCGGTCGTCGATGGACGACAAGAGCGGCGGCCGTGAGTCAGCGGCGATCCGGGATCTCCAGCGGCGGTTGAATGAGCTCGAAATGCGCGGCAGCCCGTCGCCGTCGCCGACGATCGAAACCGGAGCCAGCGCGGTGGCCACGCCGGTAGCGGTGGCGCCGAATGTGCCGCGCACCGAGGCGGCGAACATCGCGCTGCGCCGCGAAGACCGTCAACCGGCCACCGCGGCGAACGAGGGCTATCGCCGCGCACTGCAGTCCTATCGCGAGGGACAGGCCAACCAGGCCATCCAGCAGTTCCGCGATTTTCTCCGCAACAATCCCAAATCGGACTTGTCGGACAATGCGCAGTACTGGATCGGCGAGTGTTATTACAGCAAGGCCGACTATAACCGCGCCATCATCGAGCTCAACGAGGTGTTGCTCAAGTATCCGCAGGGCGACCAGGTCCCCGGGGCGTTGCTCGCGCTCGCCACCTCGTTCTCCAATTCGGGCGACAAGATCGACGCCAAGCTCATCCTGCAAAAGCTGATCAGCGACCACCCGAAGAGCGAGGAGGCCGAGGTCGGCCGGCAGCAGCTGCAGACGCTCAGCGACTAGGGCGCGCGCGAAATCTGATATGTCTGTGGACGGTGCCGCTGCGTCGGCGTCGTGATCGCCTTCACAATTGCCGGTTGGTTCTCCGGCGCCGGCGGAACGGGACCCGCCAGTGGATCTGCCCATGCGAGTGAGCCGGCACGCTTCTCACGTGACTCCCGCGACGCGGCCGCGTGTCGTGGCCGCGGGGCGCTTCGACGGTCTGCACCGCGGGCACGAGCGATTGCTGGCGCGGTTGGTCGAACGCGCGCGCGCCGTGAACGGTGAAGCGGTTGTGATCGTTGCGCGCGGGCCGGGCGAACCGCCGCGGCTCCTCGATCTGCGGCAGCAAATCGAGCGGATCGACGCGGTGCAGATCGCGCGCCTGGTCTTCGTCGCCCCGGCGGCGATTGACGCCGCCGTCGACCTACTCCGCGCGGTGGAGCGCGTCACCGCGCACGGCAGCGGCGTGCGCGCGCCGCTCGGCGGACGGCTGGATGAGATCGCGCCGGTCGAGGAGCACGGCGCGCCGATCGGTGCGGCGGCCATCCGGCAGGCGCTCGCGGCCGGCGACCTGGACACGGCGCGTCGGCTGCTCGGCCGCGATGCGAGCGTCGGCGGCCACGTCGTACACGGTTTTCATCGCGGCGCGTCGCTGGGCATTCCGACCGCCAACCTGCGCCTGCGTGGCATTCAGCTGCCGCCGGACGGCGTGTATGCGGTCTGGGCGCGCGCCGGCGGCGAGCGCCTGCGCGGCGTCGCCAACATCGGATTCAATCCCACCTTTGGCAACCAGACGCGCACGCTGGAGACGCACCTGTTCGATTTCGATCGCGACCTCTACGGCCGTCGGCTCGAAATCGGCTTCGTGGCGCGGCTGCGCGGCGAGCAGAAGTTCCCCGACGTCGCAGCGCTGGTGGCGCAGATCCGCGCCGACATCAGTGCCGCCCGCCGGCTGTTCGAGCGGCATGGCTGAATCGTCGGAGCAGTTCGCCTGGGTGGTCGGCGCGGACGCTGCTGGCATGCGACTCGATCGCTTCCTGAGCGAGCGCGGCGTCCTCGGCAGCCGTTCGCAGGTGCATCACCTGATCGCCGACGGCCACGTCAAAATCGGAGAGCGATCGGTGAAGCCCGGCACCGCGCTGCGCGCCGGGGAACGGGTCGTCGTGCAGCGTCCGGCGCCGCAGCCGGCGCGCGTGGAGCCGGCGCCGATCGCACTCGATGTGCTGCACGAAGACGAATCGCTGTTGGCGATCAACAAACCGGCTGGCCTGGTCGTGCATCCCGCACCGGGTCACTGGCAGGGGACGTTGGTGAGTGCGCTGCTGCACCGTTGGCCGACGCTGCCGCCGGGCATCGATCCGGCGCGCCTCGGCATCGTGCATCGCCTCGACAAGGACACGTCGGGGGTATTGCTGATCGCCAAGACCGCCGCGGCGCTGACCGAGCTGGCGCGACAATTCCACGAACGCGAAATCGACAAGCAGTATCTCGCCCTCGTCTGGGGAGTGCCGCGCTCGGCGCACGGCACGATCCGCGAGCCGATCGGCCGCCATCCCGTGCATCGCCAACGCATGGCGGTTCGTCCGCACGGCCGCGCGTCGGTCACGCGCTACGAAGTCGTCGAGCGCTGGAGAGACATGGCCTTGGTGCGCGCCTATCCGCAGACCGGCCGCACACATCAGATCCGCGTGCACTTGGCCGCGCTCGGTCATCCGATCGTCGCCGACCCGCTCTACGCGCGCGGTCGCAAGCGCGGCGCGCTGCCGATCGCGCGCCAAGCGCTGCACGCCGAAGCGATTCGCTTTCACCATCCGCGCAGCGCCCAGCCCATGCAGATCAAGGCCCCGCTGCCGAACGACTTCGCCACCACGCTCGCGGGGTTGCGTGAACTTTACTTGACTTCACGGGGGTCATTCACTAGCGTTCGCGACGACTCCACGGCACCGCACGTACACGGCGCAACACCGGGCCTCCCCGGTCGCCGGCGTCCTGCCTAAAACCCACAACGCCACACGAGAGGACGGACCCCATGGCCGACGAGAGCGTCGGGAGGAACCGGCCGATTGCCGGTGCGCCAGTCAGTGGACGCGCCGAGCGGCGCCGCCGCATCGACGGTGACGGCTTTGGCGATGCCGCCGCC